>Ga0182011_10002048_pt1 | contig 17239 bp, 15 predicted proteins | sample 711E1DmetaG_FD_120481 | JGI IMG/M metagenome (GOLD analysis project Ga0182011, IMG submission 120481) | Permafrost microbial communities from Stordalen Mire, Sweden - 711E1D metaG | ecosystem: Environmental > Terrestrial > Soil > Wetlands > Permafrost | place: Sweden: Stordalen | collected... | reverse complement strand
TCAGGAAAATCAATGCTCATAAACTTGTTGCAGAAACTATTGACCAAATAAAACTAAAATCATCACCCAGGTTACGGCGTGTCGCTTAAATCATTTTTACACAACTATTGACATTAACTCAATAATTCGATTTAATTTATCTGTTATTTTCATAAATAGATTACGAAATAGCGACTAATGGGCTTTAACCTTTCATATCAATTATTTTTCATCTTTTCATCTATCTCTCGATACCAGTCCTATGATTCTTCAGGTTATGTTGAGCCTGAGCACCAGGAAGGCGACGTTGTTAAATTGAAAATATCAAACACACTTGACGATAATTTGATACGTCCATCATAAGATTAAGACCTGCACCTTTGCAATCATTTATTATTGTGGAATACGAATCATAATTTTTGAAAAACGTATACAGTCCATGATGAAAAAACAAATGACCATCTTGATATTTATTGTAACCATTACATCTATCTGTAATGCTGGCATCATTACGTGGAATGATTAAAACAAAAAAGCCACCTTTACGAAGATTGGAAGCTGCTGAAGAAATAATAGATTTTCGAATTTTGCGAAGCACGACATCAAATACCGCAATGCAAAATATTGTCTCTATATTTAGAGACATCGAGGAAAAAGAATAAAATGAGAGTGGAATAATCTGACGATTATGTTTGGATTTATCCTCTGCAAATTGAGCAATTGTATATTTGCGTTTTCCATCTACGTGAATCTTTTGAAGTTGTTCTTCAGTATCTACTAAGAATAACTTTTGCGAAATTGAAGATAATGGTTTGTAATGCCGAAGTTTACCGCAACCAAGATCAGCAGCTGACTTAAAAGGTAGTATTGCACCAAGTTCACATAGTGCATTTAAGCTGATTGGTAAAGACGGATTTGGTGGATGAGACATCCGTTGGGCAGAAAATTCTGAAGCTATTTTATAGGAATTACTGGGCATAAGGAATAGAGAAATCTTGGCATAAATTTTTAAGATTTGCATCTAACTCTACTAAATGTTTTTCGTGAATTGCACGGATTTCGTTTTCGGTCGCTTCTCTTACACTTTTTAAAGACCCCTTTGCCCAAATTCTATTGAGAATAAAAGCGATAATTAGAATACAAAAAGAATTCGCCAAACTTTGAATATAAGTTGGGTCGGCAGGATAAAATATAAAATACAGGATTGCCGTAAGAAGACAGATTAGAATTACAATCTCAATAATTTGAGTTAGCCAATAAATTGTAATTCTTTCATAAAACTTAACGAGAAGATTTTTGCCAATTTTACCATCTCTGTCGCCAACAAAAGGATAATACAAAGATTCTTGGAATTCTTTGATATGTTTCTCAGCTTCCATATGAAAACGATAATTAATTTTTGAAGCCAACGGGTGAATTAAGCGAGGTAAAATAAAATCTGTGGCATATCTAAATCTCCATTTAATCACAAAACGATCATACCACCTATCATGGACTTGAAAAGTCTCAGTTAAAAGTAACGAGATAATGGTAAATATTGCGCAACCCAATAGAGGCTTCAATAAAGCAAATGAAGAAAGATACTCTATTAAAGAGGTGATGACGGTTTGATGCTTTGGAGGAATAATCCCAAAGAACAGAAAAAACCCTGCAATGTTTAGGATGGGGATAGAATAGTAAAAAAGGTTCTTTCGGACATCCTGATAAGTTTCATATCCAAACTTGAAGTCCATTTATTTTTCCTAATTTAATTCATTTTCACCTAACGCACCGGCTCCCAATATCGGGATGCGGCATTTAATATTTTCAATATACATTCAACTGGCAACCATCGGCTTGAGCGTGTGGTTAGCTGGCTGCCCCTTTAATTGGCACCTTTAGCAACAGAAGTGCTTTCATAAAATTTGTAATCTCCCCCAATATTGTCACAATTCCAGGAAGGGTCATCATGAAAATATCTTTGCCAAAAGGGACGCCATCACTTTCACAAAAACCAATACCGGCAGGGAATTTACGCATAACGAGAAATGAACTACCAATGTTTGGATGAACAAGATCACAAAAGAGATTGTAATACGTTCCAATAACTGGTTTCTCTTTTTCCCACTTCGAAATACATCTGCCAACCTTTATTTGCGGACCGCCAGAACCAGATGTATCGTCGCGCATTTCCATAAGCTTATCCCATTGACCTTCGAGAAACAAAGCCCAATCGAAATTACCGCCACGCAAAAAATGGTCGAGATGTTCTATCAAATCCTGCAAATTTTTCTCTTCAATAATCCCATCTGTAAAAACGCGATCAACAGCCGGCTTGATATACTCACTGAAATAGAAACGCATCACTGCGGCGTGCTCGATCATCGATCTCCCAGCCAATCCATAGAGGAGAAATATATTGTTGTTCACAGCAAAGATAATTGATTGACATAATTGATCGAATTTACAAATATATTCGGATCCAAGCATATCCAGATAATGATTAAATAGAGCTGGTGTGTCACTTGGAGGATTCCAAATAACCACATTATTATTAGCTTGTTTATGTATTGCTAATGCTGCCTCCTGAAAGGAAGCCAATAGCTGTTGGGTCGCATGTGGATTAGTCGCTCGGAAATTTTCGTTGAAATATTGCATAATTAGAAATCATGGAGCAGCCGGTTAACGAACCGGCGCTATATTGCGCGTTGTTATCAAAGGGAACAAAGGGACAGATACATTGAGAAGCCTCTCCCGTGAGTCCCCAGGCTCAACACATCTGGAATGAATCTACTATTACGATGTTCCAATAGCAAACAAAAAAGCGCCTGACACACTACCAGATGTCAAGCGCTTAGGGAGGCTAATGTCCATCGGGGAGATGGACACCAGCAAATTACAAATCACCTATGAAATTGTCAACAATGCAGGATCACCAACGCTTCTCGATATTTGTTTTCGTCTGCAAAGCCGTTCTCGCTATCACACCTTACAAAGCGATTAATCTGTTGTGGCAGTATATTATTATCATCGTCAAGGATCACATAATCAACTGGCACATTATGCAAATTAAGCCATTCCTGAATCTCCTGTCCTCTTGTGATATTACCAAACGAGGAGTTTTCCATTTGCCCAAGTTCTGGAGTCATTCCTATTACTTCACCAGTTACACCGTGCTTGGCTAATAATCGTTGCAGGTCTTCAGCTGTATTGCCATACCGCCAGGTTGATGTAATCACTATCTTGGCGTCAGTCTCTTTGACAAGTTTATTCAGATTTAATACAGCCCGTTCATCCAGGATATCAGGAACCAACTTTCGATACTTTTTAAAAGCGCTTCGTAAACAGCTTTTTGTCTTGATTACTCCATCGATATCCAGGAATATTATTTTCATTTCAACTGCGAGAACGAAATTATTTCCGTGACGGCATCAACACTATTTATTCATTTCTTTTTACCAATAATGCTTAATATTCCTTCATTATTCACGGTAATTATGAAATCTTTTTGGGGTTCCTTTACTTGGGCAATGCATCCGATAGCAACAACTAATGATTTTTTTGCGTTCAACGAAATTGTATCGGATCCATTTTTTGAAATAGCAAACATTTTTGTCTCAATAGGAGCGCTAATTTTCTTCCATATTCCATCTAAAATATAAAAGCCTTCATCAGGAGTTCCTTTTCCAAGAAAGCATAAATACGTTTTTTCTTCACCAACAATTGTGTAAGATCCACCAAACGGAACTGAACGCCATGTGTCACTAATATTAATCTGTGAGACAATTTTTTCGAAATCTTTTAGATCAGGATAAATCCCAGTCGTCATTATCTTTGTATTGTTTGTTTCAGAAACAAGGGGTTTATCGAATTTAAAAAACTTATATATAAAATGAGTAGTATAATCACCTTTTACTTCTTCATTAACAAAACTTCCATTTGTTTTATCTATAGTTATTAACAATGCTTCCTTTGTGGTATCGTTAATGCTCCAAAAATCTTGACCAAAACTATAAGTTGATAGACTTAAATAAATAATAACATATAAACCATTCTTTAACATAATGAATCCTCCTTGATAATATTTATGATTATTATAAGCGATCTTTTAGAATTCACCCAACCAACATATCAATGTATAAATCTACTATACAATCATTCAATTAACAATATAAACCACAACGCATAAACATCAGGATTATTGGAGAAAGATGATCAATAGAAGCGGTGAAACCCTAAGAGATCCTAATATTTACCCAAAACAAAAATTATAGAAATCGATTCGCCATAGGAAACACTTTTAAAAAATGGAAACAAAATTTTAGAAATCATTCCTCTCGACCTGTTTGGATCCCCGTCGTCTCTCGAAGGAAGAGCGATACTTGAGCCTTCAGGTAGCCCTTAAAAGGTGGAGGCTCATTTTCTCATCATCACTCCCCTATACATTTTGACAAGATGACAAAACCACATTTTGTCATTTCCTCAATGACAAAACTCATGATGAAGTGACAATATGACAAAACCATTTTCTCATCATCATCAAACCCCTAAGGCGACGACAAGATGACAATATGGAACTTTGTCATTTCCTCAATGACAAAACTCATGATGAAGTGACAATATGATAAAACCGTTTTCTCATCATCATCAATCCCCTATGGTTTTGCGTGATGATAAAACCGTAAAGAGAAGCGCTCACGCACCCCTCTCTGCCGTTACAGATAAGCAACAGCTTTTTGTTGAAGTGATTGCCGGAGGGCTGGAATGTTGCGGGTGTGTTTTGAAATGTCTTTCATTGAATAACCTGCTGACAGATCATCGAGGAACAACCGTTCATCATCAGTCAATGACTCCAGAAAGTTGTTCGTGATCGTGAAGTCCAAAGGTGTGATCTTGACCGGCAGAAGAAACTCCGCAAGTGAAGTTACACATCCATCACCCGGAACCGGTTTATCCACATATACACGCTCGTGATTCCAAGCGTCCAGTGTTCTTTTTCCAACTTCTTTTGCCGGGAATGCAGATCGTTTATTCAGTTCTTTCGAACGGAAGTGCATCATTGACTTCATTAGTCCTGGTGTGCATCGTGTGCCAAGCCGCTGTCCCTCCTTCCAAGCCATCGTTACCAATTCGCTCCGCTGTAATTTGTCACGCGTGAATTGCTCCGAGTAGTGCCACAAGTCATCGTATTCTTGTTCGCTCATAGGTAAAACTCCTTTCTATATTCTTATTCCATAATATTTGGAGGTATAAGAGTGTATCACGAGAGAGGAGATAGCAATGTTCACAAGAATTATAATCCGGATAGTAATCATAGTAACACGAGGAAGGATCAGAGGATGATGGAATAAAATATCAACTTCTTCGCACTGTTCCAGAGGAGCATACGCCAAATGCTATGGCGATTCTAAATTACATCAAATCTACTGGATCAATTCCGAGCGGTGTAACATTTATTTCTTCGGAAGATCGATTCAGCTTCACAACTCTTAAAATAGGAGAATCAAATGAGTCAGAACAACGGGAACCGACCAAGGTTGGAGCTGAACTTGAACGAGTCAGCGACAGTCACCTTGCTGCGTGAAAAGCCTACGGAAGGTACCAATAACTACGGTGAATATGCTATGTTGACCATACAACACGATGGAATCGAAAAAGTATTCTTTACAAGTCCTGATATTGCCCAGAAGATATCGGAATTGAAAATTGGTAAAGGAGACACGATAATCCTTCGGAAAATTCCATTTCAGAACGGCAAGAAGCTCAGTTCGAAGATTGAATTAGAAGTTCTGCAAAAGAAGCCTATGGATGGTACATCTTCAACATCTCAAGCACACGCAGACAATTTAAAGGCGATTATGGCGCAGTGTTTATCCGAAGCAATCGATATAACGCGGAGCTTTACAGATGTGCCATTCCAAAATGATGATGTAAGAGCGATTTGTTCGAGTTTGTTCATTGCGAGGACGAGATGAAGTCAGAAAAGCGGCGATATTGTCACATTGCCGCTTTTATTTACATGATATTCTTTGTTATCAAATTCAGATATTATTACAACTATAGTCTGGATAGGATATTCCTTAATCATAAATCTTCCGATGCCTATACATATTAGATAAATTAAAAATATTAACTTATCTTGAAAACGCCAATCGGGACGCGTAAATATAAAATATTATTCTCTATAGCAACAACCTTTCACTTATTTTGGAGGTATTCAATGTATCTTGCGAAATGTTTTATTATCGTTTGTGCAGTAATTGTTTTTCTGCCATTTATTGCTTCAGCACAGTTCACTAACGGACAAGCGGCCAGTGGAGTAATAGGACAAAAATCCTTCACTTTGTCTGGACAAAACAATGTAGACTCCCTTGGGTTGAACAGTCCAAATGCAGTTGCAGTAAATCCTATATCAGGAGTAGTTTATGTGGCAGATACTTATAATAATCGTGTACTTCGATATCCCAATGCGGCATCATATGTCGCAGGTACAGGGGCAGTAGGTGTGTTAGGGCAGCCGGATTTCTATTCAAGCAACGATGCTTGCGCGCAGAGCGGAATGAGTGCTCCGGAAGGAGCCACCGTTGATAAGTCAGGGAATTTGTATGTAGCAGATGTCAATAACAGTCGTGTATTAAAATTCACCAATGCTGATTCAAAAGCTAATGGCGCGAATGCCGATGCAGTGTTAGGACAAGCGGATTTTACTTCTAAAATTCCTGCTACGACACAAAGCGGGATGATATATCCGGATGGTGTTGCCGCAGACGGATTAGGAAATTTGTATGTGGCAGATGGACATAACAATCGTGTATTAAAATTCACCAATGCAGCATCAAAGGCCAATGGCGCTAATGCCGATGCAGTGTTAGGACAAACAGACTTTTCTTCAGGAACAGCTGCCTTCACACAAAGCAGGATGGGTAATCCGACAAGTGTTGCTGTAGATGGATTGGGGAATTTGTATGTGGTCGATAATTCGTATAGTCGTATATTAAAATTCACCAACGCTGCCTCAAAGACAAATGGTGCTAATGCTGACGCAGTGTTCGGACAAGCAAATTTTACTTCAGCAAATACTGATTGCACGCAAAGCACTATGGATAATCCGAATGGGGTAGCTGTAGATGGATTGGGGAATTTGTATGTGGCAGATCAAGGTAATAGTCGTGTATTAATATTCACGAAAGCAGCATCAAAGGCCAATGGCGCTAATGCCGATGCAGTGTTAGGACAAACAGACTTTACCTCAGGGGCTGGTGGCACTACACAAATTTATTTAAGACATCCGAGTTGCGTAGCTACAAATAATAGTGCTGGTAAGTTATATGTTGCAGATAATGGCAATAATCGCGTGCTTGTTTTTAGTGCGTCTTCCTCTATAACTTCTGTAGAGAACATATCGCAAGGGGTTATACCGAATTCATATTCGTTGAATCAAAATTACCCGAACCCTTACAACCCATTAACAACCATCGAATATGGATTACCGGCACGAAGTACAATTCGACTTGTTATCTATAATGTGCTCGGCCAAGTAGTGAAAGAACTAATCAACAGCGAACAACAAGCAGGGGTTCAAACTGTCGTGTGGAATGCAAACGTATCATCAGGAATATACTTCTATCGGCTTGAAGCTACATCACTGGACAGTCCTTCCAAACGGTTTGTCGAGACGAAGAAGATGCTGCTCTTGAAGTAGTTATCAAGTCCCAGACATTCATCATCTGGGGCTATTTTATTTCATTGCTCGAACGAGATGAAGTCAGAAAGCGGCGATGAAGGTGTGTTGCCGCTTTCTTAAAATTATTCAATATCATTTCTCATCCAGCACTTCTCGAATCTCTTTCAGAACTTTCTTAAGATCATACGGTTTGTAGAGAAAATGTTGTATCCCTGCTTTTAGAAATTCCGATTTCATTACCGGGTCAAGAAAACCTGTTGCCAGGATCAATCGTGCATTCGGATTATATTTTTTTATCTGTGCGCACTCCTCGATACCTGATAGCTTCGGTAATCCAAGGTCAGTCATGACAAGTGAAATCTCATTCTTACGCTTCTTGTAAATATTCACTGCCTCCAATCCATCTTTGGCAGGGATTACTTTGTATCCTTTCTCTGCCAGTATCATTTGCAAGGACATCATAAGCATCTCTTCATCCTCTACGACCAATAATGTCTCTGTCCCTCCCGGTATTTCTTCCAATGTTTTTTCATCTTTTACTTTGATTACCTCTTGCATTTTTGACACAGGAAAATACAAGAGGAAGGTTGTTCCCTTACCAAGCTCGCTTTCCACATCAATAAATCCTTTATGAGATTGAACAATGCCGTATACTACAGCTAATCCTAAACCGGTCCCTTTGCCCTTCTCTTTCGTTGTAAAGAATGGCTCGAAGATTTTGTTACGTGTTTCCTCACTCATCCCTTCTCCTGTATCATTCACTTCGATGCATACATAACTGCTTGCAGAAGCCTCCGGATGCTGGTTACGAAAAATCGCAATAGATACCATATGTGTTGTGATAGTAAGAATGCCGCCCTTCGGCATCGCATCGCGTGCATTGACACAAAGGTTCATCAATACTTGATGCAGCTGCGAACGATCAGCATTTATGTATGGAACTGATTTATCGAAATTCTGCGAACAGGTGATCATTTTAGGAAACATTTCATAGATCATGGTCACAATTTCCATGGCAACATCATTGATTTTCACTGGTCCAAATGATGTTTCCGTTTTTCGTGCAAATGTCAATATCTGCTGAACAAGTGTTTTACCGCGTTCTACAGCATTCACGATCGTATCGACAGCGAGGTCTAACTTCTTGGAATCATTTTTAAATCGAGTAGTGCTTGTGATATATGCCAGTATAATTCCCAGAATATTGTTGAAATCATGGGCAATTCCTCCGGCAAGGGTCCCTAATCCTTCCAGCTTTTGCATTTGCCTCAGTCCAGCTTCCAATTGTTTACGCTTGGTGACATCCTCAATAACGGATATGAAGTAGTCGGGTTCGCCCGAAGGTTTACGGACAAGAGAAACCGATAAATTGATATGAATGATAGAACCATCCTTTCGAATGTATCTCTTTTCCCTAATATACGATTGGATTTGACCCTCAATCATCAATCTGGAATTTTCGATATCTTGATCACGATCATCGGGGTGAGTTATATCTCCGAAGTTTTTTTCGAATAATTCCTTTTGAGTATATCCAAGGATATCACACAATCTCTGATTTACACGGAGCCATTGACCGCTGGGAGCGACGTGTGCAATACCAATCGCAGCCTGCTCGAAGGTGGCACGGAAACGTCGCTCACTATCGAACAATTCCTGTTCCGCCTGCTTGCGCTCGGTAACGTCTCTGACAGTAGCTTGCAGAACTTGTTCTCCTCCGATGTTAAAAGAGGTTAAAAGCACTTCGGCATAAAAATCTTCACCATCAAAACGGCGATGAATCCAATCAAAATGGTTATATCCATCCCGGTATGCAATACTGATATTTTCCTGTACTGCTTCAAAAGAGTTTTTACCATCGGGCTGAACATGGGGAGATACTTCATCAGGGCGAAATTTTATAAATTCTTCTTTCTCCTTTATTTTAAACATTTTCAAAGTTTGAAGATTGCAATCAATAAAACCATTTTTATTCAAAAGCATAATAGCATCATTTGAGTTTTGGTATATAGCTTCGAACTTTTCTTCGCTTTCACGCAGCGCCTCTTCCGCACGCTTGCGGTCCATCTCCGTCCTAATTGATACAACTGCATAAGTGACATCATCCTTCAATTCTTCGAGAAGCTTCAACTCTTCGCGGTCAAATCTATTTGGCTCTTGTGAACAAATATTCACAACTCCTACAGCTTTTCCCGCTATCACCAATGGTAGAACTACAAAAGATCGATACCCAAGCTTATCAGCTTCTGTTTTCAATTTGGAGAAACGCTTGTCAACTTTAACATCATCACATACAACCACTTTTCCGGTATTAAGAGCTTCGTTCAAGGGACTGTCAGTATCTTTCTTAAACCATTCAGAAGCTTCTTCCGGAGATTTGCAATCCTTTGAAGCAGAAATAGCGATGGGTCGAATTGATTTAGCATCTCGTTCTATAAAAGCGATCCATACAAATTTATATTCACCAACCGCAGCAATTGCATCGCAGATCTTTTTCGCGAGCTCATCCTCCTCTATTGCACGAACAACGATTTCATTACATTCACTTAACATTCGCAAAGCTCTGTTTATTTTGCGCAGCACACTCTCCATGGCTTTGCGTTCTATGAGCTCTTGTTGTACGACTTTCAGCAAGCCCGCCCGTTCGATTGCATATGAAATCGAACGCGAAAGGAGCATGGAGTCGATTTGGCCTTTTATTAAATAATCCTGTGCTCCCGTACGAACAGATTTCATTGCCAATTCCTCATCATTCGTACCTGTTAGGATAATGATAGGAATCTGAGGATATTGAGTATACACTTTTATGTATGTTTCAAAACCTTTGCTATCTGGTAAATTAAGATCCAGAAGCAAAATATTAAATTCATTCTTTGATAATGCTTGAAGCCCTTGGGTTAATGTACCACTATGCTCAAAGATAGTTTTTCGTTCTTTTACTTCCTGAAGCATCTCACTTATAAGGCGCACATCGCCGGGATTGTCTTCAATCAATAATACACGGTTGGAATTATTAGTTGCATGCATTGCTTCTACTCCCTCGGAAGTCTCACAATCGTCAACCAAAAATCTTCTATCGATCTTATGACTTTAAAGAATTGGTCGAGATCAAGTGGTTTAGTAATAAAACAATTTGCATGGAGATCATATGCTTTTAGTATGTCCTCTTCTGACTTTGATATCGTCAAAATTACGACAGGAATTCGTTTTAGGTCACTATCAGATTTGACCTCAGCAAGCACTTTACGGCCATCCATTTTTGGCATATTCAAATCGAGCAGAATCAGATCGGGTCTCTGTTCATTTGTATATCTTCCTTGTCTATGCATAAATGCCATTGCTTCGACACCGTCCCGCATCCAATGGAGAGTATTGCGGATTTTGCCTTCTTTTAGAAATTCCAATGCAAGTCTGGCATCTCCTGGATTGTCTTCGACCAAGAGAATCTCGATTGGTTTGCCCATGTTTTCTGTATTCACTATGATCCCCACTTTATTGTGATGGTAGTTTTACTATCGTGAGCCAAAAATCCTCGATTGACTTTATTACTGTGACAAATTGATTGAGATCGAGCGGCTTTGTGATGAAGCAGTTTGCGTGCAGATTGTATGTCTTCAGCACGTCCTCTTCCGCCTTGGAAATCGTCAGAATCACTACCGGAATTCGTTTCAAATCCGGATCGCTTTTTATCTCTGCAAGAACTTCACGACCATCCTTTTTGGGGAGGTTAAGGTCGAGAAGAATAAGGTCGGGGCGCGGCACCTGCGCATGTTTCCCTCTTTTGTAGAGAAAATCCATCGCCTCAACACCATCCGTCACAATATGGAGATTGTTCCTGAGTTTGCTTTCCTTAAGAGCTTCCATTGCAAGTCGCGAATCACCGGGATTATCCTCAACTAAGAGGATATCGATTGGTTTGCCATATTCCTGTGTTGCCATTGCTTCACTCCTTATTTTATGGGAATTGTAAAACTAAACTTTGAACCTTTTCCAATTTCAGATTCAATCCAAATCTTGCCTCCATGTCTTTCAACGATACGCTTACAGATGGCTAAACCAATACCGGTCCCGGGATATTCCGTAGATGTATTTAAGCGCTGGAAAACCAGAAATATTCTGTCAGCGTACTGCGTATCTATACCTATACCGTTGTCGCTTACAGTAAAGACATGGAAATCTCCTTCCTTATGTGTTGAAATGTGCACACGGGGAGGTGTGTCTGTTCTGAACTTGAGCGCATTGTCGATCAAATTCTGAAATAACCGAATCATCTGCGTTTCATCCGCTTCCACTACAGGAAGATCGTCTTGCGTGATAATCGCATGCGACTCTTCAATTCTGTTTTGGAGATTTGCAAATACCTGACCGACAACCGATTGTACGTCGACTCGCTCAAACTTCTTTCCACGTGTTGTGATTCGGGAGAAATCAAGAAGATCGTTAATCAATCGTTGCATCCGGTTTGCTCCATCGACAGCGAAATTGATAAAATCATTAGCATCCTTATCGAGTTTGTCTTTGTATCGCCGCTCGATAAGTTGCGTATAGCTTGAGACCATGCGCAACGGCTCCTGAAGATCGTGCGAGGCAACATAGGCAAACTGCTCAAGTTCTTCATTGGAGCGTTTCAGGTCCACAAGTGATTTTTGGAGTTTCTCCTCTGCTTTCTTTATTTCATCGAAATCTGTATTGGATCCGAACCATTTAGTAATATTTCCTTCAACATCACGCATTGGTACTGCTCTGGTTTTGAACCAATGATACACACCGTCATTTCTTCGTATATGGAATTCAATATCGAAACTTTCTCCTGTCTTCACTTTTTCCATCCACTCGGAAACCGTTCTGTCCCTATCTTCGGGATGAAGCTGCTCAAGCCAACGGTAACCCAATTGTTCTGCTTCCGGTATTCCGGTATATTCCACCCATTGTTTACTTAAATAATCGCAGGGACCATCGACTCTGCAAGTCCAGAAAAGTTGTGGCAATGATTCAATCAGTTCTCTAAAGCGTTTTTCATTATCTTTAATTTCCTCTTCAGCCCGTTTGCGCTCGGTGATGTCGTGGAAAATTCCCATCAAATAATTTTTTTCTGCTATCTTTACCATACCGGAAGTGACATCCGTATAAATGATAGAACCATCCTTGCGTTTCAATGGTATATTTATTGCCAGTGCTATTTCGCCCTTTGCCATCCTTTCAAATTGCTCTAAAACATACGGCAAGCTCTCTTGGGGATGGATCTCCATAACCCCCATATTTTTCATTTCATCAAGACTGCAAGCAAGCATTTCGCACATTACTCTATTCGCATCAATAAATTTCTTTGATTCCATATCTTCAATCATAATTCCATCAGCGGCATGGTCAAAAATGGATTTAAATTTTTCTTCACTCTCCCGCAACGATTCCTCTATCCGCTTACGCTCGGTAATATCGACGCAAGTGCCCACCAAGCGAATGGGTTTGCCATTCCCGTCGGCAGATACCCGCCCACGAGCGTTGACGTGACGCACTGTAGCATCAGTCAACACCACGCGGTAGTCTGCGTCATAGGGCTTACCCTGCTCTAGTGAATCCGCGACTGCGCGTTGCACCAGATCTATATCATCTTTATGCAACAAACTAATGAACTGTGAAAAATGTGCAAGCTGGTTTTTCGCGACTCCAAACAGGCGGTAGAATTCCTCAGAGCCGGTGATTTCATCTTTGACAGCATCCCACTCCCAGCTTCCCAGACGTGCTATGGTCTGTGCTTCAATGAGAAGCTCACGGCTTTTGACAAGTTCAGCGGATCGCTCCTTGACAAGTTCTTCGAGATGATCGCGGTGTTTTTTTAATTCTTCCTCCGCCCGCTTCTGATCGCCCATCGCTTTGGTCAAGTGCAGATTGTTGTAGCCCATCTTGGAAACCAACGTTGTGAATTTCACCAAAAAATCCATGTGCGTCCGGACACTTTCCCGACTGAATCGCGGCACCCGCTGCAACGCTTCCATATAGGATTCCGGCTCAAAGCCGTACTGCGCCGCCTGAGCCGCAAAATACTCTACATCGACATTTTCATCCTCATAGAAAAACTGGCCGATGTAGATGTTGCCGATGTGCTTTCCGCCAATAGACAATGGTGTGACGACATCAGTCATGCCATTCTTGCACTTATAAGCGACATATTCCCCCGGTCGCATGTTCTGATTCAAGTAGAGGTCGCTTTCGATGCAGTTCCGTGCTGTTTGGGAATGGACACGATGGTATTTAGTACAGATGTCTTGCCATCCGACACCCACTAACACGGTCCCCTTTAAGTCAAGAATCCACATCCCCATCCCGTTCAACTTGTAAAACTCATCCAACATGCTCTGAATGGACGGAACATCAATAATGTCACTCAAGGCTGGCTCACCGATGTCCGTTCCGGGAACGGTAACGGAATCAAGCTTCAACTGCACATCCGGAGATTTCAATTTCTTTTTTACAGCAGATGAATTTTTGTTATTTGCTTTCATTTCAATTCTTCTCCAGACGATGGAAATAAAAGACACATACCTTCGCACCTACCTTCTGTGGATGCTTTCGGAAGGTCACATACAGAAACGCAAATGCTCTGCCGCGATAAAAAGAGTTGGTCGATGCAGAGCAAGATATTTTGGAATAGTAAACTTGAAATTATTCTTTGACGATGCGGGGGGGGGGGGATAAATATGCTTGAACAAATCCTAATTTATGCCAATAATCGTATTTCGGGACTGCATTACGACGGTTATAATAATTTTTGGAGAAGATTTGGTAGAAAAAATAAACGGCCTTCTGTCCAACAAAACTTATTCTTGTGTGCATATTCTTTAACCAGCCCCTTCCCTGGCGTACAGACCTGCAACACTATGGTATCAATGTAACAAACCACTGTGTGAATAGCAATGTGGGGGATTGCTTCGCCAGAAGGAATTTTGAAAAGGTCTCTTGATTTGCATTCAAGATTGTGGCATTCAATAACTAAACGAAAAAAGACGGTCTTAAGTTCACATCATAATTATAGGACGAGAAGGAATAGAAACTCAAGCAAAATCCCAATATTGTTCCGTATGCACTCTCTCCCCTATCAGTGATTCGAGTTTTTGAATAAATTGAATATTTTGCACATTTAATCCCATTCTTTCGCCGAATTGCGACATCCAGCCCCGTCATCGATGGTTTTTTTATTGCCGGGCCAGAGCGGCAATTGTTGCCGCATTTATTTACTTGAGATTCAAAGAAATAAAGTGTAGGGTTCCGGTATCCAATATATGAGTTAGCGGACGAAAGGATATTTATGGATAGAACCTTGGTATTTGTATTTATCTTAGCGTGTAGTTTTGGAAGTATAATAGGATTTATATGGTCTTTAAGAAATCTTTGGCGAGGTTTACAAAGTCGGTCTTGGGATCGAGTTGACTGTGAAATTATTGAGTCTCGATTACCTCTATATGGTCCTCCGTTGATTTCCTATAAATACATAATTGATGGTATCCATTGCATAGGGAAGAGAATAAAATATGGTGGTGTAGGTGGTAAATGGAAAGCTTATTTAACAGCAAATGCTTATTGTGAAAAATATATCAAAGGCGAAACATATCAGGTTAGTGTTGACCCAAATAATTTTAAGAGAAGTGTGTTAGAACCTGGTCCTTCTCAGCAAATTTTTGGAGCGATTATCCTTTGTATACTTATCGGATTAATAGGTTTAAATGGGTTATTAACATTCCGATGAACTCTTGTCTATCAACTGAATCTGCTGCCGCCTGATTACTGCTCAATCGGCATTGATGTCCAATTTTGCTTAGGAATAATTGGGGAGTTTGGCTTGACATCACTGCATATTTGGTGTATCATTTCACATTAATGAAATCACGGATTATTCAAAGAACCTTTTAAATCTTCTTAACAGGTATGAAAGTATCCGAATTCAAGAGATATATTCTCATCGTTTGCCTCGTGGTTTTTGCTTTGGAATCCTGCGACAGCCAACCGTCCACACGTATCCTGTTCATTGGCAACAGTTACACCTTTATCAACGGTGGGCTCGACAAACAATTAAAGGGTCTGGCTCCATCAATTGAAGCAGAGTGCATTGCTGTAGGTGGATATACTCTTGAGAAGCATTGGACAGAAGGCAATGCCGTCCTAAAAATTCGTGAAGGCAAATGGGACTATGTCATTTTGCAGGAACAAAGCCAAATCCCCGTCATTAATCAGAAAGAGTTCTATGACTTTGCTCGAAAGTTCGACGAAGAAATCCGACGCAATGGTGCAAAGACTATACTTCTAATGACGTGGGAACGACCCGATAGTAAAAAGGCTGGAGTCACGACGAACAACTTAGCGGCGGCTTATATAACTATCGGAAGGGAACTAGGCGCGAAGGTAGCCCCAGCGGGATCTGCCTTCGAACGAGCTATTCGTGGCAAACCCGAACTTACTCTATATAGTCAGGACGGACATCCAACCGTGGAGGGAACTTACTTGGCAGCGTGTGTGCTTTATCAAACGATATTTGAAAACAGTCCTATTGGAAATCCGTATTCGGAGAGATCCATTCCCGATGAGATGAGAGCTTATCTACAAGGAATAGCGGCAGAGAATCCTGGGATGTAATTCAATATCTATGGCTGTTTGTTTTTGCTCGAACCAGAAGCGGTGATGTTTTAGTAGTTACAAAAAAGCCTCGTTCATAACTGCAACGAGGCTTCTGCATTCTAACCGAGTAACTCCAAATGCTAACTACTTCATCAGGACCATCTTCAATGTCTTGGTATAGTCGCCGGCAGTCAAGCGGGTAATATACACGCCGCTTGCAAGCCGTGAGGCATCGAACGCAGCAGAATACCGTCCTTGTTCTTGTTCTTGATTGACAAGCGTAGCCACCTCGCGTCCTAACATATCATAGACTTTCAACATGACATGCCCGGCATTCGGTATCTGATAATGGATCGTTGTTGATGGATTGAATGGATTCGGATAGTTCTGGGCAAGAGCATATATCTCAGGCAGCTGAAGCCCTGTCTCCTCGACAGAGGTGACAAATTCTGACAAAGGCCTTCTCCAGACACCGTCGCCCTGCGTTCCGGCAAAGAGATTCGTGCCGCTCGTGGCAAGGGCGAAGACAGAAGTATTTGTCAAGCCGGAATTGACCGCACTCCAGCTTGTGCCGTTGTTAGTGGAAAGAAAGACGCCGTCGCCATACGTTCCGGCAAAGAGATTCGTGCCGCTCGTGACAAGGGCGAAGACATCACTAGCTATATTTGGCAAGCCGGAATCGACCGTACTCCAGCTTGTGCCGTTGTTGGGGGAAAGAAAGACACCGTCGCCCTGCGTTCCGGCAAAGAGATTCGTGCCGCTCGTGGCAAGGGCCCAGACAAAGTTATTCGTCAAGCCGGAATTGACCGCACTCCAGCTTGTGCCGTTGTTGGTGGACAGAAAGACGCCGCCAGACGTTCCGGCAAAGAGATTCGTGCCGCTCGTGGCAAGGGCATGGACAGAGTTATTCGTCAAGCCGGAATTGACCGCACTCCAGCTTGTGCCGTTGTTGGTGGACAGAAAGACGCCGCCGCCGACGTTTAGCGT
>Ga0182011_10002046_pt1 | contig 17243 bp, 13 predicted proteins | sample 711E1DmetaG_FD_120481 | JGI IMG/M metagenome (GOLD analysis project Ga0182011, IMG submission 120481) | Permafrost microbial communities from Stordalen Mire, Sweden - 711E1D metaG | ecosystem: Environmental > Terrestrial > Soil > Wetlands > Permafrost | place: Sweden: Stordalen | collected... | reverse complement strand
TGGCAATTACCCCCTTGGCTCAAGCCGGTGCCCTATCAGTTCCCGACCATTGCCGGACTGGAGAAACAGTCCATCACGATCCTTGAAGTGGTCGACAATCAGGACGACGCGGCAGCCGCCAGCCGGATCGCCGAGTATTTTCTGGAAATGGGGCAATTGGATCAAGCGGCGGGCGCAGGGCAGGCGCTGCGGCGCTATCCGGCCGATCTGGGCGCGCTCACCGTCCGGGCCGAGGTTGAATCCGCCCGCGACGACCAGGCCAATTTTGCGCGCACGTTTGAATCGCTGCTCCGACGCCTGGCAGGCCGGGGCGACCGCGGCCTGCCGTGGGACCGGCGGGTCAGCCTGGCGGTCGTGCTCGCGCGGAACAAGCGGGCCGATCTGGCCCGCGAACAGGTTCGCCAGTGCCTGGCGGAGGTTGATGAGGCAAAATTGCGCTCCCTGACCACCGGTTCGCTCTATCGCCTGCAGGTCCTGGGCAAGGCGTATGGTTTGCAGATTGCCGATCGACGTTTGCAGCAACTCGCGCTGGACTTGCTGTCGGCCGAATTCCGCAATCGTCTAGCTCAGCCTTGACCTGCATGGCAGATGCGATGATTCTCCAGTAGTGAACATGAAAACCGCAGGCTGGACACTTTCCGGGCTCTCAATTTGCGTCGCATTGTTGGGTTGCGCCACAAAATCGGCGGTGGTCTCGATGGGTGACGGCACCTACACGGTCACCCGCACAGCCGATACCGCTTTCGCCAGAGACACCGAGAAAATGACCGCCAAGGCCAAGGAAGACGCGGCTCATTTCTGTGCTGCTCAGGGCAAAGAGTTGAAGGTGCTGGATGTCGTAGTGGACAAGCCGTTTTACGCAACCGGTTACGCCAGCGCCAAGGTCGTTTTCAGGGCAGTCAACCCAGGAGAAGCGGATCTGCCCAGCGCGCCTGCTCCGGTTGCGGGGGCCAGATACGCGGCGCCGGTCGCGGTCGCGGTCGCCCAGAAGCAGGCAACCGACGATCTTTATAACCAGCTGATGAAACTCGATGACCTGCGCAAGAAAGGCATTCTGACGGACGAGGAGTTTCAGGCGGAGAAAAAGAAAATCTTGAGCCATTCCAATTAGGGTTCGCTCCCCGGGCTGTTGGCCCTCCGGCATAATCGCCACCACCACCGCGCCGCCAGCGTCCGGGCCTAAGAGCTGTTGGTGAACGTGGGATCGGCGAGCAGATCGTTACGCAGCTGGTCGTCGAGTGTGGTGAGGTTGCTCTTCCAGTAGTCGAGATCCGACTGGGCCGGCGTGGCGTTGAGGAACGTGAAATAGCTCAGGAAGGTGCGCACCGTCGGGGCCGACAACCCAATGCCCTCCGGCGACTCCGAAAACCCCAGGAGGACCTGCCCGCGGCTGGCGCCGCCATTCAGCTGCGCCACCCAATTTGCCAGACTGGTCGAATCCGCCTGGCGGCCGAGAACGTTCACATAAAGCGCAGCCACATAGTCGCTGTTGCTCAGCGCACCATAGCGGTTCGTGAATTCCTGACTGGCAACAAAGGCGTCGGCAGCCGATTGCAGCGAATTGCCCGCCCACAAGTATGCCACCCAGTTGTCCAGTCCCGGTTGATCGGGGACGCGGAGCAAGGCCGCCAGGTACAGCCGCGAGATTGGCGCGACATAGGTATTGAATTCGGCGGAAGCGAGCAGCGTGCTCACCACGCTGCCCTGCGAAGCCGTGCCGGCGGTCAAAGCACCGCCAAAGGCGCTGAGGGCACCCGAATCGACCGGCCGCCGCAAAAAGCCCTGGAAAACCAGTTGCACATAGGAAGACGGATCAAGGCCCGCCGGATAGCCGAGCGCGAACAGAGTGTCCGTCTGGTCGTAGCCTTGGAGGAAGCCCAGCCAGTTCTGCAGCTCCGTTGCCGTTGGCATCCGATGCAACAGCAGGTAGTACAGCCGCACGATCTCCACCTGATTGGCGATGTCGGCCTTGAACTCGTCCGATTCCGAGAAGCCAACCAACACTGTCCCGCGCGAGATGCCGGCATTGAGCTGGCCGACCAAGTAGGCCAGACCCGCAGGATCAGCTTGGCGCCCCAAGATGTTTCGGTAGAGCAGCCGCACATACCTGGTGTTATTCAGACTGCCATAGTTCAAAAGGAACTCTGCGCTGCTGGCAAACTGGTCGCCTGCACCAGTCAAAGTGAGCGCGCCGGCCTGCAATGCGTTGGTCAGTTTCTGGAGGCCCGCATTGTCCGGGCACCGCACCAAGGCGGCATAGTAGAGCCGGATCACCGGTTCGATCTCCCGCAGGCTGTACTCGGTCGAGCCGAGCAGATCACCCAGCACCGCCGCCCGCGACACGCCTCCCGCCAGGGCCGCGCTTAAGCTCGCGGCCCCTCCAGAATCGATCGGTCGGCCCAGAACATCCAGAAATAGCTGTTGCAGGAACGCCTGGTCGGCCAAGCCCATCACCGTCAGCGTGGCCGCGAAACTGGCGGCATCGGGACTCACGCCGTTGGCCGTCACACAGCGATATCGGTTGCCGTTCATCGCCACCGTGGCGCCGGTGACGGTTAGTTTCCCGGTCACCGATCCGCCGTACGGCCCCGTGTCAGCCAGGTTCATCCAGGTGCTCCCGCCGTCGGTCGACACTTGCCACTGGAACGTCGGCGCGGGCGCGCCGCTCGAGGCCACTATGAAGGTGACCGAAGCACCGGCCACTACCGTCTGGCCCGCCGGCTGCGTCGTAATCGTCGAGGTCACTGGAGCAGTATCAACCATGATCGTCGCGGTATCGGACGTGGTGCTGCCGGCTGAATTTGATACACTCGCATAATAATCACCCGCATCCGTCGCCTGCACTCCGCTGATCGAATACGTCGCCCCTGTGGCACCCGCGATCATCGCTCCATTCTTGAACCATTGATAAGAAAACGGAGTCGTCCCGTCCGCCGAGACCGCGAAAGTGATGGATTGACCCACGAGCGCTGTGCTGGTGCCGGAATGGGCGGGGCTGGCAAAGAAGAGCGCCAGAAAGACAGATGCGAACGCGGCTAAAGGCAGTCGGACAATCATGACACACACGATGCGGATGTAGTTGGACATGCGACTAGTCAAGAACGGCGGGTGATCCCGTGTAGAGGGAGAGCGCCTTGGATGATTGCTTGAGTGGTTCAGAACAAGACAAGAAAGAATCCAGCTAGATTAACCCCGTGAATGGACAACGACCGAGCCAGCCGGAAGAGCCGTCGGGGTGATGATCGACCGCCACTCGCCGCGCGAGTTCCAGCCCTTGATCAACACAGTTGCCCGCTGAAGCCGCAGCGATATTCGGGGCCCCAGCCAAGCGGATTTTGCAAACGTCACAGGACTGGCCCACTGCGGGCACCCGGATCCAAACGAGAAAAGGCCAGAGGACGAGAATGCACGCCGCCCTACAGCAAACCCGCATCGCGGAAGCTGTAGAAACCGCGGCCGACGGGATCGCTGGCCTTGGTGCCGAGGATCAGATGGTCGGCCAGCTCGATGTCGACCGCGGTGGCCGCCTCCCTCAGTCGCCGGGTGACCTGCAGGTCGGCCGAACTGGGAGCCGGGTCGCCGCTCGGGTGGTTGTGCACGCAGATGACCGTGGTCGCCGCCTCGCGGATGGCGGAGCGGAAAACCTCGCGCGGATGGACGAGGCTGCCCGTTGCCGTGCCCGAGGTGACCTCGACGCATTTGATCAGCCGGTTCTTGCGATTGAGGCACAGGACCCAGAGCTTCTCCACCATCAGGCCGGTGACGATCGACTGGAAATAGGAGAAAACCAGTTCGGGCCGGTTCAACAGCGGGGCTTCGCCTTGGCGTTCTCCCAACACCCGGCGGGCCACCTCCATGACGGCCATGAGTTGCAGGGCCTTGACGTGCCCGATGCCCTTCAACCGGCGGTAGTCGGCTTCGGCCCAGGCGATGAGACCCGCCAGCGAGCCCGCCTCAGAGATCAGGCGCGAGGCGAGCAAGAGCACGTTCATGCCCCGGCTCCCGCTCCGCAGGAGCATGGCGAGCAGCTCGGTGTCGCTCAGCGCGGCGGCGCCGAAACGCTCGAGCCGTTCCTGGGGGCGCTCGCCCACGGCGAGGTCGCTCAGCCGGAGCGAAGGGAGGGGCGCGCGGTCATCCATTCCGCGCGATGATCCTGGTCGGATGATTATTTAAAAGAAGAAAATCTCCTATTCACCTGACCCGCCAGTGCTGTGCTGTCACCAGCCGTTCATATCATCGGGGCGCGCGACCATTTCGTTGGAGCAGGGCGGTGCGCCGTCCCCGCCAATGGCCAAGTCCCCGGCCCAGCCACAAAGCTTTCGCTCCTCCCAGGGCGAAAGCCTAGAACAGCTTGATGTAGCCGTTCCGTCGGAGCCGTTCGAGCCAGCGCTCCTGCGACTGCCGCGTCATCTGCTGCGCCAGGATGCGTTCGACATCATCGCGGACCTCTTCGAGCGTCTGGATTCCGGCAAACTTGCGATCCTCGACGTAGAGCAGGAAGCAGCCCTCCGGGGTGAAGACGGGATGACTGACCTCGCCCTTCTTGAGATTGAACAGGACATCGCTGAATTCCTTGCGCATGTCTGAACGCTTGGTCCAACCCCAGTCGCCGCCTTTGTTACGGCGGGTGTCCTGGCTGAATTGTCGGGCGAGTTCGGCGAAGGAATCCCCGGAATGGAACTTCGCCAGGACGGCCTGGGCCTTGCCTTCGAGCTGGGCGTCCGTCTCGCCGCCAGGCCGCGTGAACTGGATCACCCGCAGCAACGCGGAATCCTCCTGATAAAAGCGATCCTTGTTTTCCTTGTAGTAGGTTTCGACTTTGACCGGACTGACGAAGCTCTGCGACTTGTGCTGCTGCTGACGCATGTAGTTGTAGATGATGTCCTCCTCCTGCTCCTTGCGGTAATCCCGCACGGTCATGCCGCGCGAGCGGAGATAGGCGAGGAACTTGGACCGGTCGCCGTCAAACTGGGTGATTTCGATATCCGCAATCTGATTATCGATGATGCTCGCGGGGACTTGCTTCTTTTTCTTCTCGTCGCCGTCCACGGGTTTGTTGAATTCCTTGACGATCAGCACCCGGTCGATGCGGTTCTGGATGACGTCATCCTCCAGCGCCTCGAGTTTCTCATTGAATTCCTTCTCGTTTCGCGCGGTCTGCTGCAGGGTCTGGAGGAGCGGAGTGATGTCCCGCCGGATGTCATCAACCGTGATGATCTTATCCTCGACGATCGCGGCAATGCCGTCGGCGAAACGCAAATCCAGCCGGTCACGTGCGGGGGCCGACGCCTTGTCTTGGGCGCGCAGGAACAGGCACGAGGCGAAAAAAAGCGATAGGCTGATCGCAGCGACGCGGCGGTGAATCATGATTCCGGCAGATTTTTAAGGAAAGCGACGATTTCGCGCAACCTTAGGAGCGGACGGGAGGCGGTCAAGCGGGGAAACTTTTCCCCCACCATAACGTAGCCGTCGTGCGGTCCAAAGTTCCGCAGGCATTTGAGGCGATTCCCTTTTGTTTCGACGTTCAGTACCCGTTTTTGTTCCGCGCGGATGCGGATCTCTGTGATCAGCAACAGCGCGCGGACTTCGTCGCCGAATTTGCCGAAGCGGTCGCGGAGCTCGGCCTCGATCTCGCGCACCCGGGCGGGAGTCTCCGCCAGAGCGAGGCGCCGGTAGACGTCGATGCGCAGGCGCGTTTCTCCGATGTAGCCGAAGGGGATGCGCGCCTGGACCAGCGGACATTCCCCGGCGGCGAGTTCGGCGTCGCGCAGCGCGGTGTAGCCGTCCTCGTAGCGGCGGCGGTCGGCGGCGGGGGCTCCTTCGCCGACAAAGACGAAGTCAAGACGGAGGCCAGCACGGATCGCCGCGGCGCTCTTGTCCCCCTTGAGGCGGGCAATGCTCTGACGCAAAAGCTGGCAATAGAGCTCGAATCCGACCCCCGCGATGTGGCCGCTTTGCTCGGGACCAAGCAGGTTGCCGGCTCCGCGGAGTTCGAGGTCCCGCATGGCGATGCGGAATCCGGCGCCCAGCTGGTTATGGTGGCGAAGGGCATTGAGGCGCTGCCGCGCGATATCCATGAGCCGGGTGTGGCGGTGCAACAGCAGATAGGCGTAGGCCTGATGCTTGAACCGGCCCACGCGCCCGCGCAGCTGGTAAAGCTGGGATAGACCAAACCGGTCGGCTCCCTCGATCAGGATGGTGTTGCAATTGGGAATATCGAGACCGCTTTCGATGATGGTCGTGCAAACCAACACCTGATGGCGTCCCGCCACGAATTCGGTCATGACCCGCTCCAAGCCGTCCTCCTTCATCTGCCCGTGGCCGACGGCGATGCTGAGGTCCGGCAGCAGCTCGCGCAGGCGCTGCGCGACCCGTTCGATGGTCAGGACGCGGTTGTGCAGGTAGAAGACCTGGCCGCCCCGGCGGATCTCGTGGCGGATGGCCTCGACCACCAGCGCCTCGTCGTAGGTCTTGACGATGGTCTGGATTGGATGGCGATCAGCGGGCGGAGACTCGATGACGCTCAGATCGCGCGCGCCGGTGAGGGCCAGGTAAAGCGTGCGCGGGATGGGCGTGGCGCTCATCGACAGCACGTCGACATGCGCCCGCCACTGCTTGAACACCTCCTTGTGTTTCACGCCAAACCGCTGCTCTTCGTCCACAACCACCAACCCGAGGTCCTTGAACGCAACGTCGCGCTGGATCAAGCGGTGCGTGCCGATCAGGATGTCCACTTCGCCTTTGGCCGTGGCGGCGAGAATCCGACGCTGCTCCCGGGGAGTGCGAAACCGGCTGAGCATGTCGATCGCGACCGGGTAGCCGGCCATCCGTTCGCGGAAGGTGTTGAGGTGCTGTTGCGCGAGGACGGTCGTCGGCACGAGGACCGCCACCTGCCGTCCGCTCATGACGGCTTTGAAGGCGGCCCGGATGGCGACTTCGGTCTTGCCAAATCCGACGTCACCGCAGACGAGCCGGTCCATCGGGCGCACCTGCTCCAGGTCGTTCTTGGTGTCGACGATCGCGCGGAGCTGGTCGGGCGTCTCGGTGAAAGGGAACGACGATTCGAACTCGCGCTGCCAGGCGGTGTCGGGAGGGAAGGCATAGCCCGGCTGGGCCGCGCGCCGGGCCTGGACCTCCAGCAACTGGGCGGCGAGGTCGAGCGTGGCGTGCTCGGCCGCCGCACGAGTCTTCTCCCAGCGTCCGCTGCCCACGCGGCCCAGCTTCGGTCGGGCCTTGGCCAGGCCAACATAGCGGGAAACCAGATGCGCCTCCTGCAGCGGAACATGCAGGGTCACCTTGTCATCGAATTCCAGTGAAATGACTTCGCGGGTGCCGGCGGCCGTTTCCAGTTTGGCGAGCCCGCGAAAGACCGCGATACCGTGCTGGAGGTGGACGACAAAATCGCCTTCCACGAGCTCGGAGAAATCAAGCAGCTGGTCGACTTGCGACGGCGTGGCGGCCGGGCGGCGATGGAGCACGGGACGCCGTTGCCGCTGGCGGCCAAGAATCTCGGTTTCGGACACCAGGACAAAACCGCGCGCTTGCGGTGCCAGAACCAGGCCGACCGGCCCGGCGGCGAGGGATTCGGCAGGACGGTACGTCACGCGGAAGCCTTCGTTGATCGTGCTCCGCAGGAAGCGCGGCCGCAGTTCCTTCAACGCCGGATCCGCGGCCAGGATCTCCCGGGTGCGCGCCTCCTCGCCGTCCTTGGCCACGGCCAGGCCAATCGCGTAGCCTTCCCGTTGCCAGCGGACCACCAGCTCGAAAAAGCGATGGCGGGCCTCCTCCTCGACTTGCAGCCGTTCGTGGGCAACCAGCGCGTCGTCGGGATATCGGCGGTGATGGGCGAGGCTTTCCGTGTCCCAGGTCTGTTCGTGCCCTGCTCCCTCGAAAAGAGCCGAAGCTTCGTCGAGGTCACTCACGGCGATCGCAGCGGCGCAGCGGGCAAGGACGGGTTCGAGGGCGGACAACCCGGCCGGTTGCCCGACTGAAGCCGTCGCCGCCGATTCGGTGACGACCAGACTGAACGCTTCTTCCAGCGCCGCCGGTTCAACGAAGATCAGACGGCTGAGCGGGTTCAGATAATCAGCCAACCCGATGGTTGAAGGCGTGAGCCGCAGTCGGGGCGAAGCGGCCAGGGTGATCTGCTCCAGTCGGTCGCCCGAGCGCTGGGTCACGGGGTCAAGCGCGCGGATGTCCTCAATCTCGTCGCCGAAGAAATCGAGCCGGCAAGGCTGGCTCGAGGTGACCGGATAGACGTCGATGATCCCGCCGCGCACCGCGTATTGCCCGGGCGCTTCGCAAACCGTCTCGGAATCGTAGTCCATTTCGCGCAGACGGGCGACCAAGGCCTGAAACGGATACTTCTGACCGCGGGCAAGGATGAATTCCTGGCCGATGAATTCAGTGAGGGCGGGGACGGGCTGGACGAGCGCGGCCGGGGTCGTGACCACCACCAGCGAAGTGCCCGCGGTGGCATCAAAAGCGCCGGGCGACCGCGTGGACCGGAGTTTTGACAGCACGATCAACCGGTCGCTGGAGGCCGTAAACGCCTCGCGCATGTCGCGGAGATCGGCGAGCGACTCGGGAAAGACACGCACCTCCAACGGCCGGGGATCCTCGGCCGCCGCATGAAAGAACATCAAATCCTCGGCCAGTTGCTCGGCGGCGCGCGGTTCCTCCACGAGGACGAGCCAGACCGGGGCCGGTTGCGCCTGCAGCAGCGTGGAGATCACGGCCGCGCGGGCGGGAGGGCACACTCCGATGTGCCGGGAGCGCTGATCGTGGCGGGCCGGCTGGTCCATTAGTGCCCGACCAAGTCCGCCGGCAGGGCCGGCAGCGCCGCGCGGGCGGCCGCCCCCTCCGCGAGCTTCTTGGAATTGCCGCGGCCGGTGCCAAGCAGCGTATCGTTGAGGTAGACGTTCACCTCATACTCCCGTTCATGGGGCGCGCCTGCGGTGTGCACGGTCTCATAGCGCACGGCGTGATCCCCGGGGACGGCTTGAAGGAGTTCCTGCAGACGGCCTTTGGGATTGTCTTCGGCGAGCAGGACGGCGAGCCGGTCGGGCAACGGGCCATACCAGCCGAGCACCGCCCGCCGCACGGTCGCAAAGTCGCTGTCGAGAAAGATGGCTCCGACGACCGCCTCCAGCGCGTCTTCCAGGATCGACGCGCGCTGCCGTCCGCCGGTTTGTTCCTCGCTCTGGCCCAGGCGCAACGCGGTGTCGAGGGCCAGTTCCCGGGCCAGCGAGGTGAGGAAACGCCCTTGGGCCAAAATCGAGCGTCGTTTGCTGAGCGGGCCTTCGCGTTCGTCGGGATAGAGTTGGAACAGGGCTTCGGTCAGAATGAACTGGAGGACGGAGTCGCCCAGAAACTCCAGCCGCTGATTGCCCGGGCGGGCGCCGGGGTAATCCTGGACGTAGGACAGGTGCGTCAACGCGCACACGAGCAGGGCCGGATCCCGGAATGGATGCCCCAGGCGCTCCTGGAGGTGATCGAGAAAAGGCGGACTGGTTTCAGGAAGATGCGCTGGCATAACGTTTGAGGCCCCGATTGAAAACAAACACCGCCAGGGCCAACCACCCGAGGCTGGCCGCTCCCAGCCAGAGGGCATAGGCGGGCCGGAAACCACGGATCAGCGTGGTCGCCGGCACATTGCTCACGATGACCGCGGGCAGCAGGTAGACCATCAGGACATTGGCCGCGCCATGGAACGCCTCGCGGGGCAGACGCGAAAAGTCGACCACGGTAAAATAGCTGCCTTCGATGCCCTCGGTCTTGATGATCCAGAATGTCGTCGAGGTGGTGAGCAAGAACAGGCTGTAGTGGATGACCAGCCCGCATGCGACCAGCGCGAGGTAAAGCAGAATGCCGCTGACGCCGGGGTGCAGGCCGAGGCGGTGGGCGGCGTAATAAACGACCGCCGCGGCAACCACGGTGTTGGCCAGCCCGTCGGGATCAAGCTTGCGGGTAGACACCATGAAGAGCGGGTTGCCCGGCTGGGCCAGATAGAAGTCAAAAGTGCCCGTGCGGACGTTGCGCCCCATTTCGAACAGATTGCTCCAGAAGAAACCCATGAGCAGGCGCTGGATCAGCATGGAAGTACCCACCAGCAGCAACATCTCATATTTGTTCCAGCCCGCCACCGAGCTGGTGTGCCGGTAGATCACCTCGACCAACAACACGTTCACGCTCATCCAGGCGAGTTCCACCGCCGACCAGAGGAAGAAATCGAACCGGAACATCATCGTGCGGACCAGCGAGTACCGGACGCAGGCCAGCCAGATGCGGAGGTATTGGCGAAGCTTCATCGATTGCGGAGGGCGGAAACCGGAGACTGGAAAGTATTCTAGTGGAACAGACTGGTTTGGCGAGAGGGCTGATTCTGTGTTAATGCGGACGGGCTGTCTCCTGTCTCCTGTCTCCTGTCTCCTGTCTCCTGTCTCCTGTCTCCTGTCTCCTGTCTCCTGTCTCAACTCATCCCCCCACGGCGGTGTGCTTGTGCAGTCCCGACAGCCAGATGAACCGCGCCGCCAGCCCGAACGCCAGCACCCACGCGGCCTGGACGCCGAACCCGTGCAGAGCGGAGGTGAGATCAATCCGGCCGGTCAGAATGCCGGCGGGAAAATACATCATGTAATAGAACGGCAGCAATTGTGCGGCGTGGAAAAGCGACGGCGGCAGCAGGTCGAGCGGGAAGATCTGGCCGCTCAGCATCATCTCTGCCGCGAACGAGAGGATCACAAAACCCTGGATCTCCAGGAACCAGAACGCCAGCAATCCGAAGCAGAAGGCGAGAGTAAACTGGAGCAGCGCCGCCAGCAAGAGTGCCGGCACCAGCAGGAACGGCCGCCACAGTTCGCCAGGCAATGTGAGGTGGGAGCGCAGGAGCGGATAAACGGCGAGTAGCGGCACGAAGACCAGCGCCCCCGAGACGAGGCGCGCGGCCAGGAAAACCGTGAAGCGGTACCAGTAATAGTTGATCGGTTTCAGGAGAAACTGGTTGATCAGCCCGTTGCGGATCTCCTCACCGATCTGGTAATCCTCGTTGAAGGCGCCGATCATGAATTGCAGGGCGATGAGCGCGGTGAAATAGGTGAACGTCTGTCCGATGGAATAGCCGCCGATCTGCGCGACGCCCGCGTAGGCGGCGCCCCAGAGAATGAAGACCACGGCCAGACGCGAGAGCGAGAAGAACCCCCGGATGAGAAAATTCCACCGGTAGACCAGATTGCTCTGCAGGCCCACGAGGAACACGTGGCGGTATTTGGTCAGGGCGCTCATCACCGGGCGGCGCCCTACTCGTCCAGTCCGAACCGGGCGATGACCTCCTTCGCCAGATTACGGTAAGCCGTGGAGCCAGGGCTGAGTGGGTCGTATTGGAAGATTGGCTTGCCGAAGCTCGGAGCCTCGCTGAGGCGCACGGTGCGCGGAATGACGCTGTCAAAGATCTTGTCCGAAAGATGCTTTTTCACTTCCTCCACCACCTGGCGCGAAAGGTTGGTCCGGATGTCATACATGGTCATAACCACGCCCCCGATATCCAGGTCGCTATTGACACCCGCCGACTTCAGGCGCTCGACGAGTTTGAGAATCTGGCCCAGGCCTTCCAGCGCCATGTATTCGCATTGGAGCGCGATAAGCAGGTGGTCCGCCGCCGCCAGGCTGTTCATCGACAGCATGCCGAGCGCCGGCGGGCAGTCGATGATGATGACTCGGTAGCCACCCGAATCGCGGATCGGTTGCAGCGTGTGCCGCAAGCGGAGCAGGTAGTTTTCCTGCTGGGTCAGTTCCATCTCGATCGCGGCCAGATCCACCTCTGAAGGAATGAGGGCAAGATGCTCGTAAGCCGTGGGGGTGATCATCTCGAGGGCCGTGCCTTCGCCGTGGAGCGGCCCGTACAAGCTGCGGCCCTCCTGTTTCTCGATTCCGACGGCGCTGGTCGCGTTGGCTTGCGGATCGAGATCGACGAGCAGTGTGTGGATTTTGCGTTCGGCGAGGGCGGCGGCAAGATTGACCGCGGTCGTGGTCTTGCCGACACCGCCTTTCTGGTTGGCGATGGTAAAAACGGTGGTGGACATGGCGGGATTGGCCAATGACTAACGAGCCGCGGGCGCGGAGCAAGCGCGACTGCGGCGACCCCGGCTAAATCCAGCGCCTGGAAGGCAGGCGGCAAAAAAGATGAATGACCCCGCTGCTCCAGACCCACTTGTCTCGGCAGGGAACTCAATGACGACGACGCGCGATCTGCCATCTTTTTGGTCCGATCGGACCAAAAATGCGTCCACGGGTTGGAGCGCCTCTTGGAAGGGGACTCAATGATGTCGGTGCGGATCTGCCATCTTTATGGTCCGATCGGACCACGAACACGTCCAAGGGTTGGAGCGCTATAACAAAAGACCGTGCCGCGGCCCTGCCGTTTCTTGTTTGCCGCGGGCGACATTCGATCTTCGACTTTCGCGTCAGCCCTGTGACGCTCGAACCAAGTTATTACCTCCCATGTCCCTTTTCATCGGAATTGACTCCGGCACCCAGAGCACCAAGGCGGTCGTGCTCGACCTCGAACAGAACAAGGTGATCGCGGAGGCCCGCGCGCCTCACCAGCTCATTGCCGGCCTGCCGGTTGGTCACATGGAACAGCACCCGCGCGATTGGACGGCGGCGCTCGACTCCGTGATCAGCGAGATCGCGGCGAAAGTCGATCGCGCACGGGTGCGAGGCATCGGCGTCTCCGGCCAGCAGCACGGTTTCGTGCCGCTCGACGAGAAAGGGGACGTGATTCGTCCCGCCAAGCTCTGGTGCGATACCAGCACCGTGGCCGAATGCGCCTGGCTCACCCGGAAGATTGGCGGCGCCAAGGCGGCCATCCGCCAGGCCGGCCTGCTTTTCCTTCCCGGCTTCACCGCGCCCAAGATCCTCTGGCTGAAACGCCACGAACCGCAGAACTACCGGCGCCTCCGCCACGTCCTGCTGCCGCACGATTACCTCAACTTCTATCTCACCGGCAATTTCTTCATGGAGTACGGCGACGCGTCCGGCACGGCATTGATGGACGTCCGCAAACGCGTCTGGTCGAAAGCGGTGATCGGAGCCATCGACCGGAACCTCGCCGACTGGCTGCCGCCGCTTTCCGATTCCCACCTAGCCGCCGGTCTGCTGCGGGCCGACCTGGCGGCAAAATACGGGCTGTCGACCGACGTCGTCGTCAGCGCCGGCGGCGGCGACAACATGATGGGGGCGATCGGCACCGGGAACGTCACGCCCGGGGTGGTTACCGCCAGCTTCGGCACGAGCGGCACGATCTACGCGTTCGCCAAAAAACCGGTGGTCGATCCGGAAGGCGAGATCGCGGCGTTCTGTTCGTCCACCGGCGGTTGGCTGCCGCTGCTATGCACGATGAACGTCACGACCGTCACCGAGCAGGTGCGCGCGCTGTTCGGGTTGGATCATGCGGCGCTCAACGCCGCCGTCGCGGCGGCCCCGGCCGGAGCGGGCGGACTGATTTTGCTGCCTTATCTGGCGGGAGAGCGGACGCCCAACGTGCCGGAAGGCTCGGGGGTGCTGCTCGGTCTGACCAACCAGACTTTCAACGCGACGCACCTGGCCCGCGCTGCGATGGAAGGCGCCACGATGGGGATGAATTACGGATTGCGCCGGCTCGCCCAGCTGGGCGTGAAAGCCCGGGAAATCCGCGTGACGGGCGGCGGTGCGAAATCGCCGGTGTGGCGTCAGCTCATGGCCGACATTTTCGGCGTGCCGGTGGTGGCCATGGTCGAGGACGAAGGCGCCGCGCTGGGCGGCGCGCTTCAGGCGGCGTGGTGCACCTCGCTCCTGGACGGGAACAAGGTGAAGCTCACCGATTTCACCCAGAGCATCGTGGCGCTCGACGAATCCACCCGGTGCCTGCCCGACCGCGCCCGGGTCGCGCGCTACCGCGAGCTGCAGACCTTGCAGGACCAACTTAGCCTCGCCCTGCGCCCGATCTTCGCGCGGCAACGCCATCTGGCCGCTGACTGATCGGGAAGGCCGTGGCTTCCTGACATCCCCTCCCCGCCAGCGCGACCAATCCCACACGTCCCTCTTCTTCCGGCCGGACTGCGCGCCGGTCCGGTGGCGGGACGCTGACTTTCATTCGCGCAATCAATGGCGGGCATCAGATTTTTCGATTAGCCGCTTTCCGGTTCCCCGCCTACACTCCCTGGGCCACCATGCGGATCGAAAAATGGTACCTTGACAGTGTGACCCCCGACGGTGCCGGCATCATCGCCTACGCCGCCCGCGCGTATCTCGGACCGTTCTCGGCGGCATTCTCCGAAGGGCTGGAGTGGCGCGCCGGAAGCCCATTGGTCCGTGGCCGAGCCGTGCCCGGAGGGCGTCTGCCCACCGCCGCTCCTGACGAGGTCCGCTGGGGCAACCGGACGCTTGGCATTGAGGGGAGATGGTTGTCGGGCCTCAACCCCATACCTTCCCTGGTCCTGCATGAAGAGCCGACGGGCCGGATCGAATGGACCTGTTTCCGGCCCGCCGCATCTACCACGGTCAGGGTCGGTCGCGAAAACCGGAATGGGCTGGGCTACGCCGAACGCCTCATCCTGACGCTGCCGCCGCGAAAACTGCCGATCCGCGAACTCCGCTGGGGCCGGTTCATCGCCGCGGAGCAATCCTGCGTCTGGATCCGGTGGCAGGGCTCGGTGGATCGAAACTGGTGTTTTCATAACGGCGGCTTCGTCGAGGCCGCCATGCCCGACCTCCATCTGCTGACCTGGCCCGCGCATCGGCTTCAACTCGAAACCGGGATCGTGCTCCGGACCGGCTGCATTGCCGATACCGCTTTAAAAGGAACCGGTCCGCTGCGCTGGCTCCTGCCCGCCTCGGTGCGAAATCTCCAGGAGACCAAATGGTGCAGTCGCGGCGTTTTGACCGACAGCGCCGGCCGCCAGCATGAAGGGTGGGCCATCCATGAGGTGGCGATTTTCGGATGAAAACCCATCTCGCCAAGATTCTCTACGGCCTCGCGTTCGCCGTCGCGCTGCCGGCGCTGCTGCTCCTTTGGGCGCACGCGCTCGATACGAAATATCCGACGCTTCCACCGATCGGAAGCTGTTGGACAGGCTGGCCACTGGTCATCATCGGCAATGCGATCATCCTCGGGCTATTGCTCCGGATATGGGCAACCGGAGCGCCGCTCGGCCTGGTGGCGGGTGCGTATCTCATCTTAAGCGCCTGCGCCCGGTTCATGGAAGAGGGCTATCGCGGCGAGCCGCAGACGACGCGGTTCGGCGGCTTGGTGATTTACCAATGGCTGGCGTTCCTGTTTGTGATCGCCGGCGCAGTCTTCATGGCCCTGCCTGGACCATCCGCGCCGCCCGTGGAGCCCATGACGCTTGCGCCCCTGGGCCGCGCGCTCCCGTTTGGGCTGTTGGTGTGGTTCGCGATGGGCGTCGATTTTCCGGAGTCACACCGCCGGTTCTCGCGCCTGGCGTGAGTCCGCCGCATTCATGCTCCGGAGAGCCGGGTCCGCTGCTTGCGCCCCGCCGCTCTTTCACGTAGGTTCTTCGGTCAAATGACTTTTCTCGGACTTGCCGACCGCACTTGGTTCTGGCTGGCGGCCACCTGCTACCTGATCGGCTTCCTCCTCGGCACCGCGGCCCTGCTGCGCGATCGCCGGCAGTCGCGTCTGGCCATCTACACGCTGGTCGGAGCCGGGTTTATCCTACAGACGCTGGGACTCTACGTGCGCGGCCAGGCGGTCAGGGGATGCCCGATTGGCAACACGTTTGAGATCTTCCAATTCACCGCCTGGTCGGCGATTGCGCTTTATTTGGTGGTCGGCGCCACGTTCCGGCTGAGCCTGCTCGGCTATTTCACCTCGTGCCTGTCGGCCGTGCTCACGGTGCTGTCCCTCGCCAATCCGGTCTGGGACGCCACCCGGCACATCGCCGCGTTTGGGGGCAACGCCTGGGTCGAATTCCACGCCGCCCTGGCGCTCTTCAGCTACGGCGTTTTCGCCCTCCTGGCCCTCACCTCCGGCATGTATCTGCTACAAAACTACAGCCTGAAACAAAAGCACCTGCACGGCCTGTTTTCCTTCCTGCCATCGATCATCGAGCTGGATCAAATCAGTCTGCGCCTGCTGGTCGCCGGGGTGGTGCTGATGACCTGGTCGCTGGGGCTCGGCTCCATTCATTGGGTGCAGGATTTAGCCAGCGTGGACCTGCCAAAATTGCTGGTAACCGCCGGGATCTGGTTTGCCTACTTGGCAACCATGATTCTCCGCCTGTCGGGCAAACTGGTTTCGCAGCGCCTGGCCTGGGCCTGCGTGGCGCTGTTTGCCGCGGCCCTGGTCTCCCTTCCCGTAGTCAACGCCAGCCGCCATTCCGTGCCGCCGGTTGCGCCGGCGCTCGGCACCCGAACATGAGCGACCAGGCTGCCACGCTTTTTCTGCTCGGGGCAACCCACCACACCGCCTCGCTGGAGCTGCGCGAAAAACTGGCGCTGGCCGGAGCCAAGCTGGAGGATCTTCATCGAGCCCTCCAGTCTCTCGCCGGCTTGCGCGAATTTGCGGTGCTCAACACCTGCAACCGCGTCGAGATTTACGGGGTGGCCACCACACCTGACACGGTGGACCGCCTCCAGGCCTCGTTCTGCGCGATGAACCAGATGGAGCCAGCGCTCTTTGAGAAAATCCGGCTGAACCTGCGCGGACATCCGACGGTGCAGCATCTCCTCGAAGTAGCCGCGGGCGTCGATTCGCAGATGATCGGTGAGACCGAGATCCTCGGCCAGGTGAAGGCAGCCTACGCCGCGGCGCAGGCGCGCGGCACGACCGGACCGGTCCTCAACCGGGTTTTTCAGAAAAGCTTTCAGGCGGCCAAGCACGTGCGCACCCATACCGCGATTGGCGAAGGCCAGATCAGCGTCGCCAGCGTCGCGGTCGATCTCGCGCTCAAGATCTTCGGCAATCTGCAGCCCTGCCACGTTCTGATCCTGGGCGCGGGCGACATCGGCGAGAAGACCGCCCGGGCGTTCAAGAGTCGCGGCGCCGGGAGGTTGACCGTGGCCAGCCGCCGGTTGCAACACGCGCAGGAGATCGCCGGAAGCCTTGCCGCGCAGGCGGTGCCGTTCGAACGTGTCGCGGACACCTTGTCCGAATTTGACATCGCGGTCTGCTCCACCGCCGCGCCGGAACCGGTCGTCACCCCGGCCATGGCCATATCCGCCATGCGGCGCCGGGCCGCCCGTCC
>Ga0182011_10002045_pt1 | contig 17246 bp, 25 predicted proteins | sample 711E1DmetaG_FD_120481 | JGI IMG/M metagenome (GOLD analysis project Ga0182011, IMG submission 120481) | Permafrost microbial communities from Stordalen Mire, Sweden - 711E1D metaG | ecosystem: Environmental > Terrestrial > Soil > Wetlands > Permafrost | place: Sweden: Stordalen | collected... | reverse complement strand
GAATATGATGAAATAGCGATTCTTTACAACAAGATTGGCATCAATTTCATGCCTGTCGATTATAGAGGTTATGGCCGTTCATCAGGCCGACCGACAGTGACATCGATGATGCATGATGCGCATGTTATCTTTGATTTCGTGAAGAATTGGCGAAAGAATCATCAATACACCGGTCCCCTGGTGATCATGGGAAGATCCCTTGGAAGTGCCCCTGCTCTTGAGCTAGCCTACCATTATCAGCAGGAGATGGATGGTCTCATCATCGAGAGCGGTTTTGCCTTCATTGGGCCATTACTTCAGCTTATGGGGATCAACATGACTATGCTTGGTCTTTCCGAAGGCAAAGGACCTCGCAACATTGATAAAATCCGTACATTCTATAAACCCGCGCTGATCATTCATGCAGAATATGATCAAATTATCTCTTTTGAGGAGGGGCAAACCCTCTTCGCTGCATGTCCATCACCCGATAAAAGTTTGCTGATGGTTCCCCATGCGAATCACAATGATATCTTCTTTCAAGGCTTCACATCCTATATGCAAGCAATCAGGGATTTGGTTGAAACCATCAACCGGATAAAAAATACCAATCATATCTAATAGAATGGGTGGGAGTTCTTTGATTTTCTGAACAGTTTTTTTATTGACAAAAGATTTTATTTACTATATTCAGCGGCAACGCAAAGCAAGTGCGGGCGTAACTCAGCGGTAGAGTGCCACCTTGCCAAGGTGGACGTCGACGGTTCAAATCCGTTCGCCCGCTCCAGCAATAAAGGGCGGCATAGCCAAGTGGCTAAGGCAGCGGTCTGCAAAACCGTTATTCACCGGTTCAAATCCGGTTGCCGCCTCCAATAGATTCGAGGGGTTACCGTTCGCGGTAGCCTCTTTTTTTGGTTCAAAATCCTCGATTGTGCCCGAAATTGTGCCCTTTTGTGATTCGAGGTATAGGGCTTGCTTCTGTGCGGCCATCTTTAAATCAGCATCAGAAACAATATTATAGCGATCAAAGACGGACCTTGTTTTATGCCCCGAGACTTGCATGGCGACTCTTTCAGGGACCCCGGCTCGAACCATATTCCTTACGGCTGTTCGCCTGAAATCGTGGAAGAGGCGAGGGCCGATCTTCGTGGCTGTGCAAGCTGCCCTCCATGCCTTGTCAAATCGCTTCACAGGGCCGGAGCCGCCTTCATTCAGGAAGACATAAGGCAAAAGAGTCTTTCGTTGGCTCCAACGGTCAAGCAAAAGACCCTTCAGATCATCGTCCAGGTACAGGGTGCGGCCTTCGTCATTCTTCGTCTCGCCTGGATTCAGCGTCACAATGCCTTGATTCAGATCCACTTGAGACCATTTTAAATTAGTGATCTCGGATAGGCGCCATCCGGTCCTGTATGCGAAAGTCAGAAAGCTCCCCAGGTATGCCGGCATATTATCGCGCAGCTTGAGAAAGTCTCCGTGCTCAAAGAATCCCTTGCGCGGACTGCTTTCCTTGAGCTTCGGGATATACGGGACTCGATCGACTTTCGGAGGGGTATTCATGACGCCGAGGTGGAGCATCCGTTTAAAGGCTGCCAGTTCACGGTTGATCGTTGCATTTGTGACCTCGGCTTCCTGTCGTTTCTCCATGTACGCCTTGATCCTTGTGCTGTTGATGTCCACGATCCGGAAGCCCTCGAACGATGATTTCAGGTTCGAGATGCAGATTTTGATCCGGTTGAGGGATTTACGGTTATTAATCTCATATTCGGCCTCAAGCTCTGCAGCCAGATCGTCAAACAAAACCTTGTCAAAGTAAATACCGGGAAGTTTACCGTTGGCTATTTCCCCCTCCCGCTTCTTTAAAAGGCGCTTGGCGTCGGTTTCCTTATCGCTCCTGGTTGACTCCCGGTAGGGCTTTCCGTTGCGATAATACTTGATCCAATAGGTCTTGCATTCTTTCCCTTTCTTGTCTTTTCTCTTGTATATCATCCCCATTTTCAATCACCTTTCTTTCTTCGTCCTTTAGATGGTTATTCCTCCAGGTACTTTTCCAGGGGCTTCATCTCCGGCAACCACTTCTCCGGATCTGGCTCTTCCAAGAATATCCACAGCGCCTTGTCCGGCATCCCCTTGAACGCCGCCCACGGAACCTTTCCCTCCCCTATTAATCGCATCCGACTCACTGAGACCTGTGTTCCATCCGATGACTTCTTGTCTTGTTCCACCTTTGCCTCTGTCCCCCTTTCATAGAAAGTAAAAACCCCGGATTTCTCACAGCCATAGGAGCTGCCCTCAGCCTTGCGATTGAGGGAATCCGGGGTTCTTTTGTCTCGTTGTGTTTTCATGGTCCTATATTTTGAGTGTGAGTATATATACGTATATACGCTATTGGATAGCTTATTGCAAGTCTTTTTTATCTATAATTATCCCCTTGAAAAACTATGAATTTATGGTATTTAAGACACATGGCACGCAAAAAATTCACAACCACACTTGAAGAAGATTCCATTAAGTCAGTTAAAAAGCTCGCCATCGATCTTGATAAGTCGGTGAATGACCTTTTTGAAGAGGCCATAGAGTATCTCCTAAAAAAGCACGACGCCGAAAAGAAGCCAAAGAAGTAACCAGCCTGTGCGATATACTACGACAAGCAAGGAGATTAATCATGAGTACACCAGAAGAATTAGTCGCCAGCCTTGAACAGTTCTTAAACGAAACCCGCGCTGATGTGATTGCTCTCGATACAATATTAAAAGTCATAATCACTCGCTCCTTGCCTCCAGGAGAGGAGAAGCAATTTCTTGATGAAGTTGAACAACAATGCCTTCATTCAATCGAATGCTACGAAGCAAGGCAACAACTGCAGGTGCGCCCCCGGATTGAAAATTTTCTCTCAGCGCTTCGGCAATGGCAAAAGGATCAGACAAGAATTGTTTCGGTTGAAACGAAGCAATAGGTTCTGGCAAGCATTGTAAATACGTGGCGCATCTAATCATTTCCTAATTTCTCCTCCTATCCTTAACTATTCATAACAGGTTCATTGCCTGTTTAAGTTTTTCTCTGCCCTTATCTTCTGTCACTGTCGATATTTGCCATTGAGTATTATTCCGTATACTCAGAATGGCATCTTCTACCAGCTTAACAATTACCTGCGGTTTAAGTGCGTCCAGTTCCCAACTGTGCACACCGAATGACCGGATGTACCCCGTATATCTTGAATCTGTAGTTTTGGCAGGATTGGGTGGGGGATTATATTTTTCTATTTGATCGTAATTCAGGGCCAGGCGTTCAACTTTTACGGTCATGGATGCAAAAAGGGAAAGCCGGGTTTGATTATCGCGGGTCATATCAATACCGGAAGGGTCATGATCGCCAAAATGGAAAACTATCGGGATTTGCCCCTTACTTGTATAACTCGCGAATCTTCGCCCTGCGGCCCATTGTTCCGATTGGCTATTGTATCCCCTGCAAGCGAAGTACGGCACGTCGTACCTGTCACATATATTTGAGATAACCCCGGCAAGTGCTTCCTTTTCAATCCATACTTCCGGCCTGTACGCTTGATCGGCCCATTTATCTATACGGAAATCATCAATAGCTGATTTCATAATTTCTTTTGGATCTTCCCAATGCGAAAGCCTCCGTAAGTTGCGCGTTCTATCTTCAATCGCTTCCCAACTTATAAGACCCGCCATTCTGCCATCATTAACGATAGTGCCTAACCGCTTATAAGATTGCATGGTATTAGGGATAAGGTCACGCGCCACGAATTGATAATAGAGCTGTCTTAATGTTAGCGTAAAACCTTGCGCTTGATATTCGTCTATAATCTCATTTGCCTGCTCGATAATTTTGAGATTTGACTCACTGAATCTTTTACGTTCGTAAGCTATGAGCATTTTATTACCCTCGCCACTGTCCCTTCTCCGTTGCCAGTCTGTCAAAAGCTCTTTTGATTGTATCCGCAAGAATCGCATTGATGTTGTCTGAATTGAAGTAGAGAGCTAAATCCGGGACATCGGCAAGGATGTATTCGACCAGCTTCTCTCTCGTTACATTCAAGCCACGTCTAACAAGAAATGAAGTAATTTGACATTCCTTATGACTATCATTGCAGACTTCATAGAGCTCAATCATCCCCTCGTCTTTTGCCCTTTCCATCTTGGCCCTGAGCGCGATGGATTTATTGTCGAGATATTGCAGCAGGGTATCTATATTCATATATTACTCCTTAAAAAAATAAGATTACCTCAGCTTTTCAGCGAGGATATTATCTCTGAAGGTGATATCGCTTCAGGAGATCCGTCATCTTTTCGAGCAGGCCCTTCAGTTCGCCCACAAAGGCGTCGAGGTTTTGTTTCCTTTTCGGAGCATTGTGATAAGAGCTCCGGCAGCGGGAATTGCAGAATTTTTGCACTATCACACCTTTCTGTATTCTCGGAGCCGGTATCTCTTTGAGGCAATATGGACAAGTCGGCAATACCTTCCTGCAGGCTGCGACACTGTTCAAATTCTCAACTTCGATGCTCAACTCGCTATTCATATTATCTCGCGCCTGTGACCCGTCTACACGCCTCAGTTTGGGTTAATATTTGCTGATCACGTCTCCCTAATCCCTCCCGTCGAAAGGATCGTAGTCCCAAATCACATTTTCGCCATCTTCCCCTAACGCTGATCCGCCTCGTTCTTTCGGCGAGACCGGATACGCAAAGGAAAGTATCCACGCATCGAACTTGCCGGGGGACCGACCGAGCCTCTTCTTGATTTCCTTCTTGGATTCGAGCTGGATCTTGCCGTCCGTCCTCGGTACGGTTTCAGGGCAGAGGATGTCCTCATAAAGCTCCTTGTCGTCAGGGATGGCGCCGCCGTCCTTCAGCCACTTCTTGGCTTCCGTGGCCATCTCTGCGCGCTTATTCAGACATCCGGGATTAGCAGACTTCTCCGCGAACCATACGATCTGCCAGTCCTTCCCCCAGGTCCTGCCGGCTGAGATGATCCCGGTCCCGAATCCGCCATCGATGAACACCGCGTCGGCGTCCTCATCCTTCTCGATCTGTGCGATGAGGTTTGCCATTGTAATGTCATTATCATTTTTTGGAATAGTCCTGAGAATCCTGAACAACAGTCCCTGGCGCATGCCAATCTCCATTAAATCATTCCCCTCGAAAGCCGGATCCACGGTGAGAATCTTCGGTGCAAAGTCGTATTGCTCCGGCCGGAGAACTTTGCCGAAAGCCCTGTCAAGGTCTTCGAGAGAGTAGAATTGACTTGCCGACATAGCCGGGAAGAGGCCCCGCACCCTCACCTTCACGAAGTCGGAATCCAGACCGTAGTCCTCGATCCACCTCTGGATTGTTTCTTTATTTGACACTTTCGAGGTGCGGGAATCAATCTGCCGGCGGATCCATCGGTGCTTGAACTTGCCGAAGCAGTCTTTAAACCGGCCCTGATTTCGTGTCGGGTTGCCGAACACCAGCCAGATCATTTCCGTGTCTGAATCGCTCATCGTTCCTTCGCTTGCCTCCCAGACGACATCCGGTATCCCGCTCGCCTCATCGAACACCAGGATAACCCGCTTCCCCTTGTTGTGCATTCCTGAGAATGCTTCGGTATTACGCTCACTCCAGGCTACCATATCAACACGCCAGGTCTTCTCATGATCTTTATCGACTGAGAATAAAGCTGTCGCGGTCAAGGAAAACCAATGTTTTGCTATGAACAATCGATGCCACTTCGCCAGTTCGGCCCACGTTTTTGTTTTTAACTGCGTTTCAGTATTGGCCGTGACAACGCCCCTGGTGTCCGGCATCGTGGAGAGCGACCACAGGATCAACCAGGAGACAAGGGCCGTCTTGCCAATATCATGACCACTTGCAACTGCAATCTGAATCGCCTGGCTTATCGTCAGCAGTCCGGTGCCAATAGCTTGCAGGATATCGCTCTGCCATTCATCCGGGCCGGTCTCACCTTCAAGCTCGCCGTCTCCCCACTGGAACGCAAACAAAACGAATCCCAGAGGATCGTCGGCAAAACCTACAATGTCCTTTACGAGTTCAGATTCGTAATCAGTAAACATTTATTTTTCCCCTTAGCCTCATCCCTAATCTGCGAATGCCTCGTACTCCTCACACGCCATCATCCCTATCAAGACGGCATCTGCCTCATTGTCGTCTATCGGAGCCCTGCCGAGACATGCAGCAGCCCTGTTGATCATCTGGGCCTTATCAGCCTTGCCGAAGCCACACGCCCACTTCTTCAAACTCGCCGTGTGGACAATCGAGTACTCAACCCCCCGATCTGCGCAAAGCTCTTGAATCCGACCGGTGAGATTGACGCCGATCTCCGTGGCAGCTCCGCCCCTGAAATGGGATTGCTCATAGACCACAAGCCCGACCCCGACATCCAGCATCCGGGAAAACCATGCGCGGAACCTCAAGAACATGGCGCCATTGCTCTCACCCCGCTTCTTTGAGAAGTCCTGGACGCCCGATTCACAGATCCTGCCGTCTTTAACCAAACACCATCCCGTTTTAGTCGCCGCATCGATCGCTAAAATATTCATTACGCTGACACCTCCGCCCTTCCTGATCTTGAATAAAGCCGCTGCCGGCTGCGCCCTGAATTGGCCAGGACACCGACATTTCCGTCGATATAATCATAAAGCTTGGCCGACGTCTTCCCCGGGGCAGGACGCATGATTCTGCCGAGGTATTGGATCAGCCTGCCTTCAAAACTGATCGGCATGGCCAGAAACAATGTGGACAGCGCCTTGCAGTCAAAGCCCTCGCCGATCAGCTGACCCGTCGCCACCAGGACCTTGATCCGCCCGTTATTCAGATCCTCAACGATGCGCCGCCGCTCTGGAAGCCCGAGATCACCAGTGAGGACCTCCGCCTTTGTCCCTTGCGCCTCCATCAAGTCAGCCAATGTCTGACAATGTTCTTTCCGATCTGACAGGACCAGGCAGATCCCGCTGCCGTTACTCGCTTCCCTGGCCACATCCGAGACGATCAAACAATTTCGATCATGGTCATCCGCGATCTCCGTCAACATCTTCGAGTATTCTGTGGAAGCATCCAGTGCCGTATAGAAGTTCGTCTTCCGGATCTCAACATCGGCACGGAGAATGTCACCAGCTTCAATCAGAACACTCTGATCAATCTCACAAACCCTATTGCCGAGAGCCCAATAGATCAGCTTGGTCAATCGATCCCGCCGGAAGGGAGTAGCAGACAGGCCGAGTAGATAACGAGCATCAAAGGCACCGACGGCTTCAGTGAAAGTCCTGCTGGGGGTCCTGTGACACTCATCCACGATCAGGTGGCCGACATAAGGTGTGACATCATCGCTGCACCGGTAGAGCGACTGCACCAGGGCCACGGTGATCTTCTGGCCGATTTGATAATGGCCCCCGCCGATCTGTCCGATCTCCTGGGCGGGAATGTCGAGGAACTCTTCGATCCTGGCCATCCATTGATCCATCAATTCCTTCGTATGGACCACGATCAAGGCCGGCTGCCGTCGAGCCGCAATCACAGCGATGGCAATGACGGTCTTGCCGCTGCCAGTCGGAGCCATGCAGACGCCGGAATCCTTTGCCAAGATTTCCTCGACCGGTTTGATTTGAAAATCCCTAAGCGTACCGAGGAAGGCAAAATCAACGGGCTCCAGGAGGCGACGGCGATCAATCACATGATAGGAAATTGAATCCTGTTTCAATTGATAGATTAGCGACGGGAAAAATCCGCGCGGGATGATTATGCTATTTTCTTTAATTCGATACCCCTTGATCATTTCCGGCGTCTGATAATTGGAGTATCCGAGCCGGAGATTTTCGATATACTTTGGATTGGTAAACGAAAGCCGCAGCCTGATGGAATCGAGAACTTCAGGAGGTAGTTCGTCGGCCGGCAATAACTGAATTTGGTTTTGCACTCGTATTTGGATCATTTCGCTTCCTGCAGCATTCAGTTTTACTTTCCAGCCCGCCGTTGCCGGAAGGGGCTTATTAACCTTGATTAATGCTCAATCTGACTGACTGACGGGCCAGAATTTAAGCGCAGTATCATTTCAGATAGCCTCGCCGCCGCGCCACATGGGCCAACTGGATAATGGTCTTTTCATCAGAGCCCAGGCCACTGTTGTTGACCATATCCATCATCCCGGGAACCTTCCGGGCGGCTTCTGAGAGTACCCTCTTGGCGCCGGACAGCATCTTGTCATAGTCGCCGCCCCATTTCGCTTTTAAGGCATTCGAGGTGACGATGTTTGCGGCCGCAATTTGTTCGGGACTCATCGGATTCTCAGTGTAGAACCGGGCCGTCAGCATGAGGCTCTTGGCGCCGCTATCTCCTACTGAAAAATCTTTCAGGACAGCCTCCAGATTTTTTCTGCCCACAGCGAGAGATTCTAACTGTTTATCATCATGGGCTATTCTTGCCTCTCTTTCCTGGCTACTAAAAAGCTCATCGATGTGACTTTCGTAGCCGCCCTCCCCCGGGGGGTCACCTTCCTCGATCCTGCCCTGGTAAAGAACCTCACCAGGATCTCCCGGGTTTTCCTTAAAGGGTATAACCTCGGGTTGGAAGTCGTGGCCGGGTCGTTCGTCAATCGGCCTGGAGCCGAGTAGGGAATCATCCGCAGACCATTCGTTTGCGCCGACTTCTTCATTGTAGATCGATTTTGCAATGTTGTCGATTTCTGTCATGATTTTTTCCTCCATTCATTTTTATTAAAATCTTATGCCGTTCTCTTTTCCCAGCGGGTACAATTCTCGCGTTAGGCCATCCAAGAATTCCTGGGACAGACTCGCTCTGAAAGTCTGCCACTTTGCCTGAAGCCTGTCGGAAATGAGTTGACCTTTCTCGGCCAGCGCCGCAGCTTCTTCCCGCTCCTCAGGATTCAGGAACCTACCGGATATCCTTAGATCGTCAAGGCGATCTTGGGCTTTCTGGTCACTTTGATCATCAAAACATTTGGATACAAATTTTAACACTGCCGACGGCAACTTTTCCCAGTACCCACATTCCAGAATTTTGTATCTTTCTTGCGGATAGCCAATCAAACCGGCAAAGTCTCTTTGTGACACATCAAGGCGCTTCCTGAGAAAAATCAGTGGGTTAGCGTCCTCTGATTGGGGAATATCAGGCGACGCCTCTGGAATAGCTTCGACCTCATTTGAATCTAATGTTTGAACTTCCTGCTGTAATTCACTGTCCATTTTGGTCCTCCTTTTCGTTTTTTGGTCATTAGCACTTGTCACATCCGCCGCAATTCATTCGTTGAGCGATCTCACCGAGTCCCTCTTTTAATGCAAAGGATAGCGATTCAATCGCACCCATGGGAGTTGAAGCACTGGCCAGGCCCAGCTTGTTCAAAGAAGCGGCAATTTCAAATAAACCGTCCCCAATGTTAAATAAGGCGTCTACCACATTACGTTTTTCGCTATCACTTTCCCAAAAGCAACTGGCCGCCCTCTGTACTATTTCGTTTATTTCTTCCATATTCCCCTCCAATCTTTAAACGGTTTGTGAAGCCACTGCGCCAGTCTGTAACCCACTGGGAGCGCGGGTTTCCAAGACCCTGTGCCCATCTTGTGCCCGGACTTTGCCCCTTTATCAGAGCATCGTCGTCTTAGCTCGCTCGATATAAAGATCAAGATCCCGGACATCCACATACATCTTTCTTCCTTCTTGGACATAGGGCAGCTTTCCATTCCATATCAAAGTCCTGACGCTGCTTACGGGCCGATCCAAATAGACAGCCACATGCGTGAGCGATAGAAGGCGTTTTGAAAGCTGTGTTTGTGTTTTTGCAGCCATTTTTTTAGTGTTTCACCGTTCCATCTCCCGAGGGGAGTTGCAAAATTTTGTCCTTCGCTATAACTGGATCCGCCGCGGGCGCCCGGAGTTCCTTCACATGGCGGGACCGGAATTCCCTGGCAGATTTGAGGCGATCTGCAAGCCCGATACCCACATCCTGGGAGATTTCAATCTCCTTCGGCAACATTTTTGCCATGAGCTGATAGAACATCCCGCGATTCTCGGGCAGCTTTGCCCAGGAAACCAGACCGGCAACGCTGTTGATTTCTTTTGAATTGAAAGCTTCAAGTAACGCATCCTTGAACTGAGTGAATTTATTACCTTTTCCTTTTTTTCGTCCTCCACTTTTTGGTTGACCCTTTACGAATGCCATCTCTATTCCTCCTTTATGTGTGCGAATATCGCACGATTTCTATTTTGTGCTGAAATAGAACGATCGTTCACGTAACGTCTACATCTTCTGGTCAATTCCCGGTGTGTGTGTTTTTCCGGCAGCCGCCCGCGATGGTTTTTTTCGGTCATTTCATTTGCTCCCATATGTCCCTCTCATGGCTTTTAGGATAGGCACGTCACCCTATAAGGGGGGTGACAAGCCTAACAACCCTATTCCTTAATTGGCCTGTTAGGGAAGTTAGGCGTGTCATGACATCCCTAAAGTTATTGACAAGCCTATTCTTCATCAGTCACCTCTGCCCGCACTTTAATCATCTTTTTGTATAGTCCCCGTCCGCGCTCCTCTCGTGTCAAGAGAGGAGGATTACCGCCAGAGGTCGCCCATGTGAGAAAGTCCCTGATCCGGTGGTCGCTTAATCCGGTTTGTGTTTTAAGGGTCGTCTTAAATGTTCCGACTTCCGTTTCTTTATTTCCCAGGATAGAGGCGGCGATTGGAAGATAGATTGATAGTGGTGGCTGTGTTGCTCTGGTTTTTGATGTTTTCTTTTCCGGGAGGATGTCCGCGGATGTCTCAAATCGATATCCGCCCGATTCATCGACAGTCCAAATAATTGTGAATGGTTCCTGAGGGCGGTAGTTTCTTAAGAGGACTTCAATGACAATGGCATCCGGATCTGAAGCATGACTGGTCATAGTAAAACAGGCATCGTAATCGCGGGCCAGGACGTTGCTGCCGGCGCCACGGTCCCGGATATCGCGGTCGCCGGGCGATCCCTTTGCGTCGTGATGGATATAGACTATGGCCGCGCCCGTCTTTTCTGCCAGCACGTCAAAGGCATTAAGAATGATCTTTGCATCTTCGGCGGCGTTCTCAACCCCGGTGGCCAGTTTGTAGAGCGGATCAAAAAATATGACTTCAGGATGAAAATCCATGGCGACTTTCAGGATTCGTTCGATTCCCGCCGGGCCGCTGATACCCATGCCCCGCGCATTGATGATTTGGAGACGGTCGCCCAGGTCCTCCGCGGTGATGCCCATGGCCCGTGCCATTCTTTTTATCCGCCGGTGAAAGTGATCATCTTTTATTTCAAATTGAATATACAGGACCTTCCGCGGTCTTGTGACTCTCCATGTGAGGAAGTTCCGGCCCGCTGTAAGGGATAGTGCCATCTGAAGGGATAACATCGACTTGTATAGTTTGCTGCTTGAGATGATCGCGAGCTTGTCGCCAGCATCAATGGTGTCTTCGAGGATCTGATCCGGCGCCGGCGGTTCCGAATCAAGCAATGTCGCTGCATTGATGATTTTTAAATCTGTGGTGGTACCAGGTTGCTTATAGAGCGGGGCGGATTCGATCAGGATCGCCAGGCGCTCGGCAGCTGCCTCTTTACTGGAGAAGGTAGAGATAAAATCTGAAACATCACCCTTTTCCGGTAAGCCAGGGATCTCCAGGTATCGGATAGATGCTGCATGAGTTTTGATGATCTCCGCCGCTTGCTTCATGTGTTGCCGTCCCTGGTCGTCGTTGTCAGGAATGAGGACGACGTTCTTTCCGGCAAAATAGGGGCCGAAGTTCGCCGGGAAATTGCCAGCGCCGTACGGGTTTGTCGTGGTGGTGAATCCGATCTTTGCCAGGGTGTCGGCGTCTTTTTCGCCCTCGACAATCAAGACTTCATCGGCTTTCAAGACCTCCTGCAGGTGGTAGGGAATGATCCTGGCGCCTTTGCCATTGTAGGCCCATCCTTGCCCTTCCGGTCGCCTGATTCTAAAGCTCTTTGGCTCAAGGCGTTCGATCTGGTAGATGAGGGTCCCGGTTTCATCCCGGTAGTCATACCTGGCCGCGACGGTCGGCTTCCCGGTCTGCTTATTGCCATTGCCATTATGGATTCCAAATTCTTTGGCAATCCCGGCCAGCACCTTCGGGAAGTCGCCGGGTAGGGGCATGTCATGCGTCCGCGCATAGAAATCAAAGGCTGATCCGGCGGCTTCACATCCAAAACATTTATACAGACCGGTCTGGTTGTTTACGGAAAGGGATGGGTTATGATCCTCGTGAAATGGGCAGATGGCTTTCAATTCGTCGCCACTCTCTTTTTGGAGCGTTTGTAGGTAGGGCCTATAAAATAATTGAAAGTTACCCTTGAAATGATTCTCGATAACGGCTTTATCCATTCCCATCGATCGTTCGGTCATCTTTTTATCTCCCTCTCACAATCGCGTCCTTTCAATTTGAAAATTAGACTGCGGATCGTGCGAACTGCATCAACGAACTGCTGGACGGGAACAGGCCGATCATTATAAAAATCTGACAGGGCGTCTTGAATATCGGACTTGAACCTGAAAGCTATGCGACCGTTGGGGAGTCTTACGGGTTGGGGCTCTTCTCCAGTCTTCCAGCTGATAAAAGAAATCTCGGAAATGTCATGGTGTAATCTTTCTGCCATTATCTTTTTTTCCTTCCGGAACCATGGTTCCACCCGGGTTAATTAGTTGATTTAGAAATCCTTTCTAATATTTGTTTGAGAAGGTCATACTGAGCCAATGCGATCAACCTCCGGATGTCTTTTTTCGTGTAGGTCATCTTGGCTCCTGATCGGCCGAATTTTCCTCGAAACATTCTTCCGGCCTAAGCCCGAGAATTTTTCCAACTTTAATCGCTTTATTACCGTGAATATTTCCTGGCCTGGCGATTGTCGCGCCGGACATAAGTTTATAAAGATCGGTGGCAGCAATCTCAGCTTGCCGTGCAATCTTCCAGGCGGGTCTATCATCGGACCAGATGGCTATCTTAAAAGTTTTGCTGACCATAACGAATCCCTCCTAAAAAAAAACCTGCAAATCTCTCTCATTTGCAGGTAGTATTCCACGGTTTTTTATTATTTCAAGGACACAAAAAGTAAGTTTTTATGTCCGGCATTCCTTCATGGTAAGATATTCTTCCTTTTCAGAACCTTGATATAATAGCCATAGTCATCTAGGGAAGGTACGCCTTCGCCTTTGAAGAAATCTTCTATAATTATATCGGACATGGATAAGGAGCCGCGTTTATTTTCATTCATCTTTTTCCAGACTTTTCTGGCATTCCAGCCATATTTAACTTTAAAAAATGGAATCATAAAACGGAGCAGATCTACATAATGCTTGTTTCTTTCTTCTCTCTTGTCATAAACCTTCTGCTTCAAAGCATCTGCCAGTTTTTCAATAAACTCCCTGTCACCGTTAAGGGAAGCCATTGCAAGTCTTTCAACCACAAATTTGAGGCTAATCGATGTTTTTTCCCATAGCACAAGCTTATAAACAGATCGCTTGTCTCCGCTGATCGCCTTGGCAAGGATTTCCTTGATTCCCTTTTTCCGAATCTCCTCAAGAAATATTCGTAACTGATCATCGGCAATTTTCTCCTCAACATCAAAGGGGCTTACCTTTGTATAAAAAGAGTTATCAGGGGCGTCGATCTCGAGGCATGCTCCTATGTAAAGCTTTATAAACCAGATTAGGCGTGCGGACAGTCTAACGCGAAAAATATACTTGAGTTCCGGCTCAAGACCTTCAATAGTAGGATGTTTAACATAGAGTTCCGAAAGTTCTCTGCATTTCTCAATATGCTTATCTATGTAACCCTTAAAAATTGCTTTGGCGTTTTCAATTTTTTTCGGGTCAATTTTTTTCGTAGTCCTCGGCATTGCCTATCCCTCCGCAATCATCCCAGGTGGTTAATGAGGCCAAGGCCGGCGGGAATTTCCGGCTTTTCAATTCAGATCATGACTCCGAATCTATGGTCTCAATCGCTTCATCATTTGTGCCTTTTTGTGTGCCCGTCTCCAGTTGATTTCATTGAATTTGATTCAACGTAATTGAAGATAGACATTTCCTCTTTTCTATGCTAAACGTCCCGTAAAGTCAAGCTGAATGCGGGTTTTGGCATATTCAGTTCTTTTTGGTTGGATGGCCTGCAAAACCGTTATTCACCGGTTCAAATCCGGTTGCCGCCTCCAGATAAACCAGAGGGTTGCAAGAATGTTCTATGGCTTGCAACCCTTTTATTTTCTAGATCAATCATGATGCTCTGAAGAGAATTGAAAATAGATTGGTGTAATAAAAGGTTGAATAATGCTACCCAGTTGATATATAATTAGAAAAATTTGAAATCTTTTATGAATATTTTACTTGTTTGCACGGCGAATATAAACCGAAGCTTCATGGCAGAAAGGATCCTTCAAGGTCAGTTGAAGAAACATGCAAAATATAATATCGATGTTTCTTCTGCCGCTTTGATCGATATGAAGGCGGCTGCGGCTGATCCTGTCGCTGCTGAATTGCTCATTGCAAATGGATATGATGGGTCTGGGCATAAGTCGTCTTTATTGACGGAAAGCAAAATTGATGAGGCGGACTTAATTCTTGTCATGGAGGGTAGTCAGGAAAGATTGATTCTAGATCAGTTTCCGAAAGCCGAGGGGAAGATCCATCTTCTCAATTCATATTCTCAGGATTACTCGGAGTCAAACAGGGATATCAAAGATCCTTACCGGATGTCCTCTTACCATTATCGACTGTGTTTCTCTGAGATCTATTTGGCTATTCAAGGGTTGCTGAAATGTATTTAGAGTATTGGGGATTAAAGAAGTATCCTTTTGAAAATGTTCCTGATCCCGAATTTATGTATTACTCATCAGAGCATGAGGAGGCACTGGTAAGACTTCTTTATGTAATGAAAAGGAATAAAGGCGCAGCCCTTTTGACGGGAGAAATCGGTTGCGGCAAAACCACCTTGAGCCGCGTGGTCATCGAGAAACTGCCTGAAAAAGATTTCGATATTGCCTTAATCACCAACCCATCCCTTGAGTCCATAGACTTTTTAAAGGAGGTCTTGTATCAATTTGGACTTAATTCAGAAACTGCTTCAAAAGCCGAGCTTATCGAAGCAAGGTCGTTCTTTTTGTTTATCTCATCTCTGCGACGCTGGGGATCAGTGCCATTGCTCTGAGAAATGCCAGAATCGTTGACGGCATTCTTCTGGTGGTGCAGGCTTTTTTAATCACCATCATCATTTCTATTTTGGAATATTCTGGCCGGCATAGAACTTAAATGAAGATGAAAATCAATGTCCCTGTGAAAACCCTCTGTCTTTCAAGTCAATCCATTTAGGGAGTATTAAATGAAAATTCACGTTCAGCGAGGGAAGATTGCGGCATACCGGACGGAAGCGCTGGTGCTTACGCATTTTGAGGACAGTACGTCACCGGAGGGGCCAGCGGGGCTTCTGGATCAGTCATGCGGCGGTCAGATCAGGGATCTTTTGGCCGGCGGCGACTTTCAGGGAAAGCTTTTCCAGACTTCCGTGCTTTATATGAGAGGATCCATTCCGGGCAAACGGATTGTAATCGTAGGCCTCGGCAAGAGAGCGGATTTTGATCTGGAAAAGCTGCGGGGCGCCTACGCGAAGGCGGTGCAGCAGATCCGGGCTCTGAATCTGAAGGAATGCGCCATCACCCTGGACAGTGGACTGTTGAACCGGCCTCTTTCGGAACTGACGGAAGCCGTTCTGGAAGGGATGATGCTCGGTCTCTATCGGTTTACACCCTATAAAACCATTGATCGTGGGAACATATCGGATATTCAGCATATTCATATGGTCGTGGAAAATGAGGGGGCTTTAAAGATCGTTGGGGAATCGGCCAGAAGAGCCGAGGCCATTGCGAAGGCCGTGATCTTTGTCAGAGACCTTGTTTCAAGACCGGGAAACGAGATGACGCCATCCGATCTTGCCCGGGAGGCACGCCAGGTGGCGCGAAAGAAAGGCGTCACACTTCGGATCCTTGATGTAGCCCGGATGAAGAAACTGGGGATGCATGCCCTTCTTGGCGTGGCCAGGGGGAGCAGCGAGCCGGCGAAGTTTATTATTCTTGAATATTATGGCCGCCGAAAAAGTGATCCCCCGATTGCGCTGGTTGGGAAAGGCCTCACCTTTGACAGCGGTGGCATTTCCATCAAACCTTCTGAAAAAATGGATGAGATGAAATCCGATATGGCCGGCGGTGCCGCCGTGATGGGCGCGATCATGGCCGCGGCAGAGCTTAAACTGCCGATCAATGTCGTCGGGTTGATTCCAGCCACTGAAAATCTTCCCGGAGGCAGGGCCTATAAGCCGGGCGATATCCTGAAATCCCTGTCCGGTCAAACCATCGAAGTGATCACGACGGATGCCGAGGGAAGACTGATCCTCGCCGATGCTCTGACCTATGCCTCACGTTACAGGCCTGCCGCCATCATCGATCTGGCCACATTGACCGGTGCCTGTATTGTCGCCCTGGGTGGTCAGGTGATCGGTATGCTGGGGAACGATGATGGGCTGAAGTCTCAAATCAGGAGAGCGGCGGATCGGACCGGGGAAAGGGTCTGGGAGCTGCCGCTCTGGGAGGACTATCATGAATTGATCAAGAGTGACATCGCCGATTTCAAGAATTCGGGCGGCCGGGCAGGGGGCACCATCACAGCAGCAGCCTTTTTAAGCAAATTTGTTGGTAATGTCCCCTGGGTGCATCTGGACATTGCCGGGCCGTCCTGGCTGACAAAGGATAAGCCCTATATTCCCAAGGGGGCTTCCGGCGTGGGGGTCCGGCTGATGGTTCAGGTGCTGAGGGATCTGGCTGCCGGCAAGACACAGGAAACGGGCCGATAGTTGATGGGCGCCCTTCTTGATATTGAAGATCTCAGGACCTATTTTGAAACCCCGCGAGGCGTCGTCAAGGCGGTCGATGGAGTAGACATTGCCCTCAAAAAGGGAGATACCCTGGGCATTGTCGGAGAATCCGGCTGCGGCAAGACCGTTCTGGCGCTGTCCATTTTGCGTCTCATTCCCATTCCTCCCGGAAAGATTGTCTCAGGCCGGATCCTCTTCAACGGCGTGGATCTCCTGCGGCTCGGGGAAGAGGAAATGCGCCGGGTTCGCGGCAAGGACATCACCATGGTCTTTCAGGAGCCCATGACCTCCCTCAATCCCGTATTTCGGATCGGGGAGCAGGTCGCGGAGGTGATCCGGCTGCACCAGGGCCT
>Ga0182011_10002043_pt1 | contig 17269 bp, 17 predicted proteins | sample 711E1DmetaG_FD_120481 | JGI IMG/M metagenome (GOLD analysis project Ga0182011, IMG submission 120481) | Permafrost microbial communities from Stordalen Mire, Sweden - 711E1D metaG | ecosystem: Environmental > Terrestrial > Soil > Wetlands > Permafrost | place: Sweden: Stordalen | collected... | reverse complement strand
TACGACGGCCTCGTGCATTCCGGCGATGGTCTGGAGGTCCCGCACCCCGGGCTGGAGCGGAGAAAGTTCGTGCTTGTCCCCCTGAGGGAGATCGCCCCGGACCTGATTCATCCGGTCAACGGCTTGACGGTGTCCGAGATGGCGGCTGCCTGCCGGGACAACTCGCGGGTAGTGAAAACCACGTACCACATCCGAACCTGAAAGTCCCGCCGCTCTTGGGCGGGACTGACACGCCCGGTGAATTCATGCGGGCCGGAAAGTGGCGCCTTCGGCGCCATCGGTGATCCCGCCGCCCATAAGCGGGAGTAACTCTGCTAACGTCCGGAGAAATGTTGGATATACAGGATTCGCTCCAGGATTTGATCGGGCAGACCGACATGCGCTATATCGCCGTCGAAGGGGTGATCGGCGCAGGGAAGACGACATTATGTTCGATGCTGGGCGAGACACTGGGCGCCCGTGTCGTGCTGGAACAGTTTGAGGAGAACCCGTTTCTCAGGGATTTCTACAAGGACCCCGAGCGCTATGCCTTCCAGACACAGATATTCTTCCTGCTGACCCGCTACAAACAGCAGCGCACCCTCTCACAGGCAGACCTGTTTCACCGGTTCCTTGTGACCGATTACATTTTCGAGAAGGACAAGATCTTCGCGTACCTGAACCTGGAAGACGAGGAGCTCAAACTGTACGAGACCCTCGTGGGGAGCATCGAGCACAACATCGTCCAGCCCGACCTCGTCGTCTACCTGCAGTCGAGCGTCCCGAGGCTGATGGCCAACATCAGACACCGCGGCCGTTCCATCGAGGAATCCATCTCGGAGGAGTATATCCGCGACCTGAACGAGGCGTACAATTACTTCTTCTTCCGGTACAAGGCGACCTCGCTCCTCATCGTGAATGCCGCGGAACTGGATTTTGTAGGGAACCCCGGGCACTACCGGGACCTGTTATCGCAGATTTTCCGTACAAACCGCTCGGCGGTGGAGTATTACAACCCGGTCGTGAAAAAGTAAGGAGGGAAAAGCGATGCTCTTCCGCATGATTCTGTATGTGATGGTCGGCTACTTCGTCTATCGCCTCGTCCAGGCCGCCGGCAGGATTATGTCTCCGGGGAAGCGCACGGAGAGTCCCGCTCCCCCCCCGGAGCCGCCTGTGCAGGATTTTAAGGACATCAAAGACGCGGATTTCGTCGACATCACGCCGAAGGAGCGGGGAACGGAATCTCCCAAAGGCTCATAGCCGGCGCATAACTCGTGTCCATCCCGCTCGAACGCCTCTTCAAGCGATGCCTTTCCGCCGGTCTTCGTCTCGCCCTGGGCTCTGCCGCCACTGAAACTCTCGATACGCGATTCGCCCCGGGCAATTCTCCCCGCATATTCGTCATCCGGCAGCACAACCAGCTCGGAGACATGCTGTGTGTCGTTCCGCTCCTCCGGGCTCTCCGCCTGCGCTATCCGGAATCATGGATCTCCCTCCTGGCGAGTCCTGTGAACTACGAACCGATGGTGGGGAACCGGTATGTGGATGAAGTCATCAAATTCGACAAGCGGGAGTTCGTCGGGAAGGAAGGGGGGAGCTTGCTGCACTTCCCGGGATATGTCCGGCTGCTGAGGAAGAAAAGGTTCGATGTCGCCGTCGTCCCCTCGACTGTTTCGACGTCGTTCACGAGCGATCTCCTTGCGTTCCTCTCGGGAGCACAGGTGAGGATTGGTGCCGGGAGCATTCAGGGGGTGCCCAACCCGTCAGCCTTTTTCTTCACGCACCCGAGGGATCTCGACTGGAGGGGGCTGAGGGATTACCACCAGGCGAGGAGGAATATGGATATCTGGCCCGATCGATTCGTCAAGGAGAGTGATCTCACGAGCGAACTCACATTGACAGAGGACGAACTTACAAAGGGTAAGTCCTTTCTGCAGCGTCTTTCGGGCGGTGCTCCTCGGGTAATTGTTTACCACCCCGGAGCCGGAAAGAAACCAAACCAGTGGCCAGCGGACCTCTTTGCCCGCCTCGCTGATGAACTTTCGGGCTCGCTTTCCGCCGCAACAGTTATCACCTCCGGCCCCATGGACGAGGAACCCGTCAGAGGCATGGCAGGAGCTTTGCACAGACCATTCGAACTCATTAAAAATCAACCGATTAGAGCCGTTGCTTCAGCGATCCGATTTGCAGATCTTGTTGTGTCAAACGACACGGGGATAATGCACGTCGCGGCAGCGGTTGGAACGCCCGTCCTCTCCCTCTTTGGCCCCACCGATCCCGGCGAGTGGGCACCAACCGGGGAGAGGCATCGTTATATCAGGGGAGAGGATAAGGACATCGGGAAAATCCCGTTCGATGTCGTCCTCCGAACTGCCAAGGAGATGCTCAGCAGGGAGCACGACGGGAGCACACCAGGAACGTGATAAATGACAACTGACCATGTTCTGACCGGAACTGACTTCACGGAGGGGATCCTCCGCCTGAAGTCGGAGATGCACGCCGTGATACTGGCTCATTACTACCAGGAAGGGGAGATACAGGATGTTGCGGACTTTGTGGGGGACAGCCTGGAACTCGCCCGGCGGGCGGCAGCGACGGATGCCGAAGTGATCGTGTTCGCGGGAGTTCACTTCATGGCCGAGACCGCAAAAATACTGAACCCCCGCAAACAGGTCCTCCTTCCGGATCTGAATGCGGGGTGCTCGCTCGCAGAAGGATGTCCCGCCGACAGGTTCCTCGCCTTCCGCCGGGAACACCCCGGGCACGTCTCCATTACGTACATTAACTGCTCGGCGGATGTGAAGGCCGCGAGCGATATCATCTGCACGTCGAGCAATGCAGAGAAGATCATCCGGCAGATTCCGCCGGACAGGGAAATCTTCTTCGCTCCGGACAGGAACCTGGGAAGATATTTGATCAAGAAGACCGGCCGCGACATGCTGTTGTGGGAAGGGTCATGCATCGTCCACGAGACATTCAGTCTGAGGAAACTCGTCCAGCTCCAGATGGACCATCCCGGCGCCGAGCTCATCGCGCATCCTGAGTGTGAAGAGCCGGTTCTGGAGCGGGCCCGCTTCATCGGGTCGACGAGCGCCCTGCTCAAATACGTGCAGACCTCCGCTGCGGGACAATTCATCGTCGCGACCGAGTCGGGGATACTCCATCAGATGCAAAAGGCGGCGCCGGACAAGGTCTTCATCCCCGCCCCGCCGGAAGCAAACTGCGCCTGCAACGATTGCCCCTACATGAAGCTGAACACGATGGAAAAACTGTTCGCGTGCATGAACAACCGCTCGCCGGAGATCCTCCTCAGCGCGCAGGTGATGGAGCGTGCGCTGGCGCCGATCCAGCGGATGCTCTCCATGAGCTGACCCCCCCCGGGGATACCCCTCCTGTTGTTGAACCTGTGCGTTCTCTTTAGTATATTTACCCGATATTCTTCATATCCTACCCGAGATGGCCTGAACGATGGACCGCATTTATATCGAAGACCTGCCGGCGCACGAGGGAGAAACCGTCACGATCAAGGGCTGGCTGTATAACAAGCGCTCGAGCGGCAAGATACGCTTCCCGGTCCTCCGCGACGGCACCGGCTACCTCCAGGGGGTGGTGGTGAAGGGGAGCGTCCCCGAGGACGTGTTTACCCGGTTCGATGAGCTGACCCAGGAGACTTCGCTCTCCCTGACAGGACGGATCCGGAAGGAGCAGCGCGCCCCGGGCGGCTTTGAGATGGACGTGAGCGACCTCGAGATCATACATGTTGCGAACGACTATCCCATCACTCCCAAGGAGCACGGCATCGATTTTCTGATGGACCGTCGTCACCTCTGGCTCCGCTCCAGCAGGACACACGCGATACTGAGGATACGCCACCAGGTGATCCGGTCGATCCGGGAATTCTTCGATTCGAGAGGATTCGTTCTCTTCGACGCACCGATTTTCACCCCCGCCGCCTGTGAGGGGACATCCACGCTCTTCGAGACCGACTATTTCGACCTGGGGAAGGCGTATCTCACGCAGTCCGGCCAGCTGTACGGGGAAGCCGGCGCCATGGCCTTCGGCAAGGTATATGTCTTCGGTCCGACGTTCCGCGCCGAGAAATCGAAAACCCGGCGTCATCTGACAGAATTCTGGATGGTGGAGCCGGAGGTCGCGTTCAACGATCTGGACGACAACATGGATCTCGCGGAGGCGTTTCTCGAGCATATCGTCCAGTCGGTCCTGACGCACCGGCGGGCCGATCTCGAGACCCTGGACCGGAACACCGCGATGCTGGAGAATGTCCGGCGCCCCTTCCCGCGCATCACGTATGACGAAGCCGTGGAAATCGTCAGAAAATCGGGGGTGGATTTCCAGTGGGGGAACGATCTCGGAGGGACGGACGAGACGACCGTGTCCGCCCAATTCGACCGCCCCGTCATGGTGCACCGCTATCCGGCGGAGGTCAAGGCTTTCTATATGAAGAGGGATCCGAAGAACCCGAAACTCGCACTGGCGGTCGACGTGCTCGCCCCGGAGGGTTACGGGGAGATTATCGGGGGGAGCCAGAGAGAAGACGACCTGACGGCCCTCCTTGGCCGGATCAAGGAACAGAATCTTCCGCAGGAGGCTTTCGAGTGGTACATCGACCTCAGACGGTACGGGTCCGTGCCGCATTCCGGCTTCGGTCTCGGAGTCGAGCGGACTGTCTCGTGGATATGCGGGTTGGAACACCTGCGCGAGGCGATCCCGTTCCCGCGCATGATCTACCGGCTGAACCCCTGAATTACGCGCGGGACAGGCCGGCATTGCGCCGGAGAGACACATGAGAACACATCTGATAGCATCCCCAGCATGCTGAAAGTCACCGACCTCAGGAAAGAATTCGCTGCAGTGGTCGCAGTGGACGGCGTCTCATTTGAGGCCGGGAACGGTGAGGTGTTCGGTCTCATCGGCCCCAACGGCGCAGGCAAGACGACGACGATCCGCATGATACTGAACATACTCGTCCCCGACGGGGGAACCGTGACATACGACGGAAGAGGGTTCTCCGACGAAGTGCGGAACCATATCGGCTATCTCCCGGAGGAACGGGGCCTCTACAGGAAAAGCAAGCTCCTCGACACGATCGTCTACTTCGCCGGCCTGCGCGGGATGAAGCGGGCCGCCGCGAAAACGGAGGCGCTCCGCTGGCTCGGCAGGTTCTCCCTCGAAGCGTACCGGGACAGGAAAGTGGAGGAACTGTCGAAGGGGAACCAGCAGAAAGTCCAGTTCATCTGCGCGATCATTCACGATCCCTCCATCGTAATACTCGACGAGCCGTTTTCGGGACTCGATCCGGTCAATCAGATAGTATTCAAGGACATCTTTCACGAGCTCCGGGCCGCCGGGAAAACGGTCATCTTCTCGACTCACCAGATGGACCAGGCCGAGAAATTGAGCGACACTCTCTGCCTCATCAACAGGGGCCGTGTCGTGCTCGGCGGGACCGTTCGCGATGTGAAAAGGAGATACGGTACGAACTCGCTTCACGTGGAATTTTCGGGGGACGGCGCATTCATGAGCGCGCTCCCGGGAGTGCGGCGCGCTCTCCTGTATGCAAATGCCGCGGAGCTCGAGCTGGAGACCGGGGCGACGATCCAGACGATGATCGGAGCGATGAACGGAAGGATCGCCATCACCAAATTCGAGCTTGTGGAGCCGTCGCTCCAGTCGATATTCATCCAGACCGTGGGAGATTCGAATGCGGCCGCCTCCCCGGTGGAGGCCGCATGATCACAAAAGTCGTCTCGGTCGCCCGCTGGGAATACCTGGAAAAAGTGAAGAGCAAGGCGTTCCTTATCGGGCTTTTCCTGACGCCGATTCTGATGGTGGGTCTGGGTGTCGTCCCCACTCTCCTCATCACCCGGGCGGACACAAGGACGAAGATCATCGGCGTTATCGACCCGAGCGGCGCGATCGTGACTCCTCTGGCCGATCTCGTCCAGGCGCGGTACCGACTCGCGGACGGCAGTCCGAACTACGTGATCCGGCCGCTGGCGGTGGGGCCGGCCGCCGACGTGCAGTCCGCAGCCGCAGAGGCGGACAGGGAGACCGGCTCAGGCGAGATCGAAGGATACTGCCTTCTGGGGCCGGCGGCTGAGGCCGATTCCGCCGTCGAGTACCGGTCCAAATCCGTCGGCGACATCCAGCTCGTCGAGAATCTCCAGCAGGCGATCCGGATCGTCCTCTCGGAACGGAAGGGGCTCTCGATGGGGCTCGACATGTCCGTGATCCGCGCTCTGAACGTCAAAGTCGACATGAAGCAGGTGAAGCTCTCCAAGACGGGGGAAAAGGAAGACTCGGGGTTTCTCCAGGTGTTCTTCACGGCGTATGTGTTCCTGTTTATGCTCTTCCTGCTGATCGTCACATCCGGCCAGCTCCTTGTCCGGAGCATCCTCGAGGAGAAATCAAACCGGATCGTCGAAGTGCTTGTCTCCTCCTGTTCCTCGACGGAATTGATGGCGGGGAAGGTGCTCGGCCTGAGCGCCCTCGGTTTCACGCAGATGGGGTTCTGGGGGCTCATCGGCGTCATCGCAAGCCTCTCTTTCGGCGTCGTCCTTGTCACGCCGGGGATCGCCGCGCTCCTCGTCGTCTATTTTGTTCTCGGCTACCTCTTCTATGCAGCAGTGTTCATAGGGGCGGGGTCCCCCCTTACCACTGAGCAGGAGGCGCAGCAGGTGACATCGTATCTCGTGATGGTCCTTGTCGTTCCGATTGCCCTGGCGTTCCCCGCCATGCAGAACCCCGACGCGACATGGCTGAGGGTGCTCACGTTTATCCCGTTTTTGACCCCCACGATGATGGCACTCCGTATCCCCATACAGATGCCCTCACTGTGGGAAATCCTGGCGACGATCCTGCTGATGGTCGTCTCCATATTCATTGCGATGGTGGCTGCAGGACGGATTTTCCGCATCGCAATCCTCTCTACGGGCAAGAGCCCAAAACTCGCCGAGATCTTCCGGTGGGCAAAGGAAGGATGACGAACCAATGATCAGGATACGCTTTGCAGCGACGGCACTTCTCCTGGTGTTCTATGCGATCCCGGCCCGCTCCCAGGCGGTCCTCCCCGAGCGGGGGCGTGAAGGAGGGCTCAGGGAAAATGTCTACGGACTCGGACTGGCGGTCGGCGCATGTTCAGGGATAGGAATCAGTTTCCGGCAGCATTTTCCGGGATTGGTCAGCTACCAGCTGATCGGTGGAATAATCAAAGTGGACAATCAGACATCGTATGCCTTCGGCGCGGAGCTGCAGTACGATTTCATCCGGGGGGCGGGAGTCAGGTTTTTCGCTGCCGGGGGAGTGGGGTACTACTACTCGGGCGACAGGAGAGGGAATGAAATCGACGGTCCCGGCCGGATCGGCGCCGGCATCGGCGCGGAAGTCCCCATCCAGGGGGGCTTCCATATCTCAGGGGAGCTTCTCTTCACAGTCTTTTCGGATGGGAACGTCCTCCCGCTTCCACAGGTCGGCATGCACTACTATTTCTATTGACGGCCGTCTTTGATTCTCGGAAAAAAAAGCGTATGTTCTTTCACCATCGTTGATCCTTTGATCCGCCCTTGACCGTGGAATCCCTCGTCTTCTTTTTCCTCGCAGCATTTGCGGTGACCACCGCCGTGCTGATGGTGCTGCAGCGCAGCCCCCTTGTGAGCGCGATTTACCTTATCGCGAATTTCTTTGCGCTTGCCGCGCTCTACCTCCTGCTGCGGGCGCAGCTCCTCGCCGTCCTCCAGATCGTGGTGTACACAGGGGCCATCATGGTCCTTGTCATTTTCGTGATCATGCTCCTGAACCTGGGCGACGAGGCGCGCATCCATCCCCGGATTGCAATAAGGACGTGGGTCACCCTCGTCCTTGCCGCCGGTTTCCTCTCAGAGATCGCCTATGTCTTCTCTCTGGCGGGCACGCCCGCGGAAGGGACTGCCCTCGCCGGCGGAGCGGAGTCGCTCGGGACGGTCGAGAGCATGGGGGGGGCGCTCTTCGGAAAATTCCTTCTCCCGTTCGAAGTCACATCGCTCCTCCTCCTCGCGGCGATACTCGGTGCGGTGGTGCTGGCAAAGAAGAAAGGCTGACCCGGTCGTGGACATCCCCCTTCCATACTATCTCTGCCTGAGCGCCGCCCTGTTCGTCGTGGGGGTGGCGGGAGTTCTGACGCGCCGGAACGCGATCGTGGTGTTTATGTGCATCGAGCTCATGCTCAATTCCGTCAACCTTGCGCTCATCGCCTTCTCTTCGTTTCTCGGTTCGATCACGGGCCAGGCGCTCGTGTTTTTCGCGATGGCAGTGGCGGCTGCGGAGGCGGCGGTCGGACTGGCAATCGTCATCGCGATCTACCGGAACAAGCAGACGGTGGATATCGACGCGATGAACATCCTGAAATGGTGACCGGCGCATGATCCTCATGCAACTGATATGCTGCGCGGTTCTCTTCCCCCTCATCGGGTTCCTCTTCAACGGACTGATCGGGAGAAAGATAAAAAACGAAGGGATCGTCGCCGCCGTGGGCTGCGCCGCGGTGGGGGCGGGATTTGTTGTCGCCTGCATCGGATTCTTCCGGATGCTCGGCCTCCCGCCGGAACAGCGGACGCTGACGCTTGACCTCTTCCCCTGGATCGTCGCCGGAGGGTTCCGGGCCGACGTCGCACTCCAGTTGGACCAGCTTTCCGTCGTCATGATGCTCATAGTGACCGGCGTGGGATTCCTGATCCATGTCTATTCGGCCGGCTACATGCACGGGGATCCCGGGTTCTGGCGGTTTTTTGCCTATCTCAACCTGTTCATCTTCTCGATGCTCACGCTGATACTCGCGGACAATTTCCTCCTGATGTTCCTGGGCTGGGAGGGGGTCGGACTCTGCTCGTACCTCCTGATCGGGTTCTGGTATGACCGGAAATTCGAAAAAGGGACGACGGGCGACGCGGCGAAGAAAGCGTTCATCGTCAACCGGATCGGCGACTTCGGATTCCTGACCGGCATCTTCCTGATCTACGTGACATTCGGTTCGCTCAGATTTCAGACCGTCTTCACGCAGGCGGCCGCCATGACCGTGGGGACGCCGGTGCTCCTCTGGATCACGCTCGCGCTCTTTGTGGGCGCCACGGGGAAGTCCGCCCAAATCCCCCTCTTCGTGTGGCTCCCGGACGCGATGGCAGGTCCGACGCCGGTGAGCGCGCTGATACACGCCGCGACAATGGTGACGGCGGGAGTCTACATGGTGGCCCGCTGCTCCGTCCTGTACGCGCTCGCCCCGGTCTCCATGGGCGTCGTTGCATCGGTGGGGGCCGCCACAGCGCTGTTCGCCGCTACGGTCGGACTCGTGCAGAACGACATCAAGAAGGTGCTCGCCTATTCCACGATCAGCCAGCTCGGATACATGTTCCTGGCGCTCGGTGTGGGAGCCTTCAGCGCGGGAATTTTCCATGTGATGACGCACGCCTTCTTCAAGGCGCTCCTTTTTCTCGGCTCGGGAGCGGTGATACACGCGATGCACGATGAACAGGACATTCGCAGGATGGGGGGACTCGGGAAGAGCCTGCCGATCACCTACCGGACATTTCTTGTCGGCACGATCGCGATTGCGGGGATCCCCCCGCTCTCCGGCTTTTTCAGCAAAGACGAAATCCTCTGGCAGGCTTTTTCGCGGGGCTCATGGGTGCTCTGGCTCGCGGGCTTTGCGGCGGCCGGACTTACCGCCCTCTATATGTTCCGTCTCGTCGCACTCACGTTCCAGGGGGAACCCCGGTGGGAGAAGGGGGTCCATCCGCACGAGGCACCGGCCACGATGACTCTTCCCCTCATCGTGCTCGCCCTCCTTTCTGCAGTTGGAGGCTTTGCGGGGATCCCGCACAGTCTGGGCGGAGGGAATGCGTTCGAACAGTGGCTTGAGCCCGTCTTCGCGCCGGCCGCTGACAAGCTCGCTCTTTCCCTCCCGCAGGTGGAAATTGCCGAATACGTCCTCATGGGGCTTTCCGTGGCCGTGGCGCTCGCCGGATGGTATCTCGCACGCATGTGGTATCTGAAAAGGAAAGAGATCCCCGGTCTCCTCGTCCGGAAGCTCCCCAATGCGTACAGAGTGCTCCTTAACAAATATTACGTCGATGAACTCTACGAGGGGGCTGTGGTCAAGCCTGCAGTCCGCGGATCGGAGCTGCTCCTCTGGAAGGGTATCGACGTCAACGTCATCGACCGGGTGGTGAACGGTATCGCGCAAATCACCGCGGCGGCGGGGCGCGGCCTCCGGCTGACTCAGACGGGGGTTGTCCAGAGCTATGTCCTCGTATTCCTTGCAGGAGTCGTCCTGATCGTGGGATGGCTTCTGGTCAAATGAACTGACGCCCGGGTCCATGGAACAGCATATCCTGAGTTTGATTCTATTCACGCCTCTCGCGGGAGCGCTCGTGGTGGCGCTGCTGGGGAGAGACGCCTCACGGCTCATTAAGACCGTCGGGCTCCTCTTCTCGCTTGTGGCGCTCGGACTGTCCGTATGGCTTTTCCTCGTGTTCGACGGATCGCGGGGGGACATGCAGTGCATCGAGATCATCCCCTGGATACCGGCGCTCAACGTCTCGTACCACGTCGGTATCGACGGCATCTCGCTCCTGCTCATCGTTTTGACGACGTTCCTGACGCCGATCGCTCTTCTCGCGTCATGGGAGTCTGTCACCGTCCGCCTCAAAGGGTACGTCGCACTCATGCTCCTGCTGGAAGCCGGAACTCTCGGGGTGTTCATGGCCCTCGATCTTTTCCTGTTTTACGTCTTCTGGGAGTTCATGCTGATTCCGATGTATTTCATCATCGGCATCTGGGGAGGGCAGGAACGGATCTACGCGGCGGTCAAGTTCTTCCTCTACACGATGGCCGGAAGCCTGTTGATGCTCGTGGCGATCATCTGGCTCGGCTCCTATGCCGCTTCGCTTCCCGGCGGCGCATTCACGACGGATCTTCTCCGTCTGTACGCGATCGCGCCCGGGATCCCGATGGGGATCCAGATCTGGATGTTCCTTGCCTTCACCTTCAGCTTCGCGATCAAGGTTCCGATATTTCCGCTCCACACCTGGCTCCCTGACGCGCATGTGCAGGCTCCCACCGCCGGCAGCGTCATGCTCGCCGGCGTGCTCCTGAAAATGGGGACGTACGGGCTTATCCGTTTCTGCCTCCCGCTCTTCCCCTACGCGACGTTCAGGTTCCTCCCGTACCTGGCCGGCCTCGGGATCGTCGGCATCATCTACGGCGCATTCGTCTCGATGGTGCAGCCCGACATCAAGAAACTCGTGGCCTATTCCTCTGTGAGCCACCTGGGGTTCGTGGTGCTCGGCATATTCGCGCTCACGGAGGAAGGACTGCAAGGGAGCGTGATACAGATGATCAACCACGGGCTCTCCACGGGCGCACTCTTCCTTCTCGTGGGGATGATCTATGACAGGAGGCACACCCGGCTGATAAAGGATTTCGGCGGACTGGCAAAGCCGATGCCGGTGTATGCCGCGTTCTTCATGATCGTGATGCTCTCCTCCATCGGACTCCCGGGGTTGAACGGGTTCGTCGGGGAGTTCCTGATACTCCTCGGGTCGTTCCGCTCTTCCTTCCTGGGGAGTCCGTGGTACGCCATCGTCGCCTCCACCGGGGTCATCCTCGCCGCCGTCTACCTGCTCTGGAGCTACCAGAGGATATTCTTCGGAAAGACTGAACATCCGGAAGACCAGGCCCTCCCTGACCTGAGCGTCCGCGAGATCGCCGTCCTCGTTCCGATAGTCCTTTTCATCGTGTGGATCGGCGTCTACCCCGGCACGTTTCTCGGAAAAAGCGCCGCCTCCACGAAACAGCTCATCCACAGGATCGAGGAGACCCGCCGGGGATCGTTTGCGGGTGCGTCACTTGAGCCGGGGCATGAGATACTTCCGGGAGAACGGCGATGAGCCCGTCGATGAGTGACCTGACTGCAATTGCGCCGCTTCTCCTGGTCGCAGGCACCGCGCTCGTGGTCGTGCTCGTCGATGCGCTTGCGAAGCGAAACCGGATCCTGGGTCCGGTCCTGACGCTCGCGGGGCTGGCGGCGGCGATGACCTTTGCACTTCCCGCACTCGGCGACGCGCCGGCGTCCGCCGCCTTCGGTGGAATGATCAGGACGGGGGGTTTCACCTCCTTCTTCACGCTCGTGTTCTGCGTCTCAGGACTGTTGAGCGTCCTTCTCTCGATGTCGTATATCGAAACCATGGTCCCCGGGAAGGGGGAATACTACGCTCTGATCCTTCTGGCCGTGTCGGGGATGATCCTGATGGCGGCGGCGGGGGACCTGGTTGTCTTTTTTCTCGGCCTTGAACTGATGTCGCTTTCTTTCTACATCCTCGCCGGGTTTGCCCGGGGGAGGATGACAAGCAATGAGGCGGCCCTCAAGTATTTCCTCCTCGGCGCGTTTGCGACCGGATTCCTGCTCTACGGGATCGCGCTCGTCTACGGCGCAACCGGCTCCACAGCCCTCGCAGGATTCCCGTCGCGTACCGGAGGCCTCCAGCAACCGCTGCTCCTGCTGGCGGGACTTGCTCTGCTGATGATCGGACTCATGTTCAAGGTGGGCGCCGTCCCGTTTCACATGTGGGTCCCCGACGTGTATGAAGGCGCCCCGACCACGGTCAGCGCTTTCATGTCAACGGGGGGGAAGGCCGCCGCGTTTTCGGGGTTCCTCATCATCTTCACACCGGCTCTCCTCATCACGCAGCCGGCCCTCCGGGACGTCGTGGCGGCGGTGGCCGCGATTTCCATGGTGGCGGGGAATGTCATCGCAGTGACGCAGACGAGCGTCAAGAGGATGCTCGCGTACTCCAGCATCGCCCATGCGGGGTACATCCTTGCGGGCGTCGTTGCCGCAAATCCCGCCGGGAGCAACGGCGTGCTGTTCTATCTCATGTCGTACACGCTGATGAACGCGGGTGCCTTCGGCGTGGTGTCGCTTCTCGAGAATCCTGACGGGAGCATGCTGACGTTCGATGAATGCGCAGGCCTGTCCCGCCGGTCCCCGCTGGTGGCCGCACTTACCGCCGTCTTCATGTTCTCCCTCGCGGGAGTCCCCCCGTTCGCCGGATTCTTCGGCAAGTACTATGTCTTTGCGGGGACGGTGGAGGCCGGCTTCACATGGCTGGCGATCGTGGGAGTGCTTATGAGCGTGGTTTCCGCCTATTACTATCTCCGGCTCGTCGTGCTCATGTACTTCAACGACCAGCCCGGAGGTCAGGCTGTCGCGGTCCGGCCGTTCGGACTCGCGGCAGTGATCGTCGCGGCGATCGCACTGATCGGATTCGGCATTTTCCCCTCGATACTGCTCGGACTCACGGCCCGCTGTTTCTAGGCGCCTCCCGCATCCATTCTCAGGATCACTACCATGCAATTGCTTGCGACGGCAGACCTCATGAGGGAATTCGACCGGACGGCGATCACCGCGCTCGGCATCCCGGGCCTCGTGCTCATGGAGAACGCCGGTCGCGCATTCGTCGATGAGCTCGAGCGGACGGCGGGGGCTCTCAACGCGAAGAAGATCATCGTGGTCTGCGGGAAGGGGAACAACGGCGGGGACGGGTTCGTTATCGCGCGTCACATCGCCAACAGGGGCGGGGACGTTCTTGTCGCGCTTCTGGCCGGACGCCGGTCCGTCCGGGGGGATGCGAAGATTAACCTCGATGCGGTCGTGCGCATGAGCCGCCTCCGTTCTTCCGGGGTCCGCATCGCGGAATTCACGGGAAGGGGCGTGCCGGGGCTCCCCGGAAGGCCGGATATCGTCGTCGATGCGATCTTCGGCACGGGGTTCTCCGGGAATCTTGCAGGGAGAGAGCTCGCGGCCGTTTCCTGGATAAACAACAGCGCCGCGTTCGTGGCATCGGTCGACATCCCTTCCGGGGTCGATGCCACCACCGGTACTGTGGGGAATGCCGCCGTGAAAGCGAATCTCACGGTGGCAATGGGGCTCGCGAAGATCGGCCACTACGTCGGTCAGGGATGCGACCGGAGCGGCGACGTACGCGTCGCAGATATCAGCATCCCTCCCGCGCTCCTGCGCGCCGGGCGGGATCCGGTGTTTCGCGTCAGGGGGGATGACGTTGCATCCCTGCTCCCCTCCCGTCCGCGGAACGCCCACAAGTACAGTGCCGGGAAGGTGCTCGTTGTCGCCGGATCGCGCTCGTTCACCGGGGCCCCCCTCATGACCGCCCAGGCCGCGCTCCGCTCCGGTGCGGGGGCTGTTGTCCTCGCATTTCCGGCTTCCATCCATCAGGTGCTCGCGCGAAGGCTCACGGAAGTCATTATGGTGCCTGTCATCGAAACCGGGGGAGGCTCGATCGGACTGGGAGCGTTGCCTGATTTGCGGGACAGGGGAGGGTGGGCGGATGCCATCGCGCTCGGCCCGGGGCTCTCACGGGACGAAGAGACAATGGCGCTCGTGCGGGAGCTGCTCCGGACTGTGGACAAGCCGTTCGTCGTTGATGCCGATGCACTGTTCGCACTGAAAGAACACACATCGATTCTGAGGAAGAGGACGGCCCCGGTGATACTCACCCCTCATGCGGGGGAGTTTGCATCTCTTGCCGGAGGAGATGCTGCGGACGCTGACATGTTCCGTGTCACCGCCGCCCGGGAAGCGGCGCGGCGGTTTGCCTCCGTCGTGGTGCTGAAGGGGGCACCAACGGTCACCGCGGATCCGGGCGGAGCCGCCTACGTCAACTCCACGGGGAACCCGGGGATGGCCACGATCGGGAGCGGCGACGTCCTGACCGGGCTCATCGGTGGGATCATGGCACAGGGGATGCCGCCTGATTGTGCCGCCTACGCCGGAGTGTTCATTCACGGGCTCGCCGGGGACATTGCTGCCGATCGCCTGGGCATGCGGAGCCTTTTCGCCACGGATATCGCCGTTTCCATTCCGGCCGCTCTCTCCCGACTCACTCCCTTCCACGAGACGCGTTGATTTTCCACGCCCGAATGCCTACCTTGATACCTTGAAGTTCTCGATTGCACAGACGGACGGCAACGCAAGGGCGGGGGTGCTCGTCACAGGACACGGGGAGATCCCGACGCCCGTGTTCATGCCCGTGGGAACGCAGGGGACTGTGAAGGCCGTCGAGCAACGGGAGCTGGAGGAACTCGGCGCCCGGATCATACTCGGGAACGCCTATCACCTGTACCTCCGCCCCGGGACATCGCTGATAGAGAAGGCGGGCGGGCTCCACGGTTTCATCGGGTGGCGGAGACCGATACTGACCGACAGCGGCGGGTACCAGGTATTCAGCCTTGCTGCACTCAGGCGGATCGGCGAAGAGGGTGTTCGGTTCAAATCGCACATCGACGGCTCCGAACATGTGTTCACCCCCGAGGGGGTGATAGATATCGAACGGTCGCTCGGATCGGATATCATGATGGTCCTCGACGAGTGCGCACCGTTTCCCTGCACCGAGGAGTACGCCCGGCAATCGAACGACATGACGCTCCGATGGGCGCTCCGGTGCCGGAGGAGGAAGGACCAGACCTTCCCCAGGTACGGCGCGGATCAAAGCCTCTTCGGCATCGTCCAGGGGAGCACCTACGGGCGGATCCGGGAAGAGTCGGCGCGGGCGCTTGCCGGAATGGATTTTGACGGGTACGCCATAGGCGGCCTCTCCGTGGGTGAGCCCGAGGAGACGATGTATGCGATGACCGGCGTGTGCACCGGGATACTCCCGGCGGATCGGCCCAGGTATCTCATGGGGGCGGGCACGCCCCGGAATATTCTCGAAGCCATCGCGCTGGGTGTCGACATGTTCGACTGCGTGCTGCCGACACGCAACGGAAGGAACGCCGTCCTGTTCACCCGGAACGGCAGGCTGAACATGCGGAACGCCGCACACGCCGGGGATCTCCGGCCCGTGGATCCGGAGTGCACCTGCTACGGCTGCAGGAACTTCACGCGCGCCTATCTCAGGCACCTGTTCAAGTCGGGCGAGATACTGGCGCTCCAGCTCGCGTCGATGCATAATCTGACGTTTTATATCTGGCTCCTGTCGCAGGCACGGGATGCGATCATCAGGGGGAACTTCGCGGCATGGAAAGATGCGACACTCAACACACTGTCCGCCGGAGTGGCGGACATAAACAGCGAATCAATCTGACACCGAACCGGAGGACACAGTGACGACAGCATGCACACTTTTGTTTATGGCGCCATCGGGGGGGGATTCCGGGCAGGGGCTCTTCAGCACACTGCTCATGTTCGCCCTCATCATCGGCATTTTCTATTTTATGATTCTCCGCCCGCAGCAGAAGCGGCAGAAAGACCGCCAGAAGCTTCTCGATGCGCTGAAGAAGGGGGACAAGGTCGTCACGGCCGGCGGCATGTACGGAACTATCGCCGGCATCGACGAAAAGACCGTTCTCGTCCAGGTTGCGGATAATGTGAAAATGAAATTCGAAAGGTCGTCGATCACCTCCATTGTCAGCGAGGGAGCCGGCGAGACGAAAGACGTGAAAGAGATAAAGTGACAAACCGGCCCCCCGGCGGGGAGGAGCGCACCGGGTCACAGATCGCCGACCGTCCGGAAGGCTTCAGCGATATCGAGGAAGCCGTCCGTGAGATCCGCAGGGGCGCGACGATCATCGTGGTGGACGACGTGGACCGCGAGAACGAAGGTGACTTCGTTTGCGCCGCGGAGTTCGTGGACGCCGGAGTCATGAATTTCTTCGCGACGCACGGCCGCGGTATCATCTGTGCCCCGCTCACGGCCGGACGTGCGAAGGAACTCGGGCTCGATCTCATGGTGGACAGCAACACGTCCCTTCACGAGACGCCGTTCACGGTCTCGGTCGATTACATGCACGGGACGACGACCGGCGTGTCGGCCGCCGACAGGGCGGCGACGATCCGCGCGCTGGCGGCGCCCGGGACAAAGCCGGCCGACCTTGCCCGGCCCGGGCACGTCTTTCCGCTCAGGGCCATGGAAGGCGGCGTCCTGCGGCGCACCGGTCACACCGAAGCGGTCATCGACCTGTGCCGGCTGGCGGGACTGACCCCCGTCGGGGCCCTGTGCGAGATCATGAACGATGACGGGACGATGGCCCGTGTTCCGGAGCTCCTCCTGATCGCCCGGCAGTTCTCCATGGCGATCATCACCGTGCGCGATCTCATCGAGTACCGGATGACGCGCGAGAAGCTCGTCCAGCGGATCGTCACGACGCACCTCCCGTCGAAATACGGGACGTTTGATATAGCCCTGTACAGGAGCGAGACCGACAGCAAGGAGCACATCGCACT
>Ga0182011_10002042_pt1 | contig 17281 bp, 15 predicted proteins | sample 711E1DmetaG_FD_120481 | JGI IMG/M metagenome (GOLD analysis project Ga0182011, IMG submission 120481) | Permafrost microbial communities from Stordalen Mire, Sweden - 711E1D metaG | ecosystem: Environmental > Terrestrial > Soil > Wetlands > Permafrost | place: Sweden: Stordalen | collected... | reverse complement strand
ACTTCGTTGCCTCTTTCCGCCGCTTGTGTTATATTGTACGGTTTTCGGACAGGTAGCTCAGTTGGTAGAGCAAAGGACTGAAAATCCTTGTGTCGGGGGTTCGATTCCCTCCCTGTCCACTCGTTTTCAATAGTTTTCCTTCCTCGAGACGGGACTGTCAGAAGAAGTGTCAGAAGAATGACAGTCTCCGGTCCCTTTTACCTCTTCCGCCGTGGGCGAATTTCCTACGTCCAATATGCCTTCGATGGCGTAATCAAGCAAAAATCCACCGGCTGCACCACTAAGGGCGCGGCGACAGCTTATGTGGAGCTCCTCCGGGAGAAGGTCTCTGTTTCGACCCGCCAAGGCAATCAGGTTTTCCGAGTATATACGAGACTACCTGACCCTCAAACAGGGGATCCTGCGGCAAAGCACGCTCACCCGGATAGACCAAATAGGCAGGATATTTCTGCACACCTCAGGCGACAGGCTCCTTACTTCGTTCACTGTGAGAGACGTCGAAGACTATAAAGCTGCCCGGCTTAAGGCGTGTTGTGCAACAACAGTGAACATTGAGATACGTCATATGAAGGCAGTGTTTGGAACTGCAGTAAAGCTCGGGCATCTGAATCAGAGTCCGTTTGCCGGCTGCAGCCAGATAGCGGTCCCTCAGAAGACACCCAGCTTCATGATCTTAAAGGAGGCGAGAAAGCTCTTAGCTTCAATTCAGGATCAGGTTTTTCATGATATCGTACACCTATCCATTCTCACTGGATTTCGATTAGGCGAGGTTCTTTCATGGAATTGGTCCCAGGTCGACTTTGAGAACGGTGTCAATACATTGACCAACTCGACCGGGTTTGTCACCAAGTCTGGAAAAATCCGGGTGGTACTCCTCCCTGAAATGGCTAAACGCATCCTCAATATGCTAAGGAAGCGTAGAGGCAGAACTTCTGAACTGGTTTTTGCCAACAGATGTGGGAAGAGGTATTCTAACTCCTACGTGTCGCGATCGTTCAAGAAATATATCCGTGTTGCCGGCCTTTCCGAGTCCTTGCGCTTCCATTCGACCCGTCACACGTATGCGTTGTGGTTGATCCAAAGGGGTGTAAGCCTCTACGAACTCCAGAAGCTGCTCGGCCACTCCTCACAAGCGGTCACCCAAATGTATTCGCATTTGACAGGAACACAGTTGCGGAATGCCGTCGACAGGTTGCCCCGGATCTGATGGGTAAGATGGTCTACCCCCATCTGTTGCAACCGTCTTTATTCGCACAATGTTGACGGCCCTGAATTCACTTTTTCTCCCCTTTATATATTAGTACATACTAATAACATCCATCTCTCCGCCCCTGCTTCGAGATGGATTCTGGTTCTGACCCCTGAGCTGATGACTTCCCCTGTAATCCAAGATTCGCCACTTCGTACGCCGGAAAAATGGGCTAGTCCAGAAGAAAACCCTTGGAAACATTGGCGATAGTGATCTTATGAGGAAAAAAATGGACAGTAATCAGGAGAGGTGGCCCGGGGGGGGTCTGAACCAGACAGTATGATCGTGAAGTGCGGGGCGAAGCCCCGGACCTTCTTTTCGTTTGTTTTGTCGGGTCTCGACCAAATGGGAGGTGATCAAAGCATGGTCGTTCCGAAGGAAATGAACGACCCCGAAGCGGGGCATGATGAGTTTCTGAAAAGCTTGGCGCGTCATTGATCAACTTTTCGGACCAAGTCTGCCCTATTGAAGCGCCGTACATCCAAATTGACCCGTTCGCGTCTTCGTTCGTGTAGAGAGATTGTAGATTACGACTTCAGTCATCCTTACGGTTAGGCCATGGCCCGTCCACTTCTCGAACTGCGGACAATTAGCCTTGGTAGCCTCGCCATCGATAAGTTTTGTATATATGAGGGAATCCCCTCCGCATAACTTCACTTCATCGGTAAATGCGGCGTCTACAACCATACCTCTGGTCGTAAGATCATAAACAAAGATGTCCCCAACCCCAGGGTCGCCAGCGTCGAATCCAAAGAAAAGATAGTCACCCTGTATTCCAGCAAAATACTCGTGATAATCAATACTCGAAGCATACGAAGTGTCGCCAATGGATTGGGATGCTGAAAGACGGACAGGGCCGACCTTCCTCCGAAACACGACGACCGAATCAACTCCATCTGCAATGGGAAATTGCATGACGACGTACTTTGGGTAGAAATACAGTTGAGTCTGTTCATCATGGAAAAGTAGTGTTGGTTTCGATCCGACAAGGAAAGTCGGCCACTTGGCAAAAGCCTCGAACTTAAACAAATGGCCAAGAAACCAAAAGGCGCTAGTATCAACTGATGCAGTCGAATTGGCACTGGCCCCATGCGGGGTATCCACCAACCCAGTCATTCCGACATTGGGATTGAGAATCTTGGCCGAATCCTCACTTGAGCCTGAATTCGTTGATGTCCTGCTACAATCCACCGTGGAAATGATGGCGGCCAATAACAAGAGTTGACTAACGCGCGCATGTCTTCGATGTCTGATGGAATCACACAGGTTCCGAAGTACATCGTCGGACTTTTGAAGGAAGGATGTTGCATGAGGACTCATCCCAGACTCCGATTGCTCAATATCGTCGAGCTCCATCCTTGAGGATCGCATACACCCGAGCGTACACCTTTCTGGGCGCTGACTTACGCTTTACCTCTTTCCAACAAAAGCAATCCCTCTCGAATTTATGGGATCGATCATGACCCCGACTGCGATTGCGATATTCCTCTTCTCATCCACAGACTTCAAAGACCCGATCCCATCCATCAACTCGCCGTACTGATGCAGGGTGGACCCGTTGTAGTGAGCAAGGAAATTGTAGTCCCCAACGATAAACCAATCGTTTGCCGCTTGTCCCCGAATCCTGTGTGGGAACCCGGGGAAATACGTGCCGGTAAATGATATGCGCGTTGCTTCCCCGTGTGAATTCAGTGCCACCTTAAAAACACCCGCTGATGATGCGACAAATGTGTTGGCAGCATCGGGCGCATACACGCTTACATATGCACCGGACAAAGAATCCGACTTGATCGTGAACTCATTGTTGGTGCCGTCATAAACGAGCTCCCATCCTGTTCCCCGATTTCTGTAGAGGAACGTCCCTGATCTGTCATAGAAATAGCCGCAGGTCCACGCGGCTCCTGTCTTCGCGCTCCCAGAGATATCAAGGAGATCCACTGAGGCACCGGTGATCATTTTCTGCCAGGAGTTTCCATCGTAATATGCGATTGATCCGCCAGTCCCACACGTATACAGGTCCGACGAACTCGTTCCCGAGTATGCGTGACAACTCAAAGAACGAGGTCTTTGAAATGAAATCTCTTAAGGATGACAAGAGTTGTCATCTTCTCCTCTTTACTGTGTCTCGTAACGAAGATATCCACTGGATTCTTAGCTTGGAATACTTCTTCGAGAAAAATCTACACCCGCTCATCAAATCAGGGAGGAATGGCTGAAAAGATGAAACCACCACGTCTATGACGTTCCATAAGTTGGTTCAACATTTCTCTGCACGTCTAATTGAGGGGTTGCTGTTCGCACCCTCCCGGTGAAGTCCGAAACTGCAGAAGCTGCGGATCGGCATAGCAAATGATCGTGACAAATTCGCAGGTATTCCATGGTATTTCTCGAGATGTGATCTCGGCGATTGACTGTTGTCGAATGAGGTGATACCTTTCAGTAGTGTTCATTGACGGTCGGCCGTGTCCCCGAGGATGGTGGCCGACTCTTATTTCCTCCCTTGGACCACATCGCACTTGTTGCGGGCCCGGACTATTGGGCTCATCGACGGAGGGCAACGCCATGAAAGCGATTCTGATTCGCTTTATTACTCTCGCGGTTCTCCTGACAGTATTCTCTCCTGCGTCAAGGGCCCAATGGACCCAAACTAATGGTCCCTACGGCGGCTCGATACGAAGCATAGCCGTGTCCGGGACGAATCTATTCGCCGGGACTGACCATGGAGTCTTTCGCTCCATCGATTCTGGCGCAACATGGGGGCCAGTAAATGCCGGCTTGACAGACACCAATGTTCTGGCCCTGGCAGTTTGCAGGATGAATCTCTTTGCCGGTACAGGCGGCGACGTCTCTGGCGCGACTAATCCGGGGGTCCTCCGTTCCAGCGACAACGGCAGCAGTTGGGTAGCGGTCAATTCCGGATTGACGCACACGAGTTATCCATTGCCGGTTCATGCATTTGCCGTCTCCGATACAAACCTCTTTGCGGCCACCGACGACGGCATATTTCTCACAACCAATGCCGGTGCAACCTGGACGGGGATTGGTCTAAGCTATCAATTCAACGCTCTTGCGGTTTCCGGGACGACTCTCTTTGCTGGAAGTTGGTATAGTGGCATATACCGTTCGACGAATGTTGGCGCAAACTGGATCCAGATTAACGCTGGCCTTACTGATGCCCATGCGATTTCTCTAGTCACCCTGGCCACGGATCTATATGCTGGCACTATGTACGGTGGCATTTGTCGTTCCACGGACAATGGGACAAGCTGGACAGCAGTCGACACGGGTCTGGTGAATCCCTATGTCAACGCGTTCGCCGTTGCCGGGACGAATCTTTTTGCAGCCACCAGGGACCAGGGCGTGCTTTTCTCCACGAACGGCGGCACAATCTGGATACCGGTTAACAACGGCTTGACGAATCCTGATGTCAACGCGCTTGCCATCTTCGGCACGCATCTGTTTGCCGGCACGAGGGGCAGTGGAGCCTTCTCATCCAGCGACAACGGCAAAAGCTGGACATCCGCGAGCATCGGGCTGCCGTACGCCCGCGTCTATGCTCTTGCAGTCTCGGGAACGAATCTCTTCGCTGGAACTGACGGCGGCGCCTTTTGTACCAGCGACAATGGCTCAACCTGGACAGGCGTCAATTCCGGATTGACGGTACCTTTTGTCGAGGCTCTTATCGCCTCCGGCACGAATCTTTTTGCCGGTACCTCTGGCGCGGGTGTCTTTCGCTCGAGCAACAACGGCTCAAGCTGGACGGCAACCAATCTCAGCTCGTCGCCCACGTATGTCACGGCTCTCGCCGCCTCCGGGATGAATCTCTTCGCTGGAGGCGCGAATTTTGGTGTCTCTCGTTCGACCGACAACGGCACAACCTGGACATACGCCAATACTGGACTCGGATACAATGATGTCTATGCGTTTGCCATCTCCGGTACGTCAATTTTCGCCGGGACATATCCTGGCGGCGTCTTTCTCTCTACAAACAACGGCACGAGTTGGAAACCCGTCAATAAGGGATTAACGGATACGTGCATTCTGTCTCTCGGCCTCTCCGGCGCCAACCTCTTTGCGGGGGGGTTTTATGGCGGCGGCGTATTTATTTCCACCGATAGCGGATCCAGTTGGGCCGGGACCGGCTTGAGGGACGCTGATGTTAGCACACTTGCCATTTCCGGCTCGAATATTTTCGCAGGGACATACTTTGGCCGCGCTGTATTACTTTCTACGAATGCCGGAATGAATTGGACACCCGTCAATACGGGCATCGGGAACATCGATGTCACGACACTCGCCATTTGCGGCACAAATCTCTTTGCCGGTGCTCGATACGGAGGAGTCTTCAGAAGAGCATTGTCGGAGATGATTACTGGGATAGCCAGCTCCTCGACCCAATCGCCGGCAGTCTTTAAGCTCGAACAAAACTATCCGAATCCGTTCAATCCGAGCACGACAATACGATACGCCCTACGCCAAAGAGCTCACGTAACTTTGTCCGTGTTCAACACCCTCGGCCAGCAGGTCGCAACATTGGTGAACGATGTTCAGGAGGCGGGGTATCATGACATTCGGTTCGACGCCACGGGGCTTGCGAGTGGAGTGTATTTCTATCGACTCCAGGCCGGGACGTACGTGGAGACAAAAAAGCTCTTACTCGTGCGATGACCATTTGCTGTAGCAACCTGAGCCTGGCTAACCACCAGGCTTTTTTATTGCTCTCCGGAATTCTGGAATGAGAAAGGGTAGATCACTTACCCCTTCCAATCCAGAGGAGAGCTATGTCAACGCAAGAGTTTCACACCCTCCAGCGCTATGCCATGAAGATGCTGAAAGATCCCGACGACAGAGACGAACTCGTCCTGCTTGCATGGCAGGAGAGCATCCGTCTCGGGCGCAAGTCATCAATGCCGCTCCTGGTAAACTACATGAAGTGGCGCGGACGAGAGAATAAGCGTTCAATTGTAGGTGCTCATGATGGAGGAAAGAGTCTTCAGGATGTTTGGCACCACAATCTTATTTCACTCGATGTACAAGCGGTGAGAGGCGATACCCCATTGAAGGAATTCGTGTCAAGTTATGATCGTGACCCGTTCGGCTTGTGTGTCGTGTCAGGATTCGAGGACGATCTCTCGACAAATCAACGCGTGGTCGCCGAACAGATCGTCGCGGGATACACTGACAAGGAATCCGCACATAACCTGGGGCTTACTGTCGCAGCCTTGAAAATGATGAAGGCTGAAGTGCGATGCAAGGCGGTCGAGCATCTCGTGTGATGGAGGGAGGGCGGAGGATCCTATCCGCCTTTCTTTATGTGAACGAGTGCGTCTGATCTTATGCCAGAAAAGAAGACCCGATATATGGGACCCGAAATGAGCCTCAACACGAACCAGGTGCATAAGTATCCTTACCATCCTTCTACTCGAACAAGCTCGGACCGAAGCATCGAAGCTGGATCCGATCGGATTTCCAAGGAGGCAGTACCTGGTCAGGAGAATAATCGGTTACTGTATTTTGTTTTTGGATTTGATTTCCAGTGTCTTTGGCGATTTCGGACCATAGCTTGACCGTCTGCATATGGATAGCTCGAGGTTCCAGGCCATGAGGAAGGCACCCCTCCAAGTGTTGCAAGGTCTGCCTGCAACTGTTGCAGAGTCTACCCTTAACGGTTGCACTGACATCAAAACGAGTGAACAAAATCAAGGGTGAATCGGATTTGTTTCCTCTTTAAATACTATTACATAGTATTACATCCCTCCCTGCGCGCCTACTTCGGGAGGGATTTTCTTTTTTTTGTTTTGGACTTGATCAGGGCTGATGGATGTGTTATCTTCTGCCCGCACAATCCGCCGTTCGGACACCACTACAATTCACTCATGTCGATTCCTCGTGTTGCACAAACTGAACGAAAGGCCGAACGGGCACGAGGAGGAACTCCCATCTCTGGGGTGTCAGAAAACTGTCAGAAGAAATCTCCGTTTTTGTGTTCTGCTGACGGTCAAAACTGGCGAAAACGACCCCGGACAGGTAGCTCAGTTGGTAGAGCAAAGGACTGAAAATCCTTGTGTCGGGGGTTCGATTCCCTCCCTGTCCACTCGATTCCGCTGGTTTTTCCTTCTCCGGGGTGCTCCCACTACCCCTCGCTCAGCCTAACGAACCCGTGTTGTAGATGATGGAAATCCGTTCGTATTCTTCAATTGTGAGAAGAAGGACGTCCCCGGTCACACCTGCCGGTTCAGCTTGTCGCCCCCTCTCTCGTAAACCTCACGGTGGGATGCAGTTTCTGATTGCAATGGCACGCCTGTGCTGTCAATCACAAGTCAGACGCGCAGCCGGTGAGTAATGACCTTTCCCGCCCATCCCGTGTGATGGTGCTCAAGTAATCTTACCCATAAAATTCCTTCCTTGAATCACGAGCTCGCCGGCCGGGGTCGGCATCACACCAATCAGCCGGCGGAGTCGGGAATCCTGCGGAGGAATTGAAAATGAGAATGCCGAAGTGTCTGGTTGACATTTGCTGTGGAACCGCGATGACGCTCCTGTTCGGCTCCTGTTCGTCTGAGGCACCGAACTTCAGCCTGAGGACCGCCGAGGGAAAGACCATCGAATTGCAGGATCTTCAGGGAAAAGTGGTTGTCATCAATTTCTGGGCATCCTGGTGTCCGCCTTGCCGGTCCGAGATCCCGGGCCTGATCGAAGTGTACCGCAAATACCGGCCGAAAGGGCTGGAAATCGTCGGGATCTCCCTCGACAGGGACGGATGGAAAAAGGTCTCTCCACTTGTCAGGGAACTGAACATTGTGTATCCCGTGGTGATGGGGGATAACGATGTCGCCAATGCATACGGGGGGATCCGTGCTATTCCCACGACGATCATCATCGATAGGAACGGGAAAATTGTCGACCGCGTGGTTGGATTCCTGGACAGGCAAAAATTTGAAGATGAGATTCGGGAAATAATGAACTCATAACTATCCCGTACTCAGTACTAGCGAACCAGGACGATCCTCATCGTCCGCACAAATCCTCCCGCTTCCAGACGGCAGAGATACACTCCGGCCGGGACTCCCGTGGCGTCCCACCGGACGGAGTGTTCCCCCGGAGTCTGCCTCCCCTCCGCAAAAGTCCCGATCACACGACCGAGCATGTCGAATATTACGATCCTTGCGTTCCCGGCCGCCGGGAGCCGGTAGCCGATTGTCGTCCCCGGATTGAACGGATTTGGGTAATTCTGCAGGAAAGAATACCCCTCCCTGTCAGCGCTCCGCACGGATGCAACGGGCATTGCCTCGAACGATTCGCTGAACCATTCCGCGCCGTTCGTGTCGATCTCCTTCACCCTGTAGTATCGCCCGGCCGCTCCGCCGGCGTCGGTGTATGAATAATAGTGGGTGAGGATCGTCGTGCCGTGCCCCGGTATCAGGGGCGACACCGTCCCGAACTCCTCGGTCGGTATTTGGGACCGCTGAACCTCGAATCCGTAGCACGCGGTCTCGCTGAGTGTGGACCAGGAAATCACCGTCGTCGAATTCACTCCCCCGGCGGCGTTCAATACCCCGAACCGGATCGGGAGAAGATCGTCCGGCGGCCTCTCGGGTGCGGCCGAAGAATTCTGCGGACTCAATGACTTCTGAGCGACAAAGTCGGCCGCGTTGTTGTTGCTGTCCCATCCGTTCCCGGAACTCGCGTCGTTTCCCCCCGGTGCCATACCTGATGCAGTGGCAAGCGGTCCGCTTTTCCGCTCAAGAGAAGTTGCAGTCCCTGGCGCAGGTGCGGGCCCGCTTCCTTCATACCCGTCAGCGCTGCCGTATCCGACCAGATCGACGATCGATCCGCCCGCGGGGTTTGTTCCGGAAAGGGGGGCCGTGCTGCTGACGAGGGCGACCTTGCCGGCGGTCGCGGACATGTTGGTGGTCCCCGTAGTATCCGGCGTCGGAAGAGAGGCGCCGTTCGTCCCCCCTGCGAGTTGCACCAGGTAGTACCCGAAAGGGAGTATACGCCCGCCGAGCGGTGCAGCATGCCACGCCCCTGTCCCGGTCGCGCTTGCGTATTGTACAGACCAGCCCGTAAGAGAAACGGCGAAATACGTCGGATTGTAAAGTTCGACGTAATCGTTCCTGTAGACGGCGCCGTTGTTCCCGCCGTTGCCGTACAACTCACTGATCACAACATGGCCGGCGATCTGAGCCGCCGCCGGCACGGCGAGCATCTGGAGACAAATCAGAACGCCCCTGAGCTTCTTTTTCATGACCTCCTCCGGTTGTGCGCATTCCTCTCTCTTCATACATTGCGCGGAGGGGTTTTCCGGGGGGGACCCCGGATCTTTTTTCCCGGTGGAGGAGACCGCAAATGATCCGGGAAGCTCTCACCGTGTGAGGAGGCTTCCCGTCTCCGGCGGCACGCGTCATTCGCCCGGCAAATCTCCATTCTCAGTCTTGGTGCGGCGTGCACGAACGACCGTGAAAAGAAGCCGGCGATTGGCAACTATGGAGGTCGCGGGGCTGAAAGAATCGAATACCGGTGCCGTGGAAGCGTTGAAGAAACTGAAGGGAAGCCCGTAACCGGCGGGGAGGGGGACAGAAAGGACCCCGGCGAACGCCGGGGTCCGAAGATCTTCCGGATGAAAGGGGATTATTTTCCCTTCGCGATCCCGATGACGCCGCAAGCGACGCGCGCCCCGGCGTTTCCCGTGGGCTGCGTCTTAAGATCGTCTTCCTTTTCATGCACGATCACCGCGTGCCCGACGATCGAATGCTCTCCCGTGAGAGCCATGACAGCGTCCACGTAATCGACGTGGGCCTTTCCGTCCTCCCCCGCTTCGATATTTCCCATGTCGCCGGCGTGCCTCTTGTCGCTCGAGGGCATGCCATGAGGCATGCCCGCCGGATTGAAGTGGCCCCCCGCGGAGCTGCCGTCTTCGGCGCTGCAATCGCCGAATTCGTGAATGTGGAAACCGTGCTTCCCCGGGAGGAGACCGGTCAGATCGGCAACCACCCGCACGCCGTTTTCCACCGCTTCGAATGTCACGACCCCCTTCACGCCGCTCCCTTTCAGAGGTGAAAGCACGGCGACCGCCTTCGTGGTTGGTGCGCTCCCGTGCTCGTGTGCCGGCTGCGCTGCCGCCATCGTCCACGCCAGGACTATCAATCCGAAGCAAAGAACGAGATGGGCTCTCTTCAACATGATCCCTCCGGTAAATGGTTGAGAAACTATGACGCGAAATTTGGATATACTTTTCTACAGATGCAAGTGTCCCTCCGCTTGTGACACGGCGGCGGAGACAGGGACCCCGGAGACGCGGTGTCTGCAGGGTTGATTTTTCGCCGAGAGTTGTCTTCTTTCTCTTATGACTGCGCTGCTCCGGCGGTGCGGCGACCGCTTCCAGGAAAGGACAATTGCATGAGTTCTTCGCTGAAGTACCTTCTGCTTGTCGGTCTCGTGTGCGGCTCCGCGGTGGCGGGTGCGCAGACGGGACCACCCCCGGGGCTCGATGACTTCGTCGAGAGTATCCGCTCCGCCTTCAACGTCCCGGGGATCGGACTTGCCATCGTGAAGGACGGCCGCGTCGTCCTCGCACGCGGCTACGGCGTCCGTACGCTGGGGAAGCCGGGGGACGTGGACGGGAACACGCTGTTCGGCATTGCATCGAACACCAAGGCGTTTACTGCGACGGCGATCGGCATGCTTGTCGAGGAAGGGAAACTGGAATGGGATGCTCCCGTTACCCGTTACATCCCGTGGTTCCGGCTCTCCGACCCGTACGTGACGCGCGAGATTACCGTGCGGGACCTCCTCGTGCACCGGAGCGGGCTGGGGCTCGGAGCCGGCGACCTCCTCTGGTGGCCTGCATCGACGTACAACAGAAAGGAAATTGCGCGCCGCCTTAGTTCAATCCCGCTTGCCACGAGCTTCCGGAACGCCTATGCATATGACAACGTGCTTTACCTGGTCGCCGGTGAGGTCATCGAATCAGTGAGCGGGCAGACCTGGGAGGACTTCATCTCGAAGCGCATCCTTGCTACGGTTGGAATGCAGCGCACGACCGTACGGCACTCCGCGGCAGGGGGAGGCTCCAATGCCGCCAGTCCGCACGCCCGGATCAACGGGACGGTCAGGCCCGTGGAGGCATTCACGAGCGACAACACCAACCCTGCGGGGGGAATTAACTCGAGCGCGGCGGAAATGGCACAGTGGCTCATGGTCCAGCTCGATTCCGGGCGAACCGCCGGTGGTATGCGGCTCTTCTCCCCGCGGACCACGCGCGAACTCTGGACGCTTGTTACTCCCATCCGGATCGGAGACCGGCCTCCTGCTCTTGCCTCTCTCCGACCCAACTTCAATGGCTATGCTCTGGGGTTCGGCGTGCATGACTACCGGGGGATGAAGGTGGTCCAGCACACCGGGTCACTTCCCGGTTATGCCTCAGAGGTCACGATGATCCCCCAGCTGAAGCTCGGCGTGGTCGTCCTGACCAATCAGGAGTCGGAAGAGGCGTTCAGTGCGCTGACACTCACGATACTCGATTACTACCTGGGCGCGCCCTCCGTAGACTGGAAAGAGGCGTTCCGGCGGACGGCGTCCTACCGCGATTCCGTGGTTGCCGCAGCAAAGCGCCATGCCTCCGCGGCCCGGGACACGTCCTCGCGTCCTTCGCTCCCCCTGGAGAAGTATGCAGGAAGGTACGAAGACCCCTGGTATGGCGAAGTCCAGGTGAGGTGCGTGAACGGCCGGCTCTCCATGCGGTTCGGTCACACCCCCGCGCTTGAAGGGGAGATGGAGCACTGGCAGTATGACACGTTCATCGCCCGCTGGAAGGATCCCGAGCTCCGCGCGGATGCATTCGTGACGTTCTCACTGAACCCGGACGGGTCCATTGATCGCGTCAGGATGAAGGCCGCCTCCCCGGAAACCGACTTCAGCTTTGATTTCCAGGACCTGCTCCTGACTCCGGCCGGCGGTCATTAAAAGTGAATCTGTCTATTGTTTCTCCGTGAGCGCGCCGAGGAAGAGCCGGGCGGCAAGGCGGTTCCCCTCGGCCGAAAAATGCACCCGGTCCTCCGTCAGTATCCCTTTTTCGGCGTTGGCGGTGTTTGCAGTGGCGAGGTGCTTCAGGAATTCCCGCCTCAGATCCACGAGCGAGCAACGGTGCGCGGTCGCAAGATCGCGGATGAGCTGAGCATAGTGGTTGAGATCCCCGTCAAGCTCGTTCGAACAGTCCGTCTTTTCGCCGATGAGGGCGGGGGTGGCGAGCACGACGCGAATCCCTTTTTCCTGCATCTTCGTTATCAGGGCATCATAGAACGCGACGAACTTGTCCGCGTCCGTCCCCGTTCCCAGCGTTCTCTTGTGCCAGACGTCGTTCACCCCGACGAATACTACCACCACATCCGGGTGACGGTCCAGGACGTCCCTCTCCAGCCTGAGGTAGAGGTCGTACACTTTGTTCCCGCCGATCCCGGCGCCTGTAAGCTCGAATTTGCCGGCGGGGAGCATCCCGCGCAGCTGGGTGATGTACCCGGCCGGCCCCACGCCCGCCTCGGTGATCGAATCTCCGAAAAAAATGACACGCAGGGGAGGGGGCGACATCATCACTGACGTGAGCACTGTCGCAATGAGAAATGCATAGAGAACGAAGTGTCGCATAGGAGGTCCATGGGTTGTTTGGGTGCAGTGTGGTGGGACAATGTAACGGATCGGGATCGCATATTCAATCTTGACTCTTTGACGTGTGTTGCATAGCTTCAACACGACCTTCCATTTCCCCGGATACCACAACACCAGGAGTTCCCCCCGTTGCCAGGGTTGCTCGAGATCCTTCCTGAATATGTCCTCCACTGGATCGTGAAGCGGGGGAACGAGAGGCGTCTGCACGAAAAAGAGGCGCTTCTGACCGAGGGGAAGAAAAACGAATCCCTCTTCATCGTGCTCGACGGGCTTTTCTGCTCGTACGCAGCGGGCTCACCGCGTGTCCTGGAACATTTCGGCGCGGGGAGCGTCAAGCTCGGCAATTTCCATCCCAGGAATCGCGCGAAAGAATTTATGGATTATGTGCTGGAGTGGAATCTGATCCACCGGACGGAGGCGGACATGAACCGGCTGTTCGAGTGTTCCATGTTCGGCAAACCATGCTCGAAGATCCAGTTCGAAGCTCTGGGGATCAACCTGTTCGCCGAGTGTTCCCGGGATTAAGGATCCCGCTGTTTCCGGCGCTCGTTCGGGACGATTCTACGAAGAGCGCACATGAAACCAAACAGGGCACATGGGCGTTACTTCTGCAACACAGGAGGGGCTTCAATGGAAATTCTTGAAAAAGCGACGCTCGGGGCGGGGTGTTTCTGGTGTGTGGAAGCGGTGTTTGAGGAACTCGCTGGAGTGAAGTCCGTTGTCGCGGGATATGCGGGAGGGAGGACGAAGAGCCCGACGTACGAAGAGATCTGTTCCGGGACAACGGGACATGCCGAAGTCGCCCAGATCACGTTTGACCCCCGAACAATCACATTCGGGGCAATACTCCGGGTGTTCTGGGCGGCGCACGATCCCACGACGCTGAACCGGCAGGGGGCAGACGTCGGAGAGCAGTACAGGTCGGTGATATTCTATCACGACGCGACGCAGAAAAAGACCGCGGAAGAGTCCCTCGAGAAAGCAGCGACCGGCCTTTCATCCCCCATTGTCACGGCGATAGAGCCGCTCAGGGAGTTCTACGAGGCTGAGAAGTACCACCAGGATTACTTCCGGAACAACCCCGGGGCGCCGTACTGCATGTTCGTCATAAAGCCGAAGCTCGACAAATTGCACCGCGGCCGGGAGTGATGCAGTCCCCCCTGAGGGGGGAGTGCCACTTTGCTTCTCACGCTCCTGTTCGTTAGATTTACCCCGACTTTTCACATCCACTCGCCACATCCACAGGCGGTCACCTCATGGCGGATTCTGGTTCTCGTCCCCGGCGGACGCACCGGCTTCGGCGCTGGCTGATCATACTCCTGATCACGCCCGTCATTCTGTTTTCATTGTACATATGGCTGTCACTCACGTGGAGTTATTCGCACGGGGAGAGGGCGGGCTACGTCCAGAAATTCTCTCAGAAGGGGTGGGTGTTCAAGACGTGGGAAGGGGAGCTCGCAATGGTCTCGATGCCGGGGACCACTCCTGAGAAATTCTACTTCAGCGTGCGGAACGACTCGGTGGCGGCTCACATCAATACCTCGCTCGGGGGGAGAGTGGCCCTGGTGTATGACCAGCATACCGGCATCCCGCTGAACTGGTGGGGCGAAACCGAGTACTTCGTGACCGATGTCAGGGTTCTCGAGCCGGTGGGCCGACCCTGAGAAGCACGGCACCGTGCCGTGCAACGGGAAGTGTGATCCCCGCGGGAAACTCTCCAAGGTTCTTTTGGCGCCAGAGGTCGCGGACGGACTGAGTTCCCGTCATCCCCAGCTCCGACCAGAGGAGGGGGACGTCTGATTTCCAGCGCCCCCGGTTGAAGAGTCCGACCGCCTTCGACCCGTCTTCCATGTCCTTCGCCCAGACTTCGATGTCGCCGTTCACGCTGACACGGGAAGCCTGCCTCCCGAGCGGGTCCTGACTCACGTCAAGCACTTCGTCGTTCGTCAGCAGGCTCGCGGTGAATTCGTCGAGCTGCGTCATGTCGCACCCGATCAGGAGGGGAGCGGCAAGGAGTGCCCAGAGTGTGATGTGCGTGTACTGCTCATTGGGCGTCAGCCGCGTGGGGTGGAGCTGCGGGCCCCAGCCGACCTTCCCGACAACAAGCATGTCCGGATCGTTCCAGTTTCCGGGTTTCGCGAACTTCTCGTGTCCGGCCTGTGCGAAGCCGATTCCCGACATGCTCTCCCACGTGTCTTCGATATCGCCGGTTGTGCGCCAGGAGTTCCCTCCGGCCTCGCCTCCCCATTCCCAGACATTCCCCATACCGTACTGGCAGAAACTGAAGACGATGTCACGGTGAACACCGTTCAAAGCCCGGCGCATGAGGCGATACGGTCTTTCGAGCGATTCGCGCGTCCGGGCCTTTTCAATTGAACCGTATGAACACCAGTCGTACTTGAGGTAGTCAATTCCCCACCGGGCGTACTGGGCGGCATCCTGTTCTTCAAACTTGTAACTGGCGGTGAAGCCTGCACAGGTGAGAGGGCCCGGTGAGGAGTAGATCCCGAGCTTCAAACCCCTGCTGTGGACGTAGTCGCCCAGCGCCTTCATGTCGGGGAACTTCCTGTTCGTGTTTATCTTCCCTTCGGGTGTCCTTGGCTCTCCTCCCAGGAGCGAGTCCTTTGTATCCGGCTTCACTTCCCAGCAATCATCGATGTTGATATACGTCCAGCCGTGATCGATGAGACCGCTCTTCACCATTGCATCCGCCGCGGCGCGCACCTTCGCGTCGTCGACGGCAGAGGCAAAACAGTTCCAGCTGTTCCATCCCAGCGGCGGGGTCAGCGCCACCTGATTTCCTGAAACGATCGTGAGGACGCGCTCTGACGTCCCGAGTCGGTTCCGGGCCTGGATCGTGACCCGGTAGGTCCCGGGAGCCGCGAGCGTGCCGGTGATGCGTCCCGTGGCGCTCTCGAGCGAGAGTCCTGCGGGAAGCCCTTGCGCGGAAAACCTCATCGGGCGGGTCCCCGTGGCTGCGACGGTGTAAAGAAACGGATTCCCGGGACGGGCTCCGAACACGCGCGCGCCGTTGATGCGGGGGAGCGGTGATGGTCCCGGCGTCAGTATCACCGGGATGAACTGCTGCGCGCGCGCATCAAGGTAGGTTTTTCTGACCCCATCCAGCGCGTCCGCGGAAGACGCCGCCCGTTCCCCGGCCAGTGCGGCGGCCCGGTCTGCGGGAGAGTCGAAGAGCGTCGCCGCCGCATACCGACGCGCGAGCTCCGCATAGTTTCCCGGCTCCCACGCCGTCGCCCAGATGCTGTCCGCAGACTCCCAGGCGATTTCGTCCCTGACCCTCTCGGAGGGGAAATCCCGGGCGACAAGACGCAGAAGATCCCTCAGCTCCCGGTTCACGACTGCAAAGTAGAACCCGAAGTCCCCCTGCCCGTTGTTGATCTTGAGAAGCAGCCGGTGTTCCCCCCGGGTGAGGCCGAGCACAACTTCCTCCTGATCCGGTTGCACCCCTCTGGCGATATCGTGCTGGAGCACCGGCTTCCCGTCAAGCCATACCTTGATGCCGTCGTCGCTCCCCAGCGAGAGCGCCAGGGTCGTGTCCCGGGGGGCCGACACGTGTCGCGAGATAAACATCGCGCAGAAATCTGTTTGCTCAAAGAGGACCACCGTGCCGTCGCGCCACTGAGGTCTGTCGGTCCACCGGAGTGATCCCCCTTCATAGGCTTTTCCCGGGACGAATTCCGTTTCGGGAGGGAACACCTCCGCGAATGCGTCTCTCGTGTTCGCCCTGAACGGCCCGATGGATGTCCAGGGTCCGAGGCGGACGGCGGACGACCCGCCCCCTGCTCCGTGCTGGGTGTTCAGGGCTTCGAGTGACGCCTGCACGGTGTGTTGCCATGTGTTCTGCTTCCTGTAAAACGAGGGATCCTGTGCGGCGGAGGAAACGCACATCAGAGTTGTCATCACGGGAATGAGCAACGACCGGTTCATCGTGATTGCCTGTTGTTTGCGGGCGTGTCAGTTCGTTTGCGAAGTCCCGGGGAAAGGTTTTTCCATGTTAAATCCCCAGAGCTTCGGATTTTCGCCTATGACTGCCGCGGAAAAGATGTAGAACACGTAGTCATATGTCTGTTTCGGGAACTTGTCCCTGTACTGCCCAAGGAATTTCCAGAAATTCCTGTCGCGCGGGTTTTCCGGCATCTCGCGGATCAGTCCCCGCACAACGTTGTGCCCCCAGTTGTACCCGGCGATCACGAGAAGACCCGATGCCTGCGCCTCCGTGTTGTACATGTCGCTGATGTATCGTGCGGCCGCTGAGGTTGATTTTGCGACGTCCTGTCTTTCGTCACGGGGGTCCGGCCTGGCGACCCTGATCAGCGGGCCTGTCTTCAGCCCGTACTGGACCGCGGT
>Ga0182011_10002041_pt1 | contig 17283 bp, 13 predicted proteins | sample 711E1DmetaG_FD_120481 | JGI IMG/M metagenome (GOLD analysis project Ga0182011, IMG submission 120481) | Permafrost microbial communities from Stordalen Mire, Sweden - 711E1D metaG | ecosystem: Environmental > Terrestrial > Soil > Wetlands > Permafrost | place: Sweden: Stordalen | collected... | reverse complement strand
GGAACCTCCTTATGACCCGACAATAACCTAGCTCAGCACTACCACCTCCACTTCCACTCACGCGAAGCGTCCGCCGCGCTAGCGGCTTCGTTCAAACGGGGTTCTGGGAAGTTGCCAGGGCACTTCAGGCCCAAACAGCTTAAGTTAGCGCTTATGGGCCAGCGGCCTGGGCCAGGGAAACCCAACCTGTTTCCATCCGCAAGCCCTGAAGGGGCGCGCTAACCGTTGCCTCTCCTCGGCGCGATTCACCAAGCCACGCCGCATTGCATCCATGGGAATGTACTCTACCGTCTTCGGGTTTCCTCCACCCTTCGCAACGCACCATCCAAGCGGGGCGCCGCCCAAGACAGCTCGTTGCGCAATGTCCGCATTTCGACGTTGCGGGTCTTCCACGTCCTTGGTCGTTTCGGTTTGACAAGGCGGGAAGAGACGGAATGGAAATGCCGCAGGACCGAAGAGCGGGTCCTGCAATGCAAGGTCGTAATTTCTTGTTTCTTTAGCAAACATTTTGCGACTTGAGTGGGGCGACATCTCCTGTCCATTTATGACAAGTCATGGCCTGAGCTTGCGCGAAGCGTCTTGGAGTGCGGTAGCAGCAGCTACCGCTTTCCGTCCGTGGTTCATAAGCGAAATGGTGCGCGAGCCACATCAAGAAAAGCGGTAGCTGCTGCTCCCGCACTCCAAGGCCGGCTTCGCCGGCATGAAGGGCGCCCACATCGAACTCGGACCCACAAAAGACGCTTGGTTGCGGCTCTGCCGCCCTACGCTACATTCCTTCGAAATTCAGGAGGTGGACGCGGCTTGTCCAGGTGGCCGTCGTATAGTGCGTATAGCCAGATGGGTGGGGGATCGGTTTACACTGGCTGTCTATGGCAATGAACGATGTTGTAGCTCAGATTAAGGCGGAGATTGCCCGGCTGCGGCAAGCGCGGTTTCTGTTTGCGGCTTCGGCCACGGTGGCTCTGCAAACGGTTGGCCGTTCACCCCATAAAGTGATCGTACGTCGATTCGGCTTTAGTCCGGATTTCTCACCACGCTCCGCCGTTTCGAGGGGGGCGACCGGAAGGGCGGGGTTTTAACCCCGCCCTTCCCTATTCGTGGTGAGAAATCCGAGTTAGAGCTCTCAATCTTGCGGGAGGCAAAATTAATGCTACTGGATGCTGAACGAGCAGCAATCGCGCGCCTGTGGCGGCGGAAGTTGGACCAGGATGGGAGAGGACTCCCGCGCTCGGAACGACATCGCAACCTGGAGCCACCCAGCGCGGAGTTCCTGTGCTCCCTGGCTGCGGGGGTTAAGGCCAGGAGAATGGTCGAGATTGGCGGCTCGAGTGGGATTTCGACAATAGCCTTGGCGGCCGCAGCGCGGCAGGTCGGTGGCCGGCTCACGTCGATTGAGATTGAGCCCAACCGTCAGAGCGAGTCGCGCAGAACCCTGCGGGAGCTCGGCCTCGAAAAGTTCATCGATTATGTCCGTGACGATGCCGCTGCGGTGCTTCCAAGCCTGGCAGAGGTGGATCTTGCGCTGATTGACTGCGAGAAAGAAGATTATGTGCGCTTCTTCGACATGCTGAGAGTCGCACCCGGTGGGATTGTAGTGGCGGACAACATCCTATCGCATGCGCTGAAGGACTACGTAACCCACGTGAGGAACCGTCCGGGCGTTGAATCCATCACTTTGGGGGTTGGAAAGGGCCTGGAATTGACAAGGTTTGTTGGGTAACAGGCGAGTGCGGCTATCAAGAGCGAAACCCTAATGGGTAAGAATAGGATCGAAGCATTCAGCGACGGCGTGATCGCCATCATCATCACCATCATGGTGTTGGAGCTGAAGGCGCCTCATGGCCAGAGCATCAAGACTCTTGCGCCATTGATCCCGGTGTTCTTGAGCTATGTATTGAGCTTCGTCTACGTCGGCATCTACTGGAACAACCATCACCATATGCTGCATACATATTGCAGTGGTTTGGCTTGTGCCAGATCGACGCATCGAGAAAGCTCTTGCCGGCAAAGAATCATAACCAACGCTTCCAAAACGGCCCGGCCGCGGCCGTGCGCTGGCCCAAAACCACCACCTCAGTGGTGGATTTCGTTCACCTGAGATTCCTCTCCACAGCTATTTTTCAAGCGCTTGCGCCTGGTAAGGATTGGCGAATCAATTGCATGTATGGGTTTTCGTGGTCTCGACAATGACGCCACGAGTCTATGGAAGTTGGAGGGTGGCAATGAAGAAACTAATGGTGATCGTCATCGGATTAACGCTGGCCACGACTTGCTTTGCCCAGCCGCGAGGGGGAGGCCGTGGTGGTTCTGGTGGTGGACGGGGCTTCGGCGGAGGGGGCCACAGCGCCCGAGCGTTCAGTGGAGGGCGTTCTGGCGGACGTGGGTATAGTGGAGGCGGTTACAGCGGACGTGGGTATGGTGGCCAGTTCGCCGGCCGATACTCCGCAGGAAGGTTTGCGGGGGGATATGGCGGATACCGTGGCGGTTATGGGGGGTACGGTGGATACCGTGGCGGTTATGGGGGATATGGTGGATACCGTGGCGGTTATGGCTGGCCTGGGTTTGGATTTGGATTTGGTCTCTCCTATTCCCCATGGCCCTACGGGTATGGCGATTACGCGTATTCGCCCTACTACGCTCCTTACGCCTACCCTTACTACGGATACCCGTCGGCGTACTACGGCGGTCCGGTTGGAGGCGTGGGTGTCTTCGTCGGAGGTTTTGGGCGAGGCCGCTCTTTTGCCGGCGGCGGAACCTGGCGCCATTTCGGCGGGCGCTGACCCGGAAAGTCATCTTCTTCTCGCCCGGAGTCCCGCAAGGCGGGATAGCCCAGGGCGCGAGAAGCTGTGAAAAAATCGATTGCATTAACCACAGAGGCACCGAGACACAGAGGAGAAGCCCCCTCTTTTCAGTTCTCAGTGCCTCTGTGTCTCTGTGGTGAGAGGTTTGCTTGATAGTTCTTTCAGAGCTTCTGCCGCCCTGGGCTATCCCGCCTTGCGGGACTCCCGCTTTTCTGTCGCGCACTCAATGTCCAAGCTCCGCCGCGCATCTTTCCGGATCGACATTCTCTCCCGGCAATTGACGAATCGCGGCCAGGCCCAATTATGCCTTAGCCGAAACGCCGAAAACCTTCTCACACCATTCGCGAGCTATCCTTTTGTTCTCGCGCGGCGACCGGGTGACTTTGGTCTCCTTCATCCACTCGGTTTCCTCCACCACGGGCCCGTCATACTGAATCTTCTTCAGATAATCCGCCACCTTATGGAAGTTGATATCGCCGCCGTCCTCCATGGTCTGGTCCGTGATCAGCTTGTGCTGGGTGCGCATGTGGATGGCCCCTAAACGGCCCTTTTCGCCGGCCAGGTACAGCAGCGGCAGCGGGTCCGTTCCGGCGTGCAAGGTCCAATCGAGGTCGAGGCACATGGACACCAAAGCTGGATCCGTATTGTTCACGACGCCCAGCCATTCTTTCGCGTTATGACGCATGGGACCCTCGTGATTGTGGACGCAAAGCTTCATCCCGCGGTCCTTCGCCTCCCGCCCGATGCGGTCCAGGCCCCGGTTCTGCGTGCGTGCATTGTCATCGGAGAGCGGACCCTGATCTCCGAAGGGATCGAAGAAGAATTCTCTGCATTGGAAAGGTCTCGCCCGCTCCAGCACCTCAATGGTCGCCGCAATGGTCCTCTCTCCGGCTTCCGTGGGATAGAGCGGACCGCTATGCCAGAGGTGATTCACAATCAGGCCATACTGCTTCAGCAGCGCCAGAAGGTCCCCAACCGGTTTGCCCATCACGGTTCCGGACAGCATTTCCATGCGCCGGTAGCCCGCGTACTGCACGTCGGAGAGTGCCGTATGCCACTGTGCGTCGGTCCAGACCGTTCCGCCGGTTGAAGGCTTCTGGGCCGGCTGCCGTGCGGGCGGAGGCGGCTTCAGCGGGTCCGGACTTGACGAAATATACCGAAATGGAGTCGAGAACAACTGGACCCAATAATACATATTACAAACGATACGTGGCCCGTATTTCTTCTGCGCGCATAGGGCGCTCCCCGCCAGCGCGAGCGTTCCCACCAGCAACTGCCGGCGGGTGCTTGTGACAGAGAAACCGCTTTCCTTCATATATAAGCCTCCAATCAATTCTGAATTAGTCCACCAGCCTCTTGGCTGCGAACGCCCCATTTACCTTAACGAAGTCCCCTTGGTCGGGATCTTTCAGGTGGCGGCCAAGCCGCGCGGCTTCACAGGCTGCGGGGAAATGCTTCGAAACTGTCATTCTGAGCCCGCCTTGCGGGAGAAGAATCTGGTCCTGTGCATTTTCAAGAAGATACGCAGAGCGAGATCCTTCGCTGCGCTCAGGATGACAGCCCTGGAGGGTTCTTCCGCAGCCTGTTTATCGAGTGCGTTGCTGTCGAAGGTAACCGTCATGGATTCTCCCATACCATAGCGTATATATGAACGAAAATTCCGCTTGACACAGAAAACCCACCCCATAATATGCCGAACATGAATATATCCAACGGAGGCAAGTTGTCATGCCAAAACTTTCCCGGAAACAGTCCCCGAGGAGTCCTGTTGGTACTAGGGCCAGTTGCGCAGCGATCCCCACTGCTGCGTGAGCGCAAACGAAAAGAGGAGGCGGCGCATGAAAGAGGGAGCAAGACGGCTGATTCGTCTATGGATGCTATTACTTATAATTATCACTCTATTGAATATTACTTTAGTCATAATTGACCATCCCCAGGAGGGAAATGTAGTTCACGCTGCCGCGGCCGTGGCGGCGCGGCGCGAGGTGGCGACCGGCCCCGCGCTTCCGAAAAAGCAGCAAATCCTGGCTCTCCTGCAAAAGGCAAACTCCTGGCAGATGGCGCATCCTGTGATGAAACCGGAGGACCGGAATTGGGAGCGTGCGACGTGGTACACGGGTGTGATGGCGGCGTGGAAAGCAACCCAAGACCGGTCATTCCTCGACCAGGCTCTCGCGTGGGGCCGCCAGCATGAATGGCAGGTTGGCACGGAGCCCGCCGGGGCCAATCGACTGTTCTGCGTTGAGACCTGGACCGAGCTCTACCTGGCCAAGAAGGACCGCGACATGATCGAGCCCGCCATCCAGTGGTTGGCCGCGCCTGGCCCGATCTCGCCGGCAGGCGCGAAGCAATGGTACCTCGATCCCTATGGAGATAGTCACGATAAGGAACATGAGCTCGTGTACGTGGATTCCCTTTACGGCGCGTCCGCACTCGCCATGCTCGCCAAAGCCACCTGTGACCGGAAATATATCGACATCATGAATGCCTTTTTCGATGACGTCTCGGGGCAGTTGCTCGATAAGGAGTCCGGCTTGTATTACCGTGACCCTCGATTCATCGGCCAACGCACCGCGAATGGGAAGAAGATCCTCTGGTCGCGTGGGAATGGTTGGGCGTTTGCCGGAATCGCGCGGGTGCTGGAGTATCTTCCGAAGAATCACCCCAGCCGGCAGCACTATCTCGAGATCTTTCGCCGGCAGGCGGCGGAGCTGATCAAGCGCCAGGGAGCCGATGGGCTGTGGCGCGTGAACCTCGATGACCCGGACCAATTTCCTAACCCCGAGACCAGCGGGACAGGTTTCTTCTGCTTCGGACTGGCCTGGGGCATCAATCATGGGGTACTGAATCGCAAGGAGTATCTTCCCGCGGTCGAGAAGGCGTGGGCTGGCTTGACCCAAAGCCTCAGCCCGGAGGGAAAGGTTCTTTGGGGCCAGCAGGTGGGCGACCAGCCGCACCTGGTGACGAGTGAAAGCACACACGAGTACGTCACCGGAACGTTCCTTCTTTCTGGAAGTGAGATATACAAGCTGGCTCATTAGTGGGTGGCGCAGACGTCCCGACGGTTTTTGTCGGGATGTATGCGACAGGCGGGTAGCTCTTCCTTTGAGGTGTAGGTCCGAGGTGCTATGCTGACGCCAAGTCGAACCTTCGCCGGTTGCGCCTCTCGGATCGTATCTTCTTGTCAACGTTAATCTTCGACCGAGGATCAGACGATTCCGCGATACCGAATATCCCTGATCCTCAAGGTCATGCATGCTTGGCGACAACGATTGGGGGTTTCTGCTGTATGGGTATGTTTTGATGCACGATGCCAGTCGGATATTGAGCATGAGAAAAGCCCACTACCCGCTTCGATGCCGTGGGAACTGCTCTTCATTTGAGTTTTTGGAGGCTACGGTGTATGGTCACCCGGAGGGAGGAATTCTATGGAAAATAGGAAAACCAATCTACTAACGCGCCGCGAGTTTGTTTCCACGGCATCCGCATTCATGATAGTTCCACGTCATGTACTTGGAGGGCCGGGTTATGTTCCGCCCAGCGACCGCATCACGCTGGCTGCGGTTGGTATGGGGCACCAAGGGTTCGCGGTCACCATGAATCTTCTGGCTCGCCCCGACATCCAGGTCGTAGCGGTCTGCGATTGCAACAGGAGCAGTAAGAACTACGTCGAGTACGCCGACAATGACGTCCTGATCACGGCACGGAGGCTGCTCGGCCCAGGATACGAAAACTGGGGGGCGGATCTGGCGTCGCCGGGCACGGTCCAACTCACTCACACCTTCCAGACGAGCATCGGCATCGGCGGCCGCGAGCCAGCCAAGCGGCTGGTAGAAGCCTATTACGGTTCGCGCAAGGGTCCAGCCTCCGGCGCGTATCACGGCTGCAACGCCTACAGCGATTGGCGCGAACTCCTCGACAAGGAGAAGGATTTGGACGCCGTTTATGTTGCAACCCCCGACCACTGGCACGCCGGGGTCTCGCTTACGGCGATGCGCAGGCATAAGCACGTCCTGTGTCAGAAACCCATGACGCGCACCATCGGCGAAGCGCGCCGCATGGCCGCCACAGCCCGCGAGATGAAAGTGGCGACGTCGCTGACCGTCAACAATCCTTCCAGCGAATCTACACGGATCATCTCGGAGTGGCTTGCCGACGGCGCCCTGGGGACGGTGCGAGAGGTCCACAACTGGTCGAGCCGCCCCTACTGGCCGCAGGGCGTCGGCCGGCCTGAGAACGCGGACCCGGTCCCCGAAGGTCTCGATTGGGACATGTGGTTGGGGCCGGCGGCGGATCGTCCTTTCAGCAAGGCGTATTTGCCCTTTGTCTGGCGAGGCTGGCATGACTTCGGCTGCGGCTCTTTCGGCGATATGGGCTGTTACAGCTTTGCCGGCGTGTTCAAGATTCTCAATCTCACTCCGCCCGTCTCGGTGGAGGCCAGTTCCAGCGAAAGCTGGGACGAGACCTTTCCCAAAGCTTCCATGGTCCACCTGAATTTCCCGGCCAACGGCAATCGCCCGGCGTTGCGCATGTCGTGGTATGACGGGGGACTGAGACCTCCGCGCCCGGCAGGTGTCAAAGGCCGCGACGAGAAATTGTTCGAGACCGGGGATGAGAACGAAGGGATTATGTACGTTGGCGACAAAGGCATCCTGCTGGCCGGATTCAATGGCAACAATCCTCGGGTTTTACCGGAATCCCCCAAATACCAGTACCAGGCGCCGCCCCGGCAACCGGGCGCACCGCGGACGGACGCTGCCATCGATCAATGGATTGCCGCATGCAAGGGAGGAACAGAGGCCCCGCTGGCCAATTTTGAAATCCAGAGTCCGGTGACCGAAGCCTTCCTGCTCGGTTGCATCGCGCAACACTTCCCCGGGGAGTTGATAGAATGGGATACAACCAGCATGCGAGTCACGAATTCCGAGAAACTCAACGGCTACGTAGATCCGCCGTATCGGAGCGCTTATAAGATTTGACGGCGCGCTGAAAAACCCGTCTGGCCTGCCATTCCGACGAGTCCGCCATACTTATGGGCGGACAATGAGGAATCTCGCATTTCCATGAAGCTGTCTGGAGCGGTCCCGCTTTAGCGGGGCCGCAGGACAGGACAGGAATGACATCGGACACAAATGACAAAGAAGATCCTCTTGATCGAAGACGAAGCGAGGCTTGCTGCGACCCTTCAAAACCGCTTGCAGGGTGAAGGTTACAGCGTAGAAGCCGCTCCGGATGGGGATGCGGGCATCGAGCGAGCGACGCGCGATTACTTCGACTTGATCATCCTGGACATCATGATTCCGGGGAAAAGTGGCCTCGAGGTTTGCCGGGAGCTGCGCCAGCAACTGATTACAGCACCCATTTTGATGCTCAGTGCTCGCAGAAAGACGATCGATAAAGTTCTGGGTCTGAAGATCGGGGCGGACGATTACATCACCAAACCTTTCGACATGCTGGAACTGCTTGCCCGAATCGAGGCCCATTTGCGCCGCGCTCCGAGCGGCAGCGGGAAGCCAGGTGCAATCTACCAATTCGGCCCCATACGAGTGGATTTCCGCCGCGCCGAGGTTTTTCGGCATGGATCGCCGGTGGCTCTCTCAGCGCGAGAGTTTCAATTGATCAAATACTTGATTGAACACCGGGGAGCGACGTTGTCTCGAAAGGAGCTTCTGAAGGAAGTGTGGGGGTACGGTGGAGTGCCTTCAACGCGAACCGTGGATGTCCACGTCTTCACTCTACGACGCAAGCTGGAGATTGATCCTGGAAATCCACAGTTTATTCAGACTATAATGGGGGTTGGTTACAAATTTGTTGGATGAGCCCCGTAGACGCGCTGGTCTTGCAAGACGTCGCCGCCTTATGCCGCTGCTGAGAATGAGGCGTGGGCGCTGCCTCGCGCCTTCCTGTTTGTTCGGGTTAGAGCCTTCCCTGACCATCAACTCAGCGCATGGCAGTCCATAATTATGTTTTCAAAGCGAGACGACGAATTTGGGTCAGGAGCTGTGAACGCCGCCGATATCAAGTACGTGTAAGTAAACATTTACATCTAGTTGACAGGAGCAGGAAAACCACTGCCGTCATATAGCCTTCCAACAGGTTTACAGTGCTTTTGAAACTGTGGTTTGCGCGCAGTTGCGCAATATTCCCCTATAACTGGACCACGGATTAAGCTAAAATGTCGTGGAATAGTTCGGGGGGAGGAAGCGTTAGGGGAGGGTTTAAGGTGAGCGTGGTCCTGCTGGCGTTCCTGCTCTGTCTTCGCTAGGGTGAAGGATGGGCGTGTAACGCCGGTGTTTCCCCCGTGGCCGGACGCGGCCGGGCTGGCCAGCCTCCATTCGCCTTGCGTCCGGCGGACCGCAGAACACAGAGTCCCAACCAAGAGCAAGCACTGAGAAAAGCGCAAACAAAGGCCAAAGGAAAAGAAAGCGGTAATGTAACTCACTTATCTTAGCCCCAAAATGCCCTGCACAAAGGGGCATACCGTACCGTAAGAGGATACTGGAGGAATCATTGATACGAGCGATCTCAGGGTTCATCAGGTTGATGCAGACGAGTGCCCTCCTGCTTTGCATTGTTTTCGGATGCGAAGGCGCGTTCGCCCAGGTTGATTCAGGAACCGTTATGGGGATTGTTAAGAACCCGGCGGGGGACGGAGCACACGGCGCCAAAATCCTTCTTAAGAATGAAGGGACTTCCATCTCGAAATCCACTTACACACGGGCAGATGGCACCTACATTTTCGCCCCCGTCAAGATCGGCGTTTATTCCTTATCCGTCCAGCTTCAAGGATTTGTTCCCGCCTTCCAAACGGGAATCATGGTAAACATTCAGCAGAAGGTGTTCGTTGACTTCAATCTGGTTGCCTCCCAAGCTGCTTCGGGAGCCAGCGTTTCCTCCGGATCGACCGCGTCTTACACATCCGAGACAGCGGACAAGCTCTGGACTGCCGACGCGCTCAAAGCTCTGCCAGTATACAACCGCAACTTCACCTTTTTGGCGCAGTTGCTTCCCGGCACAAGCGCCAGCTTGCCATGGCCCAACGGCTTAGCCGCAACAGGGGGTTTCGCGGCCAACGGGGGTTCGCCTTACCAAAACAACTATCTCCTTGACGGAGCCGATAACAACATCCGATTCCCGGACTTCATCCCAGGCACCGCGTACGAGGTCCTTCCTGCCATGGACGCGATTGAAGAATTCAAGGTCCAAACACCTCTTTACGACGCTGCCTTGGGAGGGGCGGGCGGCGCGGTTGTCAACGCGACCACAAAATCAGGCACGAACGAGTTTCATGGAAGCGCCTGGGATTATTTCAGTAATGACGCCACGAATGCAGCGGATTTCTTTGATAACGCCGTAGGTCTCAAGAGGGCGGAATTGCGCAAGAACGAGTACGGGGCAACTCTGGCTGGGCCCGTAAGTATCCCGAATTTCTATAATGGCAAGAACAAGACATTCTTCTTTGCGGATTACCAGGGCACGAAGATTCGCCAGGGGGTTCCGACCGTCTCGACGGTGCCCACTGTCAATGAGCGAGGCAGCGGATATACGGATTTCTCAGAGTTGATCAGCGGACAACCTAAATGCACCTCCGGACCCGACGTGCTGGGGCGCACCGTAAACTGTGGAACGATTTTTGACCCGGCAACCACACGGTTTTTGCCTTTCGGCGCGCATGATCCGGTTACAGGTTTGAGCGCCAGCGCCAATGGCTACGTCCGGGATCCATTTCCGGGCAACCAGATCTCTGCAAAACGAGTGGACCCGGTGGCGGCGGCGCTCCTCAACCTGTATCCGACCCCCACCCTTGCGGGCATCTACAATAACTACACGACGAACTCATACAGCCGCGGCGACGCCAACCAGTTTGATATTCGTGTCGATCACTACCTTAGTGATGTCAACCAAGTGTTCGCTCGCTATAGCTACCTCAATAACCCCGAATTACAATTTAGTCCTTTGCCGGGCGTCGCGGATGGCGGAGGGTATACGCAGACCGTTACGGCGATGAATGGCGTCTTGAGCATCAACCACGTCTCTTCCACAACGCTGATCCAGAACCTCCGGTTGGTAGCCAACTGGATGCACGTGGAGAAGGTGCAATCCTTCGCCAATGACCTGACGGATATCCCTGCGCAGTTTGGGATTTCCGGAGTTCCACAAGTCACAGGCAACGGCGGCTTGCCCCAGATCAATGTCGGGATTTACTCTCAGCTTGGAAGCAGTCCGTACCTGCCCGCGGTTGATTACAATACGACCTACCGGATAAGCGAAGACTTCACCAAGATCAAGGGGATTCACACCATAAGGGGCGGGATTGAGGTTATGCAGATTAAGGCCGCCACCAGTCAGCCTCCTTATTCCCGCGGGGGGTTCGATTTCTCGGGCAACTACACTTCCATTGCCAACGCCCTCGACGCCAGCACGGGCGTCGCTCAGTTTGCTCTGACCCCTGAAGCGGCGTCGATTCCTATCGGGCGGGGTTACGTGGGCGGACCGAACGAGGTTCTTGCTTCCGACTTTTCCCCCAACGATACCGACAACCGGCGGCTTTTCTACGCCGCGTACTTGCAAGACGAATGGAAATATCGCCCCGACCTGACCATCACCTTGGGCGGAAGGTGGGAATACTTCCAGCCTTGGAAGGAGAACTTCAGTGCGGAAGCAAATTTTGTTCCGGGCGCCCTTGGTTCTGCCGAGTATATAATTCCTGCCGGCCGGGGATTCGATACGCTCCCTTGCGGCCCTGCGTACCCAAGCACCTGCACCACAACCTATATAAATACGCTCTCCACCAGCTTTACCAATACGCTCATTAACGATAATATTACTCTTGACTATGCAGGTCGCGGAAGCGTAGTTCAGACCCAGACGCACGATGTCGCCCCCCGCATCGGGTTTGCTTATCAGCTCACGCCCAATGTCGTGGTTCGGGGTGGATTCGGGATGTTCTATGACGGACTTGAGAACGAGGGAGCCCAAGCGAACCTCGGCGGCAACTATCCCTTTCAAGTTAATTACATGTACACGAGTCCCGATGATGGTTCGCCGATCATCTACCCTACGACGTTGAGCCACGCGACTTTGGAACAAGGCCTTGCGCCTATCCCGCTCGCACCATCGGCGGTTACGGCGAACGAACTGGCGTTGCGAGGTATCCAACGCCAATTTAAGAATCCCTACGCGGAGACTGTCGATCTCACGATAGAATATGTACGGCCCAATCATGATCTTATTGATCTCTCCTACGTTGGGAATGAGGGCCACCATCTCCTGATCAATCCGGGATTGAATGAGGTTTCCGAGATGCTCCCCCCCTTCCAACAACGCCAGGCCTATGAACCTTTCCTGAACTTTGCTTATGGATCGAGTTACCTTGCGACGGCAGGGGACAGCGAGTACAATTCCGGTCAATTGCAATATGTGCATAATTTTGGGCGCGGGCTCAATTTCCTCGCCAATTATACGTATGCGACGACTCGGACGGATGTTCTGGACTTTTGGAACCTCAATAACCCGCAAACTTACCGCGCCCCTTATGTCGCGCCTTTCGGTATCAAAGGCGATCAGGGACAGGCGGATTTCGCCTCTCGGAACACGGTCCACTTCAGCGGCGGGTATGACCTTCCTCTTGGGCCGGGAAAGCAATTCCTTGAGGAGAAGAACAGCATTCCGGGGAAAGTCCTCGGTAACTGGACTATCAACTGGATCCTGACAATTGAGAGTGGCCAGCCGGTGACCATTCCTTGTACCATTACGACCGGTTCGGGGACGGGTTGCGATGCTCTGATGATCCAGGGAGCAAATCGCAACGCCGGACTGCATAATGTCACTCAGTTCTGGAATCCCGAGGCTTTCTATAATCCCGCTGTGGTCACCTCGACTGGGAACAGTGACCTTGCCCCTCTGGGAGGCGCTCCCACCCAGGTTTACGGTCCGCCCCTTCGCAGGCTCGACGCGGCACTTCGACGGAGCTTCCAGATTACTGAGAATGTCGGGGTTGAATTCCGTGCTGAAGTCTACAACGTAATGAATCACCCGTGGTTCGCGCAGCCGTCAAACCTGAATTTTCTGAACACCACGAACTTCGGCCAGATCAGTTCTACACGCGACAACCCGAATGACGCGCGCGAGATCCAATTTGCTGTAAAATTCCACTTTTGAGCTCGATAGGATCAAAGACATACTTCATGCAAATGGGTAACGTCCGACGGAAGCGTGAGAGGAACGGGCGGTCAATGATAAGGAAGAAGCCCAGGGGTCAAAAGACCGCTGAGGAAAAACGGGGGGAAAAGGGAGTATTCTCCTTTGCTCCGCCGCCAGGATTAGAAAGGTGGACATGCTGAGTATCTTTTTCTTACTGCTTTCCATTCTCCTCACTGTTTTGAATCCGATAGGCCACAAACCAGTCAGGATGCCTTCCCCTACGCAGGACTTCCCTGCGTCTAAAGCTCGTATGTTGAAATCGTACAGCGCCTTGCCGATGAGTTTTGAAGCGAACCAAGGGCAGACGGACCGCAGCGTCCGGTTTCTGGCGCGAGGCCAAGGTTACACTATTTTATTGAAACCGAGCGAAGCGACGCTGGCGTTGCAACCGCCGCGGAAACGCGCGCGGTTCCCGGAGATGGCGCAAGACCAACCAACCCCATCCACTCGCGTGCTGAGGATGGCCATTGAGGGAGCGAATACCTCTGCGCCCGCCACCGGTCTCCACAAGCTTCCCGGGATCAGTAACTATTTTATCGGCAACGACCCCCGCCAGTGGCATACCAATATTCCGACTTATAAAGAGGTGCAGTTCGAGCATATACGCCCCGGCGTGAACCTTGTTTATTACGGGAATCAAAGTCAACTGGAATACGATTTCGTCCTGTCAGCGGGCGTCAACCCAAAGTCCCTGGGGTTGAGTTTCAAGGGCAGCGACGCGGCCATCGATAAGCGGGGTGATTTGGTCTTCACCTCGACCGATTCCATGGTGACTTTTCGCCGGCCGGTCGCTTACCAGCGTTACAAATCGAACCCGGAAACGAAGCATTTCCTTGCGGCTTCCTATGTTCTTAAAGGACACAACAGGGTTGGCTTTGAGGTGCCCGGTTATGACCCGCGCCAGCCTCTGGTTATTGATCCGGTCCTAACTTACTCCACCTACCTGGGTGGCAATGGAGGTGACACCGGAAATGCGATTGCCGTGGATGCCATCGGTGACGCCTTCGTTACGGGCAGCACGACGTCAACCAATTTTCCCACCCATGGCAACCCCGTTGTTCATCAATCGAGTTACGGGGGCGACACAGACGCATTTGTGACCATGTTGAGATATGACGGCGAGGCGTTGATCTTCTCGACGTACTTAGGGGGAAATAACTACGATGTCGGCAACGCGATTGCCTTGGACTCTTCCTCGAACGTTTACATCGTAGGGAGTACATCCTCTGCAAATTTCCCAACCACTGCCAACGTCTTTCAACCCGCTTTTGGCGGTGACACGGACGCTTTTGTGGTCAAATTGGATCCCAGTGGAACCAATCTGCTGTATTCGTCGTTCCTCGGCGGAAGCAATGTTGATTACGGGCAGGCCATGGCTGTGGACCAATATGGAAACGTCTATGTGACAGGCTCCACGCAATCCACCGATTTTCCCACAGTCAATCCGATTCAGGCCGGTAACAATGGCAATGGGGATGCCTTTGTGGCCGAAGTCAATACTCAAGCGACGGAACTGGTTTACTCAACTTATCTTGGGGGGGGTAGCGCCGACTCGGGTCAGGGGATCGCAGTGGATCTCGGCGGCAGTGCGTATGTGACTGGCTTCACCTTTTCCTCCAACTTTCCAACCTATTTTCCTTTACAGGCCTCCAGTGGCGGGAGCGTGGATGCGTTCGTTACCAAGTTGAGTTCCGGTGGTACCAGCTTTGTGTTTTCGACCTACCTGGGCGGAGATGGCGACGACAGAGGCTGGGCGATCGCGTTAGACCCCCAACTCAACGTTTACGTAACCGGTAGCACGCTCACACCGTGTACTCCCGCCTTGTCGACGACGACACTGTGTAGTCCCACTTCATCCTTTCCCACTACTCCCGGTGCGTTTCAGACCTTTACCACGAAGCAATCGCCGGGCTATTCCGCTGTGTTCGTCGCCGCGATCAACTTTCCCGGTTCCGGTTTGGTCTATTCCACTCTCTTGAGCGGAAGCTTGACAGACTCGCCGGCGGGAATTGCTATCGACAGTTCGGGGAATGCCTACATCACCGGATACACTCAGTCCAATGACTTTCCCACTGCTAATGCCTTGCAGGCGGGCATTGCCGGAGGGACTTGCGGGTCGATTCCCTGCGCGGATGCCTTCGTCACCGAAGTGAATCCGCAAGGATCGTCTTTGGTGTACTCCACCTATCTGGGGGGGAGCTCTGCGGACTTCGGAAATGGTATCGCCTTGGACGGCAACACCAACGCGTACGTCGTGGGGACGACGACTTCTTCCGATTTTCCTGCTATCTCGCTCGCTTTCCAAGGCCAACCGGGGAACAGCACCGGGCTTGGGAACGCCTTCATCTCACAGGTTTCTCACAACAACCTTCCGGGTGTTGCCTTGACCCCGCAAACGCTGGCCTTCGGAAATGTAAACGAAAACACGACCAGTACGGTAACCTCCCAGAATGTTCCTGCCATTGTGACTATGATGAACGCCGGCACGGTACCGCTCCAGGTCACGAGTATTGCCACGACCGGGGATTTTGCTGAAACTAACAATTGTGTGGGAACCATCCCGGCGGGCGGAGGACGTTGCACGATCAATATCACGTTTACTCCGACGGTGCTAGTGGCCGAAACCCAGCAGCTAACCATCAAAGACAATGCCGCCGGAAGTCCTCATCTGGTCACGCTTACCGGCACCGGCCTCACTGGTGCGACGACTGTGGAATTTACGCCGAGCAGTCTGGTGTTTCCGGCTGAGAATTTGAACGTAACCAGCCCACCCCAGACCGTAAGCATGGTCAATAACGGCGATACCCCTTTGACAGTTACCAATATTACGGCGAGTGGCGATTTCTCGGAAACCAACAACTGCCCTGCTACACCGTTTACACTTCCCCAGAACGGCAGTTGCGCTTTCCAGATCACTTTCACCCCCACCTCTACGGGCACTCTTCAGGGGGGTCTAGTCGTAACCGACAACGTACTAGCCGGCACCTCGTCTATTACTTTGACCGGGACTGGAAACCCTGTCTTTAATCTGAGTTCTCCTACCCTCACGCAAATGCTGCCCATCGGCACAGCGAGCACCACCTTCACGATATCCCTCTCGGGTCCCAGCACTTTCACTGATCCCGTCCGCTTGGCCTGCAACCCCGGCACCTGCTCTTTCAACCCACAGTTTATTGCTTTGGGTTCGACCACCTTGCCGACCGCCAGCACAATGACGCTTTCAGGACTTACGGCATCGAGCACCAACCCCTACATCTTCGCCGTCACCGGAACTGACTCTATCTCCAGCACCGTCCAGGTGGCCACGCTGTCATTGACTGTATTCCTATCGGACTTTTCGCTTTCAGCCTCTCCAGCCAACAACACCGTAACCTCCGGGGCGACGACAATCTACACTGTCACTGTTTCGCCCATCAATGGCTTTAGCCAACCAGTGGCTCTAAGTTGTGTCAAAAGCACCTTGCCGCAAGGAGCGTTGTGTCTCGCCAACCCCGCGGCGTTGACGCCCAATGGTGGAGCTGTCACCTCTCAACTTTCGGTGAGCACCACGGCGCAATCAACCTCGACCTCAAGGTTGGTCCCGCGTGCCGGCCCGCGCACACCCCCAGGGCCAATGATGATGCTTGTATTGTGGGGGATATGCAATTTGATGGCGCTTAGCGTCATGTTGGTCCGTCGCAAAATGGGCCACCGTGGGACGGGGAGGCGCAAAGGACTCATTTACGTCCAGGTGGCTCTTGCCACGCTTGTTCTTGCCACCGCATTCTGGGTGAGTTGTGACCAAAATTACTACACAAATGTCATCCAGCCCTCTACGGTCAACGGAACTCCGACAGGTAACTACGTGATAGGTATCCAGGGGGCCTTTACCGGATTTACTCAGCCTGTTAACGGGACGAGTACAACCGTCACCCACGTAACTAGTGTCAACCTCACGGTGCAATGACAACTGTGAGGACGCATCCACCAGCCTGATAGAGTTGAACGAGCGCTATTACGGAGAGGGCGCAGGGGGTTGTTACTGCAAGGTTTTCGGAAACGCAAGGGCGGCGGCGAGCGAGTAGCGTCCTAAATGTGTATTGGTCGGGTGTGCTGTACTGGCAACAGTGATTTGTCGCAACGCTCAGCCCTGAAGGGGCGACCTAACTCAACCCAGGCCAACGGCCCATAAGCGTTAACCTAAGGAGTTGCCCCTTCGATGGAATTGAGGTATGCTGGGGGCATGAGCACTGCGAACCAGGGTCTCGCGGAGTTGGCGAATTGGGAAATCCTGCGCAGT
>Ga0182011_10002039_pt1 | contig 17289 bp, 10 predicted proteins | sample 711E1DmetaG_FD_120481 | JGI IMG/M metagenome (GOLD analysis project Ga0182011, IMG submission 120481) | Permafrost microbial communities from Stordalen Mire, Sweden - 711E1D metaG | ecosystem: Environmental > Terrestrial > Soil > Wetlands > Permafrost | place: Sweden: Stordalen | collected... | reverse complement strand
GCCTGGATTTACCTCGTCGGCGGACCCGAAGATCAGGCGACGTGTTCCGACATCGCAACGCAACTCGGGATCCGCGTCACGAACCTGTGCGGCAAGACTTCGCTGGTCGCGCTCGGCAGCCTTCTGCAGGAAATGGATGTGGTCGTGTCCGTCGATTCAGGTCCGATGCATGTGGCGGCGGCGCTGGGCCGGCCGGTGGTCGCCGTTTTCGGGGCCACGGATCCGGTGAGGACCGGGCCGTACGGTGCCGCGCACCGCGTCCTGTGCCTCGAAGGACTGGATTGCCGGCCGTGTTACTCCGACTGGTGCAAGCGAAAGGATCTGAAATGCCTCCACGATCTCTCACCCGGCCGCGTGATCGAAGCGGCGGTCCGAACGCTGGAGCAGAAGAAGGGCCCACCATGAGCCTCCCGCGAATCGCCGCAATCTTCGTCTGCGCGTTCCTGGCGGCTGTTCCCCGGCAGGGCCTGTGCGCGCTCGCACGGGAAGACGAACGGTTCCTGGACCTCGTCGAGAGGAAGGCCTTCGACTTTTTCTGGAACGAAGCCGATCCGCGGACCGGCCTGATCCGAGACCAGGCAAGCAACTTCGCGCCCGACACGAATGACTTCCGGGTCTACCGCGCGAGCATCGCCTCCGTCGGCTTCGGCCTCTCCGCCTACTGCATCGGCGTGGAGCGGGGCTGGATCACCCGGACACAAGCCGAGGAGCGGGTCCGCAACACGTTGCAGCTGTTCGATACGCAATTGGAGCGGGACGGCTACAACCTGTACTACCACTGGATCGACATGCGGACGAACAAGCGGTGGATGTGGGATGCCTCCAGCGGCAGCGAATTTTCGTCCATCGATTCGGCGCTGTTCGTGGCCGGCGCGATCACGGTCGGGGAATACTTCGATGCGAAGTTCGGCGAACCGGAATTCAAGCAGACCGCCGAGCGGATCTATCGCCGGATCAAGTGGAACCAGTTCGGCGAGCACCTGACTTCGTTTTACAACGAGTACATCCTCGTGACGCTGCTTGGCATGGGCTGCCCGGAGAACACGATTTCCACGAACGCCTGGCGCGCGATGGGGCGGAACTACCAGGTGTCGACGGCCAACCGGAAGGGCGAGGCGAACTTCCCGCGCATCTTCTACCCGGCGCTGTTCATCCACCTGTTCCCCCAGGCGTGGTTTGATTTCCGGAACAAGCACGATGAGTACGCCAACTACTTCCTGAACTCCCGCAACGCCGTTCTCGCGAACCGGCAGTACTGCATCGATCACTCCCTCGGCGGCATCGCGGAACCGAAATTCCAGTTCTCGACGTACGGCAGCAACGTGTGGGGGCTGAGCGCCTGCGAGGCGCCGCCACCCAAGGGTTACAACCATTACGGCGAGGCCGAGCCTGCTCTCGCCGACACGCCCGATTCCGGCATGCGCGGCATCGACGGCACCGTGGCGATCCATGCGGCCGGCGGTTCGCTGCCGTTCACGCCCGATGAGTCGCTCGCGATGCTCAAGCACCTGTCCCAAACCTACAAAGATGACCTGTGGGGCCGGTACGGCTTCTGCGACTCCTTCAACACCGATCCACGGATCCGCGATCGCTTCAACAATCCGTCGAAGACCCTGTGGCGCGCGGAGATCGTCAGCGGCATCGACCAGGGCATCATCCTCCTGATGGCGGAAAATCTTAGGACGGGCCTCGCCTGGCGGTATTTCATGAAGAACCCGTTCATCCAGTCCGGGATGGACAAAGCCGGGTTTGTGCGTCAGGCGGAGCCGCCGCCGGGCGCCCAAATCAACCTTGCCGGAGACTGGCGGTTCAGAACGGGTGACAAGGGGGACTGGAAGAAGCCCGAGTTCGACGACAATGGCTGGAAGAAGATCAAGGTGCCCGCGCACTGGGAAGAAGAGGGTTATCCGGGCTACGACGGCCTGGCCTGGTATCGCACCAGCATCTTCATCCCGGCCGACTCGCCTTTGCGGAAGAGCAAGGTGATTCTGCGATTGGGTGCGGTGGACGATGCGGACCAGACGTTCTTCAACGGCGTGAACATCGGCGGCATGGGTGACTTCCCGCCGGGCAGGAACTCGGCGTGGGATGTGATGAGAATCTATCCGGTTCCCGCCAATCTCATCCACTTCGGCGCGACGAATGTGATCGCGGTTCGCGTGAACGACAACGCGTTGCTCGGCGGCATTTGGCGGGCGCCTGTCGACTTGGTGTCGCCCGATGCGATCCAGTATCGGCCATTCTATGTCAACATACCGGGAATATAGTGTTGTGTAGCAGGAATATCTTTCCGATGGCAGAGGCAGGTTTCGCGCTGGCCAAGACGCCTGTGCGGGTGGCATACCCGATGCGGTATGTCCCCGCGCGGGCAACGCAGGCCAGCGCGAAATCCGCCCTGTCCCAAAGGGATGAGGCGGCGGACGACCATCTGCGGCGTTGGCGCTCCTCGACAATACGCAGAGGTATTGCCTGCGTCGCCCCGCCTTGCAACTGGTCGTCCGGCGCTCTCACCATTGTAAAGATATTCCTGTTACACAACACTGGAATGCGACTCGTTTTGCAGATCGTGTTGACGTACTGCGGCGCCGTGTCGGTGTTGGCCGACACGCTGCCGTCTTCCCGATTCGAATGGAAACAGCCCATCGCGGGCCGCACGGCCGTCAGCAATTTGTACCGCGTGGCCGTGCCGCCCGAAATCTACGACGGGTGCCGGAGCTTTCCGGCAGACATCCGGATCTTCACGGACGACGGCATCGAATGGCCGTTCTACCTCTGGGAGCCTTCCGGTGAAACCGAGTCGTACAACGTGCCCGCCCATCCCGGCGAGCCGACATTGGTCGAAGAAGGCGGGCGTTGTACGATGCAGGATCTGCAAGTTCTGCCGGATGAGCAAACCGGACAACGGGTCGAGCACAATCAGGTCATTGTAAGGACCGACGGCCGCGATTTCGTGAGACGCATCGAAGTTTTCGGCGGCGAGAATCCGTCTTCCTGGAATCGGCTGGGATCTGGATGTTTGGTGGATCATTTCCGTGATGTCCACGTGTCGAGGAACACGGTCGATTACCCGGCGACGACCGCGCCGTTCGTTCGCGTGAAAGTCTTCCCGAACCTCCGGGATGCTTCGGAGAGCGTAACCATCCAGAGCGTGGCTCTCGCGCGAAATGTCGAGCAGCCGGCGGAACGGATCGATGTGCCGGTGAAGGAAATCCCGGCGCCGGCCGGGGATACCAACGCCGACGCGCAAGTGCTGATCTTCGATACGGGTGCCCGCAGCCGGCCGGTGGAACGGCTGGTTATCACGGCGCGCGAGTCGCGGTATGCACGGGCTGTCAAGGTTGCCGGGCGCAACGACGACTCCGCGAGCTGGCGGTGGGTCGCCGACGGGGAAATCCACCATGTCGATGGCAGCGCACAGGACGTTGTCCCGTTGAAGGGTTCGTATTTCCGTTTCCTCCGGGTTGAGATCTATCACCACGAGGACAAGCCTTTGAACGGGGTGGATATCCACGCCCAAGCCGTTCCGCAGTACCTGGTTCTCGAGGCCGAGGGGGGTGAAAAGCCTGCGCTCTATTACGGTTCGCTGGCGGCGGCTCTCCCGCGATACGATCTTCACCGGCGCAAGGGCGACAAGCTGGCCGTAGCGGCGCCGTCCGTTCGGCTGGGTGACCGCAAGAGCAATCTTGCGCCGCAGGTGACTGAGGCGCGTGGCCCCCGGACGCGAGTCGGCATTATGGCGGCGGTCGTGGCATGCGGAGCGGTGCTTGCGCTGATGATGGGTCTTCGGAGGCGCGTGCAGAAGCGAACGTCGCGGTCGGGTTAGCGGATGCGGATCGACTGTGTCTTGGAGCTGGCCTCGTCGGCGAGCCGGCAGCCTTCGAGCAGCAGGGACATCGTTCTTTTTTCGGGGACCTTGCCGGCGATCGGGTCGCCTTGCGCGAACTCGAATTCACCTTCCTTGAGCGCGAGCATCGCGAACACCGCCTCGTCGCCCTTCTTGTCCATGAACTCCGAGGTATCGATCTCGCCTTGATTCAACCGGATATGTCCCTCGTTATTCCGCCCGTCGTGGATCGTGAGCATGCCGCTCTGCATCGTGGCATTCAGGAGCTGGATGAGGTCGGTGAGCCGCAGGGCGCGGAGAATACCAGCGAAGTGCGATTTCGGGGCGGCCACGGGTTTGCCCGGTACACGCTGCGAAGGTTGTTCCTCGGCGTCCGACAGCACGAAGAGCATCTTGTGCGGAGGAACCAGCACTTCGTCGCCCGGCAGGAGCACCGCCGAATCGCGGAGCCGTTCCCCGTTCACAAACGTCCCGTTCATACTGCCCAAGTCCCGGATGACGTATCGGCCGTTGATCACGGTGACGCGCGCATGCCGGCGGCTGACCCGCGAATCCGTGATCACGAGGTGGCACACGGCGTCGCGTCCCAGGACGAATTCCTCTTCGGCAGGAACGGGGAAAAGCTTGCCGTTGAACAGCAGGCAAGGCTGCTTCATGACCGGGGAGCCGGGCGCGCCAAGCCGGTTTTTCTTGTCTCCAAGCGGATTCAATGTATGGAGCCCTTTGCTTACAACCCCGAAAAGAATACGACGGCCCGGCAAAAAAATATAGAAAAAACCCTGAAATCCAATGCGAATTCTGTGAAGTGCAGACTCGCGTGGCAATTGATCTGAAGAAAGCATAGAGTAGATCAACATGAAAAAACAAGTCGCAGTTTGCGTGGCGTGGCTGTCCGTGGCCCTTTCTTCGCCGGCAGGGAAGGTAACGTTCATAGCGGTGGCCGACAATCGCACCGCGTTCGCCGCCTTCAGTAATGTGCTCCAGAGCATCAAAATCCAATGGTCGGCGACGAACGTCGCGCCCATTGATTTTGTGCTCGCGTGTGGAGACTTCGATCCGGCGCCGAAGAACGACGCCATTTACCAGAGCATCTTCGGAGAGAAAGGACCCGTGCTGTTTCCCGTCCGGGGCAATCACGAAGAGCAAAGTGACGTGGACCATTTCCTGAAAGTCATGTTGCCTCGCGGAGCGGCTCTGATCAGCAACCGGACCGGGAGCGGCTGCGGCTACTGCATCGATCGGGACAATGTGCGGGTCGTGGTCGTGGACCAGTATGCCGACCGGAACGCCGACTGGATGGGCACGAACGAGATCCGGTGGACCGAGCGAATGATTGCCGGAGCGACCAACGCCGCGCACGTCTTCGTGGCCTTTCACGAACCGGTCTTCATGAATTATGGATCCGGCGGCGGTTCGCCCGACGCCGCGCATCGCGATTTCTGGAACATGATCGTCCGCCATGCGGACAAGGTGCGTGCCGTGATCGTGGGGCACTCCCACAAGTACTCCCGGATGCGGGTGAAGGATCCCGCCGCCGTCGGCTCGCGCCTGCCCGACGAGCCGGGTGGTGTTTATCAGATCGACTGCGGCAACGCAGGCAACCGGGCGCACAGCGACGGCAAGAGCACGTTCGTGGCGGTCGAGGTCAACGGCGGCGACGTCGCGTTCAAGACGTACCAGGAACCCGACGGCGCCACGAATTTCGTGGTGACGGACCAATGGGAAATCAAACCCGGCACAGTTCCGCGCCCCTGAGTTACTCCGGTCCGATCTCCACCGGCGTCCGCCAGATGCCGCCCGCGTCGCGCAGGTCGGTCACCTGGATCGCGACCACGTTGCGACCCACGCGCAAGTACGCCGTGGGCACGTTGTACCGGCGGAACTTGCGGTAGCTTTCGGGCGCCGCCGGCGTCTCACCCACCTTGAAGCCGTTCACGTACGAGGCATCGCCGTCGTCCACGGCGCCGATGCGCAGCGTGATGGGACGCCCGCACCCGAGCCAGTTGGCGAAACGGGTGGAATCGAGGTTGAACGTAACACGGTACCAGGCCACGCCGTCGTAATTCTGGAACGCGCCGCCGAGATTCTCCCAGTGATCCGGTACGGCCACGACCTTCCACGTGCTGTCATCGAAGGCCGGGGATGAAAGCAGGCCGCCGCCCGTCACGATCCTCCACGCGTGATCGCGGGCGAGATCGATGGGGCCGTCCGGGTCGGTGGAACGCGGCCGCGTCCGCCAGCCGATCTTGCGCGTGGTTTCCTCGATCCAGCGGTTCCTCATGAAGTGGCTCCAGACGAATCCCGACCGGTAGTTCTCGATGCCGATGAGAATCGTTCCGGCGTCGAGGCCGATGGCGTCCTGCGCGACGAAGCTCTGGTTCGGATTCACCGAATCGGCGAAGCCGTACTTGCCCCACATCTCGTGGTGCTCGTCGTACAGCTTCCGGAGGGCGCGGATCGCATGGACCGGAAGGAACGGAACGGACCCGGCAATCGCGTACGGAATCACCGTGCCGTCGATCGGCGAATAGGGCTGGCCCGGCGGGAAGCCGTAGATCATGTACCGGTTGCCCGGTCCGTCGGCCGCGCCGAGGCCCCACGAGTCGGGGCCGTACGAGCCCATGAATTTATCCGCATTTCGGATGCAGTATTCCCGCATCGCGAGTGCGGCCAGCGTCGCGTTTTCGAAGTAGTCGACGCCGGATTTGTCGACCTTGCCCCGAAAGTCGTACCACAGCGCCGGGTACTGGTAGCGGAACATGGATTGGAAGCCGTATTCCACGGCGAAGCGGTAGTTGTTGTACTCCTCCGTGTGATGATCCACGGCATTCCAGGAATCGGCGGAGAGCCCGTGCGTCGGGCTGCCGAGGGCCAGCAGGTAAATGAGCAGCCCTTCCGTTGTGGTGCCCCAGCGGGCGTCGAAGAAGTTGCCTTGCGCGGACAAGCCGTGCGTGACGAAGTGCGGATCCCCGTTCCGCGCCCAGCTCCAGTCCACGCGCTCGAAAATCACCGTGGACATCTGCGACACCTCCGGATCCCGGAAGTACTCCTTGGCCGTGATCATGCCCGCGAGCAGCAGAGCCGTGTCGATCGTGGATATCTCCGTCCCGGTGGCATCGGCGCCGGTGAAGATGTTGAGGAAGTGCGGGAACAGCCCCCTGACATTCCGGACCGGGCCGTTGAGGAACGTGGTCAGCGTGGTTTGCACGCGATCGAGCGCATCGGTCCGGCTGACCCAGCCGCGCTCGGCGCCGATGGCATAGGCCGTCAGCGCGAACCCGACTGCGGCGACGGAGGCCACGTTGATTTCCTCGCTGGACTGGAAGTTGCGCCCGCGGTCTTTTGTCAGGCCGTTGGTCGGATTCGTTTCATACCAGAAATAGTAGAACGAGCGTTTCTCGACGAGATTCAGGAACTGCTCGTCGGTCATGGCCTTGGAATCGGCGGGATCGGCGGCGGCTTCGGAGAGCAACTTGTCGGCGTTACCGCGCTCCCATTTCTGCCACGGGTTGAGCTGCGGCTGAAATCCGATGAGATTGTTGGTCGGCGGCGGACCTTCGGTGGATCCTGTCATGTTCACCTCGTAGATCGAGTTGCCCCATTCCGTGGCCCGGTGTTCGCACAGGATCCGGATGCCGCGTGCCGGCAGCGGGCGTGAGAAGGTCAGGCTGTCCTCCGGTCCGGTGGATCCGGTGCGGCGGTCGATCTGGATCCAGTTGGTCTTGGCGTCCAGCAAGTACATGGAGAAGTCCGACGCCCGCGCTGTTTCCCACTTGATGACGATTTGTTCGATCCCGACGGGCCGGTCGAAATAGCCTTCCAGCCACTCGTTGTCCCGGAAGGCACTCGTCCAGCGGGAGGTGGTGTTGCCATCGAATGCCAGTTCCGCCACGTACGCGGATCCGCCGTCCGACGAGGCCTGGGCGCGCACGATGAAGGGCTTGAGATCGCCGTGGTAGGGAACCGGCTTCGCCGCAGGTTTCTCGGGCGCCACCGGCTCAGCAACGGTTTCCTGTTCCGGCGGTCGCGCGGGGACGTGTTCGGGACTCTTCCGGACCGCGCAGCCGATGGTCAGGAGAAGAATGCAGGCCGGGGCGATAAACGGCGGAATTGGAAATCGTGCAGCCATGGCTGTTGAAGGAAGAACACCCGAACCCCGGCGGAGAGTCAAGTCATCTGAACCACGGGAGATCGGGAAAAGGGATATGAACTCGACAAGGCTTCTAGGCGGTCTTAATTTGGCTGCATGCGTGCGTTGATAGTGTCATTCATCGTTGCAGCCACGGCGGCCCGCGGCGTTGATCTGCAGCAAGGCTTGGTGCTGTATTACAGCTTCGACCATCTGGCAGGCAATCTGGTGAAAGATGAAAGTGGTTGCGGGTGCGATGGTCAGATTGTGAACGCCACGCCCGACCCCGCGGGTGTTCACGGCGGCTGTTTGCATTTCGATGGCCGGACTGCCTACGTGAAGGTTTCCCGGAATCCGACGACGAACGCGAACTACTCGGTGGCGTTATGGTTCAAGCCTGAGCCTTCCAAGTTGCGAGACTTGGACTATCACAACATGGTTGGGATGAACCGTCGTTACCAGATCGGTTTCACGACTAACGGCCCGCACCATCGCTTTTATACACACTGTTTGAACACGGCGAGCTACGGTTACGGTGCGCTGCGGGCTGACAGCGGGATTTTCGATCTGGTTCCGGACCGATGGTATCACGTTGCGCTAGTCACGGAACAGGGGGGTGCTTCGTTCTACTTGAATGGCCGTTCGCTGGGCATGGTAACGGGCGACGGCGTGAATCGGGGCGACCGGCAGCTGATTATCGGTGGAATCGACAACGGGGCCGGGCCTGCGTATTTGTTCCCTGGATGGATTGACGAGGTGCGGTTCTACGATCGTCAACTTACCGATGAGGAAGTGGCCGCACTCTTCCGCAAGGACGCGCCGCAGGAGTTGTTGCCCTCGGCGCCGGTCGCGCTCGGCCCCAGCTATGTTCTCAAGGATGGCGTTTTCTATCTGCGCACGGAGAAAGATGGAGGCGTCGAGGAAAGGGCCTTGAGTGAGAGTGAAACCGCGGCATTGCTAGGCAAGGCCGGCGCGGGTGGCAACGGGGGTGCGGGAGTGGCACAAGAGAATACGTCCGTTTGCGATATTGGTTTCTCCAATGATCCGCATGGCGATCAGGACGTGACTTATTTCATGCCTGACGAGAAATTGTATGTTCGGGTCCGCGATGTTGACATGTCGGCAGCCAATACGAATTTTGTGGTGCAGGTCTTCTTGTCACAGAGTAACTCAACGTTGAACGCGGGTACGACTGAGGCTCCACGGATACTCAAGCCGCTTGATCGTGCGAGAGACAGCTCTTTCCACGGCGTTGTGCCCCTTGAAAGTTTTCGTCCGGGTTCCGTCTGGGTTTCCGTGGTCGCCACTGATCGAGGGGCGCAGGCTGTTCTCATGCGATCTTCGCGCATTGAGATTCTCGATCAGAACGGCAACGTCACACATTGAAAACATCGCGACGTGTGACTTGTTTGAAAAGAAGGCACGGATATCCTTAGTACGATTCGTACCGTTTCGCATACTCCCGCCATCCAACGCCTGAATCGTTAGCTGACAGCTATGGTCCGATGCTGACGGGCGTCTACGGCCCGCGGGTCAGCGTCATCGGATCGAACCGGTTCTTGGCGAAGATGTACCAGGCGGCGACGGAGATGAAGCCGCGGTCCGGCTCGACCCAGTCGTAGCCGCCGTCGCCGTTGGCGGTGTAGGGGATGGTGTGGGTTCGCACGCCGTTGATCACGCGTTCGATGATGAAGGCGTCCAGCTGGTTGGCGTAGAAGTATCCGCGCTCCTTGTTGCCGGCGGCGATGTACGCGCAGGCGATCTGGCCGACGCCGTCGAGCCACGAGTTGGTTACGGTCGCATCGACGTGATCGTAGAGTCCCATCACGGGCCGGCCGTTGTGCGTGAAGATCTTGCGGTATCGCAGGTCATAGTCGGGGATGTCGAGGAGGCGCGCGTAATCCTTCCCGAATGCCTGCACGCGCCAGGTGTACTGGTCCAGCGGCAGCAGGTAACCCTTCAGCACGCGGTCGAGCCAGATCTTGATCTTCGCCGCCCGCTCCGGTTCGCCGCAGAGCTGGAACACGGCGTAGCAGTCGATATTTCCCTCGGGATGTCCAAACGTCTCGTGGAGCTTTGCGTCGCCGTTGCGCCAGCCGTGCTGGACATAGCCGCCGGGCCCGTCGGTCGCATCCTTGTACCAGGAGATGAGCAGTTGTTTGAGCAGGTCGTGGATCTCACGGTACCGTTCCATCCCGTACGTCCGGCCGTAGTACTCGTAAGCGATCAACAGCCAGGCCATGTCGCCCATCCAGCGGTCCGTCGGCTTGAACGTGTGCAAGGCGGGGGCCTTCTTGGTCGCGTTGAGATTGACCGCCTGGAAGAAACCGCGCGCTTCGCCTTTGTAGAAGAAGTTCTGCAGCGTCGGGTCCGCGTTGGTGCGGACCGTCGCGGCGGCAAAGAAATCCAGGATACGCTCCGCGCGCTCCTTCTCTCCCTTGAGGATGAAGGCCATCGCGACCAGCGCGTTGTTGAACGTCTGCGCTTCGTTGTTCTCCATCGAAGGCAGGATCTTCCTGTCGGGCGACGAAACATCCTGGACCTGTTTCAGCCACTCGAGGACGAGCGGGTCCTCCGGGATGAGTTCGGCGGAGCGGCGCTGGCGGAAACCGGTGCCGGGCAATTCGCGATCCGGATCGAGCAGGGGACCCGCGTGCGGAAACGAGGCGCGCATGCCCTTCTGGCCGAGCCCGATACCGTCCAGCAGGAGCTTTCCGGCGCCGTGGCCGGAAATCGCAAGCTGGAACTCGGAAAGCCCCGAATACTGGTCGTCTCCGCCCCACCAGTACTCCGTGTTGTCCTTGTAAAAGACGATCGGCGTCCAGTTCGTGTATGCTCCGGGAAGCGGAATCTTCTTCCCGAACACGGAGCCGTCGGCATCGACCAGCTTCAGTTCGAGATCGCCCGAACCTTCCGCCTTGATAAGGAAAGTAACCGGAATGTCCTCCGTCGCCGGCTGGTCCAATTTCCGCGCGAGCTCGATCCAGCCGAACGATCCGCGAAGCTCGTAGTCGATGGCCAGCACGGGTCCTGACGGGCCATTCTCGGAGTGGAAGGCATTGGTGCTGCTGCCGTCCGATCTCACGTGCCATTGCGAGGGGTCGCTCCATGTTTCGCCCGCTCTTTGTGGCCCACGGACCATGCAGCCGGTGAGCGCGAGGAAGGAGAGAACTCCAGTCGCGGCCGTTCGGGAAACGATCATCCAAGGAAGACGCATGACGCTAAGTCATACCTATTCCGGCGCTCAAGTCCACAGAATACGGATGGAACCGGCGGCTCTGTACATTCGTCCGATTCCTTCCTACTTTATCCTGTGACATGTCCGACATCCGGCTCATTTGTCTCGATTTCGACGGAACCATCATGTCCTACGACGGGGGGCAGGAGTTCTTCCACCCACTCGCCGTGGACATGCTGAACCGGCTGCCGCAACTCGGCATCGCCTGGTGTACGAACAGCGGCCGCGAGCAGCAGAACCAATTGAAGATTCTCGAAACCTCGCGGGCCCGCGGACTTTGTCACATGCCGTCGGCGTTGCTCTGCAGCGAGAGCCTGATCTTCCCGCGGCGCGACGGACGTTACGAATCGTGTGAAAACTGGAACCGGCAGGCCATCGATGACCTGAAAACGTTCCACGGAGTTCTTCAGCATATACTTCATCCGTTCATGGCGGGATGGATGTCGCGCTACGAAGCGATGGTTTACGCCGGCGACACGTACACCACGCTCTGTGTCCCCGACGTCGACAACCGTTCCGAATTGCTCTTCCAGGAGATGATCGTGGCGATCCGCCCGGTGCCGCGGGCGATGGTGACGCGTAATGGCGGCTGGCTGTCTTTTCTGCCGGAGCATCTCGGGAAGGGGAACGTGCTGCGTGCGTATCTGAAGATGACCGGCGTCGGAATGGGGCAGGCTCTCGCCATTGGAGACCACTTCAATGACCTCTCCATGCTCGACGGAAGGGTCACCCGAAACGTGGGATGTCCTGCCAGCGCTGTTCCGGATGTCGTGCAGTCGGTCCGGGTGGCTCAAGGGCATGTGGCGTCGGTCGGAGGACCGGAAGGGACGATCGAGGTTGTAGAGTATTTCCTTGCCAGGAAGCCGGATGCGTAAAAAACTGTATCGCGCTATATTTCCCTGTCAGGAAAGTGTATGTTTGTGTGTGTTCCTGCTTGCCCAGAAGTAGTTTCTTAGATAGCTTCACATCTCTGTGCAACCGATTTCAGTTGAGATGAGGCATCCTGCAAACCGTCGGAGGGTATTCATGAGAAAAGTATGTCTAGCGCTGGCTATTCTTGCCCTGATCGCACCTTGCGGTTGGGCGAACATATTGACGAACGGCGACTTTGAAAGTCTTGGCTGGACCTTCTACGGAAGCTCTGGTCGCGACAATTGGTCGGGTCGCGCCGGGGCCTACGGCGGGACGCTCTACAGCTGGAATGACGTCGGGACCAACCACAGCGGGTTCTGGCAAGATGTTCCGTTTGCCGGTAACGGGACTTATACCTTCTCCATCTGGGTTCATTGCGAGACGAATTTCGATCCCACGCTGTTCGATGTGAAGATGGAATGGTACGACGCCACCGAGACTAACAAGGTGCAGGATGACACGATCGCTCACTGGGTCGGCGTTCCCAGGGACGGTTTCTGGCACCGGATCTTCGTGAACGGCCTGAGCACGAATGCGGCCACGGTTTACGTCCGGCCCGTGATCGACTCCGCTTGGGTGCTCGCTCCGAACCCCGGTGGCTATCAGTCTGTCATGCTGGATGATGCGTCGCTGCAGATCGGGCCGGTGACGGGCGGCGAATATTTGGTGAACGGCAGTTTTGAAGGCGGGAACGTGGACACGGATGGCGCCACGTACACAAATGGCAACTGGCGCTCGGCGGCATGGGAAGAGGTGGTCGAAAACTACCGCAGTGTTCGAGGCATCAACTGGGCGGCGCGCAGCGGTCAGTACGGTGTGGCGCTCTACGGCGCGGACTCGACCGTATTCAGTAATAACCAAACGATGATCAGCCAGCCGATTTACCCCGGGACCGGCACGTATTCGTTCGCCGTTTGGATCAATCGAGAGACCTTCTTCACTCTGACGAACGCCGAACTGCACTTGGAATGGTACGACATCACCTGCTCCAACAAGGTGCAGGCAGATTCCGTGGCCGTCCTGTCGGTCACCAACGACTGGACATGGCACGAGTATTGGGTCACCGGCACGTGCGCGAACACCAATCTATACGAGATGCGTCCGGTAATCTTCGCGCAGTATGTCACCTCAACCAACAACGGCGGCGCGGCGTTGAAGTTTGATGACGCCCGCGTCCTGCCCGGCGCTTATGACGGCTGGTCGGTGCAGACGAACTGGGCCTATCATACGGCTGACGACAGCGTCCTGGGAACCCTGCCCATGATCGAACAGGTGCCGTGGACGAACGGCTTTGCCACGTTCCAGAGGGCGAACTACAACACCGGCACGAACACCACGTACGTCATGGTCGACAGTCCGACGGCGGCGAAGTATTCAGGTCAGGAAGGTGCGCGGGTCGGTCTGCGATATGCCTGGCCGATTCCGCCGGCTTTCACGAACTGGGGCGAGGTCTACACCGACATGGTCAAGGTCTCGACAACCGTTCTGCCGGCCTCGTCGTTCCATGGTCAGCCCGCCAGCGGCTCTCATACCGTGGACATTTGGAAATTGGATTGGCCGCTTCCGACCGACGCGGTCAGTGGACTGCTCTCGACCAACGACTTGATTGCCTATTACTCGCCGTTCATTGAAACAACGAACTTCATGTGGGCGGACAGCAACAATCTGCAGAATACGGACTTCAAGTATCTCGTCCAGCTCTTCGGTGCGGCGACTAATTCCTTGGGGCAGATTCTTGACGGCTATTACGGTGACAAGGACTGCTTCTATTACTACCACCTGCCGCAGGTCCATTCCTCGTTTACCAACGGCAATTTCGAGATTCCCGGAGCGAATAATTGGTCGACGTCCGGCTGGGTCGCGGTGACTCCCCGAAGCCAGAGCTTTCCGCAGGCGGGTATGGAGGTCTGGGCGAACCGCACTGCCGGCGGCGCATACGGCGGATATTTCGAGACATGGAACTCAGGTTATTCCTATGTGTTTCAGGACGTGGCCAGCACGGGTGGGACGAGCGTCTTCTCCATGCATTTACAGATTCAGCCCGGCGTGGTTCTCAGCAACGGTTATCTCCGGCTGGAATATTACGACAAGCAAGGTGCCGTCCTGCAGCGATTCGAGCGGGACGTGAGCTATATTCCGCATGAGAATGCATGGCACAAGGCCTTCGTGGCCGGCGGCAGCACATCGACCAACGTGGACCATGTCCGGGTGGGTGTGTGGGCCTCCTACGGTACCGGAACGGTCTCGTCCGATGAAGGTTTCCTGTTTGATGATGCCGAACTCGGCACGTTCAACACGCAGCTGCAGAATCCCGGCTTCGAAGTGGGCTACGGCCAGACCCTGCCGCAGTGGCAGCTCTTCCCGCTGACGGAGATAAGCATTGACGCCTGGGCGGCGCATTCCGGCAGCAACGGCGCCAGCTTCCATGGTTGGGACAGCTACACCAACACGTGGACGGGATATGTGACTCAGCCGCTGATTGCTTCGAACGGCACGTATGTCTTCTCCATCTGGGCGGCGCGTGAAGCGAACTTCAATCTGACCAACGCCTGGATGAAGATCGAGTGGTACGACAGCACGTTCACCAACAAGGTGCAGGCGGATAGCGTGATCAATATCACGATTCCGAACGACAACACGTGGCGGCAGTATGCGGTCACCGGCACCTGCAGCAGCGCCAATCTGCAGTACGCCCAGCCGTACTTCTACGTCCAGTGGACCACCAATGCGCTTGATCCGCGCTCGTTGAAGGTGGACGACGCCAGCTTCACGTACGTCGGTCCTTCCGTCGTCGACGGCATTCCGGCCAGCTGGTGGCAGCAGTACTTCACGAATTCGTTGAGCTGGGTCGCGACGAATGACCCGGACGGCGACGGCTTCAACAACGGCGAGGAGTACATTGCGAAAACCGATCCCACGAACCCGGCGTCGTTCTTCGCGACCGCGGACATCACGAATCAGCCCGGCAAGTACGTCATGAACCTCGATGTCAGTCCGACGTACACGGATCGGGTATATGACGCCTTCTACCGGACGAATCTGCTGCCGGAGAGCTCGCCGTGGCTTGCCGTCGGCCTGAACGTCACCGGCAACAGCGGGACCATCTCGCTGACGGTCACGAACAAGGACCTCGACGGGTTCTACCGGACCGGCGCGAAGCTGCACTAAGGCAGGTTTTGGTCTGAACGATCGAAATCCCGCGAGGGCCCGCGCCCTCGCGGGATTTATATTGTCTTCCGGGGACTTCTGTAGCCGCGGCCGTGCTTGCCGCGCCGAAGCTTGGCGAAGGCGGGTCGGCCGCGCATAGGTTCGCAGCGCCCGCAGGGCGAAAAGGATCGTTGGGTCAAATCCTTCTTCCCTCTATATACGCCATGGGTACGGAAAGCCTCAGCTCTCCGTTCTTCGCGGCTCGCTGATTCAGCTCCTGTTCCATGCGGCGGAAAACCGTCTTCTCGGCGGTCGGGTCCAGGAGCCGCCTCCAATCGTCGAGGAATGCTTCCTTGATGATGAAATGACGCAGCATTGTGCTGCCATCGAGAAATCGAAACGACGTCATCTCGATCTCGGATCGAGTGGGCGTGAAGCCGAATTCAACCATCTTCTCGTTCAGTCCCTTGATCGTGACCCTCTTCTGGACGTGCTCTGTCAGCTTGGCAAGGGCATCCTTCATGCCGAGTTGCTGCAGAGTCATTTCGAACACGGAATAAAACTCAGGCATGTGTTCCCGGAGATTCGTCCCCCAGGAAAGGATCGCATCGGGTTTGGCCACGCGACGGCATTCGGACAACACGGCGTCTCGATTGGCGAGATTGTTGACGAGCAGATTGGAAGCGATCAGATCAAAGGAGTGGTCTTCAAATGGCATCCCGGCGGCATCGCCTTCCACGAAGTCAACATTGGGGATGCTCATGACTTCCGCTTTGCGCCTGGCTTTGCGAATGGCGTCTGACCAGGGGTCGATTCCGATGACCCGCGAGCTGGTCCCCAAGCGCTGGGCGATCTCCAGTGTCGGGAACCCGTCGCCACAACCCAGATCAAGGACGCGAAGGTTCCGGTGCAACGGGACGTGTTTCAGCAGGACCAAGCCGCACATCGCCGACCATTGCGGCAAGTCATTGTAGATCCAGTTGACTTCTGGATTCGCCCAGTCGAATTTGTGCTCCAGGTAGTCTGTCATATCATTCTGATCCCACGATGTTGCGGTGCAGGCACGAATGCTTGCGCTACCGTAGCGCAGGCGTCGACGCTGGAAAGCCTGCGGCTTGCCGCGCGGAGCGTCACGTGTCCTATTGAACCGCCGCCCACTCGGCGATAACTTCCTTCGCCGTGGCGGGCAGACGACAGACGTTCTCGTCGAAGTCCGTCCACTTGTAACCGTCGACGACGACGCGGCCGGGTTTTCCAGCCAGCGGCCACGCCAGTTCAATGCCGCCCGGCGGAGTCGCCGCGCCGTTGATCTTCACGGTCAGCGTATTGCCCGACGCCTTCGCGTTGAGGTTCAGCTTGCCGAAATGCGTGGGGAAGTTCTCGAGCCGGACGCCGTTGCCATCGCGGACCCACGCGGGCGGCGCTCCGGCGAGGAGGAGCAGCACCTGGCCCTTTTCGCAAACGACCATGTCCCGCACTGCGTCGACCAGGCTGGAGCCAACCCACGTGTGGGGCATATCGCCGATGTAGCTGCCCATTCGCGGGTCGCCCAGGACCACCTCGGCGAGGTGGTTCCATGCGGGTGGCCGACGGCAGGCGAGAAGGAAGTTGAGGAGGAAGTTGGCCTTGTCCTTTTCGCCCAGTCGCACGAACGTGGAGATGTTGCGTGCTTCGTACGGCGTGTAGCCGCCGCGCCAATCAGGCTTTGTGCGGGCCTCGACCTCGGTGAAGTAGCGGTCGAACATTCCCTTCAACGCGGCGGCTGGAAGCAGGTCCTGCTCGTCACAGGGGAAGAGGGCGATCGTCGTGGAAGTGGGATCGCAATCCCCCTTCTCGGCGCAGCCTGGCACGTAGTCGATCTTCTTGTACTCCATGGTTTTCGCGATGGTGGTGCGGACGCCGTCGCGGAGAAGCTGGTATTGCTCCTGGGCCCAGGCCGCGGTATTCGTGTCGCCGAGAGCCAGAGCCGCCTCGCGTCCGTCCTTCCAGCCTTTGAGCGCGAAGAAGTCATCCCAGTAG
>Ga0182011_10002038_pt1 | contig 17309 bp, 9 predicted proteins | sample 711E1DmetaG_FD_120481 | JGI IMG/M metagenome (GOLD analysis project Ga0182011, IMG submission 120481) | Permafrost microbial communities from Stordalen Mire, Sweden - 711E1D metaG | ecosystem: Environmental > Terrestrial > Soil > Wetlands > Permafrost | place: Sweden: Stordalen | collected... | reverse complement strand
CGACGTCGAGTACCACGTGACCGGTCTGATCGACGGCCCGCAGGGACCGCGCGAAGGGTTCTTCAAGTTCTACAACGAGCTTTGGGACGAGAAAGAGCTGGGCCCGAAACCAGTGAAAGACCCACTCGAACTGCTGCAGCGGAATGCCGACGGCAGCCCCTTATTTGTCAAGCAGCCCTATGGCTACTCGCCGTGGCCGCTCTATCACGGCTGCCTGAACAATCCGTACTGGCGGGCGGTGCTGAAGGCGTTCGTCAAACGCGGCATCGAGCGCGGCGTGGACGGATTCATCGCTAACTACTTCTATACGAATGGGTGCATGTGCAAGTACTGCGTGCAGGGCTTTAAGGATTACCTGCGCCAGCGTTATTCCCCCGCTGAACTGCGAATGCAGTTCGGTATTGACGACCTGGACAAGCACAAATTCACCGAAATCCCCGGCGGGTACGAGCCGAACCAGATGACGCCGCTGCGGCTGGAGGGCCTCCGATTCGCAGACCTCTCGCGCAAGCAGGCATTCGACGAGATCTTCATCCAGTACGGGCGTTCCTTGAAGCCCGACCTGATCGTAGCGCAGTGGCTGCACAGCTATCAGCCCATGCCGAGTTTTGACGAGCGGTTCACGCTACCGGCCGAAATCTGGGGGAAGGGCGAAGACTATCTGTGGTATTCCGTGGGCAAAGCAGAGCCCACCCTGCAATTGCGCTACATGCGTGGCGCGGGCGGCGGCCGGCCTTTCACCGCCTGCCATTACGAGATGGTCAAAATCCGCGCTGCGATGGCGGAGTTAGCCGCCAACGGTGGCGCACCGATGACGCGGTTCGCCAACTTCAACGATCCAGAATCGCGCCGGGAATTGGTGCGCTACTTCCGCTTCATGAAACAGCATGACGACGTCTATCACGCCAACACCATGGCCGGCGAATGCGTGCTGCTGCACCCACGCAGCCAGCTTCACCTGGGGCGTTTTACGGACGCCCTTTCGGCCTTCGAAGCCGTCGGTAAGCGCCTGCTGGATGACCACATCATCTTCGACGTGCTTCCGGATGACATCGCGACCCCGGACCAGTTGGCCAGGTACAAACGGGTCTTCACCATCTCGTCGATGCCGGAGATGCAGGCGGAAACCTACGATGGTCTCAGCCGCTTTGAAGCACCTACCACCGTCCGCGTATCCGCGAGCCATCCCGAAAAAGGCAGCACTTGGGACATCCACTTTGTGAACTATAACCGCAAGAAATACCCCGGCGAGCAAGATACGGGATATGCATTTGACGATACAAGAGAAAAGACGCATTTCATTGCCGACGAGAAACCCATCCCGGTCTCTGGTATCAAGGCGGATCTCGTCAGCCCGGCCGGCTTCTCCATCAGCAAAATCGAGTGGATGACACCGGAGTCTCCTGAATCCCAGGAGCTGCGCATCGAAAAGGCCGGAAACCGCGTGCGCTTCACCGCTCCCGAGTTTCTGGTCTATGCCGTCGCTCGCGTTTATCTCGCTTCCGGGGAAACCACTGCCCACAACGGCGCTGTGCTGCCCACTCCGTCCACCGCCGCCACATCGCAGCCGGCGCAGCACGCTGCCTCCCGAACTCACGGGAGTGCCGGGCACACCTCCTCCGGCGCTGAATGCTGCGACCCTACCGTCTGCGCGCACCCCTTCGACACAACCGAGACCAAGCGAGCAGCTTCGACAACGGACAACTACATCGAGGACATCCGGGCTGCCCGGCAAAGCGCGCCCAATGCCCCCTAGCACGAATAATGTTCACTTGCAGGGTTTCGGGAAATTAATCCGCAGATAACAAAAGAGATAACAAGAGATAACTTGACAGCCACTTCGGTTAGGAATAAAGTGCCCGATTTTGGGCATTGACTGTCGTGAGTACTTTCTATTCGCGGCACTGGCAGATGTGAAGCCGCGCTCTTCCCTGCCCTTTTACAACGCCAAGGAGACTTGCATGATTCAACCCCCCGATCAGATCGAAATGGTCCGCGAGAGCCAGTTGCGGCCTCTCGATCCTCAGAGGGCGGCTCGAACGCACGCCGGGAGCATCGAAGCGTTTGACCGGCTATTGCGAGAGTCGCAGGAAAATCCAGAATCATTCTGGGCGCAAGTCGCCTCAGAACTCGACTGGATGAAGCCCTGGGAGAGCGTGCGGAAGGGTGGTTTTCAGCGCCTCGAATACTTCTCAGGTGGAATAAGTAATGTGTGCTGGAACCTGCTCGACCGCCATTTGCGCCACGGCGCGGACAACAGGGTGGCTCTGATTTGGGAAGGGGAGGATTTCGCGACGAGGATTTACACGTATCGGATGCTCTATCACGAAGTGAACAAGTTTGCGAACGTGCTGAAGCGTTTCGGGTTGCACAAGGGTGACGCGGTCGCGATCTTCCTTCCGAATCTCGTGGAAACCATTGTAGCGGTGCTGGCCTGCTATCGTTTGGGCATCATCTTTAATACCATTTTTTCAGGCTTTTCCGCCCCCGCACTCCGCTCTCGACTGGAAAACTTCGACCCTCGCCTGATCGTGACGTCTGACGCTGCCTATCGTCGAGGCCACACATTACCGCTAAAGGAAAAAGTTGATGAGGCAATTCGTGGTCTAGGCGTCGTCGAAACAGTCATTGTTGTTCGGCGGTGCGGAACCTCGGTGCGGATGAAGAAGGGACGAGACTGGTGGTGGGACGAGCTGATGGAGGCGGCGCCGATCGAATGCGCAGCCGAGCCGGTCGAGGCCAATGAGCCCGGGGTGGTTTTTTACACGAGCGGCACAACCGGAAAGCCCAAGGGAGTCGTCCACTCCGGCATCGCATTCCTCGTCAATAATTACGTGTATGCGAAGTATCACATGGACCATCACCCGCATGACATACTTTGGTGTACGGCGGACATCGGCTGGGCCACCTTGCAAATCTGGGGGATCGTGGGCGCTCTGTCGAACGGGGTAACAACGGTTGTCTTCGAGGGCGCCATCGACTATCCAACCCCGGATCGCTTCTATAAAGTCATCCACAAATATCGTGTGAACAAAATATTTACCTCTCCCACTGCCCTTCGCATGCTCATGAGGCACGGAGAAAAGGTCATGGAACCCTACGACCTTTCTTGCTTGGAGGTCATCGCCCTGGTGGGCGAGCCGTTTAGTCCCGAAGCTTGGCATTGGACGGATCAAAAGCTCGGCAAAGGAAAGGTCTACATCAACAACACCTGGGGCCAGACGGAGTCCGCGGAATGCCCGCTTGCCAGTGCAGCCTGGCTGACACCCATGCAGCCCGGCTCCTGTGGGGTCCAGTTCCTCGGCGCCAGGGCGGACATTGTTGACGACCAAGGCAATCCCTTTCCGCCCAATACCGTTGGGAATCTTGTGCTCCGAGAGCCGATTCCCATGATGCTGCGCACTTTATGGCGAGAGCCTGAGCGGTTCATCACGGAGTACTTCACCAAGGTTCCCGGGGCCTATTTCACCTACGACGCCGCCATCAAGGATTCCCATGGTCACTTCTGGGTGCTGGGCCGGGTTGACGACGTGATCAACGTGGCTGGACATCGGCTGAGCACAATGGAGATCGAAAGCGTGGTGATGGAGTGCAAGGGTATTGCCGAAGTGGCTGTGGTCGGTGTCCCTGACTCGATCAAGGGGCTGGTACCCGTTGTTTTCGTCACCTTGCGCAGTGGATATAAACCCTCTGATTACCGGCGCAGAGAAATCCGCCGCCGCATCGAGTCCCGCATTTCCAAGATCGCTTCCCCGCGCTCAATCTTCTTTACTGAAGCCCTGCCCAAGACGCCCAGTGGTAAAATCATGCGCCGCCTCCTGCTCGAGCTTTCCACGACGGGACGTGTTCAAGGTGATGTGACCGGGCTCGAGGACGTGACGACGGTCGAGAAGGTCCGCGACGTCGTGCAGAGCGCCTGAAGAAAAATAGAAGAGTTGTTGCCAGATGAGGGCGTCTCCGCTATTCTTATTGGTCAATTTAATCGGAGAATGAAGGAGAAAAGATATGGCGTCAGTGAAAGTTGGGTTCTATGGCCACGTCCGCCAGTATCACGGCATAAAGAATGAGATTGATACGGCCATTCACGAAGTTTTGGAAAGCGGCAGTTTTGTAATGGGCCCGAAGCTCAAGCAGTTCGAGGCGGACCTTGCCGCGTATTGTAACACCAAGGAAGCGGTGGGGGTGAACTCCGGCACAGACGCGCTCTGGCTGGCGTTCATGGCCCTCGGCATCGGACCGGGCGATGAAGTCATCACGACCTCCAACACCTTTTTCGCCACGGCGGAGGCCATTTGGATCGCCGGGGCCACGGCGGTTTTCGTTGACTGCGACCCGAAGACCTGCAACATCGATACGAACCTCATCGAGGCGGCCATCACACCTAAGACCAAGGCCATCGTGCCCGTGCACCTTTACGGCCAAGCCGCCAATATGCGCGCCGTGGCGGAAATTGCCAAGAAACACGGTTTATTTGTCATCGAGGACAACGCGCAGGGGATGGGGGCGCGCGGCGCCGACTTCGCCCTTGGCGAGCTTTCGGACGCCATGTGCGCCAGCTTCATCATCCAAAAGAACCTGGGCTGTTTCGGCGATGGCGGGGCCGTGGTCACGAACCGGGCCGATGTCACCGAACGTATCCGCAAGCTGCGCAATCATGGCTCCCCGAAGCGGTCGCATCACAGCATGGGCTATAACAGCCGTCTGGATGATCTCCAAGCCGCCGTTCTCAGCGTCAAACTGAAGCAACTCGACAAGTGGAACGACCAGCGTCGCGCCTTCGCCGCGCAGTACGATAAGGCCTTCAAGGGCACATCACTCAAGCTGCCCTACGCCGTCCCCGGCTACCGGCACATCTATCATCTGTATGTGGTCGAGACCGAGCAGCGCGACAGCCTGCAAGCGTATCTGAATGCGCGGGGCATCACCGCCCTCACCCATTACCCCATCGCCATTCATCAGCAGGAAGGGTATCCATGGGGACAGGGTGCGCGCATCGTGGGCTCCCTGAAGCACTCGGAGGTATCGGCGGCGCGTGTGCTCTCCCTCCCCATGTTCCCAGAGCTGACCGGTGAAGAAGTGCAAGCTGTGATCGAGGGGGTCGTCGCCTGGGATAAGGAATCGAAGCATTAATCCATTGGTTCATTAATTCATTGGGTCATTGAGTCATTGCGTTATTGGTTCGTAGGAAATGCAACCCCACAACGGGGGTTCGACGGGTCAATAATTCAATGGCTCAATGATTCAATGAATCGATGATCCAATGACTCAATTAGAGAGGTCTGCCATGAGTTCGAATCGAGTGTACTCCGTCGTGGTCGCCGGCATGGGCAAGCGCGGCACACATCATGCCAGCGCTTTCCAGAAGAACGGCCGCTTCCGTCTTGTCGGCCTGTGTGACATTGACGCCGGCCGGCTGGAGGCGGCGGCAAAGAAGTTCGGCGTCAGCGAAACCAACGCGGACGCCGCGGCATTGGTCAAAGCAACACAGCCCGACGTCTTCTGCTTCTGCACGCTTCCCGACTTGCGCCTGCCGTTGATCCGCGCGGGTGTTGAGGCTGGCGTGAAACTGATCGCCTATGAAAAGCCCACGGCGCTTTCCACCAACGAGGCTTTGGAGATTATGCAGCTCGTGCGCCGAGCCGGAATTAAGACCGTGGTCAGCCACCAGCACCGTTATGGTGAGCATTACAAGAAGGTCAAAGAGATCATCGCCAGTGGCGCGATCGGCCGCGTGCACACCGTTTACGGCCACGCCACCGGGTGGATGATGCACATGATGACGCACCTCATCGACTACGCCCGCTGGTACAACGATTACGCTGAGGCGGAATGGGTGGCCGGTCAGGCGCACGGCAAGGGGAAGTTTGCGGATAACCATCCCTCCCCAGACTACATCGGAGGATTCATCCAGTTTACGAACGGCGTGCGCGGCGTCATCGAGTGCGGCGAGGGGGCGCCGGACGTTCCTGAGGTCGATTATTGGTGGCGCAAGTGCCGCATAGGGGCGCAGGGCACCGAGGGCTTCGCCGAAGTGCTGACTGGCGGGGGCTGGCGCGCCATCACCCCGCAGGGGCTGATGTCAGGCCCCGGCTGCATGGACTACGAGCACGACATGGGGCCTTATGTTCAGGACATCGTCGACTGGCTTGACGACGACCAAAAGACCCACCCCTGCAATGGTGAGAGCGGCTACAAAGATTTTGAGATCATGATGGCCATCTGCCGCTCGGTTGTACAGCGCGGCAAAGTGAAGCTGCCCCTGGGTCCCGGTGAACCGGAACTGGAAGCTCTCAAGAGAGTCCTTCCGGATTAGCTGCACACCCACCGCCCGGCGATGCTACTGCCGTCCACGCCGCCATAAGTTCATGCCAGCGTTCTGGGATTCTCGTTCCCTGCCCCATTCCCCAGGGGGATGCCATCTATCTTTCAATTTGACTTGTAAAGACAGCTTCTCTGGCTTCCCGCGCCCGCTGGGGCGATTCGTCGCTAAGGACAGGCATCTTGAGAAGTGAGCCCCGAGGTCCGCGCCATTGGCGAGGGCTTCCTCATCGGGTAGAATGGGCGGGAGCGAATAAGGGAGGTTGGAACTCATGGTTTTCTTGCTGGCTTTGGCGTTGATGGCGCCGGCTGAATTCGGCGCCGTGGTGGTTGAGCCCGTCGCCAACATGTATTCCGCCCCGAGTCAGGACACCGATGTGGTATCGCAAGCTATCTTGGGCGAGGGCGTCGTTTTGGTGGAAGAGAAGGGGGCATGGACAAAGGTGCGCACGGCAGATGATTACAGCGGATGGATGCTGCTCGCGGCGCTGCGTCGTTACGGCGCGGACAATCACGCCTACGCTTCCACAGGAACAGTTGCGCAAGTGGAAAACCCTTTTGCGAATGTCTACCGCGAACCCAACGTGACGAAGCACCAACCGGTGCTGACGCTCCCGTTCGCAACCCGTCTGGAAGTGATCGCCGAGCCTAAGAACGATGGTGGCCGCTGGATGGAGGTTTCCCTCCCGGATGGGCGTACCGCCTGGATTCAGCGCGGCGATGTCAATATGAGCCCCAGTCCACTCAGCATCAAGGAGACCATCAACCTCGCCAAGCGCTTCCTCGGCTTCACTTACCTGTGGGGCGGGACTTCCAGCTTCGGTTTCGATTGTTCGGGTTTCACGCAAATGCTGGTTCGGAGGCGTGGTATTGTGATGCCGCGCGACGCTGACTTGCAGGTGGCGTGGACAGGCGTCGAGGCGGTGAAACGCAACAAACTTCGGGCGGGTGATTTGCTTTTCTTCGGTTCGTCGCCCCAGCGGATCACCCATACCGGGATGTACATCGGCCGCGGCAAATTCATCCACGACACCACGCACGAGCATCCCGGCGTACAGATCAGCCGTCTTGCGCATCAGCCATGGACGCATTTGCTCGTCGCCTGCAGGAGGTTGAAATGAACCGGCGCGACTGGATGAAAACCCTGGGAGCTGCGGCAGCTCTGAAAAGCTTGGAGGCTCCGGCGCGGGCGCTGGGTCGGACGAGCCCCCCGCAGGCTGGCCACATCCTATCTACGCAACTGTTTGAGACGGAAATTGTTCGTCTGAAGCTGCGGCACACCTGGACGACCACGATGTCATCGAGTGCGTACCGCGACACGCTCCACGTACGGTATATTCGCGACGGCGTGACCGGCCACGGCGAAGGAGCGCCCATCGTCCGTTACCAAGAGAACGCCGTAGACGCGCAGCGGGCGGCCCAATCCGTCCAGGATTTGATGACCGGGGCCGACCCCTGGAAATTCCAGAAGATCATGACGGAGATTTTTTACCGCGTGCCAGGACAATACGCCGCCAAAGCCGCTCTCGACATTGCCCTGATGGATTGGGTGGGGCAGAGGTTGGGGGTTCCGCTCTATCGCTACTTTGGCCTTGATCCTAACGATGCGCCCATCACCACTTTTTCTATCGGAATTGATACTCCGGAAATTACCCGTCAAAAAGTACGGGAAGCTGAGCCCTTTCCCGTCCTAAAAATCAAAGTTGGCCTCGACACCGATGAAGCCACCATCTCGGCCGTGCGCAGCGTCACGAACAAGCCCCTGCGCGTGGACGCCAATGAAGGCTGGAAGGACAAAGAAGAGGCGGTGCGAAAAATCAACTGGCTGGCAGGACAGGGAGTGGAATTCGTTGAGCAGCCCATGCCCGCCGACATGCTGGAGGAGATGCGTTGGGTACGGGAACGCGTCCACCTGCCCTTGATTGCCGACGAGTCGTGCCGGCATGCGAGCGACATTCCCAAGCTCGTGGGCATCTTCGACGGCGTGAACGTCAAGCTGGATAAGGCCGGAGGAATGTTAGAGGCCTTCAAGATGCTGCAAATGGCGCGCGCCTTGGGGCTCAAGACCATGCTGGGCTGCATGATCTCGAGTTCCGTGAGCGTCACGGCCGCAGCCCACCTTTCTCCCCTGGTTGACTACGCCGACTTGGACGGGAATCTTCTGATTGCCAACGATCCCTTCTCAGGAGTGCAGGTCAAGAATGGAAAACTTTTGCTCCCGGATCGTCCCGGCCTCGGGCTCCAGCCGGCGTGAAGGCGCCGATCTGACTTGGTCCTGCCTGACGGGTCTATCCATCAGGCCGCGTAGAATTCAGACATGCAAAGCAGGGACATTGAGGTGGACTTCCGGGAGGTCGCATCATGGTTCGCAAATTATGGTTCTGCATTCCTTTACTTTGGCTCACGCTCGCGACGGGCGCAGCGCAAACAGAAACGGTCATCGTCCGGCCAAAAGTAATTGATGAGGTGCTGGTGAATCCCGGCATGGGCATTCAGACCTTTCAGCGCTTCAACGGCCAGGCAGTGAATGCCGGCTTGAAATGGTCAGAAGAAGGCCCCACGGCAAGGCTCAGGGAGGAAACTCGTCCGCCAGACTTCCCTGCCTCCTCCCTCGCCTATTGCCGCTGGTTCTGGGAAGAGCTGGAGCCGGAACACGGCAAGGTCCGCTGGGAAATCATCGATCAGGCATTGGAGGAGGCGCGTACGCACGGGCAGACTCTGGACATCCGTCTAATGCCTTACGACCAGGGGCACCCGTTGCCTGAGTGGTATCGGAACTCCGGCGCGCGTCGCGCCAACCGACCCACCGACCACGACGGGGCCATCTGGCAGCCGGACTTCGCTGATCCAATCTACCTGAAATACTGGGGCGAGCTTGTGGCGGCTGCGGGGGCGCGTTACGACGGGCACCCTTATCTCGACAGCGTGGATGTCTCTTCGGTCGGCTACTGGGGCGAAGGCTGGAGCGATTACATGCCGGCTTTCCCGTACCAGAAAGCCCTCATTGACATCTGGTTCGAGGCCTTCAAGCGTACCCCGCTGCTGATGAACTTCGACCAAGAACAGGCACTCGCCTATGGCACGCAGCAGGGCGCTGGCTGGCGGCTCGACTGCTGGGGCGACATGCGGGACACGACCGGCGGCCACTGGTGCCACATGCTGGACTTCTACCCGCTGCAGCTTGTGCGGGCGGGCACTCAGGACATCTGGCAGCGAAGTCCCGTCTCCCTGGAGACTTGCTGGGTCCCTGGGTACTGGAAGCAGCAGGGGTGGGACGTGAATTACATTCTCGAGCAGGCCCTGCGCTGGCACGTCTCCTCTGTTAACATCAAATCCTCGGCGATCCCGCCCGAGTGGAAGACCCTGTTCGAGGATTTTCAAAAGAAAATGGGTTACCGCTTCATTCTCCGGCGGCTGGAGTACGCGCGCAGTGCGAAAGCTGGCGCCATGATCCCGCTTCACATGTGGTGGCTTAACGCTGGTGTAGCGCCTGTATACCGTCCCTACGAGCTTGCTATCCAGATACTGTCGCCCACGGGAATGGCGATCACCAAGCTGCCCTTGGACGTGCGCAAGTGGCTCCCCGGTGACTCTGTTTACGATGGCACTCTCTACGTTCCTGCCCCGCTAAAATCCGGCGACTATCGGCTCCGCGTGGCGCTGCTCGACCCGCGAACCCAACAGCCGGCTGTCCGCCTGGCCATCGAAGGGCGCCAGCCCGATGGCTGGTATGACCTGGGATCGGTCAGCGTTGAGTAAACCCCTGGGGACCGGCCGGGAAGGCCCTTGGGGGACATGATGAGGCACTCTGCGGGTTCCGGGTTTGGGATCCTCTTGAAGAGGGATCTGGCCCAATACTGTTCACTTAGTTGTCGTGGTGGATTAAGGAGTCCGACTGCGGGCGAAGCCCGCCTTGGAGTGCGGTAGCAGCAGCTACCGCCGTCTGACTCTGGTCAATACGACATTGGCGCAAGAGTCAGCGAAGGAAGGGCGGTGGCAGCAGCTACCGCCGTCTGACTCTGGTCAATACGACATAGGCGCAAGAGTCAGCGAAGGAAGGGCGGTAGCAGCAGCTACCGCCGTCTGACTCTGGTCAATACGACATTGGCGCAAGAGTCAGCGAAGGAAGGGCGGTAGCAGCAGCTACCGCCGTCTGACTCTGGTCAATACGACATAGGCGCAAGAGTCAGCAAAGGAAGGGCGGTAGCTGCTGCTACCGCACTCCACGGCGCTTCGCGCATTTCTCATTAAAGATCTGAATCAGGGCAAAGGAGTCAAAAAAGTGTCTCCAATAAAACGTCGAGAGTGCATGCGAGCCTTGGCGGGTGTTGCCGGTCTGGGATTCACGGGCTCACTGGCAAGCCCGGGTTCAATGGTCTTGGCAAACGAAAACCCCACAACAGGGGGGAGCATAACGGACGTGCCGGGTATCCGGGTGGGGCACTTTACGGACAAGCGCCGCCCAACCGGATGCACGGTGATCCTCTTTGATAACGAAGCCTCGGTGGGTGTTGATTACGATGGATCTGCTGCCGGTTCCTATCTGGGAGTGGTGCTGCAACCGGTTAGCCCGGTCGACACCATCCACGCGATGCTCCTCACGGGCGGTGGTGTTCTCGGCCTCCCGGCCGTAGCAGGCGTGACGCGATATCTCCAAGAGCGCAAGGTGGGCTTTGACTGGGGTCTTCCTGAATTCCGCATACCTCTTGTCGTGGGTGGGGTTATTGCTGACAACGAGGTTGGCGATCCCAGAATTATCCCCGATGCAGACGCAGCTTACCAAGCGTGTGAGGATGCTTCGACACGGCCCATTGAGGAAGGCAACGTGGGCGTGGGCGCGGGCGCAACGATCGGCAAGATGTTGAAGGAGTATAAGGGCATGAAAGGGGGATTGGGTTCAGCCAGCTTGCGTTTGGGTGAGGTTGTGATCGGCGCCCTGGTGGTGATCAACGCCGTGGGGGACATCGTGGACTGGCGCACCGGCAAAATCGTGGCCGGGGCGCGCCGCCCCGACGGCAAGGGGTTCGTGAATATCGTTGAAACCCTGAAGAAGCTACCCGCGAACAGGCTGCAATCCTCCCGCTGGCTCAACGATCCTGCCTTGCGAAGCACCACGCTGGTGGTAGTCGCCACCAATGCTGACTTTAACAAGACCGCCATGACCAAGATCGCCATGATGGCCAGTATCGGCGCGGGCAGAACCATCCGCCCCTACCATACCACGGGTGATGGGGATTCGACCTTTGGTGTCTCTACCAACAAAGTGAAATCAGGACTCGGTATCTCGGTGATTGGCGCACTTGCGGCCGAACTGGTTTCGGAGGCCGTCGTGCGGGCAGCGAAAGCTGCGAAGTCCGTGGAAGGGTGGGTGGCGTACAGGGATTACAACGCCGGTTGAGGGGAAAGGGCCAGCCTGCATAAAAGGAGATCGGTCATGGACAGACGGGATTTTTTGAAGAGGGGGACGGTGGCGGGTGTCGCAATGTCAAGAGATCTGCTCGCGGCGGAGATGCCTGCCAGACGTTCTGCAACTCCAAGCGGTACGGAAGGGACGGACAAGGCAATTGTCATCGAGAACCCTGATCTGCGCCTGACCCTCGGTGCAGATGGGATCGCGAAGAGTCTTGTGCACAAGGCCACGGGACAGGAATGTCTTATTCAGGGAAGGCATGTCCCGATGTTCACACTTACGGAATACCGTCCTTATGATGAAATCCTGCAACTCGCTTACCCGATCAAGTTAACCCACTATCTTGTCAAATCCGTGCGTCGAGAAGGCGATAAGCTTATCGCGTCTTTTCCAATGGTGGGGCTTGAAGCCATCATCGGCCTGAAGGTAACCGATTCCTACCTCGGCTTTACGATGAAGGGGCTGGTATTTAAGCCCTTTACCAATGCGGATGCGGTGACCCAGACGCCCGTTGACGAGACACTCTTCATTCAACTGCCAGTTCGGAAGCGGGAGAATTTCGGCGACTGGCTGAACGTAGTGTGGGACCAGGACGTGGCCGTTAATGTCCTGGCCACCGATCCTTTTGCCAAGATCGACGGCCAGCTTTGCGAGGACCACTATCTTCTCCAAGCGGGCACGGTTGACGAGGTTAAAACCGAAGAGGTCGGGGCCGCTCTCATTGTGACAAGTACAAAGCACCTGCTCGACCGCATTGCGACCGTGGAGAGAGATTTCCATTTGCCCCGGGGAGTTGATAGCCGCAGAAGCAAGGAATGCAGGCTTTCCTACTATGAAGTAGTGAGAGGCGGGCCGAAAGACATCGCCCGCGAACTCCCCTATGCCCGTCAAGCGGGCTTCCGAACTGTACAGATCGATCACATGGCCTTCGCCAAGACCGCTGGACACTTTCCCTGGAAAGACGAATACCCTCGGGGCATGGAAGATCTGAAGATGGTGGTGCGCAACATCAGCGATGCCGGGATGATTCCTGGCGTTCACATGCATTACAATAAGGCCCACAAGAAGGATGCCTATGTAACGCCCAAGCCGGACCCTCGCTTGAACCTGAGACGCTCCTTCACACTGACCACGCCCATCGATAAGACGGCCACCACTATCCCCATTGCGGAGAACCCCCGGCGCTGCACCTTGGACAACGAGCGACGGCTTTTGAGGATTCAGAACGAAATCATCTCGTATGAGACGTACAGCACTGGGCTGCCCTATCAATTTACGGGATGCCAGCGGGGAGCGCTCGGAACACACCCCGCAACGCATGAGGACGGATCACGCGTGGGGTTGCTCGATGTGGATACGTGGCCCATCTGGATTCGCTTCAACCAAACCACCGACATCCAACAGGAAGTGGCGCAACGCTGGAAGAAAATCTACCATGATGCCGGGTTTAAGTTCGTCTTTTTCGACGGCGCGGAAGATGTGCCTCCTCCCTACTGGTTCAACACCTCGTGGGCACAGTGGTTGGTTTACAAGGAATTGGATCCCGAGCCGCTCTTTGCTGAGGGCGCTGTCCGGTCGCACTTCAGTTGGCACATCATGAGCCGGACCAATACCTTCAATGTTTTCAAACCGGAGGTCATGAAATCGGCGATACGGCAATTCCCCGCGGAAGAGGCCGCGCGCGCGGCGATGGACTTCAGCCGGATCAATTTCGGCTGGATTGGCTACTGGGCGCCCAGCAAGAAGACCATCGGTACCCAGCCTGATATGCTCGAGTTTGCGGCGAGCCGCGCTGCCGCCTGGGACTGTCCATGGTCTTTGAATGGCGAAATGGAACAATTCGCGGCCCATCCGCGTACCCCCGATAACCTGGCGGTCCTGAAACGCTGGGAAGATGCGCGCTTCCAGAATTGGCTTACCGAGGCCCAAATGCGATCTCTCCGTAACCTGGACCAGGAGCACATCCTGCTGATCAACGAGAAGGGCAAGTTTGAACTGGTCCCCTACGCTCAGATCCAAAAGTTCGCGCGAGGCGATCCCTCAGGGCGGGCGTTTGTATTCGAGCGCGACAGAAAAGTATACGGAGTGTACTGGCACACATCCGGGCACGCTTTGCTGGAAGTCGCGTTGCCGTCAGCGAAGGTACGCCTGATGAAAGAAATTGGGCAGCCCAAGGCCATTAACCCCCAGGGCGGCACGCTCAAACTGCCACTCGGAGATAGGTTGTTCCTGGAGTGCAGCGGTCTGTCTCACGACCAAGTGATCACGGCGCTTGAGAATGCCAGGATCATCTCCTGACCGTGGCCACGACCAAGAGTGGTGATGGCGGCGAGTCACCTGACCCATTGGTTCTACATGCATGGCGGAGGGAGTCTCGAGCGAACCCTCTCTCTGCCTGTCACCTGATGTTGAGCTCGTCCAAAAAAAAGGCAACATCGGATATCTTCAATCGCTTGTCAACCACAAGAGCTCCAAGTTCTGGCATTGGCTCTACTTACAACTCGACTGAGTATTTTGCCCATACGCGCGGCCAATTCAAGGCGGCGATGGAAAGCCACGTCTCGGCCTGGGGAAGCGAACGTACCGCGATGGGCCGACGGTCGGCCATGGGGAAGCGCACCAGAGCTTTCCCCGATAAGCGCACGAAAAAGGCAGGTCCGCCATCCTCTACTGCCGATGGATAGACATGGATGTCCCGCGGGTCCACAAGATGAAAGGCGCAGCCCAGGGCCTTGGCGACGGCTTCCTTGATAGACCAGAGCAGCGCCGCGGCCCTGGCCAAGTCTCCGCCTGCTATCTCCAATGCCTGGTGAAGCTCTTGTACGTGGAAGACCCGGTGCACGGGGTAACCTTCCTGGAATTCGCCGCACCCGGCCACATCGATGCCGATATCCGACTCGCCGCCACAGAGGGCGGCCCACACTTCTTCGCCCGCCGTGCTGAAGGAGATGGCCGGGCCCCGGTGTTCTCCCAACAGGAGATGGGGCTGGCCCAGCGTATCGTGGACTATCTGAATCGGGAGTGCGGCACTGTTGGAGAAATAGGGGCGTTTCCAATGAGGACATTCCCTCGCCCGAAGGTATTCCCAGAGGATGGCAACGAGCTGACGGCGGTTGTCCGTCCGGCTGGTCCCGCACCAGGTAGAGGTGGCGGAGTTCCCTGGCACGGAAGCATAGAAGACGACGCCCCCACAAGGAACGAGACGCACGACCTGAACGATTACTTTCTGGCTATCCTGTGCCACGGCCGCCCCCATCTGTTTGGACCGCGTCACGCCGAAACCCAGTGCATGCGCATCGTACGAACCTGCATTATAGTGCGGCCTTGATCGTCAAGAGCCCTGGCGTCCCAGGCGAGAGATTCTTCGTCCTGGACCCGCAGGCGGGCCTCCAGGGTTATCTGTTCGCCCGGCCGGCATTGGCGCAGAAACTGCATCTCGCCGATCTCTGTGGGCAGCACCAAGCGGCGATCCTGTGGGTCAATGGCCAGCATGTGGAAGCCGGCCAACTGCATAACCGCCTCGAACAGGTAGGGAGGGTATTGGTAGCGAGCGGCGTGCAGATGAGCGAAATCACGGGTCTCCTGGTAAATGGTTCGGCCCCGTATCAGCCCCGGACCGGCGCCGTCAATGACCTCCAGCACACGATACCTGCCCTCGAGTCCGGTGCGGTCTTCGTACCATTTGAGCACCTCTTCATGATTCACGGGCTGAGTCCTCAGCTCATCCGGACGGATAGGAAAATCCTGGAACCACTCGGCGAGTTCTCCACACCCGCCACCGAGGACCACCTGGCCCGTGCAGTGCGGGATGAAGCGGTCGACCAGCCGGCCCGTGGGGGAGATCTCTCTTACGGATAGAGAGGCCTCGCATACTACCTCCCGAGGGCCGGCGGCGGCTCGTTGGCAGGAGATTCTGGAAGACCGGGGGACCTCAGGAGGACAGGAGATCATGTCCATGAAATGCATCTGGCGCACGCCCCGCACCTCGAGGTGGGGATAGAGGATGCGGGCGGATTCCATGAAGGTCTCGATCATCATGGAGGCCGAGACCAGAGGATGGGCGAGGGACTTGAGTGGCCGGTGATCCGCGATCCACAGATCGTTCTGCCAGGAGAAGGATCTGGAGCCCTCCAAGTGTTCCCTGCGGAGGTCCAGGCAAGAGAGGCCATCGATCATGGGGAAGTCCTGAGGGCTGAAGGCCACAGTGCCGCCATCCAATTGTCCGCTGTGCGCGGGATGGCTGATATCACCGATTGGCGCCGTCTTCACGGAGGGCAGGGACCGGATGAACATGACCCAATCGTCGTCGGCCGGGGCGACGAAGAGTTCCCGGCAGAATAGGCCGACAAGTTCATGGACATGGACGTAGGCCACGCCTCTACGTCTGAGTAAGTCCCGGACCTCCGGGTCCTCAGCCATGCCTGTCCCCTCGACCGGGGGCAGCATCAACGCCTTGAAAAGGATGGCGCCGTCCTTGCGGCGGAGGTATCGGAGTAGCGCCGACATCATGCGGTTGGCGGCAGCGTAGTTGGTCTGGCCGGGATTTCCCTGGATGGCTGCCACCGAGGAGAGGCCCACGAAGAACCTCAAGCCCGCCCCCTCTGCCGCCGAGAATAGATTCCAAGCTCCCAGGAATTTGACGTCCGTTACGAGAGAAAAATCCTGGGGGGTCATTTGGTCGAGGAAAGCGTCCCGGAGGACGCCGGCGCCGTGAATGATGCCGTCGATCCGGCCATAGCGGCCGGCTACCTCGCCCAGGGCAATACGAACGGCCTCGGGGTCGGTTACATCGCAGGCCAAGTACGTGGCTTCGATCCCTGAAGCATGCAAATCCGCCAGGGTCTGGGCGATCTCGCGGGTTCGGGATTTGTCAGGGGCAGATGCAGAAGACGAAGGTTCGGAGTGCGGCTCCAGGGGATGGGTGCATGGATCTACTTGGGTCCTGCCAAGAAAGACCAAGCGAGGCGCGAAGGGTACCAAACTGCGGGCCAAGTGGGCGCTGATCCCCGTGGCGCCTCCAGACATGACTATAACGTCTCCAGGGTTCAACTTCAGACTTGGCGGATCGCCGAAGACTGCGGGGGCCAAGTGTCCCTGCGAGGTGAAGACCTTGCCTTCGCGATGAATGAGCTCCACCGCGGCGCAGCTCTTGTCCAGAGCGCCGCGCAGGGCCAGGGGCAGGTCGGTGTCCGGGTCGATTTCCAGCGTGCGAAACTGGACCGCGGGGTGTTCCTGGGCGGCGCTCAGAAACAGTCCGAGCAGCCCCTCCGCCAGCAGCCGACCAAGAGAGTCGGCATCCTTACGTGCATGAATCAGGACAACGAATTTCCTGGTTGGTGATTGGAGAAAGGCCTTCAGGATTTGAAAGAGCCCAGTGAGCAGCCGCGAAACATCCGCCATGCCGGAGAATCGTTCCGACCTGTCTCGAGGCAAGGTAATGACCAGCCCCGCGAGGGAGGCGAGGCCCGAGATTTTCTCTGAGGTCCTGGCGACGCCTGCTGCGGTCAGAATGTCGTAGCCCTCTACGCTCGGCTCCAAGTGCTCTGGCATGAATGGCAGGAAAAATGTGTCCACATCATAT
>Ga0182011_10002035_pt1 | contig 17322 bp, 16 predicted proteins | sample 711E1DmetaG_FD_120481 | JGI IMG/M metagenome (GOLD analysis project Ga0182011, IMG submission 120481) | Permafrost microbial communities from Stordalen Mire, Sweden - 711E1D metaG | ecosystem: Environmental > Terrestrial > Soil > Wetlands > Permafrost | place: Sweden: Stordalen | collected... | reverse complement strand
GTTCCTTTTGACGAGGCCCGGAGCCAGCGCTGCTGCGAAAGCGCCAGCCCCGAAGGTTGATACAAACCCTGCACCAACTGAGGTCCAGCAGTAACTTAAATATGTGCGGAGTTAAACGGAAGCGGACAGAAACAGGTCGGGGTGGAACCAAGGCAACTCTCTCGGCGGCGGAAATCCACCCTGAGTCCGATGGAAGTCTGGCCTGCTGCGGGAAGCCGATGGCGCCCCAGCTCAGGCGAGCTCAAGATCGCCTTGGGACGCACTACACTGGAAACTAGAAATCAGAGGGGAACAGTCAAGATCGGGCAGGAACCCTTTTGGATGACGCGGTAGGTGGTGGAACCAAAGATGGCCAGGTCCAGAGCATTGCGGCCGCGCACTCCCAGGATGATGAGGTCCGCATCCGCTTCACGAGCGGAGCGGATGATCTCCTCGTAGGGCTTGCCGACTCGTAGACGGGGCTTAAGCAGATTGCTTTTCCGGGCGGAGGGTGGCAGCAGGCCCTCGAGTTGCTGCACCACTTCGGACGTGACCGCGGTGAGCTCCTTGTGCAGCGGGAAATCCTCCATGACGTGCAGCAAGGTCAGTTCGGCTTTGTATTCCTCAGCCAGGGAGAGTGCATAGAGTAGAGCCCGCTCGGAATAAGTTGAAAAATCTACCCCGAAAAGGATCTTCTGCAAAAGCACTGGCCCGGCACTGTCCCCCGGGGCCACAAATTCGTGGGCGGGTTTGCGCACTGTCAGGACGGGACAGCGCGCCTTTCTCAGCACCTTTTCCGTGACCGAGCCGAGGAGGATGTGGTCCAGGCCGTGCCGGCCGTGCGTACCCATCACGATCAGGTCCACGGCTTGCCTTTGAGCGAAGGCCAGGATGGTATCCGTCACATCACCTTCGTCCACGAAGCTCTCAATCTCAATTCCCTTACCAGTTTGTTTCCGCAGAAAATCCTTAAGTTGCTCGCGAGCAAGAGCTGAAAGGCCTTGCGAAACCTTGTCGATCGCTTCCGCATTGATATAGGAAGGATAGGCCGAGAATGGCAAGTGGAGAACGTGCTCGACCAGCAGCTTGCTCTTATAGCGCCGTGCCAATGACAGCGCGTATTCAAAAGCCCTGGCGGAAAACTCTGAAAAATCCAGCGGGCAAAAGATGCGTTCCAGCTTCAAGGGAGTTCCTCACAGAATAAGATTCATGGTCGATTCCGTGCTCCGATTCGGACTCCGTGTCGGGACGGTTGCGGCGAACTCAAACTTGTTCGAAAGCTGCCCCGCGCTGATATGAGGGCACGTGACATGCCAGGAATTCAACATTGTGGCGTGTAAAAGATACGCAATAATGCGGCCGATCTTTCCCTTTAAGACCAAGCCAATACGACCAGCTCGGTTCTAAGCGACAAATGGTCATTGCGACAAACGGGAAAGACCAGATTGAGTCATTTGCCACAAAACTTTTGAAATTTCGCGCAACTTATTTGAATGCAAGTGGCTAGCGAAGTTCAGTAAACTGCTAACTTTTGCTATACTCGGGCTGTAAAGGAAATTAACAGATGTGCGAGCCTGGCATTTAGAATGCTGCAACAATCATGTCGTTGCTGGAATCGGGGCAGAAAGTCCGCCTCGACATGACTACACCACTCTTAGGAGGGCCTGATCTGTGAAAACCATTCGGCTACTGCTTCTATTGACTCTTGCAGCCTTCATCGCTGTCTCAACGGGGATGAGCAAGGTGGAATATAGCAAGAAGGAAGGGAAGCCCTGCACCTTCTGTCACCCACCCGGAAAGTTCAAGGACCTTACCGACGCTGGAAAGTACTACAAGGAGCATAACCACTCGCTCAAGGACTATAAGGCCGACGAGAAGAAGTAGTTGCAGAAGCTAGTCGAGCGGGGGTCGGGCCCATTTCGGCAGGCCCCCTTCTCTCGTGCCTCAGAATATCGTTTACCCAAAGAACATGCCTGAAAACCAAGAAAATCCTGCTGGAATGCCGGAAGAGGCACGCGCTAGTGGCCTCTCGGGGCTGCTGCCGAATACCCTGCGTCCGATATTCTATCTCAGCAACAATCTGATTAGTCGCCTTGGCGTGGTCCTGACGACCAGTTCCGGTGTGACTCTGCTACTGGCATATTTTTCCCAGATTTTTGGCATGGTTTACAACCCTTACGCTGGCATAATAGTTTTTCTTCTGCTGCCCGCGGTGTTTGTTGCCGGACTGCTCTTGATCCCACTCGGCATCTATCGCGATTTCCGCCGATACCGGCGGCGCGGCACGCTACCCGTCACTTACCCGACTATCGACTTTCGCGACCCGCGCCTGAAGCGGACGGCGCGATTCGTAGTGATGATGACCGCCCTCAATGTGCCTCTCTTCGTCGTCGCCACTTACCGCGGCACAATGTACATGGATTCGGTGCAGTTCTGCGGGCAGACTTGCCATCGAGTGATGCAGCCCGAATACACAGCCTACCAGCGTTCCCCGCACGCGCGCGTGGCTTGTATCGAGTGCCATATTGGGCCGGGGGCGCCGTGGTTTGTGCGCTCGAAAATCTCTGGCAGCTACCAGTTGCTGGCCGTGACCTTCAACCTCTATCCGCGCCCCATCCCCACGCCGGTTCACAACCTGCGCCCCGCGCGCGAGACCTGCGAGGCTTGCCATTGGCCGCAGAAGTTCTCGGGCGACAAGCTGGTGGTCAAAACCAGCTTCGATAATGATGAAAAGAACTCCGCCACCAAGACGGTTTTACTGGTCCACATCGGTGGCCGCAGTCCGGACCGTCAACTGGTGGGGATTCACGGAAGGCACCTGGGCTTGGTGACTTACGTGGCGGCGGATGATAAGCGCCAAGTCATTCCCACCATCAATTATCAAAACCCCGACGGCTCTTTCACACAGTTTGTTTCCGCAGAGGCTGCTCAGAACGGCTCAGCCCGTCACGAACCGCGCATCATGGATTGCATGGACTGTCACAATCGCCCCACACACACCTTCGACATGCCTGAATCAGCCGTCAATCGGGAGATGGCAACGGGGCGCATCAGTCCTTCTTTGCCTTTCGTCCACAAGTTTTCGGTCGAGCTTTTGAAGCGGAGCTATCCCAGCAGGTTGGCGGCTCAGACCCAATTGCCGGAAGCTTTCCGCGCCTACTACAAAGCGAATTATTTCTCGCTTTACAATTCGCAGCGAGCGCAAATTGAACAAGCCGCTGCCGCGGTGCTTGACATTTACGACGGCAACATATTCCCCGAGATGAATATTACCTGGGGGACCTATCCGAACAACCTGGGTCATGCAGACTTCCCCGGCTGCTTCCGCTGCCACGATGGCAATCATAAGTCCAAGGAGGGGCGTGAAATTACGCAAGATTGCAACGCCTGCCATTCACTCCTTGCCATGGACGATGCGGACCCCAAGGTCCTGCACGAGCTTTACCCAAGCCAGTAAAAACGTCCTTGCCCTTTAAGGCGGAATTCAGGCATCATTACAAACAGCCCGTTGACCAAACGGAGGGCAGGCAAGAAAAAAGGGCGGAGAATTCCAGAAGGAGAACATTCATGAAGCTTGTTAAGGTTCTGATCGCGACATCAATCTCTTGTGGTTTCCTACTCACGCTGGCGACGGCGAAGCCGGAATATGCCAAGAAAGAAGGCAAGTCCTGCACATTCTGCCATGTAAAAATGGGATCCAAAGAATTGAACGACACCGGCAAATACTATAAAGCGCACGACCACTCTCTGGAAGGCTACAAGGCGCCGGCAAAGTAATAGCTCTCAGTCGCGAGGGCCCTTGATCACATGCCAGGGGTACCCGGCTATAGCCGGACCTCATCCTTGCAAATGACAAGACGGGCGGGCAACCGTGGCCGAACCTCGCCTGGTGAAGCGAGGCGACTGGGCGAGGTCATGTCGGGTATAGCAGCACAACGGTGTTGGATTGCCTCACGGGGGGTTCTTCGTATCACCACAGCCCCTGTGTCTGGCCCGTAGCCCTAGCAAGGTTCGTGCGTAGGCTTGGCAGTATGAGAGGAGAACGCCTGCTTGGAAACCGCTGACCCCACTCCGCGTGGAACTGTTCAACCCGGCCGACGCTGGGTTAATCTTCTTCTTGGTAGCGGCGTCGTGGCCTCGATCATCTCCTTCATCTATCCCGCCATGCGATACATCATCCCCCCGCCCGTCACAGAATCCTCTAGCCGTTTTGTGGTGGCGGCGAAGGTGGGCGAACTCAAGAATAACAGCGGAAAGATCTTCAAATTCGGTTCTCGGCCCGCAATACTGGTTCGCCTGGTGGACGGCAGCTACCGGGCTTTTTCCGCCGTGTGCACGCACTTGAGTTGCACGGTACAATATCGATCCGACCTGCACGAGATCTGGTGCGCGTGTCACAACGGACTCTACGATCTCGAGGGGCGCAATGTCAGCGGCCCTCCGCCACGTCCGCTGGAGAGCTACGAGGTTCACATTCAGGGTGAGGACGTGGTGGTAACTCGCACCACCTGACTATGGCTACTCTCTACCGCAAAACTCTGAACTGGCTCGACGAAAGGTTCGGCGCCGGAAGTGTGGAGGAATTCTTACGCCATAAGACGGTTCCGGTGAATCGCCACACCGTCTGGTCCTATTTGGGCGGCATAACGCTTTTTCTATTCATCATTCAGGTCCTGACCGGCATCCTGTTGCTGCTTTATTATCGCCCCACGCCCAACGACGCCTTCGAAAGCGTGCAATACATCATGACTCAGGTGCGCTTCGGCTGGCTCATCCGGTCCGTGCACAGTTGGTCGGCGAACCTGATGATCTTCACCGCTTTCGTTCACATGTTCAGCGTCTATTTCCTGAAGGCTTATCGCAAGCCGCGAGAACTCACCTGGCTCAGTGGCATTTTGCTGTTATTCATCCTTATGGGTTTTGGCTTCAGCGGTTATCTCCTGCCCTGGAACACTCTTTCCTTCTTTGCCACCAAAGTGGGAACCGAGATGGCAGGTTCGATTCCGGGCATCGGGAAATGGCTTCTGGTTTTCCTGCGCGGCGGCCAGGAAGTTACCGGCGCCACCTTGACGCGATTCTTCGGATTCCATGTTGCCGTGTTGCCGGGACTCGCCACCGTACTGCTTGCCATGCATTTATTACTCGTACAGCGCTTGGGGATGAGCGTTCCGCCAAGCGTCGAGCGCGCCATCGCCGAGGGACGCGCCACACCGCGTTCCATACCTTTCTTCCCCAATTTCCTGCTTCGCGACATGATCGGCTGGTATGCAGCTTTAGGGGTGCTGGGAGGGCTGGCCGCAATCTTCCCGTGGGAACTGGGAACCAAGGCCGATGCATTTGCTGCCGCTCCGGCGGGAATTCGGCCGGAGTGGTATTTTCTTTTCATGTTTCAAACCCTGAAGTATCTCCCTGCCAAAATCCTTTTCCTGGAAGGCGAATTTGCAGGCTTGCTGGGATTCGGTGCGGCGGCAGCGGTGTGGGTCTTAGTGCCGTTCCTGGACCGCCGCATCGGTTTCGGTCGTGTGACGCGCTTTTTCACCGGCCTGGGGATCTTTGTGATCGGATTCATCGTTGTGTTGTCGGCGTTAGCCCTGCGTTAGACCGCTATGAAGAATTCCACGACATGCATCGCTTTGATTCTCTTCTCGCTCCAAGCTGCCTCTGCCGCTCCGCCCAAAGACACTTGCATCACCTGCCACTCGGCGCTGGAGGGGGATCTCGCCAAACCCGCCAAGCTGTTTGAAGGCGATGTTCATCATCAGGCCGGTTTAAGCTGTGCAGATTGCCATGGCGGCAATCCGAACGACGAGTCGATGGACGCCATGAGCCGCGCCAAAGGCTTTCGCGGCGCTCCGAAGAAAAATCAGACCCCCGATTTCTGCGCCCGCTGCCATGCTGACGCAGCCTATATGCATCGCTTCGATCCTAAGATGCGGGTGGACCAGTTGAGTCAGTATCTGACCAGCGTACACGGGAAGCGACTGAAGCAGGGTGACACCAAGGTGGCTGCCTGCGTCGATTGCCACGGCGTGCACAACATTCTTCCCGTCTCTGACACTCGGTCGCCGGTCTTTCCTGCCAACGTGGCTTCGACGTGCGCCCACTGCCACTCCGACGCCGCCTACATGAAGGGCTACGGCATTCCCACCAATCAATTCGCACTTTACGAGAAGAGCGTGCACGCCCAGACGCTGGCAAGTGGAGACACTTCAGCGCCCACCTGCTCGACCTGCCACGGCAACCACGGGGCCACTCCACCCGGGGTCAACTCGGTCGCTAACGTATGTGGTACCTGCCACGTGATGAACGAGCAACTCTTCGAAAAGAGCCCCCACCAAGCCGCCTTCGCAAAAATGGGATTGCCGGGGTGTGTGCAGTGCCATTCGAACCACGAAATCGTCCGGCCCACTGACGCCTGGGTGGGATCGGGGCCACAATCCGTGTGCGTCACCTGCCACACACCGGGTGATAAGGGCTACACCGTCGCGCAAGCCATGTCGGCAGGCCTCGCCAATCTCAACTCCTCGCTGGCGCGCGCGGAGAAAGTGCTCAGTGTCGCAGAACGCGACGGAATGGATGTTTCGGGCGCCAAAGTAGAACTGGCGGGCACGAATGAGGCTTTGGTGAAAGCTCGAGTCAACGTTCACGCGTTCGAGGAGGCGTCGGTCCGAGAACTCACGGATTCGGGAGTAGAAATCGCAGGAAAGTCATACCAGGCCGGTGTGGCGGCGCTTCGCGAACGTGATTCTCGCCGCAAGGGTTTGGGAATTGCTCTTATCGCCATCGTCCTTGCCATCGGCGGTCTCTACCTGAAAATCCGCCAGATGGAGTCTCGGGAGTAAGAACTGAGGCGTTGTCACGTAATAACCGTTCCATTCTCGGATCGAAACCCCCTCGCCCCCGGATACTCTCCCCCAAGGGGGAGAGCCGATTCGATTTGTACCGCCCTCTCCCCCTTGGGGGAGAGGGTGTCCCGATCTGATCGGAACGGGTGAGGGGGTTGTTCGGCGACCATCGCAGTGGTTATTTCGCGACGACCCTCAGCTCTAAGGCGAGAGCACCCAACCACATCGCAGTTGATTTCACCAACACCTACCTATCACTTCTCGGCCAACCTCACGCGGATATCCACGGCGCGAAAATCTTTGGCCTCCGGGAAAACCATCAAGGGATTGATGTCCATCTCGGCGAGTTGAGGCAAATCCTCGACGAGTTGAGAGAATCGCTCCAGGATTTCTGCCAAGCCCGCCACGTCGACGGCAGGTTCCCCGCGCACTCCTTCAAGAAGCCGATAGCCGCGAATCTGCCGTATCATCTCCCGCGCCTCGAGGTCGGTGATGGGCGGCACGCGAAAGACGACATCGTTGAAGGTCTCCACATAGATTCCGCCCAACCCAAACATCACCAGGGGTCCAAACTTGGGGTCGTGAGTCATACCGACAATGACCTCGCGTCCGCCCCGCACGTACTCCTGCACCAGGAAACCCATTTGACCCTCGGCCATTGCGGAATTCGGGCGGCGCCGCTTCACCTCCTCCGACATCTTCCGGCCGGCGGCGATCAAGTCCTCCGGCGTGTGGATATCGAGCATCACCCCACCCGCCTCCGTCTTGTGGACTAGCCCGGGGGCAAGAGCTTTCAGGACGACCGGATAGCGCACTCCTTGGGCAACTTCTCCAAGCTCTTTTCCATCCTGGGCGACCGCCGATTGAGCAACGGGAATGCCATAGCACTCGAGCAACCGTTGCGCCTCCAGGGAAGTCAAATCAGAACGTCCCTGGCGGCGGACCTCGTTCAGAAGGTTTACTGCCGCCTCGCGGTCGGCGTCAAAACTCAGGACTTCGCCGATGGGTTTTTCCCGCCACTGTCGATAGCGGTCCAACGCTGCCAACGCATGCACGGCTGATTCGGGAAACAAATAGATGGCCATATGGCCGGGATGCTTTTCGTTCAACTCCTTGAGGAACTCGTCGGGGGCCATGAACACGCCAAACACCGGCTTGTCGAACTTCTTGCGCAACGCCTCGAGACCATCAACGATCTCCATCGCGTCGATCATCATGGGAGGAACACACACCACGAGAAGGGAGTCGATCCCCTCGTCTTCGAGCAGGATTCTGGCGCAAGCATCATACTGGCTGCGAGCGGATTTGGGAGTCATATCGATAGGGTTCTGAACGACGGCCTCGGGCGGTAGCAGGCGGCGAAGCTCCTGGCGCGTCCTGGGGGAAAGCTCTCCAAGTCTGAGACCGAGACTTACCGCCGTGTCGGTGGCCATGATGGCGGGCCCGCCGGCGTTGGTCAGAATCCCCAGCCGGTTCCCGCGCGGCAGGGGGTTCTTGGAAAAACCCAGGGTCAAATCGAAAAGCTCCTCCACGGTGTTCACTCGGATTACTCCGGACTGTTCCAGAAGCGCGCCCGCAGCGATGTCCAGACCCTGGCGCGCCGAGAGTGCCCCCGTATGTGACATGGCCGCCTTTGCTCCGGCCTCCGTTCGGCCTGACTTCACCGCCAGGATGGGCTTGCGTTTTGAGATGCGGCGGGAAATCTGCATGAAGCGCTTTATGTTGCCGATTGACTCCAGGTACATCAGGATCAGATCTGTGTTCGAATCGTTCTCCCAATAAAGCAGCAACTCGTTGCTGGAGACATCCGTTATGTTCCCCAGTCCCACGAAGTAGGAGAAGCCGATGTCGAGCTGTTGAGCGATGTTCAGGATCGCAACCCCGAGCGCTCCACTCTGCGACATGAACGCGACACGCCCGGTCAGGGGCAATGTGGGCGCAAAGGTGGAGTCCATGTGGACCGCCGGGTCGGTGTTGATCAATCCCATGCAGTTGGGTCCGATCATGCGCATTCCGTAACGCCGGATTCGCTCACCTAGCTCGGCCTCCATCCTCCTCCCCTCTTCTCCCGTCTCAGAAAAACCCGCCGTGATGACCACCAAGCCTTTCACACCCTTCCTGCCACAGTCGTCCACAACCGCCAGCACGGCTTCGCGCGGCACCACGATAATCGCCAGGTCCACCTGGTCAGGGATAGAACTGACCGAGGGATAAGCTTTCATCGAGTGAACGAAATCTGCCTTGGGATTCACGGGGAAGAGCATGCCCCGGTATTCGAATTCAATCAGTTGGTGCAGAATCTGGCGGCCAATTGAGCCGGCTCGGCGCGAGGCGCCGACCACCGCAATGGATTGTGGCTTGAGAAGTGAGTCAAGGGTATGCATGATCACTCCTTTTACCCGTATTGCAGGTCCTTGCCAAGCGAAGAAAAGTCGAATCTCGGAACATCCCGGCCTACTGGTGCAGTCGCAGGCAGTAGGGAATAGTCAGTAAGCTGTAGTCAGTGGGTAGGTAGTGGGCAGTAAGCAGTAAGCAGTAGGCAGTATGCAGCATGCAGTATGCCGTAGACAGTGGGCAGCGGGCAAAGGCCGAAGTTTGAATCTGGAATCTTGAATCTGGAATCCGGAATTTGTAATCTGAAATTGCTTTTTCCCTCCGTCCACTGCCAACTGCTGCCTGCCTACCGCCAACCTCCTGTCTCCTGCTCGTCACTCGCCCACCCGCGGCGGGTTACTCGTCACTGTTTTTCCGGCGAGAATCATGCTGCAATTTCAAATTTGAAGCGTATAATCCGCAATCCAGTCGAAATGATTCCTGGTTCGCCCGCACTCCGCACGCGGCGAGAGGAAACTCCGGGGGTACATCTAATGGACACACAGGATCGGACGGCCACGCGATACTTGATGGCAACGGCGTGTGCGGGACTGTTCACTTTCGGGGTTATGACCTCCTTCCTTGGCGCCACTCTTCCCGAGCTGAGCGCCCGGTTGAACTTTGACTTGGCTCGCGGCGGCGCTCTCTTCAGCTTCCTTTATTTCCCCCAAATTCCCATGGTTTTTCTGGCAGGACCATTGATCGACCGCTTTGGCAAGAAGCCCGTCCTGGCCGCGGGTTTCCTTCTCTGCGCAACGGCTCTGGTGGGAATTGCTTATGCTCCGAGCTATGCGGTTTTGGCAGCGCTGCTCATCGCGCTGGGGCTGGGAGGGGCCTCGGCCATGAGCGCTTCCAACACGCTTATCCCCGACCTTTACCCCGAAAACCCTTCCTCCGCTCTGAATCTGGGGGGCGTTTTCTTTGGCGTCGGCGCGATCTTTTTTCCCTGGCTGGTGGCTCTGATGACGGCACGGCTGGGCCTCGTGCTTACGTTGTGGTTGATCACCCTGCTGGTCGCCGGGGTTGCGGTGGTCGCCTTTATGCAGAGGTTTCCGCCGGTCAGCGCGGGCGGTGGGTTTGATTGGCACGAGGCACGGAGGTTGGCTCTGAATCCGGCGGTGATCATTTTAGCTCTCGTCTTGTTTTTCTATTCCGCCGTCGAGATCTCCACGGCCGGCTGGACCAGAACCTTTCTCCAGCAAGACCTCCTCGCCACGCCGCAGACTTCAAAAGCCATTCTGACGATATTCTGGATTGCCATGATGGTGGGACGACTCGCCGCCAGCCAAGTGGTCAAGTATGTGCGCGGGCCCAACCTGCTTCTGGGCGCGGCGATGGGTGCGGTGGGTGGGCTCTTGGTGGTTGCCATGGCGCACTCTGTGGTGGTGGCCACCGTGGGTATCGTTATCTGCGGACTCACCTATGCGCCGGTCTTCCCCACCACGGCCGGAACCGCCAGCACTTACTTTCCGAAATTGTTTGCAACGGTTTTTGGCATGCTCATGGCTGTTGGGCTGTCTGCAGGAGTAATTCTCCCTCCTGCCATCGGCTACGTAGCGAAGATTGCAACGGTAAGAGCAGGCATTTCTCTGGTGGTAGCTTTCGCTGTCCTCTTGACTGTCGTGCAAGCGATTTTCCTGGCTTACGAGCGCCGCAGACTTTTGAAATCCTCCAGCTAACCCTCATATCTCACCACGATTGGGCATTTTTAGCGTGCTGCCGGAAGTGGGCTATCCCGCCTTGCGGGACCTCTGCCGGGGCTATGGAACGGCCATCCGAATAGGCGACAAGGCGGGGTCTACGCATCACGCAGCAAACGCCTGCACGCCCCCGGCGGAGGCTGCGGCCTTGAGCTTGTCATCGAGCGTCGCAAGCGGCAGGCCGCGGCGCAAGGCCAGTTCCAGATAGGCCGCGTTATAGGCCGAAAGGCGATGCGCACGCGCCAGGCTTAGCACTTCACCCCAAGCCCGGTCGTTGGTCTCGTCATCGACGGCAATGGGGAGGAACCCGAGGTAGGTAAGCCATTTGGCGGCTTGCGCCTCCGTGCTCCGCTGTCGCCGCTCTCCCATCAGCAGCGCGTTCGCCACCTCCAGGGGCCAAATCAGCGGCACGGCGGCGCGCGTTGCCGGAAGGCGTGCCGCAACCGCATCTGCATACGGGTCTGCCTCGTCCTTGAAGTACCAGGCCAAAGCGAGCGAGGCGTCGAGGACAAACTCGGCCATGCCGGGCTTCTTTGCCTTTTTCGCCATCGTGCCTCCTCTTGGTCGCGCTTAGCCTAAAAGCGGCGACCTTCGTCAATCAGTTCCCGAATGGACACATGGCCGCCCAGCGTTGGCCCCTCGCGGTCCCGGAACGCCAGCATCTCCTGCACGACATGATGCACATCCCGCTGCTCCTGCTTGGGGGGCGGACCAATCAGGGCCGCAGGTCTGCCGCGCCGTGTGATAAGAACTTTCCTTCCCTTCGCGACGTGGTCGAGTAGCTCCGAAAAATGTGTCCGTGCTTCGTAGAGACCCATCGTGGTCATATCCCTGCCTTCCTATTGACCTGTCTATTTGACCAGTCTAACAGAGCTGCAGCGGTCGGGCAAATAATCATCCCCAGGGTGGGGCGGTCGGCGATGGAGCGGAGGTGCGCGATATGAAAGTTGGCGTTCAACTTTCCAGTAAGGACGCTGCAAAGGCCCTTCACGATACAGGCGCCCGTAGCGGCGGGGGAATTTATCCCGATCTTATCGGGAGCCCGCCGTTATCGAGCAATGCAGCGCAGCGCGGCGGAGCCGCAACCGACCGTCTTTTGTGGGTCCGAGTTCGATGTGGGCGCCCTTCATGCCGGCGAAGCCGGCCTTGGAGTGCGGTAGCAGCAGCTACCGCCTTCCGCCCTTGATTCATACCGCAATCGCGCCAGAGCTAGAGCGAGAAAGGCGGTAGCTGCTGCTACCGCACTCCAAGGCGCTTCGCGCAAGCTCAGAGCATAACTTGTCATAAATGGATAGGAGATGTCGCCCCACTCAAGTCGCAAAATGTTTGCTAGAAAAACAAGAGTTTGCGATCTTGCAATGCAGAATTATCAGTCAGCCGACAGATTACTCTGCGGCATTTCGTTCTTGTCGTATTTCGAGCCGCGGAGTAGTGCAGAATGCGCACAACTCCGCGCTGCCTGCTTGGTAAAGGCGGAGGACAACTTGAAGCAATAATTTTGCAAGAAAACGAAGGTCACGTGGTTCATAATTAGATATCAAGGCATGGATTAGCCGGGTAAAGGGGTCAGGCAGTGGTCAAGGCGAAAGGCCCAACGTCAAGCAGAGTACGCTTGACTGCTGGTACTCGCTTAGATTCTACCTAGTCTTATTCGGGAGGTCTGACCATGAAAAGGTGGATAAGCTCACCTTTGAAGTTTCAGGGAAGCACCACTCTGATGGAACCCCGAGCAGGCTATTTGTTGGGATTTGTGGTGCTTCTTGCGAGCCTCGGTCTCGCGAAGGGCCAGCATTACCTATGGGACATTCCGAACGTGGACGTTCCAAACAAGGTTAGGGTGGGGGAAGCATTCTCGCAGCGAGGTTCGCTCACCGTCTTGGTTCCAAAGACTAGTCAACACCGGCCGAACTAAGACTACCCGTGGGGGATTCTATTGAACGAGTTCAAGAGTGACTTCCCCGACTTTCATCTGGACTTCCAAATACTGGATGAGGGTGATTTTGCCGAGAGATTGCATTCTTCCCCGCAGGACCCACATTTTCCGGACGTGGCGTTTGTAGACAACGACAGTGACCGTCGTCCGCTGCTAGACGACAAAACCGTGGTGATGATGTGGGGCCAAACGCGCTTTGAATTCGCCGATTCGTGGTCGTGGGTGATTTTGCGGCAGGGGAGGAATTTTGAAGCTGGAAAGGCTTTCATGCTCTGGTTGGCACAATCCCCCCGTTGGAAGCCCATGCAAGTGAGCACGGCCTCTATCAGTCCGGCGGACATTGCCAAGGTTCAGGCAATTTCCAAAAAAGCCGTTCTGGCCATTGCGTACGGGAGTCGGCGAGCGCTTTGGTCGATCATGGACCCTGCGGCAGGCCATTTTGATGACTTCGGAGTTGAAATAGCTGGTACCGTTAAAGGCGTTCAGCCCCTTTTGACCTTTGGCAACTCGAGATTGGCTTTTGTTTTATTGGCCGAAGTAGGCCAAAGAGAGAAGGAAGTTCCGCTGTCTTCGTGGTTTGGGATGGCTCATTCGGCGGTTATTCTCAGAAATCTGGGCGACGGCTGGAAGGTGCTGGCTTTTCTGCCGGACGGTTCGCTTCCTTATCTCGAGGGTTTGCTCGGAGCTTTTGATCACCTGGGTCTGGACGAGGGGCCGGCTGAAGCAGTGCCAAAAGTAACGCTGCTGGCTCCAGCCGATCATGCGCAATTACTGCACCACCCAGTTCCCTATCTCGAATGGACGCAAGTTGACCCGAATCCGGCGGCATATGTCTTGGAGACCCAATCTACTCCCGGGGGGCGCGAACATTGGTCACCGAGCTGGATCAAGGTTATTTCGCCTATTCCCACCGATTCTCCTCTCCGCATGTGGATGCCCTTTGACAACGCACCACCTCAGCGCTGGAGAGTATGGGCCATCAGCAAGAGCGGAATCTTATCAACGAGCGACTGGCGCAAAATCGATTTCACCAATTGAGGCGTGGATAGCGCGTGCACGAATGCAACAAGCCACGGCCAGCGCATTCCTGGTTGAGGTTTTGTGGTCATGGGGATAGTGCAGGGAGCGTGCGCGGAGTCCAGTGGGTGAAGACCTCGCTCTGCGCTTTGGCCTTTATCTTAGATGGTGGGTGGTTGAGGGGAGCATGTTAAACGTGATCGCTCCGTAGATCGCGCGCCCGCGGCGAGCGGGTCGCCTGCCTTGTTGTCCCATGCTTCAGAAACGTCCCCTGCTCGAGCTCCTTGAATGCCTGCCGAAGTTATTCTTGCGTCTTCATTACGATCGGGCCGTACCACGCCACGGGCTCCTCAAGAGGTTGCCCCACAACTGGAAACCATGCATTCGGCCATGTTCAACGCAGGACTGCAAGTGCCCCGGCTCTCCCGTCCATGTCGTCTGTACATCCGGTAAGCAGGAAGGTATACTCCCGGACGGCTCCCGCAACGCAAGCCGCGCACTCCAGGGAGCTAAATCCTTATCGATAAGGAGACGCCATGTGGACACGAAGAGACTTCCTGCGAATGGCTCTGGCCCTACCCGCTGGGTCATGGCTGGCACGCTATCAAGCGCTGGCCGCGCCCTTGCGTGGTGCGGTGAAGATCACGTCCATCAAGGCGCTGCAACTGGATTTTGAATTCGATGGTTGTCTGGTCAAGATTGAAACCGACGCCGGAATTACCGGGTACGGAGAAACCGGCGTGGATGTCCGGACGGCGCGTGCCCGCATTCCGCTCTTGCACCTCGATGGCGCCGACCCCCTCGCCATCGAGCGTCATTTCCAGGCCATGGCCGGAGCCATTCATCCTTACCGGCCCATCATCCCCTTGATCAGCGGAATTGACATGGCCTTGTGGGATGTGGCCGGGAAGATTCTGGATCTCCCCGTCTACAAGCTGCTGGGAGGGCCGGTGCGTGATGGCGTACGGTTGTATTCACACGGGGATTCTATTAAGGACATGAGCAGCCCGGCCTCGTGCCGCGAGTGGGCGCAGATGATCCGCGAGCAGCCCGAAGGCTTCACGACTTTCAAGATCGAGCCGATGCAGGCATTGGCTCGCGGCGAAGAGGTGGGCCCCACCGTCACCACCGCGCAACTGAAGAAAATCGCCCGGGGATTCGAGAATGTGCGCGCCGCCGTGGGCGATGATATCGACATCGCCGTCCATTGCCACAACCAGTGGGACACCCCCAGCGCGATTGCCGTGTCCAGGGCCACCGAATCGATGCAGCCCTTGTTTATTGAAGACCCACTGAGCAGCGTCGAATACTGCGAATCGTGGATGGCGGTCAAGCGGGAGACACGCACGCCGGTTCTGACCGGGGAAAAGCTCGAGATGGTTAAACAGTTCAAACCCTTTATCGATACTCAGGCGGTGGATATTATCCATCCTGATATTTCCTATGCGGGTGGCATCAGCGGCTGCCGGAGGATCGCCGACTACGCGGCGCTGTATCGCACGCCCATGGCTCTGCACAACGTGGGGACACTGGTGCGGACGTATGCCTCGGTTCAACTCGCCGCAGCGATTTCAAATTTCTACCGCTCCGAAAACCGTCTGGGCCGCCCCGGACGCATGGTCGAGAAGATGGCTGCGGGAAAGCCGCCGGTGGTAAGGAACTCGACCTTTGAGCTCCCGGAGGGGCCCGGCCTCGGTCTCGAAATCGACCCCGGCTTCATGCGCGAGCACACACCGCGTGGGGAAGACTGGGCCTAACCTCATTGCTGTTCACCCAGGCAATGCCGGCGAACAGGCCTCCTACCTCGTCGTCTGATGCTTCAGAAATGTCCCCTGCTCGATCTCCCTGAATGCCTGCCGAAGCTGTTCTTGCGTGTTCATCACGATCGGGCCGTACCACGCCACCGGCTCCTCAAGCGGTCTTCCCGAGACCAGCAGGAACCGGATTCCGTCGTCCCTGGCGTGTACCGTGACTTCGTCGCCGCGATCGAAGAGCACCAGCGAGCGGTTGTCCGCCTCCGTGGAAGGCGACGTGTCCGCCCATCCGGCCGGTTCCGTGGGCACCGCCAGGGGACCGGACGCGTTGCAGAACTTTCCCGCCCCGGCGAAAACGTACGCGAAGGCGTGACGAGTCGTCTCGACCGGCAAAGTCTTCCTCGCGCCCGGCGGAACCGACACATCGAGGTAGATTGGGTCGGCGGCGATCCCGTCCACGGGACCGTTCACGCCCCAAAAACTTCCGCAGACGACGCGAACCTGCGTGCCGTCATCATCCGTGATTACGGGGATGTCGACCGCCTTCACCTCCTGGTAACGCGGCGCTGTCATCTTGAGAGACGCAGGAAGGTTGGCCCACAACTGGAAACCATGCATTCGGCCGTCACCATCACCCTTTGGCATCTCCTGGTGGATGATGCCGCTCCCCGCCGTCATCCACTGGACGTCGCCGGCGGCGATGGCGCCGCTGTGCCCGAGGCTGTCACCGTGCTCGACAGTTCCCGCCAGGACGTAGGTGATGGTCTCTATCCCCCGGTGTGGATGCCAAGGGAAACCAGCCAGGTAATCCTCGGGCCGCTCGTTGCGGAAGTCGTCGAGGAGAAGGAACGGATCGAAGTCGGACGTGTTGCCGAAGCCGAACGCGCGGCGCAAGTGCACGCCCGCGCCCTCGATGGTCGGCTTCGCCTTGATGAGCCGCTTAATGGGTCGAAGGGACATGTTAGCCTCCAGTACCGACAGTCTACCACGCTGAACGCGGCGCGGGGCATCTCCGCTTCCGAGCTGATCTCGTCAGGTTTCTCTTAACAAGGTCCAAATCCAGCCGATGAAGGTAAAGACAAGGAAGGGGTACGCGAAGAACGGCAGCGGCGACGAGGTTGGCAACAACTGTTCACCCCAAAAAATTCTCGCGGAGGTAATGGCAAATAGAATCGAACTGGCGATGCCCACGAGACGAACCAGAATGGGGAATTCTCCGGGAATACTAATTAACAGAAGGGAAGTGGCCCATAACCCTGTGCCCGCAGCAAAGGCAGGGACACTTCCGACGAGACCCGCCGCAGTCCCCGAAAGCACTACGGCCTCTCCAATTGCAAATACAAGAAACCCGGCAGCGACAAAATCACTTCCCTCTCCGAAGAATTTCAAGGTGAGCAGGGCGGTGGCCATTACAAGACCAAGGGCATCGATTCCCCATGAGATGTTTCGCAGATTTGGCTGTGCGACGAGCGTCCCGGCAAGACCAAATACTGCGCCAAGAGCAAGGCCAACAGCGGCTACGAGGTTTAGTGAGGTTCTCATTTCGGTTCCCTTACTGTACGACCGGTATTACGAGTTTAGCAAGCCTTGGCGAATCGGGGTAGTGTCCTAAATTTGTGTTGATCAACACCAAGGCTCTTAAAGCCCCAAAGGGGCGACCTAACTCAGCCCAGGCCAACGGCCCATAAGCGTTAACCTAATCGAAACCGTATCGGCGTCGC
>Ga0182011_10002031_pt1 | contig 17338 bp, 16 predicted proteins | sample 711E1DmetaG_FD_120481 | JGI IMG/M metagenome (GOLD analysis project Ga0182011, IMG submission 120481) | Permafrost microbial communities from Stordalen Mire, Sweden - 711E1D metaG | ecosystem: Environmental > Terrestrial > Soil > Wetlands > Permafrost | place: Sweden: Stordalen | collected... | reverse complement strand
GAAGAAAATTCTTCCGGTGCCGTCTTTGAAGTCCGCGCCCTGCGCGTTGGGAATATACAGGCAATAACCGCGTGGAATGAGCGTGCCATCAGGATTAGAACTGCGCGCAACATAAACCGGCACGTCGGCGGTGGCCAGTTTTTGAAATGCCTCCTGGTTGTTTTTGAGCGTATATTTTTCCGAACGGATTTCATCGGCCAGCGTTTTGTCAAAGTGACTTTTCATCTGCCAATACGCCGCGCCGATTCCCAAAGCGGCAATGGACAGGCCGACCATCACGCCCGCCGTCAACGCCATTTTCCAAATGCGCTGCGGCCACAGTTTCGCGGCGCGGTCGGCGGCGGCATTGAGTCTCTCCACAGTCGGCCCGACAGTGTAAGCGAGATCACTCGCTCGAACATGAAGCGGCAGGAAGAGGTTTTTCATTGCATCCTCGATTCCCTTTACAATCGCCTTGGTGTCCACTTGCGAGCCGATATTTTTCAGCATCAATTCGATGCTGGCAACCGTCTCGTCGCACTTGGCCTGCGTGATTTTGCAAAGCTCGTCCGTCTTGGCGGCGTGATTGGTGATGTTCACATCGCGGGCTTCAATCGTCTTGGCAATCATGGCGATTTCCTCACGCATGTCCTCCAAAATGGCAAATGACTCCTGATTGGCCTGAACTGCGGCCTTGGGGATGCGCCCGACATAACAGGCATATACGTCCAGCACCAGCAAAAGCTGGGTGAAAAATTGCGTGCTGTCGCCGTCGGCGAAACGCTGATAAACCTTCCGCGCCAGCTCCCGCTTTTCAGCGGGATAAGTGGCGAGCATTTCTTCAAATAAATCTGATTCGGCCATAACGTCTCCTATTTAGTTGGTGAGATTCACTTTCGCGCCGCGCTTGGCGGCAAACGGTTCGCCAATGGGCGGCACAATCTTGGGTTTTATACCCGCCGCTTCGACGGCTGGCAAAAGTTTTCCGGCAATCTGGTCATATTGATTGAACATGGTCGCCAGCCAGTCCTGCAAGACGCCCCGCGCCATGATGTCCAAGCCAAGGGTGTCGCTGCCGATGGCCTCGTTAAACGGGATGCCGCGCTGCTGGTCAGCCTCAAGTTTGGCGAGCCGGAGTTTTACAAATTCCGACAGCACCGGCACGGTGATGGTGACTGCGCCGCAGTCGAGCAATTCTTTTTCCATCGGGCTGTTGTCAAACATCCGGTTGCGGGATGCCCGCGCCGGATTGCGGACGATGACGTAATCCACCTGTCTGCCGCAGAACTGGCAGACGGCATCGAGGTTCGTCATCACGTCCATGTCATCGAAGGGAAAAACCATGAGCGTGATGCCGATGTTTTGCGCGCTGGCGATTTCAAAGAAATGGGTGGCGGCAAGTGCCTTCATCAGTTGCGCGTCCAGATGCGCCCGTGGATCAATCAGCGTGACGGGCTTGGCGGTGGTCTTTCGCAGAATCAAAATGAGTTCGTCCAGGTCTTCGGCCTGACCGTTCAACGGCGTGAGTTTGACCTGGCTTGGGAACAAGCGGGACAAGGTGCGGTTGTCGCCGTCCAGATCAAATCCCTGCCACGGGATGCCACGTTGGTTAAGCCAGCACGCGCGGGCGGCGGCTTCGATGCTTTTGCCCACGTTTCCTTTGGCCTGAATGGGCAGAATCAGGCGATGTTTCGTTGTTTTCATATTTCGAGGTTGAACCGATATTGGTTCGTTGTTTTGGTTGTTGTTGTTTGCGGTGTTGGAGTGAAAACTGGTGCGGCCTGTTCAACTTCAAGCGGACTGCCGCTGCGTGGCCGGCGGGCAATCGCCCGCTCGCAGAAACGATAAACGGATGTGAGCGTCGTCTGGACGCCGCGCTCATTGAGCCATTTGGCAATCTGGCCGTATGTCCAATGCTTGCGGCGCAAAGCGAAAATGGCTTCGCGGTGCGCTTCCAGTTTGCTGCGCGTTCTGCGCGCTTGCTCGTTTTCGGCTTGTGGCTGCAAATTCATTTTTGTTCTGGTTTTTCTGCACCAATAATTCCGTCAGACGTTTGCGCAAATTTTGCGGAAAATTTGCGCAACGCCGCGCCGGGCGGCGAGTCCCTCTAGCTGTGCTAAGGGAAGATGTCTGACGGAATTATTGGCTTTTGATACTGGCTTCATAGCTGTGTGCATCGTTGTCATTATGATACGTTGATTGAATTGGATACCGTTACCGAGTAGTGGGAGGGTAGGTATGGAGTAAGTGCGAATAGTGGTTTCAAGGGGATGACGAGTGGAAAATTCCGGTTACAGTGGCCTCTATGTTAAGAGTCATAGCGAGTCGGAATGCCAAAGAATACTTCGCAGAATCCTTGAAGCGCGAAGATTATTACAGTGAAGGGCAGGAAGTCAGCGGCGATTGGAATGGAATCGCCGCTGAACGCTTGGGACTTTCAGGGGCGGTAACAACGGCTGCTTTTGAATCCCTGTGCGACAATAAAATTCCGGGGACTGATGAACGGTTGACACAACGGAACAAAAGCAATCGGACGGTTGGGTATGATTTCAATTTCCATTGTCCAAAGTCCGTGTCCGTTGCTTACGAGTTCACACAGGATGAACGGATTTTAGGCGCGTTCAAAATGTCCGTGAACCAGACGATGCGCGAAATCGAATCGGAAATCAAAACACGGGTGCGGAAACAGGGAGCCAATGAGAACCGGACAACGGGCAATATGGTTTGGGCGGAGTTCGTTCACTTCACCGCGAGACCAGTCAACGGCATACCTGATCCGCATTTACACGCCCATTGCTATACCTTCAACACGACCTGGGATGACGAGGAAAAGAAATGGAAGGCGGGACAGTTCCGGGATTTGAAAGGTGATGCACCGTATTTTGAAGCGGCCTTTCATGCACGGTTTTCAAGGCAACTGGCGGAATTGGGTTATCGCATCGAACGGACGGCGAAAGGTTGGGAACTGGCCGGGATGCCACAACGGGTGCTGGATGAGTTTTCCAAGCGCACGGAGCAGGTCGAGCAAAAGGCAAAGGAATTGGGCATCACGTCGGCCAAGGGAAAAGACGGACTGGCGGCACTGACACGCGAACGAAAGCAAAAGCAGTTCACCAAGCCGGAATTAAGAGAATTATGGAACACGCGCATTTCAGCACAGGAACGGGCGGGCATCCAGAACATCCTCCGCAATCAGGTTTCTTCCGCGCCAAAGATTTCGGAAATGAAGGCGATGGATTTTGCCATGCAGCATTGTTACGAACGGGCCTCCATCGTCACGGACAAGGAATTGCTCCGGCACGCGCTGCGCTTCGGCATGGGCGATGTGGACGTGGCACAAACCAAACGCCAGCTTTTACGCGATGAACTGATTAAGGAAACCGTGGATGGTCGGCAATGGCTCACCACCAAGGACGTGCTGGCGGAAGAAAAACGGCTGATTGATTTCGTCGCGGATGGCAAAGGGAAATTCAAGCCGTTCGGGTTGGGAAAATACCAGTTTCAAAATCAGAAACTTTCCGATGAGCAACGGAACGCCGTCCGGCACGTCCTGCAAAGCACGGAGCGCGTCACGGCCATTCGCGGCGGGGCTGGCACGGGCAAGACGACGATGATGAAGGAAGCCGTGGCCGCGATTGAATCCGGTGGCGCGAAAGTTTTTACTTTCGCGCCATCCGCCGAAGCCTCACGCGGGGTGCTGCGGTCGGAGGCCGGTTTTGCCAATGCCGAGACAGTCGAGGCGTTGTTGCAGAATGAAAAATTGCAAGCGCAGGTTCGCGGGCAGGTGATTTGGATTGATGAGGCCGGGCTTTTAAGCGTCCGCACGCTGGCGCGGGTGGCTGATCTCGCCGAAACGGAAAACTGCCGCATCATTCTTTCCGGTGACACCGCCCAGCATCGTGCCGTCGAACGGGGCGATGCGCTCCGGCTTCTGGAACAACACGCCAATCTGCAAGCTGCGGAATTGACACAAATCCGGCGTCAGAAGGCCGACGCGCACAAGGCCGTGGTTGCTGATCTGCGGGCGGGCAATTTGGTGAACGCATTCAAGCGATTGGATAGACTCGGAATGCTGCGGGAAATGGATGCCGACCAGCGGCATGAGGCGTTGGCGACGGATTACACTGCGGCCGTCAGTGAAGGCAAGTCGGCCTTGGTGATTTCGCCAACGCACGCGGAAGGCGAGCGGGTGACGCGGGAAATCCGGGCAAAATTGAAAGCGGCGCGGAAGCTGGCCGCTGACGAATATGAATTCATTCAACTCAAAAATCTGCAATGGACGGAAGCGCAACGCGGCGACGCGCGGAATTATCAGGCCGGGCAGGTCGTCCAGTTTCACCAAAACCTCGCCGGGTTCCGGCGCGGGGAACGGGTCACGGTAAAATCACACGATGCCAGCGGCGTCATGGTCGGGCGGCAGAATGGCGGGACGGCCTCGCTCCCGTTGGACATGGCGGCGCATTTCCAAGTTTATGAATCCCGGCAAATCGTCCTGGCTGCCGGTGATTGGATTCGGATTACGCAGAACGGTTTTGCCAAGGAAAAGCAGCGGCTGAACAACGGCGATTTGAAACAAGTGAAGGGCTTCACCAAAGACGGGGACATCAAGCTGGAAAACGGGTGGGTGGTTTCAAAAGATTACGGCAACCTGACGCATGGCTATTGCCTCACATCGTATAGTTCGCAGAGCAAGGGCCTGGACTGCGTGTTCGTGGCCGAAAGCTCGGAGTCATTCCGCGCCGCCGACCGCGAGCAGTTTTATGTCTCGGCCAGCCGGTTCAAAGAGGCTCTTAAAATTTACACGGATGACAAACGCCAGTTGCTGGAGGCCGTCCGCAAATCCTCGCACCGGCCTTCGGCGACGGATTTGGTCACCAAGGAAATTTCTGAATCAGCCGATGAGGCGGTGACAAAAAAGCCATTGCAGCCGGTGGCGCAGGTGAATGTTGGAAACCTCCAAAGGTTAATGCTCGCAAAACAAAAAACGAACTGGCTGAGAAATCAGCATCGGAAAGGGGTTAAGATTTGAAAACTGGCGGTCAGATACCAATTTTCTGGCACCGATGAGCGGGGACTTCAATGTGCCCATTAGAACGACCGCGTTGGCATGGCTGACGAAAAAATTGGGGGATGAACCGACTGAACGGCAATTTCCGACTTGAGACGGAGGCAAAAATCCGTGTATAATCCCAATGTGTCGAACGATCTTCAAGTCTGCTATCGGGTTCTTGAACTCGAACCGGGGGTGACTCTGGACGAGGTGAAGCGGTCATATCGTGAGTTGGTGAAAGTTTGGCATCCTGACCGTTTCACGGGTGACGCAAAACTTCACCAGAAAGCCGAAGAAAAGCTCAAACAAATCAACCGGGCGTATGAGGTTTTAGAGGAGGTCTTTCTGAATGGCGGAAAGGCCGAACAGAAAGCCGCCCCGCCTCGGCCACCGCAAGGAAAAAATCCCCATGCCGAGCGCGATGAGTTTTTTCAACGTGGCAACAATTTTTATTTCGGGAACAATGTTTCAAAAAACCTGCCGGAAGCTGCTCGGTGGTTGAAAAAGTCGGCAGAATTGGGTTTGGATAAGGCTCAAGCGTTGCTTGGCTCCATGTATTACAAGGGTGAGGGTGTTTCCAAAGATTCACATGAGGCAGCACGATGGTTAAAATTGGCTGCTGACCAGAAGAATCCTATCGCATGTTTTTGGCTTGGGCGAATGCACGAGAAAGGGTTCGGCACCAATATTCTGCACAAAATGGTGAAGGCAGGCGTTGACTGGCAGCTAGGCGATTCAAAAATTGAGGCATACAAATGGTTCAATCTGGCGGTCACGCATGGCTGTATGGAAGGGCTGGAAGGGATGTCGCGCATTGATATTTATCTGACGCAAGGCCAGATCAATGAGGCGCGAACGCGTGCTGCTAAATTTTACCCTCCGTATCCAGACAGGTCTGCACGCCAGACTATTGCCGAATGGTTTAAGGCTTATATCCAAGAGCTTTCCAAAAACCCAAAATCCGTCGCATGGCGCGCGGAAGTCATGTCTGCGTTAGAACATTTCAAAGGTCTTGAAATGGATATTACCGAAACCGCTTTCAAAAACTTGCAAGACAAGTTTTTTGCCAACCGAACTGCCAAGACATCCAATTTTTTTAAGACCGTAGGCGCAGTGTGGAAGGGTAAGCTAGGAATGACCGCGAGCCGAGACGAAAATGCTCGCCAACTTGCCTACAGGTTTGTCGAAGATGCCTATGGGCTGTCTCCGCGTTATGTTTGTATCAGGGAAAATTTCATGAACCATCTCTGGTTGAACATTTATGCTGGAAGTTAGATTAAACAACGATTCTGGCTGCATTTTACGCGGCACTATTAACATCATTTTTTACATGAAAACGATTCGTTTGGGCTTCGTCCCGTCCGCAAAACCGGCGGCAACGCCCGCGACACCGAAACTTTGAATATATGCCACGGAAAAGAATAAATGCAGGAGAAGAACAATTTCAGTTACTAGCTAACCAATTGGCGAGAGCAAATACACATTATCATTTCGCCAAGATTCTTCACGAGAATCGTCAAACACTTGGTTGGGCTAAAGATTTTTGGGACTATACGTTGACCGCCCATTGTAGCATCGCATTCCTCGACCTTTGTCGCGTTTATGATTACCACAAAGATGGCCTTAACCTTATTAATTGCCTCCAATCAATTGACAAAAGAGTGTTAGACCAAGCCAAGCAGAAGCAATTGAGCCATTATATCGCCGAGTGTCGTCCAACAAGTCAAAATCCGTTGGTCAATAGCTTGCGGAAATGGCGACATAACATTATTGCACATTACAACTTTGAAGCTGCTCATGACCGCGACGGTTTTGATAAAAACAATCCAGATGAACCGGAAGAGATAATTCATTCTCTCATTGAGATGGGGTTCAAAATACTTGAGTGGTGCAGTGGACTACAAGGCAAGCCTACCATTTATCAACAATTTGTTCCCGGAAAAGATGATTGCGAAAAACTTCTCAAGCGCCTGCACTGAAGAGTATGAATAAGAAAACCAAAACCGCTCTAATGTTGCTTCCACTGTGGCTGGTGCTATCCATGTCCGTGCAATCGCAAACCGTTACGAACGCAACAGCAAATAATTCTGATTCACACCCCCAGCAAATGACGCCGGAAGATGCTGCTTACCTTAAATCACAAGGCTGGTCTGATTACGACATAGCCCATGCTCAAATAGTTCCAACCCCACAACAACAGCAAGCCACATTGAGTCCTACGCCGCCCGATCTAAAGAACGCGATTGTTTGTATGGATAGTTTTTTAGGGATGACAAACGCCATGCTTCCGGCAGACGTAATAAGCATGAAGACTGAATCCCTTAAATTCCGAATAAACGGTCAAGATTACAATTATTCCGGTCACTACACGGTGACGCTGAATACTCCGCGCCAACACAAAAACCCATATTTCGGTTTTGGCTCACCAGAGACAGCAAAGATTTTGATTTTGGAAGACTGGGGAGGAAATATGATGCCGCTTCAAAACGCGACAATTTGGGAAAAGAGCAATGGTTTTATTGACGCGGTGGCGTTGGGCAAAGAATGGATTTACTCCGGCTCTTATACAATCCAGAACTGACAAACTTGCCATGTTCAACCTATTCAAGCGTGATCCGGTTCGGGAAAAGCTGAAGATACCAGTCGAGCTTTTCACGGTAACTCTCGCGGGCGCATCCAACGCCTGCAACATTCTTAACGGCGCGAGCGTCACTTATGGAAAGTTCTTCAGCAGGGAGGATATATTTGCTGAAGTTTGCGGCGCACACGTGAAGACAGTGATCGCAACGATGAGCCGAATGGAGGGTTTTGTTGGCTCTATTGATGAAAGGTTCGATAGGGGTGCGCAGTTCTTGTTGGAGAACCTCCCCACAGTATTGAAAAGGCTGAAAGATCCAAAAATGTTGAATGGTTTGAAGTCGCAGGGTTTCAAGGACACGGACTTGGCGTTGATGGAAAAACTTCTAATCGCTGACAAGACGTTCAATCTGGCCGCTTCTTATTACATGGGGATTGGTCTTGATGTTAGCGAAGATGACGTGCTGGACTACGGCAGGAAATACAACCCGAAATTGTTAGCCCTCAATAGCGAGCAACGATCCAATTCGATATTCGCCTATATCGTCCGATGCGTGAGGCTGTCCCACCTAGAGGACAAGCCGCATAAAGAATTCATGATTTCATTCCTCATACGGTTCAACGATACGCTCATGGGAGCCGCCTTGGAAATGGAGCAGAACGTAGAGAAGCTAATGCCGAAGAATTAGTCCACAATCATTCAATGAGATATTTACGCATAATCATTCCCTCATATTTGTTGGTTGGGATAATTATCATTACTTTCACGCAGGCGCGCACACAATTCCTCAAGGACATCGAAGAAACAAAAAACGCAAAAGACAAATCAGGCAAGCCAATACCATTTTACAAGCTTTTGTTGTTTGTCGTGATAATGTTCAGCGTGGCCGTTCTTTTATGGCCTATATTACTACCGAGTTGGTTCGGCAAGAAACGCACCATGTTAGACAGGGTTCAAGAGTCCGGCAGCAAGGTTATCGTCAGTGGCTATCGCAGAATTGGCGCACAACTTGGTTGCCCCCCAACGGCGAAGACAACAGACGAGAAGATTGTTGAGATATACACCAAGGTTGGCACGGCATTTCACGAGGTAGCGAAACAGCGCGGTGAACATATTTCAGCTTTGTATCTCAACAACATTGTTTTGGGGTTTCTAAAATTGTATGAGATGTCGGGCGATCAATTCGTGCATCAACATCTTCAGTATGAGGTGGACAAGTATTTGGCCGAGGGACTGCGACCAGAATACAAACAGGAATTAAGTTTGATTGATTTTAATGTTTGATTGGAATTTATAACTGGTGACCATTCACCAACGACCAGACATTTCAGAATGTGGTAATTATGGACAGATCCGGCGTTCAGAAGATGATTGATCGGGCGTTGGCCAGTTTGTAATCTCCACACAGATTGCCAAAAATATGCCAAAGCCAAAACAGATTTTCCCAGAGACCGATAACCGCTTCCTCGATGAACATATTGTGATATGGCGTTACGTTCCGCTGCGGACTTTGTTCTTCTACCTTAACGGGCTGATATTCATTCCATCCGTTACGAAGTTAAGCACCGGAGACCCGTTTGAGGGTAACTTCTATGAGGATATAGCTTGGTTCAACGAAGCCTTCAGTAAGCACTACGAAAATCAGGCCCAAATGATCGAAGACTGGATATTCAAAAAGTTCTGCTCTGAACAAGTGCAGAAAACAATCGAGATCAATAGACGGAGTCCTAACGGGTCGAATTTTGCATCACAAACCTTGCGAATGCATTATTTTGATTTTATTCGTCAGACTCGATTTGCTTGGTGTTGGTTTAGTTCAAATCATGAGTCTGCGGCAATGTGGAGTGTTTATGGCAACCAAGGAGTAGCAGTCAAAACGACTGTTGGAAAATTAAACGCGCTATTTGAAAAGACCGGATTAGACTTCATCTATGGACAGATGACCTACGTAGATTACCAAAGTGGTGTAAGCACTGAATTCGACCCATTGAGAGACACTGATTACCATTTGTTGCTGCGCCCGTTTTTTTTGAAACGTAAAGAATATGAATCGGAGCATGAAGTTCGATATGTAACTGCCGGCAACTACGATGAACGAGGCGGGATATTATTGAAGGATATAACGCCGCAGGATTGGATTTCCGCAATCAGACTTTGGCCACGTCTGACATCGGACGAGGAACATTCCCTGCGGAAAGCTATCGAGCAATTTATGCCGAATGCAGATTGTCATAAATCCGACCTATTGTCGTCGCAGGTCAACTTATCTGATATGTTACGTATTGACTCAGCGGCAGATTCTAACTGGACACAAAGCCAAGACGGAGTTCCTGTATCGCTTAAAACTTTGTAATAGTCAGTTTCGGTTATAGGTTGGGGCTTCAACCAGTCGAAGCTACAAGGTGCGCAAATTTAAGTCGCCATCTACCTGTAACCGAAAATGTGAGCACATGGTGAAGGACACAGAAGCGGCAACGGCATTGGTGCTGCTGTATTGAGCGCAGGGTCGCCGCGCCTCGCGGCATCCCCGCCGCAGCCCGGCACAGCATGACTGCACAACCCGGCGAACTGCGAGAATTGGCAAAGGGGAAATCGCGTTGCTTTCCGGCGCTACGGATGTTCCGCTATTTTCAAATCAGCGTGCCGGTGCAGCAGGGCAATTCGGGCCGGACGCTCGTGGATGAGCGGGGCAACGTCAGCGGCATTTTGTCTGCCAGGGCGGATGCGTCAGCGGCGTTGACAGCGAACCTGTAAAACTTGCCAGTGGACCGAAAACGATTAAACTGGCGGAATGAAAACGAAATGGTGCGTAGCAATGTGGTAAAAATCCCAAGAGCTATGCAAACGCAAGAATGGCAACTACAGATCACCGAAGCTGGTGAAATGTTTGTCGAACATTTCACAAGCCCGCGCTTCACTGTGCAAATAATTATTACGAACGGGCAACCCAACCCATGTGTGCATTTCAAAATGAATTGGAAGGACGCAAAGCAAGGAGATTTGTATTGGCATTTGAAGGCACTTGAATTTTACAACAACGCACCGAAGCCGTCATGAAAACGCATCGCTTGGTTTGGTTGCTTTTTTTGGTATTGCTTGCCGGTGGTTGTGGCAAGAAAGAGCCTGTCACGCCTGCCTCAACGAACGGCATTGCCGAGTTAAAAGCCAAAGCAGAAGGCGGAGATTCAATTGCACAATACACGCTCGCCGGAAAATATATTTTTGGCGACGGTGTGGTCAGGGATGAGGTAGAAGCGTTTAAGTGGTATCGTAAAGCTGCGGATCAAGGAAATGCCCAAGCGCAATACATCCTTGGATGTTGCTATATTAACGGTCAATTGTTTCCGTTCACGCCACCCATGAAAGGTGTGACGAAGGATGAGGCCGAGGCGGTGAAGTGGTTTCGCAAAGCCGCTGAACAGAATAACATCGGTGGTCAATACAGTTTGGGCGCGGCCTATGCCAACGGTCAAGGAGTGGCGAAGGATCAAGTGGAAGCTGTAAAGTGGATTCGCAAAGCTGCCGAGCAAAAAAGCCCTGATGCTCAATATGTTCTTGGAACTTTCTATGAGAACGGCACGGGCGTAGCAAAGGATCAGGTGGAGGCTGTAAAGTGGTATCGCCAAGCCGCTGAACAGGAAAATGCCGCAGCGCAAATAAACCTTGCTTATTGTTATTGCAGCGGACAAGGAGTGGCAACAAATCAAGTCGAGGCTGTAAAGTGGTTTCGCAAAGCCGCAGATCACAATGATGTCACTGCCCAAAATGATTTGGGCATAAGTTACCGTGACGGACAAGGAGTGGAACAAGATTACACGGAAGCGGTGAAATGGTTTCGCAAGGCTGCTGACCAGAATAATGCCGATGCTCAATTTAACCTCGCATGTTGCTTGAGCAATGGGCGCGGCACGGCAACAAATTGGGTGGAGGCAATAAAATGGTATCAAAAGGCGGCGGATCAAAATATGCCTGAAGCAGAATATTGGCTTGGGATATTTTACTCCAACGGCACAGGCGTGACACAAGATTACGAAGAGGCGGTAAAATGGTTACGGAAAGCCGCTGACCAAGGCAATGCAGATGCTGAATATAGTCTTGGCTCTGGCTACTACAATGGCGTTGGCTTGGACAAGGATCAAGTTGAAGGAGTCAAGTGGTTTCGCAAAGCGTCGGATCAGGGAAATGCTGCGGCAGAAAACGATCTAGGATTTTGCTATGCCAAGGGCGGGGGCGTGGAATCAAACATGGTTGAGGCGGTAAAATGGTATCGCAAAGCGGCGGATCAAGGAATCACCTTGGCAGAAAGCAACCTTGGATATTGTTATGCAAACGGTGCGGGCGTGGAATCGAATATGGTTGAGGCGATAAAATGGTATCGCAAAGCAGCAGATCAGGGGAATCCTGCGGCTCAATTCAATTTGGCGACTTGTTTCTTTAATGGCCAAGGGGTGTCACAAGATTACGCAGAAGCAGTGAAGCTGTTACGGAAATCCGCAGATCAGGGGAATCCTGCGGCTCAAATTAACCTTGCAAGTTGCTTTTTCAACGGGGCTGGCGTGACGCAAGACTACGCAGAAGCGGTGAAGTGGTATCGAAAAGCGGCACAGGTGGGAGATGCCATAGCACAAGGCACTCTTGGAGTTTGCTATTACAGAGGAGAAGGCACGCCTCAAAATTATATGGAAGCGTATAAGTGGCTTAATCTCTCAGCAGCACAAGGCAATGCTGATGCTGCCAGAATAAGAGATGTTGTTTCCAGTTACATGACGCCAAGCCAAATCGCCGAGGGGCAACGGCTCGCGGCTGAATTTATTCCGGGAAAAGAGACGCCGCAAAATCAAGGCGCGATTTCCAGCAATTCTACTTCGCCCGAAAATCCCACAGCCACCGCGACAGGCTTTTTCATCACGGACGATGGTTATCTGATTTCAAACTATCATGTCGTCAAGGATGCGACGAAGGTTCGTTTGCTCACGAGCGCAGGTTTGATTGACGCCAAAGTGATAAGCGTGGATGTGGCCAATGACTTGGCTTTGTTGAAAGCGGAAGGGAAATTTTCCTCGTTGCCCATTTCACCGAGCCGGTCAGCGCACTTGGGCGGCACAGTGGCTACCATCGGTTTTCCTGACATCGGATTGCAGGGGTTCGCGCCCAAGCTGGCCAAGGGGGAAATCGCGTCGCTGTCCGGCGCGGGGGATGACCCGCGGTATTTTCAAATCAGTGTGCCGGTGCAGCCGGGCAATTCGGGCGGGGCGCTGGTGGATGACCGGGGCAACGTGATCGGCATCGTGTCGGCCAAGCTGGATGCGTCAGCGGCACTGGCAGTGAGCGGGGCATTGCCGGAGAACGTCAATTACGCGATCAAGAGCAGTCTGCTGTTGAACTTCCTCGAATCGGTGCCAGGCGTGGAGGCCAAGCTCAAAACGGCGAACACGGCGGACGAAAAGTTTGAGGACATGGTGAAGACGGCGCAGGCGGCAACGGCACTGGTGCTGGTATATTGATCCGTGACGAAAGCGGCGTGCTGTGCTGGGTGGTTTGCGCCGTTACCTATTATCTCCAGCAGGGCGGTGAAGTTGGACACACAGGTTTTCCAGACCGCGTCCGGGAAGGGTTCTTGGAAATTGTTTTTGAAAGGGCGACAGGGACTACGCGGCGGTTGAATTGTCCGGAACTTCACCAGGGCAACCACACCATGTCTTGAGCTTTATAGAATGGAGAAAATAATTAACGTCTGGAAATCCGAATTGTTCTGGCACCACCTGATCAGCCTTTGGAAACAAGCGAAAGGGTTTTGGTTCCCTATAATGAATTACTGCTCCTGGCGATAAACCGACTCGGAGAAGCAGATGGTTGATTTGCAGGCAAAATTGAAAACACAAATCACAATCACGCACCCCAATATCAACATTCCCGTTGATTACTGAAAATGTTTTTGTGAATGCCACTGCAATGCACCCTAGTTCTGCACTAGCCACATCCACCCAAACGCCATGTGGTGCATTGCCGCGAGCAATTTCTTCGGCGAACGCTCGTGACAAAGGTTTTTTATTCGGCAAAAACATTGATGTGGTCAATGCTGTTTTGGACAGCCAAAGAGCGAGGATCGGAGCGTGTTGTCGGAGTTCGTCAAGATACGTGTGCGCAGGAATGGGAAATTGCTTTTCAATCAATGGACTCAAAATTGGTCTTATTTTGGTTTCAAGGTCGCGCATCCAGCCAGTGTTGCACCTTACGCAAACTATCCTGGCTTTGGCGCTCAGTGAAATATGTGCGCGCTCATCCTTGTTGCCTTCTCCGTCAACATACCGCGCGACTTGAACAGGAAACGCCCCTTCGGTTTCCGGTGAAATGCAGCGGAGTAACCACTGAGGCAAGACATGCTCAAGGCTGTCGGCAGGATTTGGACAAAATAAACACTTTTTCATTCGGGATATTTTCTAACATGAAATTCAAAAACTTGCCAGCCGATTGAATCCGATTAAGCTTGCGGCATGAAAACGAAATGGTGCATGACGCTATGAAAGTCGCTTTCCATTTCAATGCGGCTTCTCCGGGGCTTGGCAATCCTTATGGGCCGCCCATTGAACGGCTCGTTTTCGCCAAAATTCTTATGGCGCGGCGGCTGCGACTGGCAACCAAAGTGTATGTAGGCGATTTTCCTTTGCACATATTCTTGTCTGACGCCGATTCATTGGAAAAGGCATTACAGCTATGGAACATCCAAGCTCTAAACGGCTGGCGACGTTTTACGAAGCGCATGGAGAATCTGGGATGCATGGATGTCTTCGTCGTCTGTTTCGAGAGCATAGGCGCGGAGTTTGCCGCCGAATTGCACAAACTTCTGGCGGCGGAAGTGTGCTACTTGGGCGCGGTGCAAGTGAATGACGCGGCAGAAATTCATTGGGAGTTGTATTCAGACGCCCTGGCTCTGCGCTATCGCGTCTCGGATCGCAACATTGCTGTTTTGTATGACGAAACGCAAAGTGATGAACTGTCCTTGGAGGAAAAGGAGGAGGAAACGAAGCGTCTTTTGAACATTGGCTTCGGGCGGGTATCATTTGAGGAAACCCACGGCAAACACACTTTTTTTGACAAGTATCACAACTTCCAGCAAGCCCGCCGGGTGGCGGAGTGGAAGGCAAAGTTTGGGGACATGCTCGGGTTCATGGCGGATGAAGTGGTTTGCCGACTCGGCGACCACATTCCAGAATTGCCGAATATGCTCTGGGCGGCCATTGACACCTACCACAACGCCGAAACGGACGAGCAATATGCACAAGTGAGTGCCACCTGTCGGCGTATTCTTGAGTTTGTAGCTGACCGCCTTTTTCCGCCCATTACTGAAGATCGGGACGGGCACAAGCTCGGTCCGAAAAATTACCGAAATCGGTTGCTGGCGTTCGTGGAGGACCAGGCCAAGAGTGCGGCACAGGTCGAATTGATTGCCAGCGGGTTAGATTTGTTCGCTGCTCATGTCGAGAAGTTGCAGAATTTGGCAAACAAAGGCATACATTCCGAGATTCAGCGTGAGGGGGCGAGGCGGGCGTTACTCCGAACAGTGTTCATCCTCGACGACCTCGTGGCACTGCGACCTGAGAGCTTTCCGATGAAGCCCCAATATGATCTATCCGTTTTGGGCGGCTCGAACGATTGAATTTATCATTTGCAGCGTGTCTTGTTGGCGGTGACGGCAAGCGGCAGGTGGAGCGTGGAACGGCATGAGCGAAGCGCACGCCGGAGCGGTGTTGCCAAGCTCAAGACAGAAGTAAAACGCGCCTGCGTTCCCTTTTCCTCGTCCGCGACGAGCGCGCGTGAAGCCGCAGCGAAACGCGCGTTGGTCGCGGTTATTTTTGTAAATCGTGCCATTTGAAAATCATTCAGAATAACCCAATAGGAAATTCATTTTGTGCAATCATTGCACAAAACCCGCCGTTTATTCTGTCAGACTCGCCGGATGAGTGCGTCATCGTCATTTTCGATTGCGCCCAGGGTGGCGCAATTCAGTCGAATAAATGTGCCATCATGCTGTCTGACACATGGGGCTTCTCTGCCGGGAAGCATTTGCCGGTTGACACGGTTGCGCATGGAAATAAATTGCAGGCAACGGCTGACGCCGCCTGACGGCAGGGAGCATCCCGCCGGCAATGGAAAGAAATCGAAAGTTGTAATGAATTCATTACAACCTTCATTTCCGGTTCCGGCTATGCTTGGTCTAAAAAACCAAAGGAAAACTATGCAAATAAAAAACGATGTGGCGGAGTCTGACGCGCTGACGATCAGTAAAAGCGCGTCTGCCTTGGGCATTCACGAATTCAGCCTGCTCTCGCGTGTCCAAGCGGGCGACATCATTGCCACAAGGCTGTGGACGGGTGAAATGGCCATTCCCATCAGCGAACTGGAACGGCTCTCAAAATTGTCAATTTATTCATTGGCCATTCCACCAGACAAACCGGAAACGGTTTTATCTGACGCCCGTTTGGGCATCAAACGAGAATCTCTTGGCGGCGGATTGATGCGCGATGGTGAACGTCAGGAATACAATGTGCCGGGTGTTGATTTCCGGCGTTTCACCGATTCCGAAATGAGGGGATACCGCGCGGCCTTCAGCGTCATCGCCCCCGAATTTGAATCATTGGGTGTATTGCGAAAGCAGTTGGAAAAACCAGCGGCGGTCGTGGCCTCGCCTGAAAAGGAAATTTGCACCTCAAAGCTCGGTGTCTGGCAGGTGCGTTCAACTTTGTTGAACCTCGGCTCAAGCAACATTTTGCTTTGCCAGAAGCAAAATGACTTCGCGGCGATTGAACGATTCCGCGACAACGTGCCTTACGCCAAAGCCAATGGCATCGCGGAGATTTTGCTGGAAAGAAATGATCCGCTCGAATTGGCGGCGGCTTTCAATGCCAATGCCCGACACACGCTGGAATTTATGGCGAGCAACGAGGTCGCCACGGCGCAGCGGGTGATTTGGGGACAATTTCAAGAGCATCGCCCGGCGCGTTTGGTGGCGGCGATTTCGGAGCGTTGCCGGTTGGCGGTCTCGGATGAGGAAACGATTTCGCAGACGCCATCGGAGGGGCATTCAAATTCAAACAAGCAAGGCCACAACCGGGGCATGAGCATTTAAGGAGGACGTATGAATGAAGACATCGAACGTCTTTTGAATTTAAGAAATCCTCCGCAACGGCTGACGGCAGAAGAGGCGGCGGGCAGGCTCGGTCTTTCCCCGCATGAAATTCCCATTCTGGTGGCCAGAGGATTGTTAAAGCCGTTGGGACATCCAGCGCCCAATGGCCCCAAACATTTTTTAACGGCGACACTGGATGACTTGAGACGTGATGAAAAATGGCACGGCAAGGTATCCGACGCGCTTCAGGAATACTGGCGGAGCAAAAATGCTCGGAAGCAAGACCCGACGGACAAACGGCAACCGTCCCGACTGCAAACCCAAAACGCAGGTTCGGAAGATTGATGGGGATAAAATAAATGGTGCGGGCGGAGCATCATCCGCCCGCACCTTATGCTTTTACACGGCAGCGGCGATTGCCGGAGTTTCAACCGGCGTGGCTTTGAATTGTGCGCGTTGCCGTTCGTATTCGCCCAGCGAAGGCAATTCCACCTTGGCCTTGCGCGAATAGGCGCGATGGACGGCCTTGCTGTTGTGGCCGAGGGCTTCCTGCGCGAACCGTTCGGGATAACCGGCGGTCTTTGCCCGTTCCGCCCATGCGTAG
>Ga0182011_10002030_pt1 | contig 17346 bp, 13 predicted proteins | sample 711E1DmetaG_FD_120481 | JGI IMG/M metagenome (GOLD analysis project Ga0182011, IMG submission 120481) | Permafrost microbial communities from Stordalen Mire, Sweden - 711E1D metaG | ecosystem: Environmental > Terrestrial > Soil > Wetlands > Permafrost | place: Sweden: Stordalen | collected... | reverse complement strand
TACCGTACGGTGCAGGGCGAAGCGAAGAATCTGGCCCTGTGCATTTTCAAGAAGATACGCAGAGCGAGATCCTTCGCTGCGCTCAGGATGACACCCGTGGAGAGTTTTTCCGCAGCCTGCTAGTGCTTACTGCCTACTGCGTTAGAGGCTCTTCGCCACGAAGCCGATCAGGTCCCTGACGCGGCAGGAGTAGCCCCACTCGTTGTCGTACCAGGCGATCACCTTCACCAGATTGCCATCGATGACCTTGGTGAAGCCGGCGTCAACCATGGACGAATGCGGGTTGCCGGTGAAGTCTTTGGAGACCAATTCCTCTTCGACGAACTGCAAGATGCCCTTCATGGGGCCTTCCGCAGCCTTCTTGAGGGCGGCGTTCACTTCTTCGGTGGTGGTGGGCTTCTCGACGAGCGCTACCAGGTCAACCACCGAAACGTCCGGAGTGGGGACGCGCATGGCGTAGCCATCCAGCTTGCCCTTCAGTTCAGGCAATACCAGGCCAACAGCCCTGGCAGCGCCTGTGGTAGTGGGAATCATGGATAGGGCGGCAGCGCGAGCCCGGCGCAAATCCTTGTGGGGCAGGTCCAGGATGCGCTGGTCGTTGGTGTAGGCATGAATGGTGGTCATTGAACCCTTGAGGATCTTGAAGTTCTCGTGCAGCACCTTGGCGGCCGGGGCCAGGCAGTTGGTGGTGCAGGAAGCGTTGGAGATGACGTGGTGCTTGGCCGGGTCGTAGGCGTGCTCGTTCACCCCCAGCACGATGGTGATGTCTTCACCCTTGGCCGGCGCCGTGATGATGACTTTCTTCACGGTGCCCTTCAGGTGCTTCTTTGCGTCCTCCGCCTTGGTGAAAAGGCCGGTGGATTCAACCACAACCTTTATTCCCATTGAGGACCAATCAAGGTCTGCGGGGTCCTTGGTCTTGAAAACCCGGATCGACTTGCCGTTTACCGTAATGCTGTCCGCGCCGTGCGACACTTCGGCGGCCAGAATTCCGAATATCGAGTCGTATTTCAGCAAATGAGCCAGGGTTTTCGGGTCCGTGATGTCATTGACCGCTACGATTTCAATTCCCGGATCGTCGAGCGCCGCACGCAACAAGTTCCGTCCAATGCGCCCAAAGCCATTGATTCCAACCTTAACAGGCATAAATAATCCTCCGTTGTCCATAATTACTGGATTGATTCAAAGCAAGAATCTTACGCGGGTTTGCCCGGTGTTGTCAAAGCCAGGTACAGTCGAGAGTCGAAGGTCGAAAGTCGAAAAGGACGATGCCGCAAAAATGCGTGTGTGCCTTGGTCTTGTCTGTCCTGAATCCTGGCTCCTGCTCCTCCCCCGCCAGCCACATAGGACCCACAGTCAACAGTTGACAGTCGAAAGCCGCTGGAGTTCTTCCCCATCTACCGCCTACCACATGCCACCTATCCACCTTTCTTTTCAATAACATTCCCGCTTTAGACGCGGATCTCCTTTATTTTCATATACATTCCCGCCTTGCTCCGGCTTCTTCCAAAGCTCCCCTTTGTTTTCAATAACATTCCCGCGTTGCTCCTGCAAAAAAAGAATTCCTTTGTTCAAGGTGACTAACCGGCTCGGTAGGGCAGGATGGGTAAGTTCGCCGGCATGGCGAATGGCGGAATCGTTATTCGAGCCAGCTTCCGTGCTCTTCGGGCTGCGCCAGAGACCAGCAAGGCGCGACGCATGGTATTCACCCTTCAGTGCTAACCTAACACTAATAGGCTACAGCAAGTTGTGGGGCATGTCAAGAGACAGGTTGTCGCCTTCAACACGAGGGTGGGAGAAATGGTCATTCTGAATGGAGTTGTCCTGCCGTGGCGGGTCAGCCTTCAGCCGTCAGCTTTCAGCCCTTGCCCTTTAGCCTTTGTCCTTTCCGGCTTTATGACTCTTGCTTTCGGATGATAGAATGTGGCTGGGGGGAGGATTTATATGGCACGATTGAAGGCGGAGAGCTTTACTGCTTTTCTTGAAGCTGAACAGAGCCGGAAGGCGAACGCGCTAACGACCTTGCCTGCCGCGTCGGCGCCGGTCGACGCGCCAGAATCGCGCCCCGCACTGCCGTCGCTCGAGCGGGCGGCGTCACCCGCCGCGGCAGCGTCGGGCGGCACGGCGCTCTCGCTCTTGGTTACTCTGGCTCGAGCCCCAAAAAAGCAGATGCCGGTGGCGGATCTGATGGCCGCAAGCGGGATGTCGTTTGGGGATTTCGCCGGAGCGCTCAAGAGCCTGGGGGATCTGGGCTACCTCACGCTCGCCGGACCCCCCGGCAACGAAGTCACCAGCCTCACTAAACTCGGCGAAGACGTCTCTCGTCTGGCGCGACAAGCATAGGCTTCCATGGGCTCCCCATATCTGGACTTCATTTTGGTTGCCGCGCTCGGAGGGGTGGTGGGGGCGGGAGAACTCGTTTCTCGATATCGCGACGCGCCGAAGGGCGCTCTCCGCAGCGGCGCCGCAGCCTTCTACATCTTCCTGAACGTCGCCGCTTCGTTCGCCGCGCTCGCCCTCATTCACGCTTTCGGCTGGACCTTCGGCGTGACCTCGGGCGGCGCAGCCCTTCGCTGGACGCAGGTCGGCGTAGCGGGAACCGGCGCCATGGCCCTGTTCCGAACTTCACTCTTCACCGTCCACGCTGGCGACCGCGACATCGGCGTCGGACCCAGCAGCCTGCTCCAGATTTTCCGCGATGCTGCGGACCGCGCCGTCGACCGCTTACGGGCACAGGACCGCAGCGGGGATGTGAGCCGGGTCATGGAAGGCATTTCATACGACAAGGCGTCGCGCGGCCTCACACTCTATTGCCTGGCCCTCATGCAGAATGTTCCCGACGACGAGCAGAAGCGGCTGGACGATTCTCTCGCCCTGCTTGACAACGCCGCCATCGATCCGGCCATCAAGGTGCGAATCCTCGGCTTGCACCTGATGAACGTGGTAGGCCCGGGCGTCCTAGAGGCTGCGGTCGAGGCGCTGCGCAAGGAGATGGCGCAACAGGAGACAGGAGTCAGAAGTCAGAATGAAGAGAACCTCCCCTCCTGAACCAGGAGGGGAATTTCGGTGTTTGACTCCCCTCCTATTTTAGGCTGCGCGTGTCCCACATCTTTCGCTGGACACAGCGGTCGGGCCTCTGACTTCTGCCTCTTACCCGAGGAGAAAGGATGGGAATTGGGCCTTAGCCCTCTCCCCAAGGGAGAGGGCTAAGTTTCTGACTTCTGTCCCCTGTGTCCAGCCCAAGATATGGGTAAGGACCAGCCTATCTTAGGAGGGGATAAGGGGTGGAAAGAAAAAACCGGGCCTTCTGACTCCTCCTTGTCACTCGTCACTCATCCCTCGTCACTGCCTTTTAGGTCCTCGTCGATTTCCGCGATCAGCTTGAGCGTTGTCAGAACATTTTCCTTTGCGCCTTCGCCATAAGCTTCATAGCCACGCAGGGCCGCAACGGCATAATCTTTCGCATCCGCATAGCGGCCTCGTCGTGCAAGCGCAACCGCGACGTTCCCGCGCGTCAGCGCAGCGCCGTAAGTATTGCCCTGGGCTTCCTGGTAACCAATACTCTTGCGGTAGTGCGCCAAGGCCTGCTCCAGGTTGCCGGCGGCGCCGTAGATGAGGCCGAGTTGGTTGTGCGCCACCGCCAAGTCGTTTACTGCGTCGTGAGGAATCAGGTCAAGGGCCTCCAGGTAGAACTCGAGCGCTGTATTAAGGTGGTCGCGCAGTTCCGCCTCCGGCTTGGCGGCTTTTCTGGCATCTTCGAAACGTTCCCATGCCACATACCCCAGTTGGCCCAGGCCCTTGCCTCGCCCCAGACGGTCGCCTTGCGAGTGGAGGTCCAAGCTCCGTTGAGACCAGCGCTCGGCCTCGCCCAGGTCGCGAATGACTGGCAAAGCTATATAAGCGTTGCCGAGGTTAAATGCCGCGATGGCTGCGTCCTGCTCGTCCTTGATGCGAAGCGCCAGGTCGTAGGCTTCCTTGTAGGACTCCACGCATTCCGGCCGCGCCGTCTTTCGCTGAATCTGCCCCAGTTCGTGCACAGAGACCGCGAGCGACCGAATCATGTTGCTCTGGGCAGAGTCCCATTCTTCTGGCGGTAGCGCGAGGGCGGCAGAGGCGCGTTGGCGATCCCATTCGGCGACAGCGCGCTGAAGGCGCTCCGCTTCCGCCCACTGACGCGCTTGCTCCGCTAGCAGCACTCGGTACCCGTTGATTAGGGACCATTCCTCTTCCAGCCCGGCCAGCGGGCCGTCGTTCGCCGGGTCAACAAAGTCCGGCACGGTCTCTTCGACCAAGCGCGCCCACTCGGCTCGCCTGCCGGCGTGCTCGTACAGCGCGCGAAGGCCTTGCATCGTGCCGATGACTCGGCGCCACCAACCATGTCTCCGAGCGAGGTCGCGAGCATGAAGCAGGTTCGCTTCTTCCGCCCCGAGTGCAGCGATGACTTCACCCCTGCCGTCGACGTACTCATCGTGGTAAAAGTTCCCCAATTCAGCCATCGCCTCCACGAAGGCTCGGAGGGCGGGACGTTCCGAGCCTGCATAGTACTCATCGAAGAGCCTCTTAAAGAACCAGGGCAGCGCCGGATGGATGGAGTAGTAGCCGCCACCGTGCGCGGTCAGCAAGCCTACCTCCGCCGCCCGGTCGAGCAGGGCAATGCCGGAGTCCCGGGTGAGGCCACGTACTTGAGGGAGACACCAATCTCTTTCCGGCTTGCCCATCCAGCGCAAGGAATTGACATCGACAAAACCTTGGAAGAGGTGCAGCAGCGCGAGCTGCCTGCGCTCCGGCTCGCTGAAGGCGTTCTCGAAGCCGTAATTGAGCGAGGCAGCCAGCGACCTTGTCCGCCCCTCGCTCGCTTCGTCCTCGAACACGGCTTCCCCGGCGCGCAGCTTGGCTACAAAACCCTTGATTTGCTCTCTCGTCCTCAGCCTAGTGCGCAACGCCTGGCCCACCAGCACCGTGATCGTCATCGGGTTGCCCTGGGTAAAGTCGAGCAGGGGTCGCCAATCCTCGATCTCGTTGAGCCGCCGCCCGTGCTTTTCTGCCAACGCGCGCGCCAACTGCACCCTTTCCTGGAAGGGCATAGGCGGCACGGTAATTCGCGCCGGCAAGTCGCCGAGCCATCCGCGCTCGTCGCGCCGGGAGGTGAGGAGAAACTTCGCCTTGGTTTCGCGCGCCGCGCGCAGGAAGTCCGCGATCTCCCGCTGTTCTTCCATGCCCCATCTCGAAGGCGTGCCGGTGGGAAAGCCCGCCACGGGCTCGACGTTATCCCAGATCCAGAGCACCGGAGCCTGCCGCATCACTTGCAGGGCCACGTCGCAGCGTTGGGCGTCATCGAGCGCCAGCCAGTGCATGCCCGCCTGTTCCAAGACGCGATCAAACGCCTGTCCAAACGAATCGAGCACGCGCGCCAGGGGTTTGTATTGATCGAAGGAAGTAAAAAGCACCGGACCTTCGACGCCCCCCGTGAGCGAATACCAGCGAGCGAACTCGATGGCGGTAGTGGTCTTGCCGCTTCCGGCGTAGGCGTGCAGCAGGACGATGGATTGGACGTCAAAGGCGCGGTCCAGCTCGTAGAGGGTTCGTCGCGCCCGAAGAAGCCGACGTCCGGAGGCGCTGGCAGCGTCTTATCGAGCGTGGCCCGCGCCGGCGCCGACTGGCCTTTGCCCAGCGTGATCTTGAGCTTTGGCGCTCCCACGCGCTTGGGAAACAAAGCGACGGGAGCCGCTTCAAAGACCACAGGCACAGGCCAGTCCTCGAGGCGCACCGCGTCAAACGCGATCGAGCGCAGCGGCTGGGCATGCAGTTGCTTGCGGCCGAAGCTCACCGCCTCTCCCAACGCCTGACCCTTGACCAGAGCACTGTAAACGTCCGCCATGAAGTGCGCGGCCGTTTCGACGAACACGTTGTAGCGCATGGCGACGACGCCAGCCACGCCCGCATCCATGATTTGCTGGGCGAGCGAGCCAAAGGTCCGCACCTCCGCATGAGGGTCCTGGGCGCCGGCCACGACCAGGGGAGCCGGCGGCGGCTCAGAATGAGCGGAGCGGCAAGCATTCAGAATCAGGATGGGCGCCTGCGTTTCAGCGAGCAAGGCGCCGAGCCGGGGGCCGTCTATCGGCTCATAATTCTTGCTCAGCGCCGGGTTTTCAAACATTAGGTAGCCGTGCGCTCCGGGCCGCGGGCCGCCTTCGCCGTAACCGCCGTGCCCATCGAAATGGACCACGTGGTAGGGTTCGCCTTTGGCTTTGGCCTCACGCAGCTTTCGCGCCAATTGCTCGAAGGTGGGCGGGCGCAACAAATCCAGTCGGACGGCTTCAGGGTCGGCGCCACTCAAGCCTTTGAGCAGCCGGCTGGCCACGGAGCGGAACGGGACATCGTCACCCCGTTGAGGCCGGCATATCACGAGCAGAATTCGGATGGGGCCTGATCCAGTCTGCGGCAGGCGCGGCCGCTGCGCTGCCTTCTGGCTGGCGCGCACAAATGCCTGGGCGCGCAAGGCGAGCGGCGTGTCTGTTTTCGGATCGCGAATCAGTTCCCAGGGGATCGTTGTTGCCTCGCGCACCTCGCTCGAGATTTCCACCCGCGTGTCGCTCAGCCCATGGCGCACGCCCGCCCAAAGGTCCCGCGCATCGTCGTTCGACCCGAAGATCTTGGCGAAGAGTTCGGCGCCGAGCGTCGCCATTCGCGCTTCAATACGCGCCGCAATCTTCGGCGCGGGATCGAGAGGGTATTGCAGGTAGTCTTCAAGATACCACCGCAGGTCTTCCTGGTCCTGCGCGCTCATAGCGAACGTAAAGCGAGAAACAGCGGTTTGGCAAGCCCTGCCGTCGCCTTCAAAGACGGTCTCCACACGATGCTGGTCGTCGCCGTCGGCAAACTGCGTGAGCCGAAGATTGAGCATGACTTACTCCTACACCCGGGATAACGGCTCTTGTCGAGGAATATAACATCGTTCCGCCTTGTACGCACGGGGCCGGCCTTGGAGTGCGATAGCAGCAGCTAGCGCTTTCCGCATTTGCTTCATACCGCAATCGCGCCAGAGCGAGAGCCAGAAAGGCGGTAGCTGCTGCTACCGCACTCCAAGGCGCTTCGCGCAGGACCATGACTCGTCATAGATGGGCAGGAGATGTCACGCCATTCATGTCGCAAAATGTCTGCTGAACAAATAAGGAATTACGGCCTGGCATTGCAGACACCGTTTTGAAGCTGTGAAAGAATTACGAAACAAAGCTCTCACCACAGAGACACAGAGGCACTGAGAACTGAAAAGAAAGGGCCTTTCCTCTGTGCCTCCGTGGTTAATGCAAGCGATTGTTTCACAGCTTCTTTATGATGTCTGCGATGAGGTGCACTACTGACAAGTGGCTGCTCCGCCCGCAATCACACATTGATTCACGCAATGCCGGGATTCCTTTTCTCTGGCTGGGGCGGACTTGAGGCATCGGCACGCGTCTTACACGTTGACTTGTATCGTCCGCTGACTCTGCGGGCGGGTTAGATTTTTACAAAGATCTTCTGCCGGTAAAGATGCCAAAGAATGAGCCAAAACACTGCATAGGTACCGATGGAGAGCACTAAGGGATACCATTTACCAAGCTGGACTGCCAGGCCCCCTAAGAAGATGGTTGCAACGCCCTCGAAGCTGTATAGCTCACCCAAGGCGTAAGCGAGAATGGAATTACTGCCTATCACAATGAAGAACTTGGTCCACCGGGTGAATTTCCAATAATCGATAATAAGGTAAAACGATGCCATCAACATGAAACAGAGGCCCATGGAGAAGAGGACGTAAGAGCTCGTATAAATGTGTTTGATGATGGGCTGGAAGATATTGACTACCAATCCGGCCGAGCTTAGCGCTACACCTGTTACGAGGAGCACTCCCGCTTTTCGCAGGCCGGGAATAGCCGATTGCAAGATGTAGGAAGCGAATACGCCGGCCATGACCATGGCCCCAAAGCTCAGGCTACAGAGAATCCATGCCCAATAGGTGCCATCTTGATGACTGCCCAAAATGAGATAATCCAAAGATAATGCTATGTTGTGATAAGGTTCGAGAACCGGTCTTCCTATCCCTGGAACTGGAACCCAAGCAAGCAGGGCGCCATAGACCGCCACAAGTCCGAGAGTAGCGAAGAGTTGACCCGAGACATTCATATAGAGAATCAGAACACTGGCGATCAGATAGCCAACGGCTATGGTCTGTAGTGTGTTGCTGTAAAAAGCGATCTCCTTGAACTTGTAGGAGAGGAGATGACCTTGGATGACCATCCCCAACAACCATAAGATGGCAACCCGTTTCAGGATGTGTTTCCAGAGGTTGGCTTTTGAAAAACTCGCTAAACGGCGCTGAAAAGAAAGGGGCATCGCCACACCCACGACGAAAAGGAACAACGGATGGATAAGGTCATAGAAGTGAAATCCCGCCCATGGGACATGGTCCAACTGCGTGGCGATGGCAGAGGTAAGCGGCGATTGAACCGCATCATTCAGCCTTAAGAAGACAACTCCAACCCCGGTAATCCATGACATATCAAAACCCCGAAGGGCATCGACTGAAAGTGCGCGGCCTTGATGGGGAGGGCGCCTTTCGGGCGACAAAGCGTTAAAGCGTTCTGTAAGGCCGGAAACAAGGCCTTTACCTGATCTTAGAATGGTTTCAATGGACACAGTTAAACTCCCTTCAGCCAAGGGCCGATTGCGTCAGCCGGCGGGCGCGAGGCCCTCTGAGTGCTCTTGGGAACGGAGGAACAGTGCGCTGAAATCGTTCCTCTAAAGCAAATTCCTTCTCGCACGGATCAGCAAGACTCACCACGCTGACGAAGCGTCGATGGTATGCGTTCCGAGGCCTGCCGGAATGTTGACGATCCCCAGTCCATTCTCGAACCTCACAGACTGCGCTCTTCCGTCCACAATGATGTTCTTCACTCCTGAGACTCCCGGCAGTTCGAAGTGCCACGGTGAGGGGTGATCTCGAAAATAGGAGCAGTAATGATCGTCGTAGGTCAGCGTGAGGACTAGCGAATCGCCTCCCGCTGCGGCGACCTTTGCATGCATGAAGCCAATGTAGCCGTTCATGCTGATGTACCGCCAACCACTGAGCTGGTCGAAGATATTGGGGAATTCTTCCGGGTGTTGCGAGATGCCCCGGTCGTGGCCGTCAGGAGGAATCCATATCACCAACGGAGCGTCGGCCGTGCCGCCGAACTGGTTATAAATGGGGTGAGCCATGTCGATAGCTAAATCAGGACCCTGGTACTCGCCGAACCAACCGAAGCCCAGGCGGGCGGCGAGCACGCTGGTATTGTTGGCGAACGACTTGGAAACAGCGCCTCCTCCCGCCACCAGGGAAAGTGGCGTTACGCCAAACTCCTTCTTGAACCACTCGATGGCCCGTTCGAGGCGGAAGCGCTGGGCGGATGCGGAAATTTCTCTGCCGCGTTCAACGTCCCCGAACTCGCGGTACCAACCCACCTCAGCCTTTCCTTCATAAAGCGGTGCATCCCACCAAGGGCCGGGCGGCGAATCAAGGTCGGGTTGCATGTGGGTCCAACCGTGGCTCTGGATTTCGAACACGCCGCGATGCAAACCTTCCTCGAGACCGCGGCGTGTTGAGACGTAGTCCTGCTTAGTTCCAAAGGCATCCGTGAAGACCTGCTGGAACGAGGGCACGATGGCGCGCCGGTCACGATCCACGAAGCCGGAGCAGACATTGACGGTCAGCAGGGCGTGGTGCTCCGCGAGAGGTTCGATGAGGAACTTCTCCATTTGCTGCTCGCTGAGCGTGGGGTAGTGCCAGTGCTCGAGCCAGGAGTTTGACGCGCAACCGAGGTCGTCCATTTCAAGGATGGCGTCCTTGGACCAATCGTTCTCGAGCTGATAACCGACGGCGAGAGCAAGCGCCCTTCGCAACACCGTGCGCAGGGCTTGGTAGTGAACGAATTGCAGGGAATCGCTGCCGATCCATATGGCGTGGTTGCCGGCGCCCAGGTCATGCACGGTGATTTGGGGGGAGTCACCTTGCGTGGCGAGAACCTGCGCCCCTCGCGCCTCCACGCTGACACGCTTCTTGTACAGCTCGAATTTCCACGGCATTTCCACGTCGAAGACACTCCGAGCAATGAGCGCATTCCGAGGGTCATCGTTGGTGTCGAGCGGGTTGGGCAAACCACGAAGGAGATAATGATCGGGCGCCCGCACCACGATGGGCTGGCCCGCGTCGTAATAACCCTTGTAATGAATGCCGAGGAGAGATTCCAGCACCGGCTGCTGGATGCGGTTCGACAGCGCCACCAGCCCGATGTTCCACTTTTGCGCGGCATCAGTAAGGAGCTCGTAATTCTGATCTTTGAAGGCGGTGGGGTCGGCATCCCATAGGATGGCGCCGTACAGAGGCTTGCCGTCGTAACCTAGAAAGGCATCGGGCTCCAGCCGTTGCTGATCGATACGCAGGATGTCAAACAGGATCCCCCAATTTTTCAGAAGGGTGACGATGTCATGGAACTCGTTGCCCCCCCGCACGAGATAACTCATGGGGTCATCCCACTGAGCACCGATGATCAACAGAATTCGGTTTGGCCGGTACTGGCGCGGGCTAGCGGTTCCGAGCGAGGACAAAGCGAAAACAAGAAGTAAGACTACGAAAGGCAAGCGTTTCGTTCTCACCATTAGATGCATGGTTCATACTCCGTGAGATTTTGAGGAAGCAGGGCGTCGATAAAAGCATGAGGGATTGCACGCTCCGAAATTCGTCCTGACTCTATCGTAATCCACAGCCAGACCGCAACGAGATTAACCAGCGGGGTAGTGGGTCAGTTTGGCGTTGTAGCGGCGAGATTTACTAGCTTGAATGAAGTTCGGCTCTGGCCATAGAATGTGGCGGATGGCTACATGAGCCTGCCGGCGGTCCTGTCATGGCAGTCCCACAACCGAACCGGGGAGTGAAACATCGTGCTGTCCTACATTGATGCCATTACGATCTTCGCCAGCCTGGCGCTGGTTGTGTACGCAGTGACGCGGGCGGCGGGAAAGAGCAGCTCGGGTAGCGAATATTTTCTCGCGGGCCGCGACCTTCGTTGGCCATTCATCGGCATGTCGCTTTTTGCCTCCAATATCTCCGCCGAACATGTCCTGGGGCTGGCAGGAGACGGTTATCGCATAGGAATGGTCGCCGGAGGGTATGAATGGGTGGGCGCATGGGACCTCATCATCCTCGCCATGATTTTCGCGCCCCTTTATCTTCGTGAAAAGATTTTCACCATCCCGGAATTTCTCGAACGCCGATTCGGCTGGAGCCTGCGCGCATTCCTTTCCGCCAATCTGCTGGTGATGAATGTGCTCACGAAAAACGCCATTGACCTCTGGGCGGGATCCCTCTTGTTCGCGGTGCTGTTCGGATGGCCCCAGACCCTGGTGATGGTGATCATGTCAGCCTTCACAGCCCTTTACACGATGAAAGGCGGACTGCGCGCGGTGGTTTACGCGGACATGGTGCAAGGGACATGGCTCATCCTGAGCAGCGCCTTACTGACCATCCTTGGCCTGAAGGCGGTGGGTGGGTGGTCCGGCTTGGTCAGCCACGTGCCTCACACCGCGATTCAGATGGTTAAGCCTCTCAATAACGACTTCCCCATCACAGGTTTCCTCATCGCCAATTTCCTCGCGGGTTTGTTCTACTGGTGTATGGACCAGACTAACGTGCAGCGTGTCTTGGGCGCCCGCACTGCTCAGGACGGCCAGCGGGGGGCGATTTTTGCGGGCTTCCTGAAGCTCATGGTTCCCTTCATTCTGGTGCTCCCCGGGTTGATCGCTCGAGTTCTTTATCCGGCGCTGCCTCGTTATGACGGGGCTTATCCTAAGCAGGTGCAGGACCTTTTGCCGGTGGGCCTGCGCGGGCTGGTGCTGGCGGGCCTGATTGCCATCCTGATGTCCTCCATGAGCGCCTGCTACAACTCCAGCGCCACGCTTGTGGTGCGGGATTTTGTGCTTCGATTCCGGCCGGCCACCCCGGAACGCCAACAAGTGGTGATTGGCCGCTGGGTAACAGTGGTCATGGCAGCTCTGGGCGTCCTGGCTGCTCCGCTGGTCGGCCTTTCGGTGACTATCTGGTACTACCTTCAATTCATCTCAGCCTACCTTTCCGTGCCCATGTCGGCGGTGATTTTCACCGGCTTGATGTGGAAGCGGGGTAACACCAAGGGAGCAATCGGAGGGGTGGTGGCGGGATTTTCAGTGGGGGTGGTCTTCTTCCTTGACCAGGTGCTGGGCTGGAAGTTGCCGGTGCTATCCCACCCTCTATTGCACTCGTTCTTGCACCGCACTCTGGTGGTGTGGTTCATTGCTGCCGCGGTGATGATTGCTGTCAGCTTGTTGACTCAGCCTGCGGACCCCAACAAAGCGACGCGTAACGTGTGGGGGGAATTCGCTGCCCCTGGCAGGGGACTAGGTGATTACCGTAAATGGGCCGGTGTGCTCTTTCTCTGCACGGTGGTCCTGTGGTTCTCGTTCCGGTAGTTTGACAGTTGCCGATTTATTGACAAGGCTTGATGCAATGTTATACTCAGGAGCCGAAAGCGACGAGGAATCTCGGAGGGGCACATGGCCTTGTGCTCTTACAAACCCTTAGGCGGGATTTTTTTGCCGGCCCTCGTATGACCTCATCCGGGTTTTTCATTGCAAGGCTGAGGGTGCAGGGGTCTTTGCGGGAGAACGCACATGAATCTGGATTCGAAGTGGGTGCCGATGAAGTGGCCGTGCGGGCCGCTCGAAATCGCGCGCCGAAACAAGGCAAAGAGCCTCAATGCTGATCTCAAGGAGATGCTTGAGGCCTGCGGGCAACCCTCCAGCCTGGAACTGCTCAAGGGAACACCCATCAACTGCCTTATCGTGGACTGGGCTAACGGAAAGCCCGAGGATTCAGCTCAGCAGCAGGCCCTAAAGCCCCTCCTCGATGCAGGTCGCCGGCTTGGGATCAGCTTTGTGGGAAAGGTCGCGCTGAAGGAGGGTCCGGGGGCTGCCGTCGCCGCTGGACGCGCGGCGGGACTTTCGGCAGTTATGCTCGCAGATGCATCGGGCCAATCCTTTGACCTCCCGGCCATTTTACAATTGGAACGTGAAAAAGTCTCTGCGGAAACAGCTTCAACCATCTTCAGCACGAAGGAAAACGCTTGGCCTGGATTGAATCTCGATACCATGAACGGGGATACCGCCATGGCCGGCCCAACGGCTTCTCCGTGGGTGAATTCGAACGGGTGGTTTTCGTTGCTGGCTGGCAAGTTGGCGCCGGGAAAAACCCTATGGCTGGACTTCGATCCTCCGGATTCTTCAAGCCTCCTTCATCCTGCCAACTATGGCTTGGCTATCGCAGACAGCCGGGCGTATGGGAGCCGGTGGATCATCACCTTGGACGATGGGCTTCGGGCCGGACTCACGAAAGGCAATGCGCAAGCCAAGGGTGTTTGGGGAAAGCTGTGCGAAGCGGTCACTTTCTTCGAAAATCACAGCGAATGGGAAGCGTTTGAGCCGCAAGGCATTCTGGCGGTCATTTCCGACTTTCATGGGGACAATGCGTACTTGGCCGAGGAAGTGTTGAACCTTCTCAACCGCAAACAAGTGCAGTTCCAGATCGTGGAGAGATCGAAGTCGCTGCAGGCGCGCACCCAAGGCTTGAAGGCCATACTTTGGCTCGACAAAGAAGCGCCCAGCGCAGAACAACATTCCCAGTTGCTCGATTTTGTCCGGCAAGGGGGATTGGTAATTGCGGCAGCCTACTGGGGCCCTCCGGAGGTGAAGCCAACCCGAAAGGACCCCTCGCTTCAGTATATGATGTATAATGTCGGCGAGGGGCAAATGGCGGTGTCAGAAGGGGAATTCCAGTCTCCCGATCAGGTGGCTGTGGATACGCATCTGCTGGTGAGTCGTCGGAACGATCTCGTGCGCCTTTACAACCCGGAATCGACGAACTGCCATTCGAGTATTGATCCCGGCCACAAGAAACGACTCGTTCAAGTGCTGAATTACTCCTTGAAGCCAGCCGATTCCGTCACACTCTGGGTGAATGCTCAGGTCGGGTCGGCGAGGCTCTGGAGGCTTGAAACGAGAGATGCTCTCACTCTCCAAGGCGTCGCTGCGGCCCCGGGATCAGACTTCGGACTCCCCCCACTCCCTGTCTATTGCGCACTTGAATTTGAGGGTTCAAACTTATGATGACAACAGCTTGTTCCCGAAGGAAGTTCATTGCCGCGATGGGTGCAACGGCCGGCGCCTGGCTGGCTCGTCCTGCGATGCCCCTGGCTCGTACTGTTCCGGCAAGCCGAGTAGCGGTGGGGACGTGTCACGAGTATGGCCCGGAAGTGGTGGGCGTGCTGGGGAACATGTTCGATCAGCTAGGAGGACTGGAGGAATTGGTCCGGGGAAAGACCGTCGCTATAAAACTCAACATGACCGGACTCGCCAACACCCGGCTGGGGTACTTGCCGCCGGGAATCACCTACTGGGTACATCCCCAGGTCGTTGGGGCAACGGTTCACCTTCTCGCCAAGGCGGGAGCGCGCCGAATTCGTCTGCTTGAAAGCCCGTGGGTAACGGCTGAGCCGCTGGAAGAATTCATGCTCCACGCCAACTGGGAACCGCGAGACTTCCTGGGCGCGGCGGCCCGGGTGGAATTTGAGAACACAAACTACCTGGGAAACGGCAAGAAGTATTCGCGCTTCTTGGTTCCGGGTGGCGGCCTGATGTTCAAGGGCTACGATCTCAATCACTCCTATGAAGACTGCGACGTCTTCGTGTCGCTGGCCAAGCTGAAAGAACATAAGACTGCCGGCGTCACCCTTTCCATGAAGAACTGCTTCGGCATCACTCCCTGCACAATTTACGGGGACGGCGCTCCCGAGGATGAGCCGGGTCTTGTCCCGCTCGGCGGCCGCGGACCTTTCCATGCGATGAATCGCTTGCCCCCCAAGAGTGCGCCCCCGGCGGTTAACGCCAATGTTTTTCTCTCCAATGCCCCGAAAGACCCGGGGGGATATTGCGTGCCACGAGTGGTGGCGGACTTGGTGGCGGCACGGCCCGTGCATCTGGCCATCATCGATGGAATCCATACCATGACTGGTGGCGAAGGCCCCTGGACCGGGAGTCGCTACGTCCAACCCGGCCTGCTGGTTGCGGGGACGAACTGCGTAGCCACAGATGCGGTCGGCATGGCGCTCATGGGATTCGACCCCATGGCGGATCGTGGCACTCCTCCGTTTGAAACTTGCGATAGCACGCTACGGCTGGCGGAACAACTGGGGGTGGGCACTCGCGACCTTAACCAGATCGAGGTAGCGGGCACCCCCATCGCTAAAGCACGTTTCAACTTTCGCAGCGTTTGATTTGCAGTAGCGCTCCTAATCGCCTGCCTTAGCATCGCGTCGGCGGGCGTCCCCCCCATACGGTCGCCAGTCGCTTAGCGAAATCGTTAGTGAATATAGTTGCTTGCGGAAGTCGCGCCCTATCGCAGCTTTGGCCCAATACTGTTCACTTAATAGGTTTCGGGAAATTAATTCACGATTTGTTCCGGGGTGGCCCCCTCACCCGCCTGCGGGCCGAAGCCGATGTTGTTCACGGCTCGCCGCTTCCCCTTCGGCGGGCGTAGGCCCGGCCCGCCCGGGCAGGCTGTTCAATCGCTTCAGAAAACCACGTGCCCCCCTAGGGTCCCCGCAGGGAATCTATCCGTTCTTCTGCTCTGCATGGCCGGCCTCCGGATCACTGATGGTGCGTCCTTTCGGGGACGGTTACCGTATATATGAATGCATGTACCTTTCTTCAGCAACCGGCTAAGGGGGAGAAGAGGAAACAAATTATGATTGAAGTGAAGCCAAACATCGCTGACGAAGCCAAGCTGATCCCCTGGTGGGCTATCAGTTTTGCCGTACTCCTTTTCGCCGGGATCCAGGTCCTGATGCACGTTGTCCTGTTCCGTCTTGACCCACACCCAGCCCCCTTAGCCTGGCGGATTTTTATCGGGTTCACGGCCGGCGCGGCACTCGCTTTCTTCGTGCTGCTCGTCGGTTATGTGAACCGGGATGCCAGAAGGCGTGAAATGAACGTAGCCTTGTGGACCGTGCTGGTGGTCTTCGTCCCCTATGCCATTGGGTTTGTCATCTATTTCCTGATGCGGCAGCCCTTGAGGGGCACATGCCCCAAGTGCGGAGCGGCGGCCGACCCGGTCTTCAATTTCTGCCCCAAGTGCAAGTTCAACCTGCATCGCACGTGCCCGCAGTGTCATCGCGCGGTCCGGGTTGGCGATCTCTATTGCCCATTCTGCGCCAGGGAATTGGCGGGCCAGACCATCCCGCTCAGCGTGTAGAAGTCACTCGCAAAACACGCGCACCTTATTGCCATCCGGACCGTCGACGTTAACCAGCAGGTCTCGCAGGGCCTGCTCTAGATCTTCGCCCTTGAGATCGCTGATAGCCGACAGGTCGATGCCCTTTTCGGCGAGTTTTTCGTTGACTCGAGGAGGGAGCACCGCCAGAAGCTTCATCCCGCTCCTCAAAAAAGCTAACGGGACGCGAACGTTCACCTGCTCGCACTTCGGGCTCTCGACCAGAACCCTCAGGTAACGGAGTTTCTGCGGTTGCGAAGAGGATGAATCGTGACCCGCGTGCGCGTCGGCGCCAGCACTCGCGCCTCGATCCAACTTTTCCAGAAGCTTCTCAGCGTCTGCGGCGCCGATCTGACCCGCCGCCAGCATCTCCAGGACTTTTCGTGTTTCTGTTGACATGGTCATTATCTTCCTTTCTCATGATAGCTTCTCCAGAGCCTCCTCCACCGTAATCTCACCCCGGGAGAGTTGCTCGAGGACGAAGAGATTTGAGGAGTTGTTTCAGGGCATCAGAAGCAAGCACCGCAGCGTGTTTCGAGGCAGCAGGTAATCCGCCCAGGCCGGCGTCAATCTGCTCAGGCGTTAGACCGGTCAGCTCCGCGAGCGGCTTCCCTTTGATTCTTTCCGTCAACCACGAGCCGCAGGCCACGGCCGGAACGCATCCCGCCACTTTAAACTTGGCATCAAAAATCACGCTGTCCCGCACTACCGCCCACAATTTCATCAGGTCGCCGCAGGCGGGGTTTGTAGTTTCCACCACCATCGCCGCGTCCCCCAACTCGCCGACGTTGCGCGGGTGATGAAAGTGGTCCAGCACTTGGTCAGAATACATGGCGGCACAATCGGTTAGGGACTAGTACTACTACGTTATGTTATTGGCCTCTCCTACGGGAGGTGGTAAGCTCCGGTTCATGACCGAGAGCGAAATCGAGAGATGTCGAAAGCGCTTGGAACAATTTTTGGCCGACCTGCTGGAG
>Ga0182011_10002029_pt1 | contig 17348 bp, 21 predicted proteins | sample 711E1DmetaG_FD_120481 | JGI IMG/M metagenome (GOLD analysis project Ga0182011, IMG submission 120481) | Permafrost microbial communities from Stordalen Mire, Sweden - 711E1D metaG | ecosystem: Environmental > Terrestrial > Soil > Wetlands > Permafrost | place: Sweden: Stordalen | collected... | reverse complement strand
TATGCCAACACCGTCTGCCCGCGCGCCAGCTTTGTCTCCGATCCTCCCAAGAACAGGACTCGGAACTTGAACGACATCAGCTCAATCTACGGCGCGAACACCTTCTCATACATGACGCTGCCTAACTTCCTCGACCAGACGGGATATTATGCTTCCGGAGTCGACGAGGCCAACTACACCGAGCAGATCAACCCCTTCTCAGGCACCAACGACACGCCGATCTGCACCGGCATTCACAACGCGGGCTGCCATTTTGCTCCCAATATGTCAGGGCGCAACCAGTTCCACGGGCCGGGAAGCTGGCACGAGAACCTCGGCATCGTGAAGGACTTCAAGTTGCACGATCGCTATTCGCTCGAGTTGAAGGGCGAGTTCATCAACGTCTTCAACCACGCCAACACCTACCTGAACCTTGGCGGCGCGAGCGACGTCTCCAGCTACACCGACGTCCTGGCCTACAAGGACGGCAACCGCAAATCGGAACTCTCTCTCCACCTCGCGTTCTAATAGAGCGCAAGCCAGTGATGCAAAAGGCCGCGGCTCAACGCCGCGGCCTTTTTGTGTGTTTCAAGGAGAGAATAAAGCTTTGGGTGCCCCACCCTTTTCGCGTTTCCGCTGCGGCGACCGAAAAAAAGGGGAAAGCACACTCTACTTTTTCTTCTTTTTTGTAACAGCCTTCCGAGGTTTTTCTTTTTTCACGGCCGCCTTCTTGACCGGAATCTTCTTTACTGTGGCCTTCTTCACGACTCTCTTGGCAACACCGGCCTTCTTCTTTACCGCTTTCTTCGGCTTCGGCGCAGGAGCAGCCTTAGCCGAAGCCTTCTTGCGGGCGGCCAGTGTCTTCTCAGTGAGCGCGGCCTTCAACTCGGCGTCGAACTCTGCCGGAGTCACAGGGCGGGCCGACTTGCGCAGCCTTTCTATGTCATAGAAAGCGCGCCGCTCGGCGAGAAAGACATGCACTACAAAATCCACATAGTCGAGAAGAATCCACTCGCCCTTGCGGCGCCCCTCGACGGAGTTGGGAAAGGCGCCGAACTCCTTCTTGAGCTTGTGCTCAATCTCGTCGGCGATGGCGACCGACTGCCGGTCGTTGCTGGCTGAGGTTACGAGGAAGAAGTCGGAGAGCCCGGAGTCGATGGGGTCGAGTTCGAGGATGCGGGTCTCTTCGCCCTTCTTGTCGATGCAGGCCTGGGCTGCGGCCTGTACAAGGATACGTGTTTGCTGGCGAGCTTCGGTTGGCGTCATTCGGTGGGAAAGTTCTCCAGCTTCAATCGTATCTCTTCGCCGAGGCAGCGGCAAATCAACGATACAGATTGTGTGACCGGATGTAATCGGATACGGCTCGGGGAAGCAGCCCATGCCCCTTTGTCCGGTTTTCCGAAGCCGCACAGATCTGCTCGCGAATCTCCGACGCGCTGATCTCCACATTCAACCCCGGCAGAACGTAAAAAGGGGCGTGCTCTCCAGCGGAGTTGCGCAACTGGTAGGATTTGACCTCAATAGCGGAATCACTCGGCGCCGCATTGGGGGCGAATTCAAGGACAACTCCCTCTGGCAGCGCCGCCTGCAAATCATCTACGCGCTGGCCTGGCCGCGAGGCGACGATCAAGGGCGCAATAAATGGAATCTCCACCGGCCTATGCCAGTGCCGCAGCGTAAAAAACGAGTCGGCGCCCATCAGGCAAAACAGAACGCTCTCCGGAGGAAGCTCCGCACACAGGCCTAGCAGCGAGTCCAGGGTGAAGTTGGGCGCGCCCGAGGGCTTTGGCGCATCCACCAGCGAAACGGCGAAACCCGCCTCGCCGGCGATGGCCAGCCGGGTCATGGCCAGGCGGTCTGCAAAGCCGGCGGTCGAGCCATCCTGCTTGAGAGGCTGCGCGCCCACAGGGGCAAAGAGTACACTGTCCAGCCCGAGCGCGGAGCGGGCAGCCCGCGCCACCGCCAGATGGCCCAGGTGGGGCGGATCGAAACTGCCGCCGAAGAATGCTACGCGCCTGCCCCCGTGTGGGGTTTGATCCATGCGTCCATGGTAGCGTGTGCGGAGCGCTCTGGTACCATCGAACTCACACACAATGCGCTATCCGATTGCAATCCTGGCCCTGGCCGGCGTAGTGGTATCGGCGCTGGCCCTGCATGTTCACTACTGCGCCGATACCCAGCCCTGCTCGATCAACGAGACGTGGGATTGCGGCATCGTCAACCACAGCCCCTTTGCGGAGATCGCGCATGTCCCCGTGGCCATCATCGGCATCGCCGGCTACCTGGCGCTGGGTGGTCTGGCCTTCTGGCGGCAGCGGGCGCTGGTCTTTCTCTGCGCGCTCATCGGTCTCGGCTTTGCCCTGCGGCTTACCTTCATCGAGGAATTTGCTTTGGGGGTCTGGTGCCTCTATTGCGTCATCTCGCAGGCGATCATCGCGCTGATCGCGCTGTTTAGCCTCGGATGGGTTGGGGCGGAGTATCTGGCGCTGAAGCGGGCGGCCTTCGGCCCCCCGCAAACAGGCTGAAAAAGCGCCTATGCCAGTTCAGCAGCCTTTTTTACAGCGGGCCATGATAGCGGTGTGGAGGCGTTCGCGCAGACCGGGGGGCAGATCGTAGAGTTCGTGGGAACGGTAGATTTCGATGGTCTTGCGGGTGGTGTTGAGGATCACCTCGCAGTGGCCGCAGCGCCCCAGGTGGGCTTGCAGCTCGGCGCGCGTCTCGGCGGTTACCGAGTCGTCGATCAGGTCGTCGAGCGTGGCGAGAAACTCTTTGCAGGTCACTGTACATTCCCCGTTTTTTCGAGCTTCGTCTTACTGGGGCCCTTTTTCCCGCGGAAGTAACGGCTCAGGCGCTCGCGCAGTTGCAGCCGTGCGCGCAAGAGGCGCGACTTGACGGCGGGGATGCTGAGGCCAAGCGTCTCGGCCGTCTCCTCCGTGGAAAGTCCTTCCACATCGCGTAATACAAAGACGATGCGAAATCCCTGGGGCAGCCCCTGGATGGTCTTGCGCAGAATCTCCGCCAACTCGGCCTGACCGTAATTCTGCTCTGGATCGGGCGCCCAATCGGCCAGATCGCGGGGCATGCTGCCCTCGCCGGTATCGATCTCCTCGTCGATCGAAACCATTTTGCCGGTGCGCCGCTTGCGCAGCCGCATCAGGCTCTCGTTCACCGCAATCCGCACCAGCCATGTGTAAAACTTCGAGTTCCCCTGAAACTGTTCGAGCTTTTCGTACGCCTTCAGGAAGGCGTCCTGCATCACGTCCTCGGCATCCTCGCGGTTTTGCGTGATGTGCTGGGCGATGCGAAAGATCTGGCGCTCGTACTTGCGCACCAGCGTATCGAAGGCCAGCACATCGCCGCCGCGCACCCTCTCCACCAGGGCTACGTCGGGATGCGGCTCGTTCTCTGCTGCAATGGATTGGATGGTGGACATGAGTATTGGTTGCGGATATTCCATTGTGACCCGTACGCCGATGGGAGCAAGGGCCGCAAAAGATGAGTGTACCGGACGGCGGGGCGGGGAACCAAGCCCGCACGCTTGACGATGGGGAAACGGGAAGTGGCTTGATGCGTCCCATTTCCGCGCGCTTTAGCCGTTACGGCACTGGTTCCCGTTGTCGAGGCGGGGCGTAAGCAGCTTAAAGTGAAAGCATGAGGCTAATCTCTTCCCCCACTTCGATTCCCCGGCTGGCATGCGCACTGGCCTTCCTTTTTGTCGCGCCGCTTTTCCCTGGGCAATCCTCCACCGGCTCGACATCGAAGCCCGCAGGGGCGGCTTCGTCCAAAACGACAAAGACAAAGAAGACTACGAAGGCCGTGGTCCACGGCGACAGGTCTTCGTCGCTGGGGCGGAAGGCCGGCGCCCACGCCAGAAAGCCGGCCAGCAAGGCAGGCAGAGCCGCCAGGGCAGCGCGGACGGCGCGCATCAAGCGGGCTTTTGTCGCTTCGGCGGAGTTGCGGCCGATGGCCCAGCAACTGGCTACGATGCGCACGCCGGCCGCTTACGCGGGCGTGGCCAATTATGCCCATCGGCACACAGGCGAAGCCGCCGCGGCTGCATATCTGGCGCTGGGCCACGCATATTTGGCTGACAAGCGCTATGCCGAGGCGCAGACGAACCTGCGCCTGGCGCGGCAGGCCGGCGAAGAGCTGGCCGACTACGCGGATTTTCTGGGCGCCGAGGCCAACCACGCCGCAGGCAACGAATTCGCAGCCGAGGCGTTGCTGCGCGGCTTTGCGAGTCGATACCCGGACAGCATCTTCAACGCCAGGGCGCCGGAACTGGAAGCCAATGTGTTGCTGGCCCTGGGCGATGCCGCAGGCGCGCAGCGGGTGCTGGCTGTAAATCCAGACTCGGCAGGCCGAACTGGCTATCAGCTTGCGCAGGCGCAGGCAACCCTGGCCCAGGGGCGCGCGCAGGAGGCGGAGCGGGAGTTCAGGCGCCTCCTCCTCGGTCATCCATTGAGCCCGGAGGCTCTGATCGCACGCGCCCGGCTGACGGATATGGGCGCCGAAGGGAGCCTGTCAACGACCGAGTTGCACAGCCTGGGCGATGCCTATTTCAAGGCCGGGCGCTACGCCGAAGCCGGCGAGCAATACCGCGCACTGGCCCGCTCATCCGGCCTGGATGCCGACGCCCGCAACGGTTTTGCCGTAGCAGCGGCGGCCTGCGACCTGAAATTAAAGCGGCTCACCACGGCCCAGGTGGAGGCGCTGGCCGACACTGAGGACGAGAATGGCGCCCGGCGGACGTATTTGTTGATGGAATTGGCCCGGAACCGCAACGACGTGGAGTATCAACGGCAAATCGTAGCCGGGATGGAAACCAGGTTTCCGCAAAGCCCGTGGCTGGCGGAGGCGCTTTTTTCCAGCGGTAACATGCACCTGCTGCGGCGCGAGTATGCGGCCGCGGTGGAGTACTACACCACCCTGGCCACGCGCTTCCCGGCCAGCAAGAACGCCGCGGTGGCGCACTGGCGGGCGGGCTGGCTGAGCTACCGGCAAGGGCTCTACGCCGACGCCTCGCGCCTCTTCGACGAGCAGATCCGGCTCTATCCCGGCGCCGCCGAAACGGTGTCGGCGCTCTATTGGCGGGGACGGCTCTACGAGATGCAGGACCTCAAGCCGGCGATGGCGGCGGCCAACTACCGTACGCTGGTGCGCGCCTACCCGCACTTTTTCTATGCCCAGATGGCCCGGCAACGGCTGGCTGCGCTGGGCAATACGCAGCCGGCAGCGGAGCCGCAACTGGAACGGATTCAGGCCCCGCCCCTGCCGATCCTGCAAGAGAGCTTTCCCGCCGACAGCCCGCACCTGGCCAAAGCGCGGCTCCTGGCCAATGCGGGCTTGAACGATTACATCGCGCAGGAGATTGCCGCCGATCCAGACTCCTCTTCCTGGAGCGCCCTGGCCGAGGCGCGGATCTATGCCTCCTATGGCGAGGCCTTCCGCGCCATGCGCGCGCTCAAAAGGGCTCTGCCCGGCGCCGCCACGGCTTCCATCCCCTCCATCCCTCTGGCCTACTGGCGGATTCTGTTTCCTCAGCCGTGGTGGGAGACGATCCAGTCTGAGTCGGCAAAGAACAACCTCGACCCGTACCTGGTGGCCTCGCTGATTCGCCAGGAGTCGGAGTTCAACCCCGCCGCCGTCTCCAAGGCCAACGCATGTGGACTGATGCAATTGCTCCCCTCGGCGGGCAGGGAGATCGCCCGCGAGGAGGGAATCAGACACTTTGAGCCCTATCAACTCTTTGACCCGGCCACCAACATCCGCCTGGGAACCCGCTACCTGCGCAAGACCCTGAATAAATTCGGCGGCGTCACGGAGTATGCCCTGGCCGCCTACAATGCGGGCGACGAACGGGTTGTGGATTGGCAGGCCGCCGGCCCGTACCGCGGCATCGACGAGTTTGTGGAGTCCATCCCCTTCACCGAGACCCGCGAGTACGTCGAGGCGATCCTGCGCAACGAGGAAATCTACAAGGCCATTGACAACTTTGCCGGCCTACAGGGCAAGGCGGGAGTGGGAGCCTCCCGGTAACGATGAGCACCTTCAGTGCGGGCCGGCATCCCCTCGGACAGGTCTTCGTCCGTGGGGTTGAGCGCCGGGGAATCCCCCTCGATACTCCCCGGCTTCGATTGCGGTTGACTTCGACGGCGGCCACGGCAACACTGATTTCGACCGGAGGCGTTCAAAGCCTCCGTGTGCCATTCGCAGCCTGCTGTTGTTGCAATACAGGGCCAGCCGAGACTATAGGAGACTGCCCTGTTACCTCGACCCACCGGAGGGCAGGATGTCAGCCGACTTGCAGTTCCTTGAAGAATGGATTCCCGAAAAAATGGACCCTGGAACGATCTTCGTGCTGGAGAACCAGGCGAATCTGGGTCATGCGCAGAACCCGTTCGTGGCAGTCATGTCCTGCCCCCGCTGCGGGACCCTGGGACTGATTACGCGCCGTCAACTGCGGGGCGGAGAGGCGATGATCTGCGGCGGCGACCTCTGCTCGGCCGAGTACCGGCTGAACGGCGAGGATATCCGTTTCCGAAGTGTGCAATAGGCGTCCCCTCCATCGCGCGTTGGGCCGCTCCCTCCGGTACCATGAAGCATGCAGGGGATTGTCTTTCACGCCCGGATGGCGAAATTGGCAGACGCAGCGGACTTAAAATCCGCAGGCCTTAACCGGCCGTGGGGGTTCAACTCCCCCTCCGGGCACCAAGCATCGAGCGTTCTGTCTCAATGATTGCGTCTGTTTTCAGAATCACTCTTCGAAACCAATTGCATCGCCCTGTAACAGAGCAGGCTTTGATCTCGTGCCCTGGGATAAAACGAGGATTCTAGCAATGGAAGAAGCCCGTCATCTTCAATGCTGAGAAATGACCATCTGCTTGAGATACACCACGAGCGTCGCGCTTTATCTCCGCCATTTGCGGCCCAACCAGGCCAGGTAGCCCAGTTGGATGGCCCAGGTGATGGCGTAGGCGGCTGCGCGGAAGGAGCGGTTGAGAGTCGCTACGAGAGCATCGTGGTCGACGGCCGACATCTGCTTATCCCAGTCCCAGTTGGGCTGCGGCGGGGCAGAGGCGATCAGGTAGCAGGCCCAGCCGAATAGTGCGATCGGGATGAGAGCGAAGAGGCCGAGTGCAAGTTTTTTCATCTGGTTCCTCGTTGTAGGAGGGATTCAGGCTGGATTCAGGCGTTCAATGCCTCTTGGACTTCCCGGGCGGCGAGTTTCTGGCTTTTGCGTTCGACGTGATAGCGCAGAGTGAGAATCAACAGACCCCAGGCCAGCCAAGCCAGCACATTCCAGCCAAAGGCGGGCAGCATGGCGGGGTCCATGCCCGAGCCGGGGTCGCCCCCAAAGACCGGGCGGGGGTGCTGTCCGACCCACCAGCGATTGGACATATAGACGATGGGCACATCCAGTGCGCCGAAGATGTTGAGAACGGCGGCCAGCGTCTGCATCTGCGGCCCGGCGGCAAAGCGGCGCAGCAGCAGGTAGCTGACGTAGATCAGCCAAAGGACGAGTGTGGTGGTCAAGCGAGCGTCCCAGGTCCACCACATATTCCAGGCGCGGCGTCCCCAGATGGGGCCGGTGATCAGCACCACGGTGCAAAAGACCACGCCCACCTCAGCGCCGGCCAGCGCCCAGGCGTCGGAGATCTGTGCCCGGTCTGGGCGGTGGCGGCGCAAGGCCAGGTAGCCGATGGATCCGGCCAGCGAGATGGCGAAGAAGAGGAAGGCCGCCATCGCCGAGGGCACGTGGTAGAAGATGACGCGATAGATTTCACCCTGCCTTTCGTCCACAGGCGCGGCGTAGATGGCCTGGTAGAAGCCCCAGACCATGAGGACGGCGGTGACCGCGACCCAAATGCCAATTGCAAGTTTCTTCATCGGGGAATCCTGATCGAACGCTATCAGTGTACGACGCGGCGGTGAAGCGGGGCCGATCGGGCGGGTGAAGGGGGCTATTCGGCGTTGAAGACCACGTCGAAGAGCAACAAGCTCGCGGTGGTGAAGATGATGTCGTAGCCCGCCAGCATCTTGATCCAAAGGCTGGGGTCGCTTTCGCCGGTAAGGATGGCGGTGGTGGCTTGCACCATGGCCAGCAGGGCGGGGATGAAGATGGGAAAGAGAATCAGCGGCAGCAACAACTCGCGGTTGCGGCTGCGAATGGAGAGGGCGGCGAAGAAGGTTCCGTTGGCCACCAGCGCCCAGGTGCCCAGCGGCAGCACCACGGCCAGCAGCCAGGCCTGGCCCTCGATGCGCAGGTTGTAAAAAACGATAAAGACAGGCGCCAGGATCGCCTGGACCAGGGTGACGAAGAGGAAGTTCGCCAGCACCTTGGCCAGGAAGAGTTCCGCGCCGGGGGTGGGAGCCATGCGCTGCGCGTCCAGAACCTGGTGGCGGATCTCGCGCGCCCACGCCTGGTTGAGGGCGCTGACCGAGGCGAAAAGGGTGGCCACGCAAAGGACGCCGCCCGCGATCTGCTGCGAAAAGGCCCCGCGGGGATCGAAGGCCAGCGAGAAGAGCACAACGACCAGTCCGGAGAAGAACAGCATGGAGACGATGGCGTCCAGCGAGCGCCACTCGATGCGCAGGTCCTTGACCAGGTGACTCCAGAGGGCGCGTGTCATGAGCGGTGGCCCTCCGTGAGTGAATCGTTGGCTTCGTGGTCTCCCACCCTTTCGCCAAGAGCGCGAAAGGATGGGGCGCCCAAGGATTTGGGCACATCTTTGGTCAGATCGGCGGTCTGGGCCTCGGCGGCGCGAAGGTAGTCTTCGGGCGAGAGGATCAGTTGCGTTCCGCGCATGCCGGCGGAGACGCTGATCTTGTCAAATAAAATCACGGTCTCATCCACAAAGACGGGATAGGCCTTCTTCGCGCCGAAGACCGTAACCCCGCCGCGGATGTAGCCGGTCAGCGGCTGCACCTCCTTGAGCGGGACCATCTCGGCCTTGCGCAGCCCGGCGGCGCGAGCCAGTTTCTTGAAGTCGAGTTCCACATCTCCGGGGATGACGGCAAAGACGTATTCGCCCGGTCCGCCCGTTGTGAGCAGAGTTTTGAAAACCTGCTCCGGGGGCATCCCGATCTTTTCCGCAACGGTAAGAGCGGACAAGTCGTTGGGATCGACCTTGTACTCGCGGAGTTCGAAGGCAATTCCCAGGCTTTCGAGCAAGCGCGCGCCGTTGGTCTTCATTGGGTCGGCCTCCCAGCCTCACCACCCCAGCGACGAAGACCTGTCGCCGGGGACCCCGGCTCAAATGAGACCACGCGCCCGGCGTGCAATGCCAGCACCCAGTCGGCGATGGGGGCGGCCTGGTCGCGCTGGTGGGTGGCGAGGATGATGGTGCGATCGCTCTGGCGGAATCCCGCCAGCAGATCGACCATCTGGCGGGCGGATTCGACGTCCATGTTGGAGAAGGGCTCGTCGAGCAGTAGCAGCTCCGGCGCCGGCAGCAGCACACGGGCCAGCGAGGCGCGCTGGCGCATTCCCTGCGAGTACTGGCCCAGGGCGCGGGTCAGCTCAGGGTCCAGGCCCACCTGGCGCAGAGCCTCGGCCGGAGTCAGGCAGGCGCGGCCGGGGTAAAGGCTGGCGAAGTAGCGCAGGTTCTCCCCGGCGGTCAGCTCATCGTAGAGCATGGCGGCGTGGCTCATGTAGCCGATGCGGGCGCGGGCCTCATGGGGTTCACGATTGTCGAAGACCCGTACCGCGCCGAAGCTGGGCCGCAACAGTCCGGCCAGAATGCGCAATAGCGTGGATTTGCCGGCGCCGTTCTCGCCGATCAGGACGTAGCACCGGCCCTGCTCGAACTCCGCCGTAACCTGGCGAAGCGCGGCAAAAGTGCCGAAGAGCTTTGAGACCTGATCGAGGCGGGCGCAGAATGTGGCGGCGGCGCCCGCGGCTGAGGCGGATGCGTTCATTCCTATGCGGCCGGGCTGGCAGGTTTGGCGGAGGCGGGCTCCGCCGGCTTTGCGGTGGGCTGGGCAGGCGCGTACTTGCTGGCGCACTTGGCCTGGAGCACCGTGGCGTGGAAGACGCCGTCGCGTCCATAGGTTCCCATCGCCAGGGCCTGGGAGTCGTCCTTGAAGGTGTCTGGCGGCGGTTCGGAGCCCTTGTAGCTTACCTTCAGCAAACGGCCCGTCGCGGCCTTGGGCGAGTGGCTCTCGAATTCGTTGAGCACAAAGTTGACGTGTGCGCCGCTCTGCTCGATGGAGCCCGGCTGCACGAACCCCTCCACGCGCAACTGGCTGTGGTAAGCCTTGTCGCCCATGCCGCCCAGCTCGGCGATGGTCACATAGTAGCTCTTGTTGGCCTCGGCCCCGGAGATGGCCAGCCAGCCTATGGCGCCAACGATAATGGCCGCCGCAATCCCGATCCGCAAGGTGTGAGGGGAAGTTTTCATCATCAAATACCAACGATACGGGCGGAAGGGGGCGGGGTCAACTCAGCCAAGGGGGCGGAGAGTCACGCCTTTTCCCCAGGCCAACCTGAGAATGGAACCAACGGATCGGCGCATGGGAAAGCGCCAAACCCTGCCGTAGGGGCTCATGCGTCGATGTCGTGGGACCCGGCTCTCTGAATCGAGGCCAGGATCGCGGGGCCGATGACCATCGCCACAAAAGCCAGACCGATCAGAAAATCGAACACGGCTGCAACCTCCTTTGTCGGGCGCCTGGCGGCGCAATCCAACGACCGGGGAATCATAGCGCATTTTTGTATAGGGCGGCTATACTTTCGTAACTCGATTTCCGTTCTTTGGTAATGTTGGCTTATTGAGCTGATTCCAAGGCGCTTGCGGCGCGGTCGAGGGCCTGGGCGAGGACGCCCAACTGCTGCGCGGCCACTTCCGGGTCCCTGGCGTCGATGGCTTCGTTCACGCCTGGAATCACCACGGCCGCGTAGCCGGTGAACTCTCCAGGAGCGTAAATGGTGTGCCGGTACCAGGGGCGATTGGGCAGGCCGGCCTCGGAGAGAAATGCAGACTCAGCCTGGCGCAGCGCGAGATTCAGCTTGGCCGTCTCTCCCGATTGAGCGATCTGCCGCGAATGCGCCTTCCGTGCCGCGGCGGTCAGGCGGCTGGCGGCGGCTTGCGCGGGGCCAAAGTCGAGTGCGTGGAGGCCGGCATTCTGCGCCTTCTCTTTGGCTGCGGCAATGTAGGAATCGATGGAGCGGGCGTAAGCCGCGTAGTCGTAGGGCAGCACATCGGCGTCTGCCATGCGCAGAACCTCCAGCCCCAAGACGCGGGCCATCTCCTGCAGATAGAGGAAGCGGGGATCGGCGTTTTGGGTGTACCAGGCAAAGTTGTCGAAGACCGAGTGGTAGACGCCGTAGGGTCCGCTCGAGCTGATGTCTGTGGAGGGTACGCCCGCATGTTGGAGAAAGGGCGTGAAGTCGGAGCCCGAGCCGAGGTCGCCCACGTGGACCTCCTCGACCGCTTCCGGCGGCGCGTTGGAGGCGCGATGCTCGTTGCTCCCGGAGCGTTCCGCCTTCCACTGGTCGTATACCGTGCCGCCCAGCGGGCTGGGAACCGAGCGGGCAACCTCGCGGAGGAATTGTATGAGCGAAGGGACCGCGGCGGCGGAGAAATCCGGCCCGGAGACGGCCACATCCGTGTTGAAGTAGGCGACGGCCCTTTCCAGGGCCTTGGCGTTCTGCTCCGCCCACTCCGTCGATCCGATCAGGCCCTCTTCCTCGGCGTCCCAACTGCAAAAGACGATGGTGCGCCTGGGCCGCCAGCCCAGCTTGAGCAGCGCGCCGAGGCCATGCACCGACTCCAGCATCGCGGCGGTGCCGCTGGAGGGGTCCACCGCGCCAAAGGACCAGGCGTCGCGGTGATTGCCGGCGATCACCCACTCATTGGGATACTCCGTGCCCTTGACCTTGCCGATCACATCCCAGATGATGCGCCGCCGGTACTCCTGGCGGGAGAGCAGGTGGACCGTTACGCCGCCAGGCCCCAGGTGATAGCGGAAGGGGAGCGCGCCCTGCCAGCCTTGCGGCACACCTGGCCCTTTGAGAGCTTGCAGAATGGGCGCGGCATCGCGATAGCTGAGGGGAATGGAGATAATGCGGGGCTGATTGCCTGATTTGTCGCCGGGAATGCGGGCGCTATCGGGCAAATCCAGCATCGAGGCCACGCCGGGTGTCTCCGGGTCTCCGGGATACTTGAAGAGGTATTGCACCGATCCGTATTGCACGCCGGTTTCGGGACGCCAGGGGCCGTTGGGCCAGGCGTCGCCCTTGAAGTAGCCGTCGTCCTGCGGGTCGGAGTAGAGCAGCACGCCGGCCGCGCCGCGCTGCTCGGCGATGTAGACCTTGACGCCGCGGAAGTTCGATCCGTAGCGGGCGATCACGATCTTGCCGCGCAGGTCGATGTGCCGGGCGGCAAGCTGGTCGAAGTCCTCGCGGCGTCCGTAGTTGGCGTAGACCACCTCGCCGGTCACGTCTCCCGATCCCGAGGAGCCGTTGAAGGGCATCACGACCCTCGGATTGTCCTGGAATGGGTCGCCCTGGACGTGTTCGCGGTTGGGGCCGCTCATCAACAGCTTTCCGCCGGCGTCGTACGCCTTCACGCGCACCGCCTCGGGGCGATTCATCAGTACCCGGTAGGGAACGATCTCGGTCTCCAGGCCGGCGTCGCGGAACTTCCGCGCCACATACTCGGCGGTCTTGCGGTCTTCGGGAGTCGCGGCCAGGTGAGGCTCGGCGGTCAGAGCCTTCAGGTGCCGGCCGGCCAGTTGGGCGTCGGGCACGGCGAGGAACTTCTCTTCAACTTTGGCCTGGGCGGTGAAATCTCTGTAGCCGAAGACGGCGGGCTGCACCGGCTGCGGAGCCTGTTGCGCTGAAAGAAAGCCGGGATCAAGCGCCAGAAGAAGGAAGAAGAGAAGCGGCTTGCGCGCCATCATGAGCGAGACCCTCTGGGATGGAGATGCGTGCAGAGATAAAAAAAACGGTACAAAGCGGGCGTGCCGGTCCAGCGCCGCAATCAAGCCACAGCTTACACTAAGAATCAGGGGGAATCGGTTCTGAGCGATGGCCTTGAGCTGGAGAAGGAAACCGGAGGCGTTTCCGTCGCGGAGATCGCGGCCGTGGCCAAGGAACTCGATGCCATGGAGGGCGGACGGTTTCCTCAACTGGCGCGCGCCCTGCGCAACCCCAACTTCCGCCTCTTCTGGAGCGGAAACTTCCTCTCCAACATCGGCACCTGGATGCAGAACGTGGCCCAGGGCTGGCTGGTGCTCCTGCTCACGCGGAACTCGGCCTTCTGGCTGGGCGTGGTGGGATTCGCCGGCTCCATTCCCTTTCTCTTCTTCACGCTCTTCGGCGGAGTCATCGCCGACCGCGTCAACAAGCGCAGGCTGCTTCTGTTTACGCAGTCGGCGATGATGATCCTGGCCTTTCTGCTGGCCGGGCTGGCCTACTGGCGGGTCATCACCGTGTGGGAGGTGGCCGTGATCGCCTTCCTGAACGGGACGGCCATGTCCATGAACCAGCCCAGCTACCAGGCGCTGGTGCCGCGGCTGGTCAAGCGCGAAGACCTCACCAACGCCATCGCGCTCAACGCCGCGCAGTACAACATGTCGCGCATCCTGGGACCCACGCTGGGCGGCTACGCCATGGCCCTGATGGGCGTGGCCGGCAACTTCTTTCTGAATGGCCTCAGCTTTCTGGCCGTGCTCTTCGCCCTCACGCGCATCCGCTACCCCGTGGAGAAGGAGCCGCGGCCGGAGAGCATGATGGCCAGCCTGCGCGCGGGCTTCCGTTATGTGCGCGGACGGCCGCAGATGTTCGTGCTGGTGGGGATGATCGCCGTCTCCAGCCTGCTGACCATGCCCTTTCTGGTTTTCATTCCCTACTTTGCCCGCGTGCAACTGGGCGCGGGCGCCAGCGGGATGGGCTGGCTCTTCGGCGCCTCCGGCGCGGGAGCGGTGCTGGGCGCCATCACCGTGGCCTGGCTGGGCAACGTCCGCCACCGGGGCTGGGTCATCTCGCTCGGCGGAGCGGGCGTCATGGCGGCGGTGGTCGTCTTCTGTTACACCCACATCTTTGCGCTCTCGGTCTTCCTCATGCTGCTGGAGGGCTACGGCATGATCCTGACCATCTCCTCGGTCAACGTGGCCATGCAGCAATTGTCCTCCGACGAGATGCGCGGGCGGACGATGAGCATCTACGGAACCTGCTTCCTGGGCCTGCCGCCGCTGGGAGCCTTGCTGGCAGGCGAGCTCTCGCGGCACATCAACACCTCGCATGCGCTGGCGCTCATGTCCGGCGTCTCGATGCTCGTCTTCCTGGGCTTCATTACCTTCTCGCGGGCGCTCAGAGAGCTGGACTGAGGCGGGCAGCTCAGCGAATGAGCAAGTCGGCAAGTGAGTGAGCCGGCGAGTCAGCGCCGCGCCCCGTCCTTGCGGCTTATTTCTGCCGCAAGGGTGGGAAGCCCCGCCGGATGCGAGATCCTTTTGCTCCTGAGCATGGCCGCTACGGATGGCCTGTAATCGCAACGATGGTGATTACCGGAGTTCGTTTCTTGCCCTTGCTTTCATCGGGGCCGTAGTGCCAAAAAATGCGGTAGGCTCCGGGGGTGTTGTTTTGAGCGTATGCCTCGAAGACCTTCTCGCCATGAACGCCGGTCAGAGAGAGGAACTCGTGCCTTTGCAGGCTCGGATGGTGCGGGTCTATCTCCAGGTAGCCGAGAGCCTTGCGAACCTGCCTGAGGAGCGCGGCATGTGCCGGCGTATCTTCCAGCGCCGTCAACTGCTCGTCTGCCGTGGGCGTAAACTTGATCTTTCGTTCCATATTTAAGCCGTTAGTGTCCAGAGTCTGAACTTCGCATCAAACAATGAACTGTCATCCTGAGCGGAGATTGGCGCGCAATTTGCGCCAATCGTAGTCGAAGGACCTGCGGTTCCGGGCCACAACTTCGTGAAACGAATTTCTGACTCAGGAGATTCGATCTCCTTAACCTTATCTGCCTCTTTAACCTATTCTCTGGCGTGCTTGGCAAACGAGCCGCGATTAACGCTCTTCCCTTCAGCCGACTCCCGCAAACCTTGTTTTACGCTGGCCAAAGCCTGCGCATTCTCGTAAAGCCACACCTCGGAGGCGGGAATCGTCTTTACCGGGTCGAGGATGAGTTGGCCGAGAGGATTCCGGTAGATGTTGTAGGCCGAGGAGCCACCGAGAGCCTCTCCGAGCGACAGGCGCTTTTTCGCATCCGGCTGCGCGAACTCGGTGATCAACTGGAAGTCGGTGTTTTTGATTACGGCGGAAGTGGGCATAGAGATAGACTAACATTGGTGGGAAAATAGTTCAAGTAGGATGCGCCCACTACGGCAGGTGCTCTGCTTTTGCCGTACGCTCAGAGTCTGGGCTGGTGCCCGTTCCGCTTACTTCGCCATCAACTCCATCTCACGCAGCGACTCGCCATAGGGCGCGCGCAGTACCCCGCGTTCGGTGACGATGGCGGTTACGTACCGGGCCGGAGTAACGTCGAAGGCCGGATTGCGGATGCCCACGCCGTTCGGAGTGAGCTGCTTGCCGCCGTGGTGCGTGACTTCGACGGCGGGGCGCTCCTCGATGGGGATGGAGTCGCCGGTCGCGGTGGCCAGGTCGATGGTGGACCAGGGAGCAGCTACATAAAAGGGGATTTCGTGCTCTTTGGCCAATATCGCCACGTTATAGGTGCCGATCTTGTTGGCTACATCGCCGTTGGCGGCGATGCGATCCGCGCCCACGACGACGGCCTGAATGAAGCCCTGCCGCATCAGGCTGGCGGCCATGTTGTCGCAGATCACCGTGGTGGGGATGTGGTCGGCCATCAGCTCCCAGGCGGTCAGGCGCGCGCCTTGCAGGAAGGGCCGCGTCTCGTCGGCGTAGACGTGAATGCGCTTGCCCGCTTCGACCGCCGAGCGAATGACGCCCAGGGCGGTTCCGTAGCCGCAGGTGGCCAGCGCGCCGGCGTTGCAGTGGGTCAAAACACCGATCCACCCCGCGGACGAAGACCTGTCCGCGGGGGCTCCGGCGCCTTCCTCCGGCAGCAGCGCCGCTCCGAATGCGCCCATGGCCTTGCAGGCCGCAATGTCTTCTTCGTACATCGCGTGGGCTTCGGCCAGGATCTTTTCCTGCATCGCTTCCAGGGTTGCGCCTTCAGCCAGCAGCCCCGCGAAGAGGAGCTTCATGCGGTCGATGGCCCAGAAGAGATTCACAGCCGTAGGGCGTGTCCCGGCCAGGCGGGCGCAGATGCGGTCGAACTCCGCGGAAAACTCCTGAGGCGTGACAGCGGTTGTGCGCAGAGCGCCCAGGGCGATGCCGTATGCGGCCGATACGCCGATGGCAGGGGCTCCGCGAACGACCATCGTGACGATGGCTTGGGCCACCTGCTCGTAGGTGCTGGCGAGCACATAGCTCTCCTCGAGGGGGAGTTTGGTCTGGTCGAGAAAACGGAGGACTTCCGGGGTCCAGGCGAGGGTGGGAATCATGCTTTTCCAGTGTAAACCGCACCGGCAACGCGCGCGGAGATGGAAGATCGCAAGCCCCCCGTAAACCCGGCGAAGATCAAAGACAACAAACGCAAATTGCCGATTTGTTCGGAGTCTTCCCGGAGCGGCTCGCCATCAAGCCCTGCCTCCGTCCTCGCGTCTACAATCGGTAGAGATGTCCGACACACTTTATCTGAGCCTGTGGTACCCCAATCTGCGCCTCGCCGCGCTTCCCGGAAAGCTGACGGCGGTGCTGAGGGAGCTTGCCGCGCATGGCGGCGAGGCCAGGGTCTATGCGGCTACGGTGTGGCCGGTGAACTGGAGCGAGTCGCCGGTCTATCAGCGGGTCTACGGCTGGGGCGAACGGGGCGCGGAACCTGGTTTAGCCGTCGCGGAAGCCCTCGAGCTTCTGCACGACGATTACGCCTACGAGTTTCAAATCGGCTGGAGTTTGTGGGCGTTGGAGACGGGCTCCGTCCTCGATCCGCGCTGGGCGCGGGAGCCGCGGCTGGTGCGGGTAACGGGCTATGGACCGCTCTTCGACGAGGGGGCCTACGAACAGGATGGGCACATCCGGCTGGACTTCGGCTCGGATACGCCGTTTCTTGAGGAAGATCTGGAGTTGGACTCCGTAGCCGCGCGCCACGTGGAAGAAAATGTGCGCCAACTGGTGGAGTTGACCGCGGCCGTCGAGAAGGCATCCGGGGCCACGGCGCGGCTGTTGTGGAGCGAGTTGGGCGAGAGTCTGGCCCAGCGGCTGGCTGCAAGGCTAGCGACGCTGGTTGGGGGGCTGGTTGGGGGTGCGAACTGACGGTGCGACTGACCATCGAGAAGATGCGGACGCTGGTGCTCGGCGCAGGAGTTCTGCTGCTGGTGGCGCTGGTGGTGTTTCT
>Ga0182011_10002025_pt1 | contig 17393 bp, 14 predicted proteins | sample 711E1DmetaG_FD_120481 | JGI IMG/M metagenome (GOLD analysis project Ga0182011, IMG submission 120481) | Permafrost microbial communities from Stordalen Mire, Sweden - 711E1D metaG | ecosystem: Environmental > Terrestrial > Soil > Wetlands > Permafrost | place: Sweden: Stordalen | collected... | reverse complement strand
GATCTACCAGGTGTATCGGGACATCTACGAGCACCTGAAGGGCGACTTCGATCACCTGGCCGCGATCACACCGTGAACCTTCTGGAGAAGTTGGGCGCTTCGCTCGACCTCGGCCGCGGCCTCGCCTGGCGACCACCCCAGGACCGGCGACAGGATGGCGGCCAGTTCTTCGAGCAAGGGGCGGGTCACCTGCCCCAGCAAGGCCATTAACGTACGCCTCAGGATCAGATCGTCGAGGTGGACCACCCGCTCGTTGAGCGCCAGGAATTCGATCTCCCGGCGGGAGTAACCGGCGTGACAGGCCAGCGGAGCATCCGGGGCCGCCTGTAAGTAGGCGGCCACTCGATCCGCTCCCGTACCATAGCGCTCCGCGAGCGTCGTGAGCCGCTGTGGTGGCAGTGTGGTACCCTCCGGCATCCTGGGATAGCCCTTGCCGCCGCCGATGGGAAGGTTCGCCGAGTCGCGGATTCGCGGGCGTCCCAGCACCCGCAGGATTTCGCCGCCCACCTGTTCGGCCAGCGCACGGAAGGTGGTCCACTTACCGCCGACCAGGGAGTAGATGGGGAAATCGATTCCGTTGCCTGGGGCGAGGACCGGGTAGCTGTGATCGCGGCTGATCTGACCGGGAGTGAGGGCGTCGCTGCGCGGCAGAGGGCGGACGCCGCAAAAGCGGAAGACGACGTGCGAGCGGTCCACTCGGATGGAAGGGAAGGCCAGCCGCATGGCCTCGAGAATGTAGTCCACCTCGGCTTCGTCGCAGACCGCCTCCGGATCTTCGGTGGGGATATCCGTGGCGCCGGCGACGATCTTGCCCTGAACCGCATAGAAAATGCAGATGCGGCTGTCCCGGTTGACGAAGTAGATCATCTCGTCACCGGTCGCCTGGACGAGCTCGGGGTGGTCGAGCACAATGTGGGAGCCCTTGGTTCCGCCGATGAAGCGGGACTCGCGCCCCAGGCCGCGATTGGTGAAATCGATCCAGGCGCCCGTCGCGTTGACGACGAGGCGCGGTCGCACTTCGCAGGTCTCGCCGGAGACCTCGTCGCGCAGGACGACGGCGCCTCCCGCGGCGCTCAGAGGCCGGACGTAGTTCAACGCGCGCGCCCCGGGACACGCGGCCTCGGCGTCCTGAACCAGTTCCAGGCACAACCGTTCCGGATAGGTGATCCGGGCATCGTAGTAAGTCGCGGTGCAGATCACCTCGGGATTCAAAGCGGGCCGCAGCACCAGGGCCGCCCGCGGGGAGCGGAACCGGTGCCGCGGCAGCGGGGAGTTGCGGCCGGCGAGAAAATCGTACAGCAGCAGCCCGGTCTTGATAAGGAGGGCGCCCCGATTGCCCGGATGGGCGGGCCATCCCAGCAGATTCCGGATGCCCGGGACGATCCCCGAGGTCCAGTTGAAGATCGGAATGGTGGTGGGCAGCGGCTTGACGTAGTGGGGCGCGTTTCTCAGCAGCAGGTTCCGCTCCCGGAGGGACTCCCGCACCAGACGGAATTCGGCGTTTTCCAGATAGCGGAGGCCGCCGTGAATGACACGCGTCATGGCGGCGCTGGCGCCCGCGCAGAAGTCGGACTTCTCGACCAGCAGGACATCGATTCCCTGGAGCGCCAGCTCATTGAACAGCCCGATTCCGTTGATGCCCCCGCCCACGATCAGGACGGAGACATTGGGGCGATCGCGAAGCGAGGCGAATACTGGCCGCATTTGGGTTCCGGAAAACTAAGACTGTACCACGCATTCCCGTTTGAGGTTCGCGCCGGGCAGTGGTTGGCCCGCAGTGGTCGCGACTCGCCCTGCGGAGCGCGCGCCGCGACCACCGCGGCGCGCGCGATACCGGAACCACTCCGGCCGGCGCCGGGACTATCGGGGCGGAGCCCCAGACTTCAGAAGTACAGCTTCATCGCCAGTTGGATCTGACGTGGCGCGGTGAACGACGTGATTTCCCCGAACGTGGAACTTGTAATGCTGGTGCCCGGGTTGTTCGCGTTGGCGTGATTCAGGAAGTTGAAGAAGTCGGCGCGGATATCGACCTTCCAACGCTCGCCCAGCGCGAACCGTCTGGTCAAGGCGAGGTCGAAATTGATCTGGCCCGGACCGTACACGGCGTTTCGGCCGAGGTTGCCAAACTGGCCGCTGAACTGGGTGCATGTGGCGTTGGATCCCGCGCACTGGAATGCGGCGGGATTGAACCAGTACGACGGGTCGCCCGCTGGGACTGTATAAACTTGGGTGGGCGCGATCACCTCGGGCCGATCCAGCCCCTGGCCGCTCAGGGAGATGTCCTTGCCGCCATCGGAAAGTTGGATCGGGTTGCCGGTGAAGATGTTGAGAATCGGCGAGAGTTGCCAGTCTTTCGTAACCGCCTTGGCGGCTCCACTGCCCAACCCGGGGCTCGTGGCTACCATGGTGGTGGTGAAAATCTGCCGGTGGTCGTAGCCGCAATTCCCCCGTTCGCCCTGGGCGCGGCTGAGCGAGTTTTGATAAAGGTAGCCCGCCAGTTCTCCCGCCATATCCCAGGAGCTTTCGCAATGGCTCCAGGTGTAAGTGCTTAGAACGGTGTAATGGTGGGCGAAGTGGCGTTCGATTGAAAGAAGCAGGCCGTTGTACTCGGAGTTCCCGCCGGGGTCGGTCTGCTGGATTTCGGCCCAATACTGCCCGGTGGCGGGATTGGTCAGGTATGTCAGGCGCCGCTGGTTGGTGTTCGCCGTGGTGGCGCCGGGCAAGGTTCCGTTGGCCTGATTGATATCTATCGAACCCCAGATATGCCGGCCCGCGTTACCCACGTAGTTCGCTTTGACCACCCAGTTTTCGGCAATCTGCCGTTGGTAACTGAAATTCCACATCATCACCGAAGTGACCGGCAGGTTGCCCGGAATGCTGATGTAGGTGCCCCCCACGGGGAAGAGATGGGTGCCGGGGAACGGATCGCCCGTCTGGCCGGTCGCGGGCGAAACGTATTTCGCGAACGGATTGGAGAACTGCCCGCTGGTGAGCGTGATCGAAGAGACATACGGCGAATTGGTGGTCCAGCGCTCGGGATAGTACAGCATGACGGTATCGTGATTGAAACTGAACGACGCGCGAATGGTCTGCTTGCCATCTCCCTTAGGATCCCAAACCAGGCCGAGCCGGGGCGAGAAAGTGGCCCAGTGGGCTGCCGTGAAGGCCTTGCCGTATGGATCTTGCGCCGTGTCTCCCGCGAAAACGTCGCCCGCCGGAGCGCCGGGATAAACCGAGCTGTGCCACCCCTGGGTAAATAGGTTCCAATTGAACTGGCTGCCCCGCCCGTACTTGTCGTAAGCCGGCACGGAGGGTTCCCAACGCACGCCGATGTTTACGGTGAAATGCGGCGTGACGTGGATGGCATCCTGCGCGTAAGCGGCAACCACCGTCTGACGCAGGTAATCGGAGATGACGTTTCCATCGATCAACTGCGAAAAACGGCCGATCAGCAGGTCCGCCAAGCCGTCGCCGGTTGTCGAGCCATTGAAAGTGAACATCCCGTTGGACTGCTGGTTGTTGTAAGAGTTGAACTGGTCCTTGCGGCCGTCGAATCCGAAACCCAGTTGGTGTCTGCCGCGGATGATGGAGTAATCGTCCGCGATCTGGTAGGTATTGATGTCGAAATTCGCCAGGGCGCAGCTACCGCAGCCGATTCCGAACCCGCCGCCCGAGTAGCCGGTCACGCTGAGGTTCGTATAGTTCGGCATGTTGAGGAACATGTTCACGCCGAGGTCCGCCGGGCTGGGTAAGTTGAGCGGACCGGCGCGGTTGTCGCGGCGGCGGTCGAAGGTGGCGTGGAAGGAGTTGACCGAGTTCGCACTGAGGATATAGGTATCGCCAATGGTCATGGTCTGCGACTTGTCCCAGTTGCCGGCAGTTTGGGTGGTCAGCGCGTTGTGTCCATCGAAGACCGGGAGCTGCAGGTAATCGTAGAGGAAGTAGCGGCCGAAGAACATGTGCTTCGAGCTGATGTTGTAATCGACTTTGCCGATCCATTGATCGTCGGGGTTGTTCGCCGGGACGCCGTAAACCACGGTGCCGCACGGACTCGAGGTGCTCGGGAAGTAGTTGGAGGCCAGCTTGAATCCGGCCGGATCGAACGAGGATACGGGAATCTGGTTGCCGGGGTACGGGTTGCCGTTCATGTCCTTCAGCGTCCGGGCCGTTTTCAGACAGCCGCCGTTCGCGGTGGAGGCATCCACCACGCTGAAGTTGCCTGTCAGCGTCGCGGCGGTCGGGACATAAGCGGTGTTTGCGTTCGGGTCGCTACGCTGCCGGGTACCCTCGTAGCCGCCGAAGAAAAAGAGCTTATCCTTGATGATCCTGCCCCCGGCAACGCCGCCGAACTGGTTGCGCTTCAGAGAGTCCCGGGCGGGTTGCGAAGTATAGATCCCTTTGGGCCGCCCGTTCAGGTCGCGATTGCGGAAGAAGTCAAATACGTCGCCGTGGAAGGAGTTGCCGCCGGACTTGGTGACGATGTTGACCACGCCCCCCGGGTGCAATCCGTATTGGGCCGCCAAACCGGTGGTTTGCACGCTGAACTCCATGACCGCGTCCGGGAACGGAAAGGGCAGATTCACGTTGCTGAAGGCGTCGTTGTTGTCGCCGCCATCTAGAAGGAAATTGATGCCGTTGGCCTGGCTGCCGGCGACGGAATACTGGCCTGAACCGTTAGATCCCTGGATGTTCTTGCTGCCGGTAAGGTCGTTTCCGTTGATGGTCATGACGGAGGTGGAAAAGCCGGTAATCTTCAGCAAGTCGGCGGGATTGCGGCCGTTGAGCGGCAGGTCGACCAGCCTTTGCTCGTCCACCACCTGGGCGACGGAATTGTCTTTGGTTTCCACCTGGGCGGCGTTGGCGATGACCTCCACGCTCTCGGTCACCGAGCCGATTTGCAGAGTAATGGGGATGCTTCGGTTGCTGGCCACTTCCAGCTCGATGCCCTTCTGCACGTAAGTCTTGAAACCGTGAGCGGAGGCTTCCAGTTGATAGGGCCCGATCGCAAGGTTGGGGAGCGCATAGCGGCCGGTCACATCCGTGCTGGCCGAGCGCACCTGTTGATTGTCCAAGTTGATGGCCTTGACCTGCGCGCCGGCAACTGCCTGGCCGCTCGGGTCGGTGACGTATCCGTCGATTTCCGCGACGGCCACCTGTTGCGCCATGACGGCGGGCGCCAGGAGGCCGAACACCGCAAGAGCCAGCACAATGCTCGCCGCTCTGCTTCTAAGATCTGCGCAGACCTTTGAAAGGAACATCGTTGTGTCCTCTTTTCCCCTTCGCGGATCGAAAGCCCGCGATAAGATAAACGTTAGTCTCCAACTCTCGATAACCTACCCGCCGTTCGATCAGCGGCTTGAGAGCCTGTTGCCGGCCGGCATCGGCCGGCGCCGCCGGGAAGCTCCTTGTTTCTTCGCGGCGTGCGAAGTACGAGGAATTCACCCCACTCTGCACCGGCATTGCCTCTGCATTGGGCGCCATGCCTCCATGCCTCCCGTTTCTTCCGTCGGCGTCGCACCTTCGAGTCTGGGGTTGCGCTCAAGGGCCTTCACCGCTGGGCGCAGGAACCATTGCGCTCCTTAGCCGGGGCTTCCCTTTCGGGTTAGGGCCAATGATGCACTAGCCATGATGCATTATCCATGATGCAGTATATCCAACATTGGACTATTGTCAAGACCGTTTTTAGGCTCCCAGCCCGGTCAGCCGCCCTTTCGGGAATTGCCCGCAGCGCGACTGGGGGCGGTACAGAGGCTCTGCGTCGAGGGCGGAGTCGGCGTTCCCGCTCGGCGTGGAGCGACAACGGCTCCCGGCGGGTTGCCCTTTTGCCAAGGGCGTGTTCCGGCATCTCAGTTGCGCTGGCGGCTCCCTCCGATGCAAGATGGATGATGGATGGGGTGGGGCGCACACTTCGCGCCTGTCGATCAGGCCAGACCGCCGATGGCGGGCGGAGCGCCACTTCGAAGGGGCAGATGCCGCGCCAGAGCGCCGGTAGCGGCCTGGCGGTGCAGTCTCCGATAGCCGGGAGTTTTCACACTTTGCCTCACTTCGTGCCGAACTGCGCAGGATGAACATGGACGTAGCGCCAATCAAGCCGGTCACACTCAGACATCGGATCGTGGAGGTTATCAGGCAAGCGATCACCTCGGGCGATCTCAGCCCGGGAGATAGAATTGTCGAGTTGCGGCTGGCCAAGCAGTTGGGCGTCGGAAATACCGCTGTGCGGGAAGCGCTCTTCGAGTTGGAGCGGGCCGGCCTGGTCACCCGAATTCCCAACAAGGGCAGCTTCATCACCAAGATGACTATGGAGGACGCTCAACAGATCTTCCGTGTCAGAAAGGAACTCGAAGGTCTGGCCGTTGAACTGGCTGCGGAGCACATTTCGTCCAGCGACCTCGACCAGTTGCAGAGCCTGGTGGACACCATGAAGACTGCCGCTGAAACGAGCGATATCGAGCGCTTTTACCAGAGCGACCTCGAGTTTCACCGCACGCTTTGGCAACTGTCCGGCAACCGCTATCTGGCCAGCAGCCTGGAGACGATCGTGGTGCCTCTTTTCGCCTTCTTCCTCATCCGTACGCGGATGGATTACAGGATCGACTTGCTGGGCAGCGCGGAACGCCATCGTCGACTTCTCGACACCATCAGGAACAGGGACCGGGTCAGAGATCGCATGACCGCCTCCTTGGACTCTTCCGAGTTCTTCTGGGAGCAGGCAGGACACGCGCTGGCCGGTCCGCCGCCGAGTCAATAGCGTATTCCCGCCGAAATCCCGCTGTTTCTCGCGAAGAGATGTGGGGAGGGCGATGAAGGGCAGCGGCTATTTCAGATCTCCGAAATGCACCGCCTCGGGAACGCCGGGCTCATCCAGCAACTGAATCGTGGTGGAGGGACCGAGGTCCACCGGGTTCCCCCACGCGCGCAAGGCCCAGACCACTCTCTTGTCCGGGGTGACTTCCAGCGCCTGAACCGGCGCCGTGGCGGGATCCGCTGGGCCATTCCACTGATTGAACCAGGTATTGATCAGCGTGTTCCCGTTGGGCAACCGTTTCGCGATTTGCATCGAGTTGAACAGATAGTCAGGCACGTCGGCGGGCGTAAACTCCCACACGGTAGCCCCGGCCGGGTTCACCTCGCGGACCAGTCCCGCGCCGGCGATGAGGGTGTTCCCGTTCTTCAAACGCTCCGCCGACCAGGTGGCGGCTCCCGGCGAGTACGACCAGAGTTCCTTGCCGTTCGAATCGTATTCCACGACCTTGTTCAGGTCCATGTGCGCCACCAGCAACGTGCCGGCCTCGGTGAGCCGGGCATGCCGGAAGTGGCCGTGTACGCTTTTCGGATTCTTGACCGGAACGACGAACTCGCGCTCGGTCTTGCCGGTCGCGATGTTCACGACTACCACCTTGGCGGGGTCGCCGTTTTGGACGTACAGCACCTTATCCTTGCCGATCGGCTGCGCCGTGTGTATCTCAGTGCCCGGCGGAGCGTCATAGTTCCAGAGCACCTTCTTGTTCCGGTCGATCAGCGTCACGCCGAATTGGTGCGTGAAGAGCACGTCGCCGTTAGAAGCGAGCACGGCGTCGCTGATTTCGCCCTTTCCCGTGGGACCGTGAAACTCCCAAACGATCTGGCCCTTTCGCACAATGTACATGTCCTGCGACTTGGCCTCTCCGGCGTAGAAGAAATCGTGCTGCGCCAGACCGATGCCGGGCAGGAGGCTGGGAAAGGCGGGCTTTTCCGCCGCGGGTTTGGCGTCCTGTCCAGGCATAGTACACAGGGCGCCCGCCGACAGGATCAGGGTGATGCATCGTAGAGTTGGTTTGTTCTTCATCGGATTCCTTCAACGATAGCGGTACAGCTTGACCTTCTGAATGGTGTAGCGGTCGCCAGCGAACCAGAGGGCCCTCCAGTCCGGAGTTTCGTCGCCGTTCAGCCGGCGTCCCGGGACCCAGCGGCCGTCCACGAACTGGCCTTCGTCCACGGTAGCCAGGCCTACGCTTTGGGTGGGGTCCGCGGCCGACTCGAAGTAGACACTCATGCTCCTGGCCACGATCGCGTAATCGTCCGGGCCCAACTGGATGAACAAGCCGGCCACAGTGTCCACCGGGACGGCGACGGGCTCATTCGGATCCTGACTGCGTCTCGCGAAGCGGGCCTCGATCAGGTAGTCGCCCAGCCGCACCTTGGCTCTGGGGGACTCCGCATCCACCAGCACGGCCGTCACCTTCCCGAGGCCCTGCCGCTCCAGGATCGGCGGGGCCACTTGAGACAGGACCTGGTAGCCCTTGGCGAGTTCGCCGTCCGGGTTCGCGAGCCGGTCGATCCCAAACGGCGAGTAGCCGATGCCGTCGTACTTGCCGGCCGTCGTTATCGCATGAGCGACGCCGCGCGCGTCTCCCCTGGACTCGGGGATAAACAGAGGATTGCCGGATTGCATGTACCAAGCGCACCAATCGCTGTAGTTGGGGACGTGAACGTCCGGCGCGAGAATGTCGATAGCCGGCGCTCCGGCCTTCCAGGCATCCATGACTTGGGGTAGCGGGCCACCGCTGGGATAGCCGCCGGGCATGTCTTCCAGGGGCTTGAACTTTCCCTGGCGCAGCCAGGTGTTCACGAACATGGGCAGCGGATATTCGGCTTTGCCGGCCGCCGCGACATGGCCGACGTAGCGGGCGTAGTTCCAGGCCATGAACAATTCGTCGGTTTCCACGCCGGCGCCGAAGACCTCTTCCCAGCTTCCCGAGGTCTTGAAACCGGCGGCTTTCCAGCGCTCGCGCAACTCGGGAATCAGAGTGTCCCGGCGCTGCTGGAGGTAGTCCATGAACTGCTTGGGCACGGGGCCCGCGAAGGCCTGGTTGGCCACCGGCGAGTGGTCGCGGGAGGGGCCGAGAACTCCCACTTCGTTCTCCACTTGCATCATGATCACGGTGTGTGTGTCGCCATCCACCTCGCGGATATGCTTCATCAACGCGGCAAAGGCGCGCGAATCGGCGTCCCGGTTGGCGTCGCTCAGCGTGGTCAAGGTCGGCAGGCCCTTGCCCTTCTCGTCCTGGATGAGCGGGAACCGCTGCTGGTTGGTCTTGACCCACACCGGCTGATAGGTGGACTTGCCGTTCTTCCAGCTTCCGAACCAGAGCAGGATCAGGCGCAGGTTGTGGCGACGGGCATCCCGAAGCAATCCGTCGACCAGACTGAAGTCGAAGCGGCCCTCCTCGGGTTCCATCAACTCCCAGGACACGGTCGCCAGCACGGTATTGAGGTTGGTCGCCGCGATTTTGGGCCAGAGCGGCCACAGGTACTCCAGGCTGGAGGCGCTGGAGTTGTTCAATTCCGCGCCCAAGACCAGGAAGGGCTTGCCATCCACGATCAACTGCGTGGCCGTTCCCTGCCTTTCCAGGTGCGGAATGTTGGTCGAGGGTTGCCCCTGCGAAAAGGCCGCCGTAGACGCAAGCGATGTCAGGATTGCAGCAATCGGAAGAGTTCTCAGCTTCATGTCTTTCGTCTCGGAATGTCTTTGGGTGGCTCTACAACGTGTCACTTGACGGGCGAGATGATCGCCACGGTTCCGCCCGAGGGCGCCAACTTCAGCCGCAGCGTCTCGGACGAACTCACGGTTCTTTCGTCCTTGATCAGGCGCTCGGGGTTCTGGGCGCTGTCGGGCGCGTCCTCCCAAAGGGTGACTTTCCAGTCGCCCTTGCCCAGGAACTTCAGCGGCACGGTCAATTCGCGTCCATTGTGATCGGAGATCGCGGCCAGATACCAATCCTCTCCCTTGCGCCGCGCCTCGACCACGTATTCTCCAACCTCACCAGCCAGACCGAGGGTCTCGTCCCATACGGTCGGCAGGCCCTTGAGGAAATCCATGCCGGGCAGATACCCGCCATCCCTGTCCTTGTAATCCTCGGGCGAATCGCAGGCGACGGTGAACGGGCTCTCGATGAGGATGAACATCGCCAGCTCGCTAGCACGGGTACCTTGCACTTGTGTTGGCATCGTGCCGCTGTGGAACTGCGCTGGCTGCCGGTTGGCGAACCCGCCCGGCGTGTAGTCGCCCGGGCCGGCCAGTACGCGCGTGAAGGGGAGAGTGGCCCTGTGTTCAGGCGTTTCTTTGGTGCTCCACTTGTTGTATTCATTGCCCTGGATACCCTCGCGCGTGATCTGGTTGGGCCAGGTGCGGTTCAGGCCGGTGGGCTTGAACGCGCCGTGGAAGTCGATCATCAAGTGGTTCTCGGCCGCCGTCTTGGCGATATCTTCGTACCAGTTGACGGCCCACTGGTCGTCGCGATCGATGAAGTCGATCTTCAGTCCCGCCAAGCCCCACTTCGCATACATGGGGAAGTCTCTTTTGTAAACCGCGGGGTCCACGAAATCGTTGAAGTGGAACCATAACCAGATGCGCACGCCCCGTTCCTTGCCATAGGCCACCAGTTCGGGCACGATCGATTTATCGCCGATCTCCGACAGTTGATACGGCCAGCCCATGTCGGCGGCGAGCTGAATGAACTGTTTGAGCGTGGGAAGGTCGTTTTGTCCCATGTTGGGCCACCAGGTGCCCCAGGACGACATGCCCGGCTTAACCCAGGAGGTGTCGGCGAGTTTGCTAGGGGTGGCGAGGTTCAACACCACGTCGCTCTGAATGAGGTCGAAGGCCCGGCGGCCGATGATGAAGGCTCGCCAAGGGGAGTTGTGGGGAGTCTGGGCCACCACCAAGCCTTTCTGGACCTCGCCTGCCGGCGCCGGCGCCGTATTCACCGCCGCGCTATCCGCCTCCGACGGGTGGCGCGACGGCCAGGGCCGCGCCGGTATCGGGGGAGCCAGTTGCGTCTCCAAGGTGTTCTTGGCGCCTGCCGCGGGCACTAGCCACATGCCGGACCAGTCCAGCAGATCGGACTCGGTGATGGCGACATAGGCCGCGCGTGTCTGGACCAGAAACGGCAGTCCATACTTGAAATTCGGGTTCAGCTTGGAAAGCTGGTTGGGCAGAAACTGCCATTCCTGCGAGCCAATAAATCCACCCTCCGGGCGGCTGGCACCCTCCAGATTGTTCCAGCCCGCCCAGACTTGCTGGTCCTCGGGGAACGTGAACTCGGTAGCGTCGCGGGTGACGGTAAAGGAATCCATCCCGGGCTGCTTGGGGATAAAGATGCGGAAGGCCACGCCGTCGTCGTAGGCCCGGGCGACCACACTGAAGGTGCGACCGCCCTCTTTCAGCGTCACGGTCAGCTCCCGGAAATGATCCCGCACGTCGCGGTTCTTGCCAAACTCGTTAACCCAATGCTTGTCGACCACTCTGCGTGCCTCGCTCAGCACCACGGGTCTCTCGCCCAGCATCACATCGCCGGCCAGTTCCAGACCAAGGCGGCTCCGCAGCAACACCGGCCTGTTGCCCACGGCGATGCTGTAGCCCAGCGGGCCGTCGGTGTGGATGCTGATGGCGATCTTTCCGTCCGGCGAACGGACTTCGCGCGCCGACCCGGCACTGGCGGCCGCGGCTGGTGAGCAAGAAAGCAAAATGGTTCCGATGAGGACACCGGCGTTCCCGCAGAAGCTACGGATGTTCATGACCTTCCTCCTGTCAACTTGTCGATTCCCCCAAGAAGCGCGGCAGCACGGCGCGCTGGCGCGTGGAAAAATCCGTGAAGCGGCCCGTGGGCTGCCGACTCCATCGTGCGCGGCGCGACGGCGTTGTAATGATGACGCATCGTCAATCCGAAAGGGCCGGCCTGAGCGCGGGAAATTTCGCCGATACCAGTCCGAGGCCCGGCCGCTCCATGGCAGGCTGACCGCGAGAGTCCGCGCCGCCGCGGGCACGACCGGCAGAGCGAGCGCAGGCGCCAGAGCTGGGGCCGGACCCTCAAACCCGCTTATCTATTATGCACATTTCCCCATCGCCCCGAATGGCCGGTCAAGCGGCGGGGGTGTTCGGAGAGCAGCGAAGGAACACGCTGAGCCTGGTCGTGCCGATCTCCCGACCGTTCCCCAACGGCGGCGTCCCCCAGAAGCATCCCGCTGAACGTCCTTCTCAACAGTGAAGATGAACCCTCTTTGGGCTCAAGCGTCAGGAACTCGAACAGGTTTCGGAGTCGACTTCGGACTCGGCGAGGATGGCGTTGCGGTGCTCGGCGAGGGTCTTGGGGGGCCGGAGGAGGTCCCCAATGCGCGCGCCGACGGGGTCGAGGCCGTAGTAGATGGCGGTTTTGAGGAGGAGGATGGCGGCTTCACCGCCAGGTCGCAGGAGACCTGATCGGGCGAGACGACAAACCTGGAATCGTCAGGCAGCATGAGGAAGAGCGAAGCCTCAACACAGAGGCGCAGAGGACCGGGGGGGGAGACGAAATCAGGGGTGGGTGAGTCGCTTGACGTCACGACGATCGCGGACCCGGCTGGTAGCCTTCTTTGGCGCCAGGAGGTCGGCGCGGGAGAGGACCGGGGCGGTCTCCCCGCCGAAGTCCACCGCCAGTTTTTGGTCCCAGGCCGGGTTGAAATCGAGACCCGGAACGGAGGTCATGATGTCGACGCGGACGGGCTCAACTCCGATCTGGAAGAAGACCTCGGGCTCTGTGAAATCGCTGGGACCAACGCCTTTGATAGGCACGCCAAACCGCTCGAGGGCGGCTAGTGTAGTGCGGCGCAATTAAGGACCTATATGCAGGACGCTGCCAGAGAGGCTTTTCGTGGCGCACGCACCCTCGAAAATCCCCTCAGGATGGGGCTGGAGCGGTTTGGGCGAGAAGCTCGCCGGCATCGATACCGGCCTTTGCGCATTCCCGCAGCAGTCGGCGAAGCTTTCGGGCCAGAGTTCGGGGATTGAGCGCGGCAGTCCCCTTCTCGCGGTACTCGGCCCCTTGGTGCAAAACCAGCCAGATCACCTTGGCGACCCGGTGCGCCACCGCCCACGCCGCGCCTTTGCCCTCAATTCGCGGCTTCAAACGCCCAAACAGCCCCGCGAAGAACGTGTCTTTGGTGTGGATGGCAGCCCACGCAATCTGACACAGCAGGCGTCTCAGGTACTGGTTCCCCTTCGGCGAGCGGTGGCTGTAGCAGATTCCGGCCGATTCCTGACTGCCTGGGCATACCCCGGCCCAGGAGGCAAACTGCTCCGCGCTGGCAAACGCCGCCGCGGTGGGCCCGATCTCAGCCAGCAGTTCCTGCGCCGCATACACATCCACTCCCGGAATCTTGCTCAACCGGTGCAGCGCCGCCGTGTGTTGTTTCATCGCCCCAGCCAAAGCCGTATTGATCTCCAGGATCTGCCGCCACAACAACTCCACCTGGTCCATCTGCTGACGCAGCAAGAGCCGGTACACCGGTTCCAGTTGCCCGGCCAAAGCCTCCTTCAGTTGCTCCTCCTTCTTGCGCAAGCAACCGCGTGCCTGCGCCGCCAACACGGTCGCGTCCGTCTCGCCTTGGGCAATCTGCGTCGGCATCGCCCAGCCGCTCACGCCAAACAAATCGCTCGCCACTGCTGCCAGCTTGATCCCGCCCTGCTCCAGCAATCCTTCCACCTGACTCCGGATCACACCCAGCTTGCGCTTGATCTGAACCCGCGTCCGAGTCAGCCAGCGCCAACTCCGCTGCTCGGCTCCCGGAATGAAACTCTCATTCAGATCTCCCGACGACCAGCGATCGGCCAGCCGCTGTGCGTCCCGAAAATCCCGCTTGCGCCCACGCGGCGCCCGGGTCTTCAACGGATGCGTCAAGTGCAGCCGGAAGTGCGACTCCAGCCCGTACCACACCGGCCGCCAATACTGCGCCGTCGACTCCATCACCACTTCTGCCGCCTGCTCATGCTGCAGCCACGCCGCCAGATGCTCCACTTCGTTCCGCGTCGTGCCGAACTTCCGCTTCGTGTAGCGGACCTGCCCGTCGTGTTCCTGGCGCATGACCACCGCCAGCATCTTCTTGTGCACATCAATGCCCGCGATCGAACGATATACTGGTTCCATAACCGAACCTCCTGGGGATCGGTGTCGGCAGAGGACCGGTATCGTAAACTCAGTCGCCCTCACAGGTTCTCCCGGCGCCATCACCAGGACATCCCACTCATCTCTCCGTTCCGCGGTCCCAGATCAAACACTCGTACGGCCTCGCCGTATCCAGTGCGTACGACAACCTTGGCTGCCGACCCGATAACCCCATTTTCATATCGATCACTGCCCTGCAGCAGGGCCAAGAAACACTCTTGCGTGCCGCGTCGAGACTCTTCTCGACGCCCAGGTGTCGGCACGAATGCCGACACGGCAGGCTGAAGCCCGCGCCACGCGGTTGCGAATAACCGTCAATCTGCATGCCGCACTACACTAGCAGCTTGCGTGCGTTGGACTCGGTTGGCTCAATCCAGATGTCAAGTTCCTTGGTGTAACGCGGCTCCGTGTAGACCATCACTGCGTAGCCTCCGACGATCGGGTAGCGGACTCCCGCGGCGTTTAACTCGCGTAACAGATCTTTGAAGTCGGAGTTGATCTTCATGGATGCCCGGGACGGCAGCGGCGGTCACGACAAGGTCCCAGGCGGCTTCGAAAATACGGGTTGGGCCGGCGGCTTGCCAAAAAGCGATGTCGAACTCGCGGCCAGGCGGGCGGCCACGGACCAGGCGGGTCATGATGACCGGTTCAGGCATCGGTTCTATTGTCTCCCCACAGAGGCACAAGACGCTTACGCAAAGGTCGCAGACTGTTGCCGGGCTTGCCCTGTGTCATTCACGTGTAAAACGCCCCGAGACGGAACTCAGCCAAGAACTCTTCCGACGAATCGAAATACGACGGTGGCATCCCGGCGACTCGAGGAGACTGACGGCGCGAGAGGGCGCGCAGGGGCACCGGGCACAAGCCCAAGGCTTTCAGGCGGCTGGCTGAACCGTGGTTTCGGCAGGAGTATATCTAGAGGCACAGAGGGCACCCAGAAGAGCCGGAACCTCCTAATCAAAGCGCCTCCCATTCCTTCCGGTCGACCCCGGCCTGCCGTAGGATGCGCACCAGCAACCCACAACCGACGTCCTCCGCGTGAGGATTCGGTATCCGGAGGTTTCTTCCGCGCCCCTTCATGTATTGGTGATCGCCACCGGACACGGGCGGCCCGAAGCCCAGCGTACGGAGGCAGGAGATCAGATCCCTCCGCTTAATTGGACCAATCGCTGGCATTCAGGCGACCTCGCGGACCTCGATGCGGTTGCCGTCGATGTCCGGAATCGAGGAGCGATCGGCAATGCTGACCAGAACCCATCCCTCCAGCACGCTCTCCAACTCCTCCCGGCAAGCCTCCAGGTTCTTGGCATTCGCCCAGACGCCCGGGATGGCGGGAATATGGCCATAGAACGAGCCGTCATCCTCAACAATCTCGTAGCGGGCCTGACGCATGGCTGCCCGGATGTACGCGGTTAGCATAGCTCAATTATCCCACCAACGAGAACTTCTTAACCACAGAGGCAAAGAGGGCACAGAGACGAAGGATTAGCGATATTCCAAGAACGCCCTGAGGGGGCGGCGGAGCACTAGGAGCGGCACTGGGGCACGTCCAGGAGAGCGATGATCGGGGCGCGTCCAGGAAGGAGTTCGAGGATGTACTGCCTGCCCTTTCGGGGCGGCAGATCAAAGGTATCCATCGGAGCAACGGCGCAAGACCGCGGGCCGCGGCGAGCGCGTTCACGACCGGGCCCGGAGCGGGGGCACTCGATGCGGAGGATCAGCGGGAGGCCTCGGGGGCGCGGGTCTGTTCGGTCCAGGACTGGGCGTACAGGCCGCCGCAGCGCAGCAGTTGCTCGTGGGAGCCGGATTCGACCACTTCGCCATTGGCGATTACGTGAATGATATCGGCGCGCATGGCCGTGGTGAAACGGTGGGTGATGAGCAGTGCGGTGCGGCCTTCCGCCAGCGTGCGGAAGCGCGCCAGCTAGTCGGCCTCGGCCCAGGCGTCCATGGCGCTGGTGGGCTCGTCGAGGATGAGAATGGGGGCGCGGCGATAGACGGCGCGGGCCAGTGCGATGCGCTGCCATTCGCCGGCGCTTAGCTCGACGCCATCCAGGAAGTGCCGGCCGAGCAGGCTGTCGTATCCCGCCGGCAGGCCGGCGACGACGGACTCGGCTCCGGCGGCTTCGGCGGCTCGTTGGACCTCGGTCGGGCGCGCGGGGCGGCTCAGATCGCCCAGGGCGATGTTCTCCGAGACCGGGGCGTTGTAGCGCACCGGCTCCTGGAAGAGGACCGTGATGCGCGAGCGTAGTTCGTCCAGGGAGAACTGGCGCAGATCCGTGCCGTCCAGCCCGATGCTTCCCTGTTGCGGGTCGAAAAAGCGGCACAGGAGCTTGATGAAGGTGCTCTTGCCGGCGCCGTTGGGCCCGGCGAAGGCGACCAAGCGGCCGGCGGGAATGGTGACGCTGGAATCTCGCAGCACGGGGCGCTGAGCGCCGGGGTAGCGGAACGCGGGGTGTCCGAGAGCACGATGCTGGCACAAATGGCCACATTCGGATGGCCGCGAAGCGCGATGCCGTGGCGGGCGCGAGGCTGCGCCCCAGAGGCGATAACTTGGAGGGAGCCCCTATGAAAGTCCCTGTACTTGCGGGTTCGCCACGGACTCAGCGAAGCGTATGTGATTGAAAAAACTGGAGCTGGCGGAGGGAGTTGAACCCCCGACCCTCTGATTACAAATCAGATGCTCTACCAACTGAGCTACGCCAGCCGGCTAGCGGCAAGATCTGGAGCGGGAGACGGGAATCGAACCCGCAACCAACAGCTTGGAGGGCTGTGACTCTACCATTGAGTTACTCCCGCTCGTCGCAGCCCGCGGCGCGGCCGGAGCCGCCTGGCCGCGAGCCGATTCTCCATTTCATTGTACGGGTTCGGGCGGGAAGGGGTCAACGCGCGGAGCATTCTTAGGCGATTTCGGCGGTTGACAAGCGGGAGCGCCTCCGCTAAGATTCTTAAAGCACTGATCTATCAGCCATTTGTCGGTGACGGATCAAGGCGGTGGAGACAATTCGCTCCCAGGGTGAGGGTCGTCGCAATTTCATGACGCGCAGAATGTCCGCACGCAGGCCAGCTAAGCCGGGCTCGCACGTGGCAAGAGAGTGCACAGATTGGGCGGCCCGGAGATTTGGCCATGGCCAATCAGCAAGATGACCAGAACGTAAGACCTCAGCCCGCGTTGCCCGAGGAAGACTACGAGCACCTGCTGGAGGACTACAGTCATTTTGCTCCCCCGGCCGAAGGCGAACTGCTCGAAGGACGGGTCCTCAAGGTCACCGAGAACGAAGTCATCGTCGATTTCGGGTACAAATCGGAGGGCCTGGTACCCATCGCGCAGTGCATGCAGGCGGATGGCCAGGTTCTGGTCCAGCCCGGCGACACGATCGACGTGATGATCGACCGGACCGGCCCGGAGCCGGAAGGCTACGTGCTGCTTTC
>Ga0182011_10002024_pt1 | contig 17396 bp, 10 predicted proteins | sample 711E1DmetaG_FD_120481 | JGI IMG/M metagenome (GOLD analysis project Ga0182011, IMG submission 120481) | Permafrost microbial communities from Stordalen Mire, Sweden - 711E1D metaG | ecosystem: Environmental > Terrestrial > Soil > Wetlands > Permafrost | place: Sweden: Stordalen | collected... | reverse complement strand
CCGCTGGCCCGGATCCTTCAGGCGTGAAACTGACAAATCCGAGCCCGGTTTTCTGCTCCACCAAGCCACAGTGCACACTAAGAAGATCAAACAGTTACAGTCGAGTTTCAGGCTAGAGAGCACTGAGTACACAGAGGTCGGAAGGGAAGAATGGGTCCGGATCGGATAGGAAACCCTTTCTTCTTCCCCATCCGGCTCTGTGACCTCTGCGTCCTCTGTGTGAAATAGCTAACTTGTGATCCACGGCCCGTGCGATGCCGGCTAGGTTTCCGCTTTGGGATACGACCCGAAGATGCGCACGCTCTCGGCGGCGCCGGCCAAGGCGGCCAGCGCGCGGCGTACGTTGGCGTCGTTCCGATCGCCGACGAAGTCCAAGTAGAACGAGTACTCCCAAGGCCGGCCCACGATGGGACGCGACTCGATCTTGGTCAGGTCGACCTGTTCGGCGGCGAAAGCGTAGAGCGAGGCGTACAGCGATCCCGGCCGATTGGCGATGCGAAACACCAGGCTGGTCTTGCGTTCCTTTGCCTTGCTGGCCACGGGAATGCGCGCCACGCGATCGGGGCGCGCCATGACGAAGAAGCGGGTGAAGTTCTGCGGGTTGCTCTCGATGCCCGAAGCCAGGATGTGCGCGGCGAAGACCTCGGCGGCGCTCTTGCTTGCAATAGCGGCCTCGTCGTGCCGCCCGTTCTTCACCACCATCTTCACCGCGCCGGCCGTGTCGTACGCAGGCACCACCTCAAGGCTGGGGATCTGCTCTCGCAGCTTGCGCAGATAATCCTCACACTGGGCCAGCGCCACCGGGTGCGAGAACACGCGGCGCAGGTCGGTGAGCTTGACGCCGAGGGGTGCGATCAGGTTGTGAGCCACCCGCAGCACTACCTCGCCGATTATGGTGAGGTCGTGGCTGACCAGGAGGTCGTAGTTCTTCATGACCGAGCCAGCCAGGGTGTTCTCGACTGGAACCACCGCGCAGTCGGCGTCACCCCGCACCACCGCGTCGAACATGTCGTCGAACTCGTGCTGAGGCAAAGGCTCAAAACCTGGCCCCAAGAAGCGGCGGGCCGCCTCCTCGGAGAATGCGCCGCGCTCACCCTGGAAGGCGGCTCGAACTCTCCCCTTTTTTGCTGTAACCGTTCTGGTCACGACGTGCCTGGCGCACGCATCTTATACCCGACGTGGCGCACCGTCTCTATCATCTCAGCGCCGGGTCCCAACTTGGCGCGCAGCCGACGGACGTGGATGTCCACCGTGCGCGTGTTGCCGGTGTAGCGATAGCCCCACACGCGCGACAGCAGTTGCTCGCGGGTGAACACTCGACCCGCACCCACTGCCAGAAACTTGAGGAGTTGGAACTCCTGCCTGGGCAGCTTGAGTATGCGGCTGCGGTAGCTGGCCTCGACGGCTACTGTGTCGATGACCAGGTCGCCCAATTTCACGCGGCCCGAAGCCGAGAAAGACGACAGCCGCCAATCGAGCTGGCGCACCCGTGCGTAGAGCTCGGGCCCGACGATAGGGGTGAGAATGAAATCATCCATGCCCAGCTCGGGATCGAGGCCGGGCATCCGTGAGACTTCAATGCAAAGAAGGATGGGCACCTCGGCCAGGGTGGGGATCTGCTTGGCGTGCTTGACCACCGCGCGGCCTACCTCTAGGTACGGTCCTGCGTCGACCACCACCACCGCAGGACGGATGTGTTCCAGATCGTCGGGCAGGTCATCCAGGTCGTAGCCGACCGCAACCACCTCGCAGCCCAGCTCGCGCAGGGCGGCTGCAGGCGAGTCCGGCTCGGCTGCGCCGACCTGCGGTTTCGACATGACGACGACCGCGCGCATTTCTGGAAACACAGGGTAGCAGGGACGAAAACAATAGTCACTACGGGCAGAAGGATTCTTGCATTGTTTCGATGTGGGCGGACGCAGGGGGCATTATTGCCTATTTGTTTCCAATGTGTTTCGTCTTGGAAAAAATCGCCTCATTCGCCGAAGGATCGGTTTCACACCAACCAGGTGGGCGCTAGGCTTCATCTAAAGGACACGGACCCAACTTCGAGCCATCGATGAACAGCAAGATAGTAACGCGGCAAGAGCCTCCGCAGCGGCAAGGGCTCTACGATCCGGCCAACGAGCACGAGGCCTGCGGCGTGGGCTTCGTGGTGGACATCGCAGGCAGCAAGTCGCACCGGATTGTGCGCGATGGCATTCGGGTTCTAGAGAACCTGGGCCATCGAGGCGCCAGCGGCTCCGAGGAGAACACGGGCGATGGCGCCGGGATCTTGGTCCAGCTTCCTGACGCATTCCTGCGCAGCGTGACCGCCAACATCGGCATCGAGTTGCCGCCCGCCGGTCAATACGCCGCCGGCATGGTCTTTTTGCCGCGCGAGCCGGCCGAGGCCGCCGCATGCCAGCGCCTTTTCGAGATCGGCGCCAGCGAGATGGGGCACAAGGTGATTGGTTGGCGCGAGGTTCCCACCAACCCGACCGGTCTGGGCAAGACCGCGCTGGAATCGCGGCCGGGCATGGCCCAGGTCTTCGTGGACCGGCCCGCGGCGCTGGCCGACGACGCGGCTTTCGAGCGTCGCCTCGTGCTCATACGCCGCACCGCCGAGAAGCTGGTGAGGGCAAGCGATCTCGGCGGACGCAAGCTCTTCTACATCGCCAGCCTGTCGTGCCGAACCCTGGTCTACAAGGGCATGCTCAACGCCGACCAGTTCGACAGTTTTTTTCCTGATCTCTCCGAGCTGTCCTTGGAATCCGCGCTGGCCCTGGTGCACTCGCGCTTTTCCACCAACACCTTCCCCTCCTGGTCGCGCGCCCATCCCTACCGGGTGATCGCCCACAACGGGGAGATCAACACCCTGCGGGGCAACGTGAACTGGATGTCGGCGCGCGAGCACGATCTGGCCTCGCCGCTCTTTGGCGCTGACATCGAACGGCTGCATCCGGTGGTCGACGAGCAAGGCAGTGACTCGGCCATGTTCGACAACGTGCTGGAAACCCTGGTCATCGGCGGCCGGAGCCTGCCCCACGCGGTGATGATGATGATCCCGGAGCCATGGCACAAGCACAAGACCATGAGCCCGGAGAAGCGCGCCTTCTACGAGTACCACTCCTGCCTGATGGAGCCGTGGGACGGCCCCGCCGCGATCTGTTTCACCGACGGGGTGCAGATCGGGGCGGTGCTCGATCGCAACGGTCTGCGGCCCTTGCGCTTCACCCTCACCAGCGACGGTCTCGTGGTCATGGCATCGGAGACCGGTGTGCTCGACATCCCAGCCGAGAAGATCGTGCAGAAGGGCCGCATTCAGCCCGGCCGCATGTTCCTGGTGGACACCTCGCAGAAACGCATTGTCCCGGACGATGAGATCAAGGCCAGGGTTGCGGCGGAGTTGCCGTACGCAGAATGGGTCGAGTCACAGCGGGTGCATATGAAGGACCTGCCACCGGCACCGGCGATGCCTCTGCCCGATCATGAGACGCTGGAACTGCGCCAGAACGTCTTCGGCTACACCGCCGAGGTGCTGCGCCTGTTGCAACCCATGGTGGAAACTGGGGGCGAGGCCATCGGCTCAATGGGCACCGACACGCCTCTCGCCATTCTTTCCAACCGGCCGCAGAGCCTGTTCAACTACTTCAAACAGCTTTTCGCCCAGGTGACCAACCCGCCGGTGGACGCCATCCGAGAAGAACTCATCATGGCGGCCGGCACCACCATGGGCCCCGAGCGCAACCTGTTCGACCCGCAAGCCGCCTCTGCCCACCAGATTGAACTGCGCTCGCCGATGATCTTCAACCATGAAATGGACAAGCTGCGCGCGCTCGACGGCTGGCACGGCTTTCGCGCGCATACCTTGTCCACCGTGTTCCGCGTGGCGCAGGGTGAGCAGGGCCTGGCCGGGGCACTGGATATGCTGTGCGCACAAGCGGCAGCCGCGGTAGCCGACGGCTGCCAGATCCTCATCCTGTCTGACCGCGGGTTCGACCACGAGCATGCGCCCATACCCTCGCTGCTCTCTTGCGCGGCGGTGCATCACCATCTGCTGCGTGAGGGCACGCGCACGCGAACCTGCCTGGTGGTGGAGAGCGGCGAGCCGCGCGAGGTGCACGATTTCTGCCTGCTCATTGGCTACGGCGCCAGTGCAGTCAACCCGTACCTGGCCCTCGAAGTCATCGAAACCCTGGCTGGCGAAGGCGTCATCCGGGTCGACACGGCGAAGGCGCGCACCAACTACGCCAAGGCCATTAGCAAGGGCCTGGTCAAGGTCATCTCCAAGATGGGGATCTCGACGGTGCAGAGCTACCACGGGGCGCAGGTGTTCGAGGCCATCGGGCTTCATTCCTCGCTGGTCGACAAGTATTTCGCTGGCACCGCTTCCCGCATCAGCGGCCTGGGTCTGGGTGGCATCGCCGAGGAGGTGCGGCGCCAGCACCGCCGGGCGTTCCCCAGCCGCAGCTTGCCGCAAGCGGGGCTCGATCCGGGCGGCGAGTACCGATTCAGAAGCGAGGGCGAACACCACCTCTTCAACCCTGAATCAATCTCCAAGTTGCAGGTCGCGGTGCGGACCGGCAGCTACGAAATCTACAAGCAATACGCGCAGCTCATCAACGACCAGTCGAAGAACCTGGCCACCCTGCGCGGCCTGATGGAGCTGCGCCATCCGCGTCCGGCGGTGCCGATTGACGAGGTGGAATCGGTCGAGGAGATCGTCAAGCGCTTCAAGACCGGGGCCATGTCCTACGGGTCGATCAGCAAGGAAGCGCACGAGACCCTGGCCATCGCCATGAACCGCCTGGGCGGCAAGAGCAACACCGGCGAAGGTGGCGAGGATCCGGCGCGCTGGGTGCCTTTGCCCAACGGCGATTCGATGAGGAGCGCCATCAAGCAGGTGGCCTCGGGCCGCTTCGGCGTGACCAGCCCCTATTTGGTCAATGCGGACGAGATCCAGATCAAAATGGCCCAAGGGGCGAAGCCGGGCGAGGGTGGCCAGCTTCCCGGCGCCAAGGTGTATCCGTGGATCGCCAAGGTTCGCCACTCCACCCCCGGGGTTGGACTGATCTCGCCGCCGCCCCACCACGACATCTACTCGATCGAGGACTTGGCCCAGCTCATTCACGATCTGAAGTGCGCCAACAACCGGGCGCGCATCAGCGTGAAGCTGGTGGCTGAGGTGGGCGTGGGCACGGTGGCCGCGGGCGTGGCCAAGGCCAAGGCCGACGTCATTCTGATCAGCGGACACGACGGGGGCACGGGCGCATCGCCTTTGTCCAGCATCAAGCACGCAGGCGGCCCCTGGGAGTTGGGCCTGGCCGAGACGCACCAGACCCTGCTGCTCAACGACCTGCGCAGCCGGGTCGCGATCGAAACCGATGGCCAGCTCAAGACCGGCTGGGATGTGGTGGTGGGCGCGCTCCTCGGTGCCGAGGAGTTCGGCTTTGCCTCTGCGCCTTTGGTGGCCATGGGTTGCCTGATGATGCGCGTGTGCCACCTCAACACCTGCCCGGCCGGCATTGCCACGCAAGATCCCGAGTTGCGCAAGCGCTTCTGCGGCCGGCCCGAGCATGTGGTGAACTACATGCGCTTCGTCGCCATGGAGGTGCGCGAGCTGATGGCCGAGCTGGGCTTCCGCACGGTGAATGAGATGGTCGGCCACACTGAGTGCCTGTACATCCGGCACGCGGTCGACCACTGGAAGACCAAGGGCGTGGACCTGTCGGCCATCCTGTATCAACCGCCGCATGCCGACGGGGTTGGCACGCGTTGCCTCTACCCGCAGAACCACAAGGTGGAAGAGGGGTACGACGACACCACCATCATCCCCATGTGTCGACCTGCGCTGGAGTCGGGCCGCAAGATCACGGCCACGCTCCCCGTGCGCAACACCCAGCGCACAGTGGGCACGCGCCTGGGCAGTGAGGTTACGCGTCGCTATGGCAGCGAAGGCTTGCCCGAGGACACCATTTCGATCCACTTCAAGGGCTCGGCTGGGCAGAGCTTCATGGCCTTCGTGCCCAAGGGGATCACTTTCGTCCTGGAGGGCGATGCCAACGACTATCTGGGCAAAGGGCTGTCCGGTGGAAAACTCATTCTTCGTCCCCCGCGCGAGGCTGGCTTTACCCCTTACCAGAACGTGATCGCCGGCAACGTGGCGCTCTACGGCGCCACCAGCGGCGAGGCCTACATTCGCGGCATGGCGGGCGAGCGCTTCTGCGTGCGCAACAGCGGCGTTTCGGCGGTGGTCGAGGGCGTGGGCGATCACGGCTGCGAGTACATGACCGGCGGCCGGGTGATCGTCCTGGGCTCGACCGGCCGCAACTTCGCCGCCGGCATGTCGGGCGGCATTGCCTATGTACTGGACGAGCAGCGCCAATTGGAGTCCAACTGCAACCTGGAAATGGTCGGGCTGGGCCCGCTCGACGACCCTGGGGAAACTGAGCTGGTGTTGGGCCTCCTCCGACGACACGTCGAGTACACCGGAAGCCTGCGCGCGCAAGATCTATTGTCCCACTGGGTGCAATGGAAGCCGCTCTTTGTGAAGGTCATCCCGCATGACTATCGGCGGGTGATGGAGGCGCAGAAGCTCATGCGGGACAAGGGCCTGTCACCGGATGAGGCAGAGATGGCGGCGTTCCAGCTCAATGCCAAAGACGGGGCACAGGTGCACGAGAAGTAGCCCATGGGCCAGCCGACCGGATTTCTCGAATACCCCCGCGCCACGCCTGTTAGCCGCGCGCCCCGCGAGCGGCTGGGCGACTGGCGCGAATTTCACGGGCATTTGCCCGAGGCGAGCATGCGCGAGCAGGGCGCGCGCTGCATGGATTGCGGCGTGCCCTTCTGCCACACCGGCAAGCTGGTCGATGGGCTGACTATCGGGTGCCCAACCCACAACCTGATTCCAGAGTGGAACGACCTCATCTACAAGGGACGCTGGCGACAAGCGCTCGAGCGGTTGCACCGGACCAACAACTTCCCTGAGTTCACCGGCCGCGTGTGCCCAGCCCCGTGCGAGGGATCTTGCGTGCTCGGCATCAACGCGCCCCCGGTGACCATCAAGGTCAACGAGTGTGCCATCATCGACCGCGGCTTTGAGGAGGGCTGGATAAAGGCGCAGCCGCCAGCACAGCGGACGGGCAAGACCGTTGCCGTGGTGGGCTCGGGCCCGGCCGGTTTGGCCTGCGCTGAGGAGCTGAACCGCGCCGGGCACCTGGTCACAGTGTACGAGCGGGCGGATCGCGTGGGCGGTTTGCTCATGTACGGCATCCCCGCCATGAAGCTGGACAAAAGCTTGGTCGATCGGCGAGTCAAGCTGATGGAGGAGGCTGGTGTGCGCTTTCGGACCGGGGTCGAAATCGGCAAGACCATGTCAGTGTCGGAACTGCGGGCAAGTTGCGACGCACTGGCACTCTGTGGGGGTGCCTGCAAGCCGCGCGACTTGCCAGTGGAAGGGCGCGGTCTGCACGGCGTGCACTTTGCCATGGAGTACCTGGTCGCCAACACGCGTGCCTTGCTCGATGGCGTCGGCACGGACAAGAGCCCGATTCACGCGCGCGATAGGCACGTTGTCGTGATCGGGGGTGGCGATACCGGCAACGACTGTGTGGGCACTGCTCTTCGCCAGGGCTGCCGAAGCGTCACTCAGCTCGAGATCCTGCCGCGGCCGCCGGTAGAGCGTGCAGTGGACAACCCATGGCCACTGTGGCCCAAGATCTATCGCGTCGACTACGGACAGGAAGAGGCAGCGGCGCTGTTCGGCGCAGATCCGCGCCTGTTCTCGGTGCAGACCAAGCGCCTGCTGGGCGACCAGCACGGCCAGGTGCAAGGCATCGAGATCGCCGACATACGCTTCGTGCCCCAGGCCGGACGGCCGCCCAAGATCGAGGAACTGCCGGGCACCGGGCGGACGCTCCCCGCAGATCTTGTTTTGCTGGCAATGGGCTTTCTCGGTCCCGAACGCGAGGGCATGTTGACTGAGCTGGGCGTGAAGCTCGACGGCCGCGGCAATGTCGCAGTCGACGAGAATCAGCAGACCAGCATCCCCGGGGTGTTCGCGGGCGGGGACATGGCGCGCGGTCAATCCCTGGTGGTGTGGGCCATCATGGAAGGCCGGCAAGCGGCGCGCGGAGTCGACCGTGCGCTCATGGGCGAGACGGTGCTGCTGTAGCTACTCTCCCTGAATCGTCACAATCACGGTTCGGCGTGCTCGTGGGCCGTCGAAGTCGCATAGGAAGATGTTCTGCCAGGTCGAGAGGGCGAGGTTGCCATCGCGGATCGGGATGACCTCGCTTGGGCCGATGATGCCGGCTTGAATGTGCGCCGAGCCGTTGTCGTCTACCCGGTCGTGGCGCCACCGGCCCTGCGGGGCGATGCTTTCCAAGCAATCGAGCACGTCCAGGGTGACATTCGGATCGTCGTTCTCTTGAATCATCAGCGCAGCCGTGGCCCCCTGAGCATACAGTGCGCAGATGCCGTTGCTGATCGCGGAACGGCGGACTTCCTCGCGCACCCGCTCGGTGATGTCCACCAGCTCGCGCTTGCGCTGGGTGCTGACCTGAAGTGTAGCCAGGAACTGCTTCATCGAAGGCATTGGTATCACAGCCGCAGCAGTGAGCTCTGCACTAGGTGCGGTTTCGGCGGGGGGCCTCAATAGTAGTAGGCAAAGCGGAGGCGCACCGAATACATGTGGGCATCGAGATACGTTTCACTCCCTGGAGTACCTAATTGCCGGTGTCCGATGGCTTCGGAAAAGACCAACTTCACAACCGCGTTGTTGAAGCCGAGGGGGTAGGCAAGGTAGGCGGCCAGCTGATCGTGGCGCTGGTACTCAGCCGTACCACCTGTACTGAGATATTCCGTCCGAAAGATCGCACCACCTGCAATGAGCGAGTAGGGAGTGAAGAACGAGAGGGGGTCAATTTGCAGATAGCCGCCCAAGCTATGAGTCTTCTTCGGCGTGTCAAGCTGGTTCTGATCCCAATAATGGTCCCAGCTATACGCGATGCTGAAGGCGGCCTCGATCTGTTTCAAGGGGGTAAGGGCAGCGCTGCCGCCAAACCCGTATGTTCTCTCCTGGTAGCACTTAGCGCATGGAGTTAGACCATCGGACTGAAACTGCTGATAGTCTGGCGACACAGCTTGATACTCTGCTCCGGCAAGCAGACTGAAGTACTCTAGTAGCTTTGCACCGGCGGCGAATCTGCCACCGAGGACGTCCCGGCTACCATCCAGGTGGCCGTAGGTTCCAACCAACTCGATTCCCGACCATGAGGTCGGATAAAAGTGAAACGCGGCCCGGCCGACCGGCCCTATCGATGGGTCTCGCATGAAGATGGTGTTGACCTCGTACATGTGTTGAAACCAGTTCGCGTTGGAATAGATGTTGTCGGTGCGCGCCCCGGTATCCTCGAGGGTGTACAAGTCGAAGCCAAGGCCCTTGCGGAAGACACGCCAGGTGAGAAACCGACCTGCCATGAAGTCCCAGAGTCCCTGCTTCCCGACCTGGACATAGACGTCATCGGCGTTGATTTGGTAGTGTTCGCCAGCCATTTCGCGAACCCAAGCCACGACTTGCCCGGTTTCGCGCAGGAAGTAGTCATTGCCCAGATCCTGAGTGAGCATCGGACCGAGGACAAAGCGGCCGCGCGCATCGAAGACGGTTAGCGTTTGAAAGGCGTTCTGCTCCCACGAGTACCTGACGTAGCCGTCATCGAGTTCGAGGTTGCCGTGCCAGTCGAGCCCTGACGACACGTGCGGTGCCAGTGGTGCCCACATCCAGCCGGGAAGACCGGCCTCGGCGGGAGGTCCGGTTCTGGCGGCGGGCTTGGATACGGCGACAGGAGGTGACGTGCCAACTGGTGCGGATGGCGCGGCCGCGGGCGGCAAGACAGGGGCGCTATCTAGTAGAGGTTCCGGAGGTGGCGGGGGTGGCGGGATCGGAGGTGTGGGAACCTCTGGCACAGGGGCGGCTTCGTCTGACGAGGGTGCCGCGGATGGCTCTTCGGCTTGGGCTGGGACAGCCTCTTTGCCCCGGTGAGAGCCGCGCTTTCTTGAACGTGCCGCGGACGGCTCTTGGGTTTGGGCTCGGATGGCGGGCGCGAACAGCCCAACCCCGGCAAACAGGCACACAGCAACGAACAACCGGCCAGTCGATCTGTGCATGGAAGTATCCTTGTTCAACGCATTCGCGAACAGCAGTCTAGGTTTTTCTACTGGATCGTGAAGGTTGCTGACAAGAGCTTAGTTGGATCGGCGCTCGGCCCTACCAGAACCGTGTGCGCTACCGACTCGACCGTCCAGGCATTCTTGCTTACATCCCAATAGGCCGTGTCGCTCGCGGGGATGGAGAGCTGGACGTCCTGGCTCGCGCTAGGCGCGAGGGTGACCCGGGTGAAGGCCTTGAGCTCTTTGACCGGCCGCTGGGGCGCCTTGCTATTCGGATAGCCGATGTAGAGTTCAACGATCTCGTCGCCCGCCACCTTGCCGGTGTTGGTGACCGTGACCTGAACGTTCAGGGCGCCGGTCGCCGGGATCGTCGAGTTCGAACAGAGCACCTGCAGATTGCTGTAGCTGTAGGTCGTGTAGCTCAGGCCATAGCCAAACCAGTAGCGAACCGGCTTGGCGTTCTTTTCGAACCGGCGGTAGCCGTGCAAGTATTCGATGGTGGCGGCCCCGGAGCCGCTGTTTTGAAACTGCGGGTAATCGGATTCATTCTGGCCGACGGTAAAGGGGAGCTTGCCCGAGAAATTGCTGTCGCCAAACAGCAGCGCTGCCAGGGCAGTTCCGCCTTCTTGTCCAGGGTAGAAGGTCTGGATAATCGCCTTGGCGCTGGCCATCCAGTCCTCGACGATGACGGCACTGCCCACGTTAAGCAGCACGATGACGTTCGGGTTGATGGCAGCGACGCTTTGGATGAAGGCCGCTGGTTTCGTGGTCCAGTGGATGGGATGGATCGTAGTCAAGTTCATGTTCTGGCGGTCGGCGCCCAGACCGTAGGCTTCGCCCTCATCCTCATGCGCCATCGAGACTGGGATGATGACCACATCTGCCCCGTTCGCCGCGGAGGAATCGGAGCTTTGCTTGATGGTCAGGCCGCCGCCGTGGTTCTGAAGTCCTTGGAAATACGACACGGCATGCGGAGGAACTGTCTGGCTGCTACCTCGGTCGCCCAGGCCCGAGACGAAGTTCGCCAGACTGTTTTGGGCGGGTGTCGGTGCGACCGGCAGGTTATTGTCCGGGCCGACGATCGCGATGGTCTTGACGTTGGGCGAACCGCTTCCCACCGTGGTCGCTAGCGTGCCAAGCGGCAAGATGCCGTCGTTCTTCAGCAGGACCGCGCCCTTCAGCTCGGTCTCTTCCGCGAGCGACACGGACTCTTGCGCGCCGGCCATGCTGAAACTCGCTGTGCTCGACATGTAGGTAGCGTCGAAGTCCTTCATCTTCGTGCGCGCGTTCATCACGTACGTGGCGGCCTGGGTGAGCGTCGCGGATGAGAGCGTGCCTGCGGTCAGATCGCTGCTGAGGGTAGTGAAGGCCGAGGGAACCGGCATCTCTAGGTCAAGCCCCGCGTTCATCGATGCAGCGCCATGCCCTGCCTGGGCCGCACTCCAGTCCGACACCACGAAACCACCCCAACCCCACTGGGTGCGCAGGATATCGTTGAGGATGTGGCTGTTTTCCGTGCAGTGAGTGCTGTTGACCATGTTGTAGGCAGCCATAATGCACGCTGGATCCCCCTTCTTGACGGTGATCTCGAATGGCCGGGTGTAGTTCTCATGCAGGGTCTGATCGTCCACGGTCGGATTGGCCGTCATGCGGTTGTTGTCCGTGTCATTCAAGACATAGTGCTTGGGGCACGCGCCACACCCGCCTGGTTGCTGCATCCCACGCACGAAGGCGGCGCCCATCTCACCGAGCAGCACAGGATCTTCGCCATAGGTCTCCTGCGCACGCGCCCAGCGCGGGTGCCGGAGCGTGTTGACCACCGGCGCGAGCGCAAGCTCGTTCTTGGCTGCGCGCATCTCCCTGCCCTGGAGATTGCCCACGCGTTGTTCGAGATCGAGATCGAATGAAGCCGCGCGCGCCTCGGCAACTGCCCAGGTGGTGGAGACATCGCCAGGCATGATGTTGCGCATGCCGCGCGGTCCGTCGCGCATGGGGTAGTCGGGGATGTTCTGGCTGGCGACCCCAAGCGAACGGAAAGCCTGGCCGGCCGTCGCATACGGATTTGCGGAGGCGGCGCCGGACAGGATGTTGATCTTGTCGGTAGACGCCATCTGGCTGACGTAGTTCGTGGCCGCCGAGTCCACCGGTTTCATGGGTGTTGGGATGGTGTAGGTGGGCGTGTACGAGGTACAGGCCGTGACATTGCCCGTGGCGGTGCTGCCACCCGTGGCGATCCCGCCGGTGGGGCTCCCACCACCCGTGGGGGTCCCGCCCGTACGGTTGCCGCCCATGGTGCTCCCGCCCGCAATGGTGCCTCCTGTGGCGGCGCCTCCTGTAACGGCGCCTCCTTGGGTGCCGCCTCCTGTACGGGTGCCGCCGGTGGTGCTGCCGCCTGCGGGCGTTCCGCCTATGGTAGCGCCTCCTGTATGGGTGCCGCCGGCGGTGCTACCGCCGGTGGTGCTGCCGCCGGTGGTCCCACCACCGGTGGTGCTGCCGCCTACGGGTGTGCCGCTGCCGCCGGTGGTGCTGCCGCCTGCGGGTGTGCCGCTGCTGCCGGTGGTGCCGCCGCCGGAGGTGCTGCCGCCGCTGCTTGCGGTGGTTCCACTTTGACCCCCGAGCAATGAACCCCCCTGGCCTCCGCCTGAGACGCCGCTCCCGCCTTGCGCGCTTCCACCGCTGCCGCCGGATTGCTGTGGCTTCAACGAACATGCGGCAAAGGCGATCAATCCCGCGACGACGAGACTGGCGGCGGAGTAGCTGCGTTTCGTCACATCTTTCATTTCGATATCTCCTGTTGTCGTGAAGAGCCAGACGTCAATCCGCGCCCACGAATCGCTGCTCGCTCGCGCGAGCTGGCGTTCACCCGGCGAGTGCCGGAATCCATGGACATCGATGTTTCTGCGTCAAGGACGCAATATGATTCTCACGCGCTTTATATATATGTGTAGGCAAAGTGTGAAGCTTCATGGGATCTGCACGCACCGTGGCAGTCGACGAGAACCAACAGAGCAGGCTTTGAACGTGCCTTGATGGGTGGGACTGTGCTGCCGTAGCGCCAGCGCGCTGCGCGAACGCGCTCCAGGTCGCGCATGCGCGGATCGGAAGGCTTTCCGGAAGTGCAAGAACCCACATCGGTTTGACCATCCACCAGCGTATAGTGGGAAACATGGTGCGCGGCACCTGGCACCTTGGCGTGCATCCGGCCTGGGTTTTCCCGACCTTGGTCGTCGTCGTTCATCTGGCCGGATGTTGGACCCACGCTAGACCATGCTCCCCGGTGGGCGACGATGTCTGCCAAGGGCAGCTAGGCGCCGACGGGTGCTGGCCGTCGACGGTGACTTGTGCGGACGGTCACCAGCCGACGACACCCGTCGACTACGCCCGCTGCGCACTCGACGGAGCGCTTGCGGAGGCGCACAGCACGGCGAGGGTTCAGGTGGCGGTGGTTGGCGACGCGGCGCTTGTCGGCAAGACGGATACCATTGCGCGCGTGCTGGACGCGCACCCCGAGTCCTACCTCATTATTCCCCTCGGCGACGCGACGTGGATTGTCGGCCGCGACGCCGTGGGCGCGATGTACGGCGCGCTGGAAGTCGCCGAACGCCTGCGGTTCCAGGGTGCGTGCGCATTGCCTCTGCCGGAGGTGGTGCGCGGCGCGCCGGCGGTCTCGCTCCGCGCCGCCAACCCGTTTCTGGTTCTGCCGGAACAGAGTGAGACCGACTGGTGGTTCCTCGACGAGCAGTACTGGACGCAGTATCTCGATTTGCTCGCGCACGCGCGATTCAATTTCCTCGACATCCACGGGATGTACGATTTGGGATCGACGCTTTTCCCGAACGCCTTGTTGTACTTTGCGCGCTCGCCATCCTTTCCGGACGTCGGCGCGCCCGCGGCCGATCGGGAGCGGAATCTCGCCGCCCTGAACCGGGTCATCGCGCTCGCCACGGCGCGGGGGATCAAGGTCGGTCTGATGAGCTACAACGCGCTCACCAGCCTAGACGGCGCGTCCGCCGACGCCATCAGCGACGACGCAGTCAAGATCTACACGCGCGAGGCGGCCCAGGATCTCGCCACCCGCGCCCCCGGCCTGGCCCGTCTGGGCTTCCGTATCGGCGAGAGCAGTCGTCCGGCCTCGTGGTACGGCGACACCTTCATCGCGGGCGTGGAGCAGGCGGGCACCGGGGTCGCACCGTACACGCGGACCTGGGGCGCTTCGAAGACGGACATCCTCTCGCTCCAGGCCATGGTAGGTGACGGATTGGCGGGAGAGAGCATGGTGGTGGAGGCGAAGTACAACGGCGAGCACTGGGGCGCGCCGTACGCCATCGCCGGCGGTTGGTTGGCGAGTTTCGGAGCGTACAGCTACCAGGACTTCCTCAACCCGCCCACGCCCTACGATTTCCTATTCCAGGTGCGGGCCGGGGGAACCCATCGGATCTTTCGCCAGGCGTCCTACGCGCGCACCCGACGGACGGTTCAGTCTCTGGCCTTTTCGCCGGCGGTTCGTGGCTTCACCCTGGAGCCGCCGCAGGCCTACTTCCCCCAACGCGACGGCTACCACGCCCAGGATAGCGACCGGTTCTCGCCGTGGACCTTCGCCCGCGACGAGATGATGTTCCTTCTGTGGGGGCGATTGAGCTATGACCCCGACACGCCGGAGGATCTCTTCCGCGCGATGTTGGCGCGCGAGACCGGCGGTGATTTTCTGTGGGACACCATGCAGGCTGCCAGCGAGATCGTGCCGTGGATCCAGACCGTCCACACCTGCGGTCCCGATTCGCGCAACTTCGCGCCCGAGTTGGAGCTCGGGGGCGACGTCGGGTCCTGGGCCACGCCGTCTGGGACGCAGACAGCCTCTTGCTACCGGCAAGGCGCGTTTGACAGTTTCGCCATCGCCGGCCCCGACGAGGTGGCCGCCGATCTGATCGCCGGCAGCGCCACCTCGCGCCTGTCACCGGTCGAGGTGGCTGCGCGCGTGCTCGAGGCTGCCGATCGCGCGGCGCTGGCGGGTGGCGCACCCGACGACAACCTGCTTGCGCGCGACATCGTTCGCGAATGCCACGCGCTCGCCGATCTGGGCCAGTACTTCGGCCACAAGTTGCGCGGAGCTACCGCGCTCGCCGTCTACCAGCGTGTGGGGCTCAGCGATTGGCTAAGCGCCGCGCGAGCCGAAACTGCGACGGCGGACGATGCCTGGAGGCAGCTCGCCGACGACACGTCCTACATCCGCCCGTTCGCCGATCATCTGCGCATGTTGACCATAGGCTACGATCCGTTTCATTGGTCCGAGGAGGTGCCGGCCCTCGATGCCGATCCCCAGGCGATCGACGCCAGCGAGGCCCAGGTGTCGGCGGTCATGCCAGTCCCGCCTGCGACCATGCCCGCCGCCGAGGTTTGGTTGCGGTCTTCACGGCCGCAAGGCCCTGGCCTTGCCGAGCTGTCGGTGACGCCATTCGATCCCGCGGCGGTGACTTGGTCGGTACGGGCACGCTTTGCCACGGTGGTTCCCGCGGATGCCCTGGTTCGCGTTCTGTGGAAACCCTTCCAGAGCGAGGTCGACTGGAGCGTGGTCGACACGACCGCGGCCGGCGACGGAAGCTACTCCGCATCGGTGGCCGGGGGTGGCGCCGGGGGTTTGTTCGCGGTCGAGGTTCTGTCCGCCCAAGGCGGCTGGCGCTACCCGGATCCGGAACGAGAGACGCCCTATCTGTCGCTTCCACCCTGAGGGTCCGCGCCAGCTACCCCTCGTCCAGCGCGCGGATCTTGGCCGCCAACATGGGATCGTCTTCCAGCGTCTGGCGGAGTGCTGCGCCAAGTTTCTCCCTGACTGCGGCAGGTCCCTTGGGACCCACACGGCGGGACACGACTAGCTCAACCACACGGTCAAGCGCTGCCTGGGGCGTAATTTGCCCGGCCTTCAGGGCCTTGGCGATGTCTGCGACGGCGGGCATGCTGCCGGCGTGGGCGGCCGGCTGGGTCGCAGTTGCGGTACGCGTCTTGCCACTTCCCGAGGCTCTGGCGAGCTTGTCGGCAAAGCCCTTGGCCCCGGCGCTCCCAACCGCAGGAAGACCTGCGGGGTGTGCGGAAACCAATCCCGATGGCGGTTTGGTAACCTTCATCGACAGACTCGAACACTAGCACAGAGTGGCCTGGAGGAATTCTTCACTGCGCTCGGACCTCCTGCCTGATTGTCGGCTGGCTCCGCACGAAGTTGCTTGGAGCGCGGCGCGTTAGCAGCCGGGATCGACAGGCTGTCGCACGGCCGCTTGAAGCTTGTCCCCGACGTCTGACATCTCCTACTACACTGTGGGCGCAAAGCGGGTTAAAGTATCGCGATGAAGAAAGTCCATCTTGAGACGAGCAAGGGCGAGATTGTGGCCGAACTGTTCGAAGATGACGCGCCGGCCACGGTGGCCAACTTCGCCGGTCTAGCGAACGGAACCAAGGAGTGGGTGGACCCATCAACCGGGAAAAAGGTTAGCCGTCCCTTCTACGACGGACTGACATTCCACCGCGTTATCCCTGACTTCGTCATACAGGGGGGATGTCCCCTTGGCGACGGAACCGGTGGCCCCGGCTACAAGATCAAGTGCGAGACCACCGGAAAGCGCCAGATTCACAAGGCGGGCTCGCTCTCGATGGCCCATGCGGGCAAGGACACGGGTGGATCGCAGTTCTTCATCTGCCACTCACCGCAGCCGCATCTCGATCGCAAGCACACCGTGTTCGGGCAAGTAATTTCCGGCTTGGACGTGGTCAAGAAGATCCAGGCCGGTGATCGCATGGACAAGGTCTGGATCGAGGGGTGACGCAGCCTTTACTGCTCGACACCATGGTGCGGACTTCCTGTTCTGAAGGTTCGGGTGGTGGTCGCCGCGTCTTGCTCGGAGCGGCTTCCTTGACTTCGAGCCTGCCCGTGGTCGATAACGAGATGACTCACGTCCGCTGCTGCCCACGCTCCGGAGTCGTCGCTTGAACAAGCCCACTCCTTTCGGGAAATACTACCTCCTCGAACGCATCAACGTCGGGGGCATGGCCGAGGTGTTCAAGGCCAAGGTCATGGGCGTGGAGGGCTTCGAGCGAATCGTTGCGCTCAAGCGCATCCTTCCCCATATCGCCGAGGACGAAGAGTTCATCACGATGTTCATCGACGAGGCGAAAATCGCGGTCCAGTTGCAGCATGCGAACATCGCCCAGATCTTCGACCTCGGTAAGGTGGAGGATGCGTATTTCATCGCCCT
>Ga0182011_10002022_pt1 | contig 17400 bp, 12 predicted proteins | sample 711E1DmetaG_FD_120481 | JGI IMG/M metagenome (GOLD analysis project Ga0182011, IMG submission 120481) | Permafrost microbial communities from Stordalen Mire, Sweden - 711E1D metaG | ecosystem: Environmental > Terrestrial > Soil > Wetlands > Permafrost | place: Sweden: Stordalen | collected... | reverse complement strand
CGCGCTCACCACCGGCAGAGGATCGGAGGTCACGATCGCCTGGCTCTCCCCGATAGCAGCCGTCAGGTTCGCCAGCGCCTGCTTCAGAGAGGCGTCCGCCTCGACCGGTTTGAAATCGTGGCCCTTCGTGGTGACCCTCGAGAATGCCAGCAGGTCGTTAATCAATTGCTGCATTCTCTTTGCCCCGTCCACCGCAAAAGCGATGAACTCGTCGGCATCCGAATCCAGCTTACCCTGGTAGCGGCGCGCCAGAAGCTGCATGTAGCTGGAAACCATCCGCAATGGCTCCTGGAGGTCGTGCGAGGCCACGTAGGCGAACTGCTCCAGCTCGGTGTTGGAACGCTTGAGTTCCTCGGTTCGCAGGAGCAACAACTCCTCGGACCGTCGGAAGTCGGTGATGTCCTGAACGACGCCCACCATGCGGACCGGTTTGTGCTCCGCGTCCCGCACCAAATGCCCCCGGCCGTTGATATAGCGGACGCTGCCGTCTTGCAAGGGGACCCGAAACTCCAGGTCGGGCGGTTCCAGCCCCGCCAGACAGGCGCCCATCCAGGCTTGCATGGCCGGCTGATCGTCCGGGTGAATCAAACTTACGAACGTCTCCGCGGACGGGACAAAAGTATCCGGGGAGACGCCAAAAAGACGAAATGCTTCGGGCGTCCACGTCGTCGCACCCGATTGAAGTGTCGCCTCCCAACTGCCGACACGGGCAATGCTCTGCGATTCGGACAGAAGATATTCTTTCGCTCGCAACTCCTCTTCCGCCCGTGTCCGTTCGCTGACATCACGAACGAAAACCAGACCTCCTTTCTCGCCCTTGTAGATGAAGGGTACGACGGACCCCTCGATGTCGAGGACCGTCCCGTCGAGCCTGAGATACTTCTGCACCCACGGGGGTATGGGGGCTCCCAGTTTCTCGACCTGCTGGATCGCCTGGGTCACATAAGCGCGAGAATCCGGGTGGACGTGCTCTAAGACCGGCTGGTTGAGGAGCTCGGAATCCGAGGTGGCCCCAAACAACCTGAGGGCCGCGGGATTCAGGTACCGGAAGCAGCCCTGGGCCGCCACAAAGATGGCCTCCGGCGCGTTTTCCACGACGCTCCGAAAGCCTTCCTGACTCTCCCGCAACGCCTCCTCCGCCCGTTTGCGATCCGTGATGTCGCGGACGAGCGCGACCGCATGCCATTCTTGTCCCTTTTGGACGACAGCCAGCGACAGATCGACCGGGAACTCGCTTCCGTCTTTTCGCCGTGCGGTCAGTTCCGTCGTCTTGCCAACGGCCGCCCCTTGTCCGGTCTTCAGAAAGGCGGGAAAAACCTCCTCGAAGCGCCGTCGGAGAGCCGCGGGGGCCACCAGATCGTGAACCCGTTGGCCCAGCATCTCAGCGGCCGTGTAACCGAAGATCCGCTCGGCCGCCGGGTTCCAGAGGATCGCCCGGCCTTCGCCGTCGATCATGACGATGGCGGAAAGTGCACTGGTGCATACCCCTTGGAGGGTTGCCTCGCTCTCGCGCAACGCATCCTCGGTCTGCTTGCGCCCGGTGACGTCCACCAGGACGGACCGCATACCGGTCGCCACACCCCTGTTGTCCTGAATCAGCACGTCGTGAATCTCGAGAGTCAGGCGGCGGCCGTCGCTGCGAATGTAATCGCGCGGGAAGGGAACAAGGGCCTGCTGCCCCGACAACTTCCGCTGGTAGGCCTCCCGGCTTTCCGATTGCAGGCCTCGCGAAACGAAGTCGAAGATGGATCTGCCCAGCATGGCGCCCGCGTCCACCCCCAGAAGGTCGCATTCAGCCTGGTTGACCCAGCGGACGATGCCCTCTCGGTCCAACTCGTGGTAGGCTACCGGCCCTTGCTCGAAAAGGTCGCGGAATCGCTGCTCGCTCTCGATCAACTGGGACAGAGTCCGATTCAGCCCGAGAGCCTCCAGTTGCTCCCTCAATGGCAGGGGCAGATCGCGCAGACTTGAAAAGCCGCCTTCCTTCGCCTGCGTCGCCGAACACTGCGCCGGATCTTCACCAGCGCTTCGAGGACCGGTTTGCGGCATTGGAATTCCTTGTCAAACCCGAAGGTCCGGGGCTGTCTGGAATCGGCAAGGGCGCGCAGAGCGGCCATGCTTCAGACAGGCCAGGAACTCTTTGCGGTTGGAGCGCCGGACCCCACGCCGGCGGATCTGGCAGCGCTCGGGGACGTACTCCACCAACCGGAGGTAGGGGTGAACGGAGAAACAAGAGCATCTCCCGGGTACATTCTGAATATTTCACAGGAGAGGCGAGAACACAAGGGAAACATGCCGGGATCTCCGAAACAGTTTGCCTGCATCCGTTCAAAAACGGAAGACCGCGGTGGTGTTTCCAACGAATTGCGGACCCAGAGCCGGTTGCTTCCGCGGCCTGGCGCTCTAGCCCCAATACCGTTCACTTTGTCTTCGTAGGGCGGACCTCCTGGTCCGCGGGACGACGTCCTCGTCGGCCCAGAGGCCGGACCTGGAGGTCCGGCGCGGTCCAGGAGGACCGCCCTACAGAACAGGACTGGGGCTGGGAGACCGCATTGGCTTTGCCGATCGGGAAAAAGGCGGCGGCGGGAAAAAGTGTAAGCAGAGTCTCTTGAAATGAGGCACTTCCGAGTTTTTATGTACGCGAAATAATCAGGGATGGCTCTTTCCAGGCTACTGTAGTCGCCTGGAATGGAAAGTGATAAGTCCAGCGGTTCCATGGTACTGATGGTACGACACTGCTTCTCGGGCACCGGAGTTCTGGAGCTAAAATATTTTTTCAACGGAGGGGATTTGGGTGTAAGTTAAGAACAGGTTTCGTCAAGAACCGAGCTGGCGGAGGGAAACATGGTACGTCTGGCTTGTGGCTTGCTGCTGTTTTCATTATCGGCGCCGACTCTCAACGCCGGTCCAATCCTTGGAAGTGCCAGCAGTTTCGCCGTGCTGGGCGCTTCGACGGTGACCAGCACCGATCTGACCGTCCTCTGGGGAAACCTAGGGGTCGGCCCGGGCACGTCGATCACGGGCTTTCCTCCGGGAATCGTTCACGGGACAATATACGACGGGGACGCGGTCGCGGACCAGGCTGAAGCCGACGCCCTTACGGCGTATAACACCCTCGTAAAGCTCCCATCCGATTATAATCTGACTGGTGAGGATCTTGGAGGACTTACACTGCTGCCGGGCGTTTACACGTTCAATTCGTCGGCTCAGTTGACGGGTCAACTCCTTCTCAACATGGAGGGCGACTGCAATGCACGTTTCGTTTTTGTGATCGGGAGCACGCTTACGACGGCGAGCGGCGCCTCTGTGATCACAACGAACGGCACGTCCTGTGGCAACGTTTATTGGGTGCTTGGAAGCTCCGCCACTATCGGCTCAACCACCAACTTCCTGGGGAATATCCTCGCAGACGCTAGCATCACGCTGAATACCGGCGCGAATATTGCCGATGGCAGCGCGTTGGCTCTGACTGGCGCAGTTACGCTCGACGACAACGAGATCTCCCTGGGACTTTCCGGCGTCCCCGAACCCGGAACTGTAGCATTGGTTAGCGCCGGACTTTTCGGCCTGGGCTTACTCCGACGGACATCCAGGAAGCGCGCGACCTGACCGCGCGGGAGGGCGAGGCGGTCTGCAGGCTGGCCGAAACGGCGTGAAGTGTCTCTCGCAGGCTCGCGTCGCCGGGAGCGGGCCGGATTCAATCCGCCGGGTGCTTGTGTGCGAAGAGTAAAGAAAGCCCGATGGAGGTCAGGATCACCACGACGATGATGGCCAGGGAGACGTAGGTCGGGAACTGGCCGGCAGAGACGCGGTTGAGCCAGAGCATCTTGAGGCCGATGAAGACCAGGACGACCGAAATGCCGTATTTCAGCAGGTAGAACTTGTCAACCGCGCCGGCCAGCAGGAAGTAGGCCGAGCGCAGGCCCAGGATGGCGAAGATGTTCGAGGTGAAGATGACCAGCGGCTCGCGGGTGACGGCGAAGATGGCCGGCACCGAGTCGACGGCGAACAGGATGTCGGTCATCTCGAGGGAGAGCAGCACGATCATGAGGGGGGTGGCGTAGGGGACGCCGTTCAGCTTCACCCAGAAGCGCGCGCCATGCAGTTCGGCGGTCACTGGCACCCAGCGGCGAAATAGGCGGATGACGCGGTTCTTCTCGGGCTCGACCCGCTCATCGCCGGTGAAGAGTAGTTTTATCCCGGTGAAGACCAGGAAGAGCCCCAGCAGCATCACGACCCACTGAAAGCGAATGAGGGCCACGCCGGCGCCGATGAATGCGCCACGACAGACGAGCGCGCCCAGGATGCCGAAGAACAGCACGCGGTGCTGGAGGTGGTTGGGGACGGCGAAGTAGCGGAAGATCAGTACGAAGACGAAGAGGTTGTCCACCGAGAGGGACCACTCGACCACGTAGCCGGTCAGGTACTCGAGCGTGGTTTGCGCGGCCATCTTTCCCGCATTCCAGCCGGGGATGGAGGCGAATCGGGGATCGACGCTCAAGCGCCAGTGGGCAAAGCCGTAGACCACGCCGGCGAAGAGCATGGCCAGAGCGAACCAGACGGCGCACCAGAGGGCGGCTTCGCGCATGGAGATGGCGTGCGCCCGGCGGTGAAACACCCCCAGGTCCACCACGAGCAGCGCCAGAACGAGAACGGTGAAGGCGGCGTAATACTGCCAGTACTGGGCGAAGGGGAAGAGGGTGAGGCTCATGGGCGCGCTGGGAGCCCACTGGGATCATTTGCCTGCATACAGTCCTTTTTTAACATGGCTGGGGGCCGGGGCGCGGCTAGTGTCTACCCGGCGCCCTGGTGGACAGCTTCCACTTCGGCGAGGGAGGGGCATCCGCGGCGCACTGGTCCACTTCGGCCACCGACGAGCCGGCTTCGACCTTGGTCACCCGCACCGACCACCAGCGGGCACCCGCAGGTCTGAAGGGGTAAAACTCCATGCCTGGCCTCACCCCGTTGGCGCTCCCGGCGTTCAGGACGACCGGCGTAACATGGCCCTTTGATTCGCACCCGCTCACTCCCTGGGTCCGGCTCATCCCGACCGATGAGATGCGCGTCCTGATCGGAACCGCCAGCAAGAGGTTGCGGTATTCGGCCGGAATGTCCGGAGCGCCGCGCGTGGCCTTCCGTTCATCTCCTCTTCTAAGGAGGAACTCACCGAAAACCTCATGGCGCGGCTCGAAACCCGCGTTAACGTCGTGCACAAACGCCCGCATCTTGTCGGAAGCAATCAGGTAGTGCCGAACGCCCCAGAGTACCGAAATCAGCTCGGAATCAATTCCCACATAGTGCTCGCGCCCGTTCGGAAGCTCCTGCCGGAGCTTGAGCCTGGCGCCGGTTGCCTCGACCCCGCCGTAGTTCAGATCATAGAGTCCGAGACATCCGTGCCAGCGGTAGGCGAATCCCGACTTCGGAGCTGCGAGCAGGGTCACGCTCACTCCCAGGCCGTCACCCCAATAGTACTCACCAGCCCATTCGTGTCCTTTAAGCTGCGCCAATTCTTCCCTGATTCGTTCCTCGCGTGCGTCGGCGGCAGCCTGAGAAGCGGCGGATAGCTTTTCGTCGGGCTGCCCGGCGGCCAAGCAAGCGCCCACCGCCGCGGTGAGAGCCAGCAGGACCGGCGTTCGAGTCCGTTTCATCCGCGATCAGCATATCACAAGGGATGCGCCGGAGAGCGGCGGATGGCGGAGGCCGTGTATGATGGTTTCGATCCGTGAAGATCGATTGGGAAGGCCCGCGATGGGCTTCCCCGGGGGAGGATATGACGCAAGCGGAGTTTCAGATTCGGGGAGAGCGGCTGTTTCGGGCGCACGAGAGCCTGATCCTGCGCCGCAACGAGCCGTTGCCCGATTCGAATGGCTGGTTCGAACGATACCGGTATCCGGTTCTGACGGCGGCGCACACGCCGCTCTTCTGGCGCTACGATCTGGACGGGAGGAGCAACCCGTTTCTGATGGAGCGGCTGGGAATCAACGCCGCGTTCAACGTGGGCGCGATGGAGTGGAACGGCGGCGTGGTTCTGATGGTGCGAGTGGAGGGCGTGGACCGGAAATCGTTCTTCGCGGTGGCCGAAAGCGCCAACGGAATCGAGGGGTTCCGCTTCTGGGACTACCCGGTGGCGATGCCCGAGGGCGCCGACCCGGAGACCAACGTCTACGACATGCGGCTGGTGGCGCACCAGGACGGCTGGATCTACGGCCTGTTCTGCGCGGAGCGGAAAGATCCGGCGGCGCCTCCCGGCGACCTGTCGAGCGCGGTGGCCCAGTGCGGCATCGCGCGCACACGGGACTTGAAGACGTGGGAGCGGCTGGACGACCTGAAGACGCCCTCCGCGCAGCAGCGCAATTGCGTCCTGCATCCGGAGTTTGTCAACGGCCAGTACGCTTTCTACACGCGGCCGCAAGACAGTTTCATCGAGGCGGGCAGCGGCGGGGGCATCGGCTGGGGGCTGGCGGCGAACATGGAGCACGCGGCGATCGAGAAAGAGACGATCATCGAGCGCCGCGAATACCACACCATCAATGAAGTGAAGAACGGGCTGGGGCCGGCGCCGATCAAGACGGAAAAAGGCTGGCTGCACCTGGCGCATGGAGTGCGGAATACGGCGGCCGGTTTGCGCTATGTCCTGTACTGCTTCCTGTGCGACCTGGAAGCTCCCTGGCGGGTGATCGCCAAGCCGGGCGGCTATTTCCTGGCGCCGGAAGGAGAAGAGCGGGTCGGCGATGTGTCGAACGTGACGTTCTCGAGTGGCTGGGTGCGGCGCGGCGACGAGGTTCTGATTTACTACGGGGCGTCCGACACGCGCACTAACGTGGCCGGCACGACGGTCGAGAGGCTGCTCGACTACGTGGCGAATACGCCTCCGGACCCGCTGCGCTCGGCCCTGTGCGTGCAGCAGCGGATCGCGCTGATCGAACGGAACCTGCGGTTTCTGGGAGAGAAAAGGTCATGATGGATCGGGCAGCCAGGCAAAGCTGGGCGGCGCGGTTCCGGAAAGAGCTGGCCGGGAACATTTTGCCGTTCTGGATGCGCCACGCGGTGGATCGGGCCAACGGCGGCTTCTACGGAACCATCGGCTGCGATCTGAAAGTGGACCCGGAGTCGCCGCGCGCCGCGGTGGTCAACGCCCGGATTCTGTGGACATTTTCCGCGGCCGCGTGGAGGCTGGGCGATCCGGCGTACAGGGAGACGGCCGACTGGGCCTACGATTACATCCTGGATAAGTTCTGGGACAAAGAGTATGGGGGCATTTACTGGATGCTCGACTATAAGGGCAACCCCATCTCGGATCGCAAGCAGATCTATGCCCAGGCTTTCGCCGCCTACGGGCTGGCCGAGTACTTCCGGGCCACGGGCAAGACGGAGAGCCTGGAACGCGCGCGGCAGCTCTACCGGTTGATCGAGGATAAGAGCCGCGATGCGGTGAATCAGGGGTATCTGGAGGCGTGCAGCCGGGATTGGGGCGCCTTGGAAGATATGCGGCTGAGCGAGAAGGACCTGAACAGTCCCAAATCGATGAACACGCACTTACACGTGATGGAGGCTTACACCAACCTGCTGCGCGTGTGGAAAGACCCGGGGTTACAGGCCAGCCAGAAAGAGCTGCTGGAAGTAACTATGGATCGCATCGTGGATGGCGCCACGGGACATTTCAAGCTGTTCTTCGACCGGGAATGGCATTCCCTTACCGATCACATCTCTTACGGGCACGATATCGAGGGAAGCTGGCTGATTTTCGAGGCGGCCGAGGCGCTGGGGGACGCGGCGCTGGTGGATCGCGCGCGAAAGCTGGCGGTCAAGATGGCGCAGGCCGTTGCCGAGCAAGGCCTGGACCGGGACGGCAGCCTTTTCTACGAGGCCAATTCCAAAGGCGAGCCGATCGATCCCAACAAGCACTGGTGGGCGCAGGCGGAGGCGGTGGTGGGTTTCTATAACGCCTATCAGCTTACGGGAGAGCGGCATTTTCTGGAGCAGTCGGAGCGGGTTTGGGAGTACATCGAGCGAGCGGTGGTCGACCAGGTGCATGGCGAGTGGCACGCCAAGCTGCGGCCGGAAGGCCAGCCCTACACGGCGGAAGAGGATTCCGACGCCTGCCTGGTGGGCCCCTGGAAATGCCCGTACCACAACAGCCGGGTGTGCTTCGAGATGATGGAGCGGCTGGAGCAGGCTGGCGGCAGCTAGGGAAAGAGAGGGATTGGCCGCGGCCTGGCGTGACGGATGCGAAACGAAGAGCCCGGCTCACTCGAAAACAGAGAACTCGGGTGAGATGGTCGTGTACACAGTTCCGGGCCTGTGCACGAGCGTCCAGGGACTCAATGAGTAGCGCAGCAACAGCCTGTGTCTCCCCTCAAGTGGAAAGGGCTCTCGACTCAGCCGCCACGAAATGGCTCGGCTTCTCCCAGTAGTCGGTTGAGAGTTGCCAGAACATTTGTATTGGCCGCTTGGAATGCGGGGCCCCCTCGATCGGGACAGTAGCGTCTTTGACCACTCACCAGACTCCCAGTTTTCATCGGTCCCGTTAAACCGCTGCAACCGCGCCGCACCGTATGGCCAAATAGGGCTGAGAAAGACAGAGCGGTTTCCCGGGTTCACCAGTACCGGCCTGATATGATCGAAATGCTCGTATTGCGGCGAAATCCCCTTCCACCGCAGGGCGTGAAGAACACCGTCGTCCTGAGCGGGTGACGCGAGGACGACAACGGACATGGCGACAAGCATCCACAATCCGGTCGTCACATTTGGTGAGGACCTTGTGCAGAAGCTTGCCATATTACCCTTCTGACACCGCCGTTGCCCTCCGAGTTCCCGCCCGGAAGCGGTCTCGCAGAGCGAGCCGTCGGCCAAAGGCCGCCGAATTGGGCCTCTCAGCGCGCCGTCAAGTGTTTTCGAGCGGTTTGCAGCGAGACTCGAAGATCTCGGTCAGATGCGGCTTGCCGAGTCCGCCCGAAGCAACGGACAAAACCACGTCAACCAGTTCTTGCTCGCTGAAAGCCGGCTCCCAAGCGTTCATCAGGAGGAACGTGATGGCGGCGTTGGCGCCGGCTCGCTTGTTGCCGTCGATGAACGGATGGTTTTGGCAGATGTGATAGAGATACGCGGCTGCCATCGCCGGAATCGAGGCGTGCAGGAATTCGCCGCCGAATGTCGACTGAGGAACGGCGACGGCCGATTCGAGTCCCGCACCGTCGCGGAGTCCCGGGGACCCACCGTATCGCTCAACTTGCCGCTCGTGAATCTCCAGCACCTCATCCAGGGAGAGGAACAGCGGTTCCATGAACTTGGCCCCGATAACTCACTCGGCCAACTTCCGAAACGCCTTCCCATAGCGCTTGTGCGCAGATTCCTGGGCCGCTTCAAACTTCTTGCGCCGCCCCGACTTGTTCGCCGGCGCGACGATCAGTTGTCTTCCGTCGGTACTGATCTCGAGCGGCGTTTCGGGATCGATCTTGAGAAGGTCCAGGATCGGGCGATCGATCACCAGGGCCAGACTGTTTCCATGCTTCGTCAGCTTCTTGACCATGCGCGGCTCCGTATTTCCAATGTATCACCATGGGACGTGCCCCGGGGCCGCGACAAGATGCCGCTCCGTCGGCAGAGACCGACTGAGTTGGACATCGTTTTCGCAGTAGCAGCCTACCGAGAAGTTGGTCCGACGAGAAAGAGCCGCCAGAAGATCGAGGACTCTGGCCGCATCCGACGAGTTCCTGGCTGGGTGCCAGATTCGGCAGCCAGATATCGTAGAAATCGCGCTTTGCGAATTGCGATATCGGCACGCCACGCGGCGGCCTGCGAACCGTACCCCGCCGCAAGCCCTCACTCGGTCTCCTCGGCGAGACGAGCCTGACCACCAGAATCGGCATGTTCGATATCATGGCACATTAGCGGTAGCGGTACAGCGTGACGCGGTGGATGCCCCTGGTGCTCGGCCCGAACAGAGCGGGGTGGTCCGGGTCCGCGTGGAGCCTCGGCAGCACCAGGCTTTGCCCAGCGGTGTCGTCGCCGGCCAGCCGGCGCCCGGGAACCCAGCGGCCTGCGACAAAAACGCCTTCCTCTACGGTGGCCAGCCCGGCCAGCGGAGGCCCGGGCGTATTCGGAGTAAAGGCGACCGTCACGCCGTTGCCCGCGGCATAGAACTCGTCGGGCCCGGCCGCGATGAAGATGGCGGCGGCGTTGGGAAAGGGTTCTTGCGGCAGCGGCGATCCAGGCAGTGCTCGCGGCTTCAAATACGAGACCAGCAGCGTGTAATTCCCCACCTGGACCTTCTGCGGCGGGTCCTTCGAGCCCAGCAGGACGGCGGACATGGTTCCGTCGCCCTGATGCTTCACGATCAGCGGCGCCAATTGCGCGATCACGTCGTAGCCGCTGGTCAGCTCGATGTCGGGAGCCGCCGGCCTTTCGATTCCCATGGGCGAGAAACCGATGGCGTCATGGCGTCCGAAGGCGTAAAGCACTCTGGCTTCCAGGCCGTTGGGCGGCAATCCCCTGGTCTCGGGAATGAACAGCGGGTTCCCGGATCGGTTGTAGCGCGCGCAGGTGGTCACATAGTCGTAGTCGTAAATGTCTGGCGAGAGCATGTCGATCTGCGGCGCACCGGCCCTCCAGACGTCTATGGTGTCGGGCATCGGGCTGCCCACCTGTCCGTTGGCGCGCTCATTCGGCTTCGGAAATCCGTACGCCCAGGCGTTCACGTACATCGGCAATGGGTACTCGGCTTTGCCCGCCTCGGCCACGCGCCCGACGTAGCGCGCAAAACCCCAGGCCATGAAGATCTCGTCCGTCGCGGCGCCTTTGCCGAACACTTCCTCCCAGGCGCCGGAGGTCTTGGAGCCGGCCGCCTCCCACACTTGGCGCAACTCCGGGATCAGGGTCTGCCGGTGCTCGTGAAGGTAATCCATCAGCTCCTTCGGCGGCGGCTGCCGGTAGGCCTGGTCGGCGAGGGGCGAGCGGTCGCGGGAGCCGTCCGGCACACCGATTTCGTTCTCCAGTTGGATCATAATGACCGTGTGTTCGCGGCCGTCCGTCACTTTGAGATGCCGCATCAGGACCGCAAACGCGCGCGCATCGGCGTCCCGGCTGGCATTGCCGAAGGGGCTGAGCATCTCGATGCTTTTTCCCGCGGTGGGCTGGGTGCGCGGGAACCGCTCGAAATCCCTCTTCACCCAGTCGGGCGCGTAGGTGGACAGACCGTTCTTCCAGCTTGCGAACCACAACAGGACCAGACGCAGGTTGTTGCTGCGCGCAGCGCGGATCACGCCGTCCAGCACGCTGAAGTCGAACTTCCCTTCCTGCAGTTCGATCTGGGCCCAGGAAACGGCCGCCAGAACGGTGTTGAGCTTGGAGCGAATGAGCTTGGGCCATACCGGCTGCATGTATTCGAGGCTGGTGGCGCTGTTGTTGCCCAGTTCTCCCGCCAGCGCCAGGAATGGCTGGCCGTCCACGATCAGTTGGGTAGCGGTCCCCTGCCTCCGCAGGTGAGGGATTTCCGATCCGTCCTGGCCCCCAGCCGTGGCGAGGACGAGAGAGCATGCGAGAGAAAAGCAGAACAAAGCTCGGAGTTTCAAGATCATCTCCTATCGATCTGGCGCAGGTTGTGCCTTCCGAAACCGGGTGCTCCGGCTGGGCGTGAAATGGACGCCCGGGGTTCCCGGCTCGCGAGTATGATAACCGGACGGGGGCTTTCAAGACAAGGGCGCATGCGGGCGCAGACGAGTACAATGAAGGTGACAAAAACAAGGGCCGGTGTCTTTTGATACGCAAGCCTCGCTTGATGGATGTGGATGCGGCGAACTTCGACACACTGCCCTGCTGCGGGATCAAGAGCCCCACTCATCCCGGGCGCCAGCAGAAGCGCGCCTGGCTGCAAGCCAACGCCAAGTTCGGTGTGCGGGCTAAGATGCTTGTGGCCCCGGACGGACAACCGAGCGGCTATATTGAGTATCTTCCGGGCGAGTTCGCGTGGCGTGGCGTAGAAGCCGCCGGCTTCATGTTGATTCACTGCGTGTGGGTTTTCTCCAAGCGCCATCAGCGAAAGGGCTGGGGGAGCATCCTGGTGGAAGGCTGCCTGGAGGATGCGAGAAAGGCGGGCATGCGCGGCGCCGCCGCGATGGTCCGGGAGGGGCCCTGGCTGGCCGATCGGCGGTTGTTCCTGGCAAACGGATTCGAAGCCGTCGATACCGCGCCGCCGGACTACCAGTTGCTTGTTCGTAAGTTCGAGCGTGGCGGCGCAAACCCGGCCTTCAAGAAAGGCTGGGATCGGAAACTCGAGCAGTACGGCCAGGGCCTGACCATCATCCGGTCAAGCCAGTGTCCGCACATCGCGAAATTCGCGGCTGAAATCGCCGAGACGGCGGAGAATGAGTACGGGGTCAGGCCCACGGTGGTCGATCTCGAGTCGTGGAGCGATGCCCAGAATGCGCCAACCCCCTACGCGATCTTTGCTCTGATTTACAACGGCCGGTTGCTGGCCGATCACCAGATCAGCCGCACCCGCTTCCGCAACATCATGAGGAAGTGCGTAACGAGCGGCCTCGTCGGGGTGGGAGAGCGCCAGTCCTAGCTCGAGCGCGGCCCCGAAGTATCGCTCTCGGCGATAGAATCGTTAGAACGTTATGAATCAGCGCGCGATTCGTCCGCCGGCCGAGGAGGTCTATTCCGCCGAACTCCAGGCACTCGCTACTCACGACACGAGTGAGCGGCCGCCGGGCTGGCGCCTGTCGCCGCAGGCCGTTCGCGGGTTCGTGTGCGGCGACCCGAAGCTCAATGTGCCGCGGAAGTTCTACGGCGACGACATTCTTGTAGAGCGCGCGATCGTGGGTCTGGCGGGCAACCGCGGCCTGCTGCTGACCGGCGAGCCGGGCACCGCGAAATCGATGCTTTCGGAGCTGCTGGCGGCCGCCATCTCGGGCTGCTCGACGAATACCATTCAAGGCAGCGCGGGCACTACCGACGACCAGATCAAGTACTCGTGGAATTACGCGCTGCTGCTCGCCAAAGGGCCGTCGCTCGAGGCGTTGGTTCCCGCGCCGCTCTACATCGGAATGGACCAGGGCGTTATCGTTCGCTTCGAAGAGATCACCCGCTGTCCTCCCGAGATACAGGACACGCTGGTCAGCGTGCTCTCCGAGAAGCTGCTGATGGTGCCGGAGCTGCGCACCGGCGACCGCGTTCTGCTGGCCAAGCCGGGCTTCAACGTGATCGCTACCGCCAACACGCGCGACCGCGGCGTGCATGAGATGTCGAGCGCGCTGAAGCGCCGCTTCAACTTCGAAACGGTGCATCCGATTCAGGATTTCGCTATGGAAGTCGAGCTGGTGGCCCGCGAGTGCCGGCGCCTGCTCGCCGATTCCGCCGCGCCAGCCGAGCCGGAGGCGGGCGCCATCGAGACCCTGGTCGCCGTATTTCAGGATCTGCGCACAGGCAGGACCTCGGACGCCGTGCCGGTGGAACGCCCGTCGGCGGTGATGTCCACCGCGGAAGCCGTATCGGTGGCCATGGCGGCGGGCCTCGACGCGTTCTATTACGGGAAGAAGAAGCTCACCGCCGACTTTATCGGGCGCCACATCTCGACCGCCGTGCTGAAGGACAACGTGGACGATCTTGGCAAGCTGAAGCAGTACTTCGACGTGGTGGTACGGGAACGCGGCCAGAAACTGGGAGGCCCATGGGCAGCTCTGTGGAAAGCGCGGAAGTACTTGCGCTAAGCGCCGCTCCCATCGACCTCGACTGCCGCGTCGTCTACCTGCCGGTGCGCCACCACAGTCCCGCGTGCGCCTGGCACGCCGACCGCCTGATGCGCCAACTGCGCCCGGATGCCGTGCTCATCGAAGGCCCGCGCAATGCGAATGCCCTGCTTCCCCTGCTGACCCATCCGGCAACCCGGACTCCGGTGGCGCTCTACCTCACCTACATCGACCGCACGGAAGAGCCGGCCAGCCGTCACGCCGCATGGTATCCCATGTGCGACTACTCTCCCGAACTGGCCGCCATTCGTGCGGCCGCGGCCGTGGGTTGCCGCGCGCAATTCATCGATCTGTCTTTGCCGGAGGTGGCGGCCGCGACGGGACAGCGGCCGGATCCGACGCCGCCGTCCCTACTGCGCGAGCCGTTCTTCGCGCATGGAGCGTTCATACGCGCCGCCTGCGAGCGTACGGGCGCGCGCGACGGCGACGACCTGTGGGACCACTTGTTCGAACTCGACTACCGCGAGAAGGCGGCGGAGGATTTCTTCGGCGGCGTTCTAGCCTATTGCAGAATGGTCCGAATGAGCACCGCCGAGAGCGAGATTGCCCAGGATGGTTCGCTGGAGCGCGAACGCGCCATGGCCGCGGCGGTAGCCGAGGAGCGCGGCAGGGTTCTGGTGCTCACCGGCGGATTCCATTCCGTGGCTCTGCCCGCCACGGCGCCGGCGGACACACCGCCGCTCGAAGTCGCCCCCGAAGACGCGCAGGTCACGCTGATGCGGTACGGCTTCGAACAGCTCGATCGCCTGAACGGGTACTCGAGCGGAATGCCCGGACCCGAGTTCTACCAGCGCGACTGGGAACAGCGGCCGGCGCTCGAGCTGGTGGTGGAGATCGCAGGCCAGTGCCGCGAGCGCCTCAAGTCCGTTTCCACCGCCGATGCAATCGCCGCTTGGGAGCACGTGCTGCGTCTGGCAAAGCTGCGCGGCCACCGCCGCCCTTCCCGGGAAGACCTGCTCGACGGCGTGCGGTCCGTTTTTGTGAAGGGCGCCGCGGATGCGGAGGGCGTGCCGGTGCTGGCGATCGCACGCAAGGCTCTGGCCGGGAATCGAATCGGTCAGACGCCTCCCGAAGCGGGCCTTCCGCCCATCGTTCACGATTTCCGCCGCACGGCGGCGCTGCTGCGCATACGCCTGGACCGGCCCGAGGCGTCCACTCTGACGCTGGATCTGTACCGCGAGGAAAAGCACCGCGCAGCAAGCCGTTTCTTTCACCGCCTGCGGTTCCTCGACGTGCCGTTCGCCCAATGTCAAAGGGGTCCGGACTTCGTGGGGGCCCGCGATTTGGAACGGATTCAGGAGGTCTGGCAATACCGCTGGACGCCCGATACGGAATCGGCGCTGATTCAACTCGGGCTCTATGGCTCGACGATCGAGGAGGCCGCCGCGGCGCGGCTTGTGGAGCGCTTCGAGGAAACGGCGAGCCAGGCCGGCTCGGGCCGCTCGGATGCCGCCGTGGCTCTGGTGATGTCGGCGTGCGTGATGGGGCTGCATCGCAGAAGCGCCGAACTGCTGGCGCGGACGGCGCCGGTGATTGCCCAGGATCCATCGTTCCTGAGCGTGGCCCGGGCGATGGAGCGACTGATCGTGCTCCAGCATGCCCGGGAGCCGCTCGAAGCGCATCACTTAAAGGGAATCGACGATCTGGCGCTGGCCGCGTATTACCGGGCCTGCTTCCTGATCCCGGAGCTGCGCCATACACCGGAGGAAGAGGAGAAAGCCACGCTGGAGGCCCTCAATACGCTGCGCCAGGCTGTGGAGACGCTGGGGGATACGCCGCTGCTGGCGGACCTGCGGGCCGGGCGGCTGTTCGAAGTCGCGGACGCCCAAGACGCGTCTTCCTCGGCGTTGCAGGGTGGGGCCGCGGGGCTGCTCTATCTCGACGGACGGCTGCCGGGTGACGACCTGGGGGCGCGTCTGGGCGGCCAATTGCAGGGCGATCCGGAGCGTGGCGCACGGTTTCTCTATGGTTTGCTGCGCATGGCGCGCAGCGTTCTTTGGGCGGTTCCGGAGTGTCTCCGAAGCCTTCACCAAAGCACCGGCTCGCTCCCCGAAGAGCGTTTCATCAAAGTTGTGCCGCATCTCCGGCTGGCGCTCGCCGACCTGGCGCCGCGCGAGTGCGACCGGGTGGCGCAAGGCGTCGCGGAATTGCTCGGCATCTCCGGGCTGCGCGCTCCGGTAATGCGGCAGGTAAGCGAACGGGACGCTCTGCGGGCATTCGCCGTGGACCGCCAGGTGGAAAAATCGCTGCGGAGCGATGGACTCGATGACTGGCTCGCCTGATCTCCAACTCGTGGAAGCCCGCTGGCGCCTGGTGCTGGGCCGGTTCGCGCAGAATCGACTCTCCTGCGGCGGCGCACAAGGTTACGACGCCATGGATCGCGCACTCGGCTACCTCTATGGCCGCGAATACCGGGGCCGTAGCGTGCGCGACCAGGGCGCTCCCCGATTCGGCGGCGACGAGGCCAGCGTCTTCGAAGTCCCGGAGTGGATTCGCGCGGTACGGGACCTGTTCCCGGCGGAGACCTGCGAGGTCATACAGCGCCACGCTCTCGAGCGGTACCAGATGCAGGAACTGGTTACCGACAAGCGCGTTCTGGAGCAGATGCAGCCCAGCTATGAACTGCTAAAGACGCTGCTGACCTTCCGGGGCATGCTGCAGGGCGAAGTTCTGGAACTCGCGCGGCGCCTGATCCGCGAGATCGTCGAGGATCTGCGCAAGAAGCTCGGACGCGAGGTGCGGCAGGTATTGTGGGGCCGCTTGAGCAAGGTCCGGCGCAGCCGCAACAGGATCTACCGCAATCTGGACTGGCAACGCACCATCCGCGCCAATCTCAAGAACTACGACGCCGCGCGCGGCACGCTGGTGCTCGAGCAGTTGCACTTCTTCTCGCGGGTGCGGCGCACCTCGCCGTGGCACATCATCATGTGCGTCGACACCAGCGGATCCATGGTCGATTCGGTGATCCATAGCGCCGTGATGGCGGGGATCTTCCACAGCCTGCCATCGGTGCGCAGCAGCCTGGTGGCGTTCGATACGGCCGTGGTGGATTTGAGCGAGGAAGTCGGAGACCCCGCGGAATTGCTGATGTCCGTGCAACTCGGCGGCGGCACGGACATTCACCGGGCGCTCTGCTATTGCGAGACGCTGGTGGCCTCGCCGACGCGAACCATTCTGGTGCTGGTTACGGACTTCTACGAGGGCGGCGCGCCGGGCGGGATGGAGAACGCCATCCGCCGGCTGCGCGCGGGCGGCGTGCGGGTGATCGGGCTGGCCGCCCTGGGCAGCGATGCCCAACCGGCGTACAACAAGGAACTCGCGGAAAGTTGCGTGGAGGCGGGCGCGGAGGTGGCGGCGGTGACGCCGCGGAGGCTGGCGGAATGGATTGGCAGCATCATCGAGTAGCCAAGCTTACGGGCGTCCTGCGGGGCATGGACGATGAAGCCTTGGCGCAGTTGGCCAATACCGGACTGGTGCGCCGCGCCCGCAAGGATCTCGCCAGCGCCCAGGCGCGGTTGGTGGTGGTGGGCGAATTGGCCTCCGTGGCAATCGGCGGGCAGATAGTGACGCTGTCCGACTTGCCGGCGGATTGCCGCTGCGATTGTCCGGCGGCGGGCATCTGCCGCCACGTGCTCGGGGCGCTGATCTTTTT
>Ga0182011_10002020_pt1 | contig 17426 bp, 10 predicted proteins | sample 711E1DmetaG_FD_120481 | JGI IMG/M metagenome (GOLD analysis project Ga0182011, IMG submission 120481) | Permafrost microbial communities from Stordalen Mire, Sweden - 711E1D metaG | ecosystem: Environmental > Terrestrial > Soil > Wetlands > Permafrost | place: Sweden: Stordalen | collected... | reverse complement strand
TAGTTCCGTTGCGTCAACTTCACGGGCTTGCATGCGAAATGGCAAAGAAGGATTCCCTCAAGATTACGCCGGTTGACCCGTACCTGGGCAAATACATCGGCGCGCCCTCGCAGGATTTCCGTGCCCTTACTTTTACCACTCCGGACCCTCGGAACCTTGCGAATTCCATCCAAGGCCCAGCGAGCGATCCTAAACTGAATGTATTGTCCGTTGGGGTATGTTTCGGTAGCACCCGTACGTATCCGACCGGCACTTACTGGATTGCGATGGAGTTTTACAACCTCCGGAACGGGAGGGACTGACCAGCCTGGCCAGTTCCGTCACGATGATGAAGAGTGAATGGCGGCTTAGGTATTAGGTGTTGGGTGTCAGGTCTCAGGAAAAACGAAATCAAGGTTTTCCTGAGACCTGCCACCTGAAACCTGGCTCTAGTACGCCCAGCGGAGCAGCGTCGCTCCGGACGTGAATCCGGCGCCGACGGCGGCAAGCAATACCATGTTTCCCTTCTTCAATTTGCCTTCTTCGAGCGCCGTCTGCATGGCGAGCGGAATCGTACCCGCCGTGGTGTTGCCGTAGCGATCGATGTTGACGATGACTTTCTCCATCGGCATTCCCAAGCGCTCGGCGGTAGCCGTAATGATCCGCAGGTTCGCCTGGTGCGCAATGAAGCAATCCACATCCTTGCCGGTCATATTGTTCCTGGCAAGAATGCGTTCGGTCATCTCCGCCATCTTCTTCACCGCATATTTGAAGACATTCTTGCCGTCCTGATGGATGTAGTGCATTTTCTGATCGACGGTCTCGTGCGTGGCGGGGTTCAGGCTTCCGCCTCCCGGCATGTAGAGAAACTGTCCTCCCATGCCCTCGATCTGGGCGACGTGGTCGATCACGCCTAGCTCCCCATCCTCGGCCGGTTCCAGCAAGACTGCGCCCGCGCCGTCGCCAAAGATGATGCACACCGCGCGATCGGTGTAGTCGGTCATCGCCGAGTTCACGTCCGAGCCGATCACCAGCACTTTCTTGTAGCGTCCCGACTCGACGAACTTCACGCCGGTGTTGAGGGCATAGAGAAATCCCGAGCAGCCCGCGGAAACGTCGAAGCCCCAGGTGCTCGCGATGCCCAATTTGAGCTGCACGAGGCATGCCGTCGAGGGATACATCATGTCAGGCGTGACTGTGCCCACGACGATGAGATCAACCTCCTGCAAATCGAAGGGATGCGATGCCACGAGTTTCTTCACCGCCTCGACTGCCAGGTCGCTCGCGGCCACGCCTTTGTCGACAAGGTGGCGTTCGCGGATGCCGACTCGGCTCATGATCCATTCATTGGTTGTGTCGACCATCTTTTCCAGGTCGGCATTGGTAAGAACGCGGGGCGGAAGGTAGGTACCGAGAGCGCTGATCTTAACGCGCTGAAGCTGGGTCAATGAGGTCTCCTGAGATAAAAGTGCGATGCATGTGAATTTATTATTTTGAACGATGCAGGCGAGAATGTCTAACCGCAAGGTCTCAGGAAACCCGCCCGTCACGCTGAAATGAAGTTGATTTTGTTCCTCCTGAGACCTGACACCTGGGACCTGAAACCTATTTCAGTCGCGCTGCCAGATCGCCGAACAGCGGCAATTCGAAACGCTCGCCTCGCCATGCTTTGAGCGACAGGACAATCCACAAGAACAACATGGCCAGCGAAGCCAGAATCCCAAACAGCAGAAAAACCATGGCGGCAGCGACATTGGAAAGGAAGAGCGCGATCATGGTCAAAACAAGAAAGACTACCCAGAGCAAAACGCTTTGCCAGGCATGAAAGCGGACAAAGCGGCTCTTGCGAAATGCCGGCAGCAACAAGATGACCGCGGCCGGGACGAACGTGAGGTAGGCGACCGCCGCGGCCGCTCGTTCCGCCGGAGGAATCGGCGTCATCGACCATCCGCATCCCGGACAGAACGCCGCGTTCGCCGGCATCACCGTTCCGCAATGCGGACACCTTACGGAAGCTTGCGCCGGATTTGCGGGAACATTCGCTGCAGTTTTTTCTGAACTAGACAATTCGGCGTCCATTCGTCTTCTTCCGATTGCGGCATTCTTCGCAAACGCCGTAGATCTGGAAAGTGTGGCGCGTAGTAAGGTAATGGTGTTTGCGTCCAATCTCCTCTTCGATTTCTCCGACTTTCTCCGAGAAGAACTCGACCGAAGCGCCGCACTCGGTACAGACCATGTGGTGATGACTGCGGCGATTGTACTGGTGTTCATAACGCGCGATGCCGTCGTGAAAGGCGACTTCGCTGGCCAGGCCGCAACCTGCCAGCAACTTCAGCGTCCGGTAGACGGTGGTGAAACCTATGCGCGGATCGGTTTTCTTGACCAGTCGATGCAATTCGTCGGTCGAAAGATGTTCGCGAGTTTCCAGGAAGGTCCGCAGAATGGCGTTGCGCTGCTCGGTCTGCTTCAAGCCGACGCGTTTGAGATGCTGCAGAAAAATTCCCTCAGCTTCGCGGATGTTATCCCGCGAGATGGTCGGCTGATCGTCGATTCGCTTCTGCAGCATGTTGGGCGGCGCGGGAACTGAGATGATAATCGCGCCGAGGGTCCAAGACATGATACTTGGCGAGTTCGGGTTACGCCAACCGACTTTCCCCTTCGCACCTCGGAAATACTCGTCTCGATCAACTCGTTTATTCCTTTTACCTGTTTAACTTAGGGGATATTGAGGCTAATTTTCTTACCCCTCCCCCCTCTATGATTTTTACTTAACTTATTGAATAACAGCGACTTATTCGCAAAGTATTCCGGAATAAGGAGTTAGGTTGTCAAAGAGCGCTGAAAATAGTTTTGGGGCAGCTTCGAGGGCCGGCTGGGTGGACGAACCTCGAAACTGCCCCAATCAGATTTCTATTGTCGCGCAGGTGCGGGTTGGATGTCTGTGATCCTGCTCACCGGCTGGGCGTGATGAAAACTTGGTATCCGGTACTCAGTACCCAGTACCCAGTGGAAATGTAATCAGCGGCTGCTCGACTTGCAGGAAAATCCTAAGCTTCGTGCGTCAGTGGAATCCCAGGTCTCGAAAAGCACGAGACCTGGGGGCACCCGGCACTGAAGTAGATTCGGCAGCAAGGACGGGGCGCGAATTGCCTGGGTGCGCGGTTGTCACGGACATGACGCACCCCTACAATCTTCCAATAATGTCTTCTACTGCTTCCCTGCCCGAGATTCCGCACTCCAGTTCCAATGCTCGGCGGCGCCATCCTGCGCTCCGCATTCTTTACTACGCCGTTTGCGTACTGCTGGTGGTGCTCATCGTCGGCGTCTGGTGGCTTTACTGGATTGCGCGGTCGCCTCTGCCGCAACTGGATGGCAGCGTCGCCGTGCCGGGGATTTCGGCCAAAGTGCGGGTAGTGCGCGATCAGCACGGGGTTCCTACGATTGAGGCGGGTACGCTCGAAGACTTGTTTTTTGCCCAGGGCTACGTGACCGCGCAGGATCGGTTGTGGCAGATGGACATCCTGCGGCGCGCCGCTGCCGGAGAACTTTCGGAAGTGATCGGCGAAGACACGGTGAAGATGGACCGCGAGGAGCGGATTCTGGGGCTGCGGGTCGCGGCCGAAGCGACGGAGAAGAGCATCTCCGCTCGCGACCGGGGTTATTTTGAGGCTTACGCTCGCGGCGTGAATGCATTTCTCGAATCGCATCGCGGCCGGCTTGCGCTCGAATTCCGGTTGATGAAATACACGCCGCGACCGTGGACGGTGACCGATTCCCTGCTGGTGGGCGCGCGCATGGTGCAGGATTTGAATCACTACAGCAACCCGCCGGCGCTGACGCGAGAAAAAGTTCTGGCGAAGCTGGGGCCGGAACTCACGGCGGACTTGTATGTGAATTCTTCCTGGCGGGACCGTCCGCCCACGGAAGTGCGGCGGATCGAAGGGGAACCCGCCGTCAAAAGCAGCGATAGCGATGACGACGACGACGAAGAGATTGATCCGGAGGGCGGGACGGGGCGAATTACTTTGGCGCTGCCGGCGCATCTGCCTCAGGGGCTAAAGCCCGCGTTGTTTCAGGACCTCAATGGCAGAGCTGAAGCCGTGCCCTACCCAGAACCGTCTTTTCGGCCGGGGTCGAATAACTGGGTTGTTTCTGGTCAGCATACGGTTTCGGGGAAGCCGCTGCTGTCGAACGATATGCACCTCGACCATCAGATGCCGAACCTGTGGTTTGAGGCGCACCTCAGAACGACGAGCGGCAACTTCGACGTGGCTGGAGTTACGCTGCCCGGAGTTCCGTTCGTGATTGTCGGCCACAATCAGCGAATCGGCTGGGGATTCACCAACGTGGGTCCAACGGTGGAGGACGACTTCATCGAGGAGTTCAACGCGCAGGGGCAGTACAAAACTCCGGCGGGATGGCGCGATGCGCAGCAACGGCGGGAAGTCATTCACGTCAAAGGCAAGCCGGACGTGACGTTCGACGTGGTGACGACGCGGCATGGGCCGATCATTACTGAGTTGCTTCCGGGCGAGACGCGCAAGATCGCTCTGCGCTGGACGCTGCAGGACGGCATGGGGCTGGTGTTCTTCGACGTGAACTCGGCGCAGAATTGGGAAGAATTTCGGAAGGCGTTCTCGAATTTTGGCGCGCCGGGACAAAATGTAATGTATGGCGATGTGGATGGTCACATTGGGTATCAGGCGACGGGACGGGTGCCGATCCGGGCGGCGGGCGATGGGAGTTTGCCGGTGAGCGGCAGCGATGATGCGCACGAGTGGAAAGGCTGGATTTCGTTCGACGAAATGCCGCATGTTTACGATCCGCCAGAGGGGATTCTGGCGACTGCTAACGGGCGTATTACTCCGGACGGCTACAAATATTCGATCAGCACGGAATGGGAAGCGCCGTGGCGCACGGATCGAATATACCGGGTGCTGGAATCGGGAAAGAAGTTCGCGCCCGCGGATATGCTGGCGCTGCAGATGGATGTGTCGTCGACCTACGACCGCTTCTGCGCCGACAAGTTCGTGTACGCGATCGATCACGCCGCGAACACCTCAGACCGGGCGAAGCGGGCAGCGGATATTTTGCGCGACTGGGATGGGCGGATGTCGGCGGATTCAGCGGCGCCGACGATCGAAACGAAAGCGCGTCAGGAATTGGCGCGGTTGCTGCTTGAGCCGAAGCTGGGCGCGGCGGCGAATGGACCCGATCTTAATGCGAAATCGGGCGAGCTAAGCTGGAAGAGTTATCACTGGGCTATGTCGTCGGTCTGGCTGGAAAATGTGCTCACCAGGCAGCCGGCCCGCTGGCTGGCGCCGGGATACTCGGATTACGGAAGTCTGCTGACGGCGGCGGTTGAGAACGTGGTGAAACAGTCCGCACTCGTTGTGGGTAATCCTGCAAAAGCCGAATCGCTGGCTCCATCCGACCTCAACCAGTGGAAGTGGGGAAAGAATTATCCGGTTGAGATCGATCATCTGGTGCTCAGCCAGCTTCCGGTGATTGGGCGCTTCACGGGGCCGGGATTGCATCCTTTGAGCGGAAGCGGATTCACGGTAAAGGCCGTGGGGCGCGGCTTTGGGCCGTCCGAACGGCTGACGTGGAACTTTGCGAATTTTGACGATAGCACGCTGAACGTGGTGACGGGAGAGAGCGGGATTTTTCTCAGTCCGTATTACCTGGACCAGTGGAAGGCGTGGTACGGAGGGGCGACGTTCGCGCTTCCATTTTCACAGGCGGCGGTCGAGCGGCAGCGGGCGCATGAGATGACGCTGGAGCCGAAGTAGGAAAGGGCGCGGTCGTTCGCTGTCCGTCGTTCGCCCTTCGCTGTTCGGCTTTGGCTGTTCGCGAAAGCCTAGGAGCGGGTCCACAGTTGTTGTGCCCACCGGAAGCTGCCGAGCTGCGCTCGGCTTGGGCGGGCGAGGGCGCCCGTCCCCACACGAGCAGCGATCCTAGAAATCGACGGTTTTGACGTCGACGAAATCGCCGATGAAGTCGGAGACCCTGCCGGGTTCACTCGAATCGTGCGGGTTGAACTCCAACGCATCGATGGTGTCGTCGTAGATATAGAGCGATCCGCCCTGGACATTCTCGCCCTGAATCACATACACCACTTCTTGCGCCATGGTGCCAATGTCTCCGCGCTGAGTGATGGGTTGGATGCCGGTCACGTCTCCGTTCTCGGGAGGAATTACGACACCGCCCGTCGGGACACTGCCCACCGCAGTGTTCAGGGTGTTGTAAATCGATAGGCACCCACGGACCTCGGCCCCCGTCGGCGGCGGAACGGGCGGAACGATCTCGGCACAAGTATGAGCGCCGATGAAGAGCTGTCCGTTGGGGCCGAGAGCCATGCGGTCGTGATATCCGTCGGTGATGACGATGGGGGCGGTATTGACGACAGACATGGAGCTGAGGTCAACGATGGTGAGGAGCCCACAGGAGTTCGCCGCGGTGGTCTGTCCAGTGCAGGGCTGCTGCGGTGCTCCCCCGACATATGGTGGCGTGCCCGCCAGATACATGGTCGAGCCATTGAGCAGGGCGAAGCTACCCGCTGCCAGGCTGGAGCACTGCACTGGATTTGTGGCGGGGATAGGAACACAGGCTGGGACGTAGGAACTGAGAGTGTTATCGATCAGACTGAACTGCTCCACGCTGGCCGTATTTCCGCCGCACTCGGCACCGCAGTTCACCACGTAGGCATTGCTGTCGTCGCTGCTGAAGAAGGCTTGGACGGGCCGGTCGAAGCCGCTGACGTAGGTTACCGCCACGGCGTTCGGTATCTCGATATTCGACGGTGTAATCACGGCGACGGAATCGGAGTTATCGCTGAAGCCAAGAATTCGGTTGCCGCTGTGGTCGATGGAAAGATAATGAACCGAGGGAACGTCAACCTGCCCGAGGACCGTTCCGTTGCTTAGCGCGATGGCCTCCACGATCCCCAGAGCTGATTGTCCCACTACTGGCGCGGTCGGCACGGCGACATAGACGGTGGAACTGTCCGGGGAAACGACAAAACTCTCCGTCATGCCGGGTAAATTCACGTGGCCGGCGGCGGATCCAGTGCCGTTGTTGATGATGGTGAGCTGGTTATCGGAAGATAGAGTACCGTTGCCGCTGAAGACCACGGTTTCGGCCTGGTTAGGCGTCACCACCATCATCCCCGGAGTGTTGCCGGCGGAAATCGGGGATACGTTGGCGCGCAAGTCATTTTCAGCATCGACGGTATACACACCCGCACTCAAACTGCCGGCGGAAACTCTATTCGTGACCAAGGCGCGGTACTTGGGCACGGTGGTTTGCGTGCCGGCCGTGTTAGAGCTGCCGCAGCTCACGCACATCAGAATGGCGGGCAACAGGAATAACAGAAGAATCAGGGCTCTTTTCAAACCTGGGACTCCAACCTCATGCCGGATAATCACTTGGATGCAAGAACAAGGATTATAGCAAAAGTAGAAACTGGGCCTGAGCGGAGCGGCTGAAGGAATCGGCGGCGGAAGGGCTCGAGTGTCTCTCACCTTGCGCAGAAACAACCGACCGGAGCCGATCCCTTTCGACAGATGCGCAGACCTCGATCCTTCTAGTATTCTCAATTGGATGGCACAGAATTTCATTGAACGTCTGAAGCAATCGCCCGTGCTCTGTGACGGAGCGATGGGAACGCTGCTCTATGCCAAGGGCATCTTCATCAACCGCTGCTATGACGAGCTGAATTTGTCGCAGCCGGATTTGATCCGCGGAGTCCACCACGATTATCTGCAGGCGGGCGCCGAGATTATCGAAACCAATACTTTCGGCGCGAACAGTTTTCGCCTGGCGCGGCACAGCCTGGCGGATCGCGTGCGGGACATCAATGTGGCGGGTGCGCACCTGGCTCGGGAAGCGGCCAAGGGTTTCGATGTGTGGATCGCGGGATCGATGGGCCCGTTGGGCGTTCGCATCGAGCCGCTGGGCAAGACTTCTTTTGCCGAGGCCCGCGCGGCGTTTCGCGAACAGGCGGCGGCGCTCGTCGAGGGCGGCGTCGATTTGCTCATGCTGGAAACTTTCGGCTATCTCGAAGAGTTGCACCAGGCGGTGCTGGCCTGCCGCGACGTGAATCCGAAGATTCCACTCGTTGCCCAGGTCACCATCGACGAAGACGGCAACTGCCTCGATGGCTCCGACCCGGAGACCTTCGCCGCGCGGCTGACGGAATGGAACGTCGACGTGCTCGGCATCAACTGCAGCGTGGGCCCGGTCACGATGCTCGAGGCAATCGAGCGGGTGCGCGCGGTGACTTCCCTGCCTCTGGCGGCGCAGCCGAACGCGGGCATGCCGCGCTCGGTCGAAGGCCGGAACATCTACCTCTGCTCGCCGGAATACATGGCCAACTACACATCCAATTTCGTGGCGGCTGGCGTTCGGCTGATCGGCGGATGCTGCGGCACCACGCCCGATCACATCCGCGCCATGAAATCGATTTTGCGGGTGGGCGAAGCGCGCGGCAAAACTGCAATATCGGATGTGATCCGCTCGGGTGCCGCACCTGCGGCTCCGGCCAGCATTCCCATGGCGGAACGGTCCCGGCTCGGAGCCAAGCTGGCGGCGGGCGAATTTGTGACCATGGTCGAAATCGTGCCGCCCAAGGGAATCGACATCCGCAAAGAAATCGAGGGCGCGAAGTTCGTCAAATCGGTGGGCGTGGACGCGGTGAACATCCCCGACAGCCCGCGGGCCTCGGCGCGCATGAGCAATCAGGCGCTGTCGCTGCTGATGCAGCGGGCAGTTGATATCGAAGCCATCCTGCATTACACCTGCCGCGACCGGAACGTGCTGGGCATTCAGTCCGACCTGCTGGGGGCGGCGGCCACTGGAATCCGCAACTTGATCTGCATCACGGGCGACCCTCCTAAGATGGGCAACTATCCCGACGCGACGGCGGTATTTGACGTGGATTCGATCGGACTGGTGAATATCGTCCACAACCTGAACCGGGGATTAGACCTGGGCGGGAATCCGATTGGAGCCGGGACTGGCTTCGTTATCGGGGTGGGAGCAAATCCGGGATTACCGGACTTGGACGAAGAGATCAAACGCTTCGAATACAAAGTGCAAGCGGGGGCGGAATACGTGGTAACGCAACCGGTATTCGACCTCGCTCTGCTGGAGAGCTTTCTGCGACGGATTGAACACTTCCGAATTCCCGTAGTGGCCGGAATTTGGCCACTGGTGAGTGCCCGAAACGCTGAGTTCATGAAGAACGAGCTCCGGGTTTCCGTGCCTGATGAAATCCTCCATAGGATGACGAAGGCTGCGACCCCGGAAGCGGCACGTGCCGAAGGCGTGGCCATCGCTCGCGAGATGCTGGCGGCGGTCCGAGACCGGGTGCAGGGTGCGCAAATCAGCGCTCCCCAGGGCCGATATGCCTCCGCGGCGGATGTTCTGGAGGCTCTCGGGTCCGCGCGGCGGAAGCCAGTTTAATTTTGGGAACATCCTGCACAACAAATTACAAGAATTAAAAAAATTTGCTGGACATTTCCCCCGGGAAACGGCATTACAATAGGAATAGGAGCAATTGGATTGGTGAAGTTTGAAGAATGCCTCGAGCGTCTGGAGAAGATCGTTCATGAACTGGAAAGTGGGGAGGTTCCGCTGGAGAAGTCTCTGACGCTGTTCGAAGAAGGCATGCAGCTTTCCACTACCTGCCGGAAGCAATTGGAGGAAGCGGAAGGGAAAGTAGAGATTCTGCTAAAGCAGAACGGGAAACTGCAAACTGAGCCATTCGAGCCCCCGGCCGAGAGAGCGTTGCGCAAGTAACGCTGTTCGAGCTCGGAAATAGTAAACGCCTGTGCTAGCAGTTTGCTGTCGCAGCCAAGGCCGCCGCGATTTGCGGTGTAGTCAGGGGGAATGTATGGAACCATTCAGTGTAGTCCTCTATCAGAATGACCCCAGAACTGCACAAACTTTGGCGGTCAGTCTTTCCCGTCATTTCGACTCTGTTTATTTGGCCGGCACTTACCAAGACGTGCTTCCGGCAGTTGCCCGGCACCGCGCCGAGGCGGTAGTGCTGGATCTGGAAACTTCGGGCCCGGGCGAAGTCGAGCGTTTGCATCATGAGTATCCCGACCTTTGCATCGTCGGCACCCACAGGCTGGCAGACGACAAACTGTGGACCGAGGCCATGACGCTGGGCGCGTCTGACATATGTGAGCCGCGCAACGATGACGTGGTGCGCTCGGTGTTGCACCATCTCACGGAACATGTAGCCGCCTGATCGTTGGTTTTTCTGTAGAGACGGGGCTCGCTCCGTCCTGGGATCGAGAGACGCGGCGAGACGCGCCTTTACGTAGAGTCATGTTGAGGGACGCCCGCGGGCGTCCCTTTTATTTTCAGCTTTCTTCCGAGCTATGCCCGCTTGTTATACTGCGATGCGATGCTGAAACAAGTTCTGGAGCAGGGACGAGAAGCCGCCGACGCCGCCATCGATCGACTCTTGCCGTCGGCTAGCAAGCATCCAACTTCCATCCATCAGGCCATGCGGCACAGCGTGTTTGCCGGCGGAAAGCGCCTGCGTCCGATTCTCTGCATGGAAGCAGGCCGCATGATCGGAGCGGCGGCGCTCGTTAGTTCGCAAACTGGGTCGCCCGATGGATCAAGTGCCGCAGCGCTGCCCGCCGGCATTGAGCAAGTGGGCGCGGCGCTTGAAATGCTCCACACCTACTCCCTGATCCACGATGATCTGCCTGCGCTCGATAACGACGACTTGCGGCGCGGGCGTCCCACCTGCCACAAGGCCTTCGGCGAGGCAATCGCCATCCTCGCCGGAGACGCACTGCAGACGCAGGCCTATGAGGTGCTGGCGCAGATCGACTGCCCCGCCGAGGCGCGCGTGGCCATCATCCGCGAAATCGCCCACGCCACCGGCACCATCGAGGGCATGATCGGCGGCCAGGTCGTCGATCTTGAGGCCGAGCACAAGAAGCCCGACCTCGCCACCCTTGAATACATCCACCGTTCGAAGACGGCGGCGCTCATTACGGCCAGCGTCGTCAGCGGAGGAATGTACGCCGGGGCAACCGCCGATGACATCGCCCTCATCCGAACCTATGGACAATCGATCGGTCTGGCGTTCCAGATTGTGGACGATGTGCTCGACCTGACACAGTCGTCCGAGCAACTGGGAAAAACCGCGGGCAAGGACGCGGCGGCGGAGAAGGCAACGTATCCGGCGTTATTCGGAATCGAGGAATCGATCCACAGAGCCGACGCCCTGGTCGATCAGGCCTGCGCCGAATTAAACGAATACGGCGCGGCTGCGTCTACTCTAAAGGACCTCGCTCGCTTCCTCGTCGAGCGCAAGAAATAATTGCGTAGCGCTTGCCCACTCTTCGGACCGGTTGTCGTTGCTCTCATTCTCACCTGCGTGGTGGCTGCCCAGACTCCATCCGCGTGGCGCTACGATCTGCATCCCGGAGATCACCTGACTTACCGCTACACATTTCAGCGGCGAACTCAAAGCAATGAGGAGCAAACCCAGGTCGAGGCACGGTTTCGCACCCATGTGCTGGTGGCTGGGGCGGACGCAGAACGCATAAGTCTCGGCTTCCAACGCAATCGGGAATCCGCAGCCCTGACCGAATACCGCTCCAAGGGCAAAGACAGACTTGCCCGCGAGCAGGCCGACTTCCAGAAGCGCATGCAGAAGCGTCCTTCGCGTTTCTCCGAAGCAATGGAGATCTCGCCGGCCGGAGAGCCGCGCTACTCGTGGGAAATGGCGCGGGAAACCTACAGCTATTTTCTCGACGCTTTGCATGAAGTGACGACTCTTCCGCCTGTCCCCCTGAAACAGCGAGAGACATGGCGGGGCAGCACACTGCTGGGGCTGGATCTCCGGTGGGTGGGCGACGAATCTGTTCACGGTAAACTATGCCATCACGTGGAAGGAGCCTTGTCCGACGGATCGCTCCAGTTGAACTACTGGTGGTCGCCGGAATCGGGGGTCATCGAGCAGGTGGCACTCGATGGAAGTTACTCGGGTGCCGACGATACAGTGCACGAGACCGCGCGCATGGAACTGGAGTCGCGGGTGCGCGGGGAGCCGGTCGAAAGTTGGCTAGGCTCGCCGGATACGAGCCAGGGTGCGCTGAAGGCAATCTTGCTTGCTCCCGGAGTGCCAGTCTCCATCGAGCAACTCTCGCGGGTTCTTATCTCCGGCGAACCGGCCTCGCAGGGCCTCGCGCTGGCCGTTGCGTCCCGACGGAAGATCGAAGTGCCGGCCGGCATTCTCAGCAAGCTGCAGAGCACGAACCCCCAGAGCAAGGTGCGGTGGATGCTCGAACTGTCCTCCAGTTCCGGAAATTCGCAAGCGTTCGCGGATGAATGCCACCGGCCGCTTCCCTTGAAGTCGCCACCCGCAAAGTTTGGCACCTTATTCAAAGTGGCCCCGGCATCGCAAGATAATCCCGAGATCCCTTACCTGCTGCGAGTACCACTCACCTATCGTGAGGATCGGCCCGCGCCGCTGCTGGTCTACCTGAGCGGTGGGGCCGGGCTCGCGATCGATGGCGTGAATACTGCCGAGGACATCGTCTCGGAAACCGATTATCTCGTGCTTTATCCCCAAGCCGCTGGGTTCTGGTGGAGACCGGAAACCGCCCGACGCTTTGATGCCGTTTTGAGACAGGTTTTGCAAGGCTACAACGTGGACCGCGATCGCATCTACCTGACCGGCTTCAGCAACGGGGGAACCGGCGCGCTCTATTTCGCTACTTTATGGCCGCAGCGCTTCGCCGCCGTCGTTTCGTTGATGGGCGCGGGCCAGTGCAACGACCAGGTCAAAGCCGGCCTGCCCAATTTAGAAAATCTCCCGGTGCTGTTCGTCCACGGAGAGAATGACACGCGCATCACGCCCGATTGCTCCACGACCACTCACGACGCCCTGACCGATCTGCGTCCGGCAATTAAGCCAGAGCTGAAGATCCTGCCGAACCGTGGGCACGACATCACGCTCCAATCCGATGACGGCCTGACCCTGGCTTTCTTCAAGAACAAATTCCGCAATCCGTTCCCGCGCGAGGTTGCCGTGTCCCTGTCCGATGCCCTTGCCGCCCGAAGTTATTGGATCGAGATTCTCGACGGCAGGCCTGGCAAATCCGGAGTGGAAGCTCGAGTGAAGTCTGACAACACCATCGAAATCCACAGCCACGACCTTAAGAAGATTCGCCTCCATCTGCGACCGGAGTTGCTGCCGAAGCCGGGCAACCTGCGCATCGTGTGGAACGGCAAGAAAATGTTCGAAGGCCCCATCCGCGACTGCTGTTCCCTCCCACGTCCACCCTCCGCCGGAGATCCGAAACTCGATCTCACCGACACAGGCGATCTGGCACTCCCCTAGTTTCCGGCAAGCAGAAGGTGCCCCGGCACTACCGGCCCTTGAATCTCCATCCCGCTGGCGGTAGAGTGTCTATGCTCTCGCGGTTCCCGCCCTTCTTATTCCTCATCAGCAACTTGCGCGTGATAGCTGCAGTGTATGTGCAACTAAAGGCGGTGCTTGGACCGGCACCACAACCTGTGGTGTTTTATCACTTGACCCGGCCCGGTATTCGCCGTTAGAGTTGGTCAAAAGCATGGGTGACGTTCCTGGTAATGGGGACGGCATCCGATGATGCGACCAGCGAGGAACCTCGGGAGTTAACAGTAGGGAGTCGACATCCGGGTCTCGCGATTTGCAGCGCACTCCAGCCAGCGCAAACCGAGTAGGCGGATCCACCGTGTCCGCGTGCGTACGAAGGAGTTACTTTGCTCAAACTTAAGAAGCTGCAAATCCTGGGATTCAAGTCGTTCTGCGATCGCACCGAGCTGAAATTTCATGGCGAAGGCATCGCCGCCATCATCGGGCCGAATGGCTGCGGTAAGTCGAACATCGCCGACGCGATTTCCTGGGTGCTAGGTGAGCAGTCGGCCAAGTCGCTGCGCGGCGCGCGCATGGAAGACGTCATCTTCTCCGGAACGCGCGACCGCAACCCCACCGGAATGGCGGAAGTCTCCCTCACTTTGATCGACCCCGAAGTTTACGCTGGGCCGGATACGAACGCGCCCACCGAGATCGAGATTCAAGACGACCTGCCTGCGGCGGGAGAAGATTGGGATGAAGCGGAAGTCCGAGCCCAGGCCGCCGCCGAAACGGAACGCGCCGTTGAGGAAGCGCAGCCTGGAAAGACCGAAGGAATTGAAGGCGAGGTCGCGGCGGAAGCTCCGGCTAACGAGTCTCGGACGAACGAATCTCTAGCAAACGGCGGCGCAGTGGCAGTGCTCGTCCCGCAGGTAGTTCTGAAAATCCGCCGGCGCAAATTCAATCAGCAGCAACACCACGCCGGCGTGATTTCGGTGACGCGCCGTCTTTTCCGCAGCGGTGACAGCGAATACCTGCTGAATGGGAAGCTGTGCCGCCTGCGCGACATCCAGGAACTGTTCATGGGAACGGGGCTGGGGCCGGAGTCGTATGCGCTCATCGAGCAAGGACGCATCGGCCAAATCCTGAGCAGCCGTCCGACCGACCGCCGCAACATTATCGAAGAAGCCGCCGGCATTACGAAATTCAAGACGAAGAAGCGCCTCGCCGAGGCGCGGCTCGAAGACGCCAAGACGAATCTGAATCGCGTGAACGACATTTTCGAAGAAGTCACGCGGCAGATGAACTCGCTCAAACGCCAGGCCAGCAAGGCCGAGCGCTATGCCAGGCTGCGCGACGAGATGCGAGCCAAACTGCGGGTTGTGCTCGCCAGCAGGTTCACTCAGATGGATCAGGAAAGTGTGACCTTCGATGCCCAGATCCATGAACTGGGCGAGGAAATTCGCCAGCAATCGGAGAGCGTGCAGCAGTCCGAAGCCGAGCACTCCGAGCGCACGCAGCGCGGATACGCGATTGAGACCGAGACGCGGCAAAATCGCGACCGTCTCAACCAGGTCGCGATCGAAGGGGATCGCGGCAAGGCGCGCATCCGAACCAACGAAGAGCGCTGCGCGGAGTTGATGGTGCGCACGGCGGCCGCCGAAGCGGAGCTGGCGCAGGCTCAGCAACGCCTGGCGGCGCTCGAAGAAGAACGCGATGGCCACCAGCAGTTGCTGGACTCGGCGGCTGCGGATCTCGCGGCAGCCCAGCAGGAGCTGGCGCTCAGCCAGCAGGAAACGGCCTGCGCCTCGATCAATCTTGCATTGCTCGAAGACGAGCAGGAGTCGCATCGCACCGCCATTCTGGATGCAGTGGGCGGAGCTTCCAACCTGCGCAATCAGCTCACGCAGGCCGGGGAGCGGCTGGCGGGCATCGGCCGCGAGGAGCAGCGTCTGCGGACAGAAATCGCAACCGCCTCATCGCAATCGGAAACCTTCGGCGGACAACGCGGCCAGATCGCTCTGGAATTCGAAAGCGTTTCGCAGCGGGCGAGTGGACTGGCTGCCGAGATCGCGAGCCTGCGTGAGACCCTGGAGGCGAAGCGCTCTGCCGAGAACGACACCAAGAAGCACCTCGACTCGATCCGCTCCGAATACGCCACGACGCTGGGCAAGAGGGGATCGCTCGAAGCGGTTATCGCCGAGCACGGATATTCCACCGAGTCGGTGCGGCGGCTTTTTCAATCGGGCGCTATGCAGGGAGGCAACACTCCCGCCGGCGTGCTCGCCGATTTCCTCGAAGTCGAGCCCCGCTATGAGCGCGTCGTCGAGGACTTTCTACGCGACGAACTGAACTTCGTCGTCGTCAAGTCGTGGGATGCCGCTGACGAAGGCCTGCGCCTGCTGCGCTCCGACGTCAACGGGCGCGCGACATTCCTCGTGCATCCCGAGGACTCGCAAGCAAAGTTCTCATTTCTCGCCGATGAAAGCCAGCACTACGCTCCGCTCAACGACACGGTCATCCCGCTGAAAAACTCGATTCGCGTGCTGAATGGATTCGGTAAGTCACTCGAAGTGATCCTGCCGAAGCTGGGAAACGGCTACATCGTGCCCGATCCCGCGGTGGCGCGCGAACTCGCGCTCTCCAGTCCGGATGCGTTCTTCCTTTCCCAGAGCGGCGAGTGCTTCCACAACGTGACCGTCACCGGCGGCAAGCAACGAAGCGAGGGACCGCTCTCGATGAAGCGCGAGTTGCGCGACGTGCTGCGTCTGCTCGAAGAACTGGAGCGGGCTCTGCGCGAGAAGGAAATGCTCGCGATCACTTTGGGGCGCGAAATTAAAGAGAACGCTTCCCTGCTCGATCGCCTGGAAGAGGAGAAACGCGAAGCCGAGACGCAGGCGATGACCTCCGGACATTTGTTGCGCCAATTGGACGGGGAGATGACGCGGGTCCGCGAACGAATCGCGATCGGCGAACGCGAACTGCAACGGCTTGCGACAGAACGCCAGGAGCAGGAGGGCTTGATCGCATCGCGGCAAGCGGAGCTGACAACGATCGAGCAAGCACGCACGCAATTCGAAACCCAGCTTGCCGCCGGACAAGATCGACTCGCCGCTCTGCGCAGCCAGCGCGACGCTGCCGCGGAGACCACCTCGCAGCGTGCCGCCCGCGTGGCCACGCTCGAAGAGCGCCACCGTTCGGCCACCACACTACTTCAGCGCATCGAGGCCCTGGTCGCCGAGATGCGCGAGCGGGCGGGCGCTTTGCAATCCCAAATGGAATCGGCGAGCGCCGAAATCGCGCAACGGCAAAACGAGAACCTGCAACTGGCCGAGCAGTTCGTGCAGTTCGAAGCCGAGCGCAATGCGGGAGAAGCGCGCGAAGGCTTACTGCAGCTCGAGTCGGAACAGGTGCGGGCGCGGCTCGCCGAAATTGAAGAACTGCTGCGCTGCACGCGTCAGCAACTCGATCTTGCGCGCGACCGCCGGGGTGAGCTATCGGCCACAACCGCCAAACTGCAATCCGACCTGCAACACCTGGCCGACACTTGCCTGAACGAGTTGGGCATGGAACGTGCGGTCCTGATGGCCGAGGCTGCGTCCGACAAGCCGATTCCGCTGGTTACCGGGGATGAACTTGCCGCCGAAGATCAGGCGCACCGCGAGATGCGCGCCCGCCTCGACGCTATGGGCCCGGTCAACATGATGGCGCTCGAAGAGTACAAGGAAACGGCGGAGCGCCACCAGTTCCTCGCAACGCAGCGAAAAGACCTGCTCGATGCCATCGAAAACACGGCCGCCACTATTCGCGAGATCGATCAAGTCTCGCGGCAGAAATTTGAAGAAGCATTCCACAAGATTAACGAGAACTTCCAGGCCACGTTCCGCAAGCTGTTCGGCGGCGGACAGGGCTTCATGCGGCTGACCGACGTGGAAAACAGCGCGGAGAGCGGCATTGACGTGGTGGCCTCGCCTCCGGGAAAGAAACTGCAGAACGTGCTTCTGCTCTCTGGCGGCGAAAAAGCGCTCACCGCGCTCGCACTGCTGGTCGGAATTTTCCAGTACACGCCCAG
>Ga0182011_10002019_pt1 | contig 17430 bp, 10 predicted proteins | sample 711E1DmetaG_FD_120481 | JGI IMG/M metagenome (GOLD analysis project Ga0182011, IMG submission 120481) | Permafrost microbial communities from Stordalen Mire, Sweden - 711E1D metaG | ecosystem: Environmental > Terrestrial > Soil > Wetlands > Permafrost | place: Sweden: Stordalen | collected... | reverse complement strand
TGCATCGCAGAGATTGCCGGAAATCCGGCCCTCATGGCCGTTTTCCTGGTAATCCAAACAAGCATAAACCATGCCTATGATGCTATTCCGCAATAATATGCGCAGTTTTTAATGGACGACTAGATCAGCGCAGGCTTCCCAGCTTGCATTTCTCGGTAAGTGGCACGGGTCTCCCGACCCGTGAGCAAAGCGGGTTGGCTGACCCGGGCTCCGAATTGTTCAAACTCCAGACACGGGTCGGGAGACCCGTGCCACTTCCTGATCAAACCTGAGGATCTTTGCCGTCCAGCAGGTGCGGCCGGCCGGATGCACTCCACAAAAAAGTCCGGTGGCTTTCGCCACCGGACTTGAATCTTTGTCTGAGTCTAAAGCGGCGAAACCGCTTCAGGCACAGGATAGCTTAGAACTCGAATGCGTTGGTCAGCTGCCAGCCCATACCTTGGACGATACGGGCAAGCGAGATGTTGCCGTCCGGATTAACTCCACCTGCGACCAGACGATCCTTCTCTCCGATGCTCTTCAGATTGAGCTGGATGCGCCAGTCGATGTTGTGGGTGATCTTCCGGGTGTAGCCAATCCATCCGTCGACGTGAGTCTCATTCTGCCCTCTGAAGGGAGAATTGATGTCGAGACCGCCGAGCGTCAGGACCTGCACAGCGGCGAAGTTCGGGTCATTCGAGATGGAATTCTTGATCGTCGAGCTGTAGTGGTAGCCGATGATCCGGCCCGCTTCCTGCCGGAGAGCGGCACCAAGGAAAAAGCCCTTCGCGGCGCCGTGATCGAAGGTGTAGGTGGTCACCAGGTTGAGGCGCCACGGCGACACTTCCGGAGCTTCGTGCCCGAGTTGATTCGAGAACACCGCATACGGTGCCACGATGCTCGAGTTCCACTGCCCCCTGATGTAGCCGGTGTCGCCATTCCACCACTCGCGGATCTGGCCGGCGGGTCCGTTGTAGAGCGCGGTCATTGCACCAAGGAACCCGACCGACACAGGATCGATGTTCTCGTGGGTCGCATGGGCCTTCGAGTAGTTGACCGTGATGTTCCAATTCTTGACCGGCTGATAGGCCAGCTCGACCTCGGTACCGTCGGACAGGTTGTCGACCGTCGTCTGGTGGTTGCCGAAGTTCGATCCACCACCCAACTGCGGGCCACCTGCGTCGTTGTAGCCGGCGGGATAGGAATCACGGAGACGGCCGGTCGCTGCTCCAAGGGTCGGAATAATGTTCGGGCTTAGGTTGTAGCTCGAGAAGAACGTCGCCGGGAACGGCGCATGCAACCAAGCATTGACGACCGCCAGACCGCCGGCATAGGCGCCGTGCGTTCCGGTTCCGCCAGTCCGATTGTAGGCATCATAGGCCGCAATTTCCGCCGGGCTGTTGCGGGTGAAACCATCCTGACTCGCAAAATCGCCGTAGGTGCTCAGAGCCGCACCATTAATGCCGAGGAGAGCGTCCTGCAGGTAGGTCGCCCAGCCATAGCCCCAGATGGAGCCGTCAGCGATGAAGTAGGCGTTGTTGCCCAGACCGCCGATCGAGTTGCCTTGGGTATCAGCCAGGGTCGCGTTCGACACCTTGGTGTTAAACTTGGCAACCTTCAGGGTCAGCTTGTCCTGGAACGTGGTGATGGTGACACCGTATTCCTTGGTCTGGCCGGTGGCGTTTGGAATCGGCGTACCTGCCATGCTGAGGCGCGAGGCGTCGGCCTTGAAATTCTTGCCCCGGTCATAGAACACACTGATGGTCGTATCCCAGGGCAGGAAGGAGGTGAGGGACTTCGGGAGGTGGAAAACGCCGCCCCACGTCTTGCTCTCGCCACGAACGTCGGTCCGCGATCCCAGATCGTCCGCGAAGTTTGTGCTCGTGAAACCAGAGAGCGGGTCAGTCTGCGCATTCGTCTGGTAGTTCGTGATGACGTCCTTGCGCCAACCGATGGTGGGCACAAGAGCGCCGTCAAAAAGATAAGCCTGCCAGGTAGCGCCTTGGGAGGTATCACGGAACCGGGTCCGGTTGGCGGCCTGAACCAGGGACGGGAAGTCCGAGGCGTTTTTTGCCGACATCCACGTTACCTGTTGCTGCGACCATCCAATGTAGTTCGCCGGGTTGTCGGACTGGTGCCCGTTGTTCGTCGTGAGATCCACCGGATTGATGTAGGTATACGGAGCGGTCGGGTCGACGTAGCCAGGAACTCCCGGAGTCGTCGGCTGGTTCCAACGGCCATTGAAGTTGAGCGCGGTCTGGACCCTGGGCGGAGCGACGACATAATCGATCTTCTGCAATTGCGCCCCGGCTCCAGTCGTGCTTGCGTTGTTGATCTGGGTCGGCCCGAGGTAGACAATCCACTCGAAGCTGCGATTCTGGCTCAACTGACCCGTCGGCGGTTGATGGGTGGAATCATTGCGGCTGTTATCGAGTATGTACTGGTCCGTCGTAGCATATTCCGCAAACTCCTCATGGTTCCTTAGGAGCGTGTCCCGCTCATAAAGCCCGGTGAGGTTATGCTTGCCCAAGATCTTCGCGAGCTTCGTATCGCCCAACAGATCCGAGGCGCGAAGTTCAGCCGTGACCGTCCCCCGAACCACATCGCGAGTTGTGGTATTCTGGTAATTGAGGCTGGGCGCCGAGGCGGCGTTGCCTGTATACGGACGTCCTTGATTTGGATTGGACGTTCCGTCGGCGTAGGTCGCGTTGGGGTCGATGCTGATCGAGTAATTCTCACCGGTCATCCAGCGGAAGGCACCCTCGGTATATGACTGATGGTCCATCGCAAGCTGGAACGCCAGGCGATCGTTGAAAAAGCTCTGGTCGGCCGTGAAATTATAGGCTTTCCAGTTCTGCCACTCGCTCTTGTTCGGGCCGTCGAGTAGTTTCTTATAGAAGTCGTAGATGCTGGTATCCTGGAGGACTATGTTGGCGTAGTAGACACCACCGGGAATTGAGCCCACTGCGCCGTTACCCGAAGTATTGTATCCTGGGAAACCAGAGGTGATGCCGACCCCCTTCGCATACGCACTCATCATCGGAATCATCCTGGGAATGAAATTGGGATTCACCCCGGCCAGAGTGCCGGCAGCGGGGTCGATCACGTTGCTGGAGTTAACGTGGATACCCAAGCCAGTGTTGGCTTGCGCCACAATCGTCTTCATCGGGGTGCCCGACGGATAGAAGGCATTGGTCTGGCCGGCGGCGATATTGAGGGCCCGGGGAGTGCCTTCGTAATAGTTGATGACGTCGGGCCAGAAAGACCGGGTCTGATTCTGCAGGGCCAAGCCGTTGGCCAGGGTTCCGCCGATGCCGCTCGGGTAGTTAACGCCATTGAAGGTCTGCCCCGTCAGGCTGGACCCATTGAGAATGATCTTGTTGTAGGCGGGATTGCCCCATTGGTCCGCGCTGGTATGGAACCACCTGGTGTAATCGTCGTTCGGAGGAATCGACCGCGGATTGTTCGAGCTCACGTCGCCCTTTTCGAAATTCACCCGGATGGACGTGTGGCTGCTCTCACCGAGGAGCTTCGGATCAAACCGCAGCGCGCCATAATAACGGCTCGAGTCGTTGAACGCCGGATGCTGCTCGTATAGTTCATTGTCCTTCACCGCGGCGACACGGATCGAGAGCACGCCGGGGACAAGGGTCTGGTTGATATCGATCTCATTGCGGAGTGAACCATACTGGTCGAACCGATTCTCGACATGGTAGGCGGTCTTGAAGTTCGCATCATTCAAACTCGTGTTGATGATGCCGGCGGGACTGCCGATACCGAAAAGAATCGAGTTCGGACCGCGCTGCAGGTCAACGCGCCCGACGTTGAAACCGTCCCACGGAATATCCGTCAGGAAGTAATTGCGGGTGTTGTCAGCCGAATCCAGACCGCGGACGCGGGTGGTCGAGCTGACGGTGTTCTCTTGATAGATCCCGGTGCCGGCCACGCCCGAGAAGTTGCCGCGGATGCCCGCGACTTCCGTGCTCGGTGTGTAGACCAGCAGGTCGGCGCTATTCTTCGCGCCCGTATCCTGCAGGAACTTTCCGGTCACCACGGAAATGGCCGAGGCCACGTCCTTCAGATCGGTGCGTACCCGGGTGCCGGCCAGCGTGCTGGTGGCCTGATAGGAGCCCGCGTCCTCTTCGGCGTTAACGACGAACGGGGACAGCTTGACAACCTCTTCCTCCTTGGTGGCCTCGACGGGGGTCGTGGCAACCGTAGTGGTCTGGACAGAGGTCCCGGCACTGGGCTGCGCTGCGGCGGCCTGGCCAAATGATCTTGGCGTGACCGCGAGAGCTAGCACGGCGGATGTGCAAAGCACAAACGCCGTAATCAATTTACGGTTCATTAATAGTCCGTTGGTTGGGGGGTTGGGACATGCATTCCGCCGCATAGGTAGGCGGAACCTAAGCAGAGTCTACGCTTTTGGGGGAGGATGGGAATGAGTTCAATTGCTCGACAATTGAGATTGGTTGCCAGCAAGAAATGCGGACAAAAGGTCGCGTTCGCCCTGATCCATCCGCAACTCGCGGCAGTGGCACCACCACTCACCCCTGCGCGGGCCCGTCCGGTCCAACCAGCGCCCACGCTACGCTTGCACTCTTTTGCGGTAGTGTCCAGGAGAGTCGCCCATGACCCGTTTGAACACCACACACAGGTATTCCACGTGCTCAAAACCGGTGAGTTCCGCAATCTTCTTTAAGGGAAAATCCGTCTCTGCGAGCAGCTGGCGGATCTTGGCCACCTGCACGCGGCGGATCTCGGCCTGCGGTGAACGGCCGATGCACCGGCGGAACTTCTTCTCCAATTGGCTTCGGGAGGCAAAAGCGTGCTGGAGCACCTGGTCGACCGAAATGCCTTGGCAGGCGTGTTCGCGGATGAAACTGAGAGCGGCGGCCACGCTCTTGTCGTCGATGGCCAGAATGTCAGTGGAATGCCGGGTGACCACGCCCACCGGCTCGATCCGAATGTCGAGGCCCTCCGGCTTCCGCCCGGCCATAAGCTGCGAAAGGCATTCGGCGGCCTGGTAACCAGACTGGAAGGGATTGGGTCCGACGCTTGAGATCGGCGGGTCGGAGAGGTCGCAACGGATCGTGTCGTTGTTGATGCCAAGCACCGCAACCTCCTCCGGTACAAGAAGCTCCGTAGACTGAGCTGCAGCAATGACCTGCAGTCCGCGCATGTCATTGCAGGCCAGGACGGCTGCGGGTTTGGGCAGGTGGTGCAGCCACACACCCAGGGCCGCGGTCTGCTTCGTATCCCAGAGCGGGGTTAGGTCGCCGGGGTATTCGACATCGAGCAGGTTGCATTTATGCCCGGCGAGTTCGAGCGCCTCGATGAAACCGTCGCGCCGCTCGCAGGACCAGCCGGTGTTGCCGAAACCGCAGAAGCCAAAATGCCGGTAGCCACGCTCGAGGAAGTGTTCGGCGCCGAGGTGTCCCAAGGCGATGTTATCAGGGCGGATCTTCGGGACGCCCGGGATGACCGGGGTGTCATTGAGGTCGACGAGCGGAATGCCCAGCCCGGCGCACGCCTGCCCGAAGGCTGGCGTGGTGTGCCGACTGATGACCCCGTGCCATTTCTTGTTGCGCAGCCAGTGGGGGTCGAGCTCCGCCCGGGCCTCGTCGTCCAGGAAGGCGGCCCAGGGCCGGTGCGACCGCTCGTAGTGCGCGATTCCCTTGAGCATGGCGGTGCATTCCTCAAACCGGGTCATGAACACGAGGAGCACCTGGGGTTTCACGACGGCAGGCTGAAAGAACCCGGCCAGGGAGGCAAGCGCGAGCGGTTCCGGGGTCGACACTGGCGCATTTTTCTCGCCATGAATCCGGCTCCGCCTACGACTCGTGCAAACCCCGAATACCCGCATGGCTGCCTCCGACCGGATCTCATTTCGCGAGAAACTCTGCTATGGCTGCGGTGACTTCGCCTCCTGTCTTTTCTGGGCGGCCTTCAGCACCTTTCTCCTCATCTTCTACACGGATGTCTTCGGGATCTCCCCGGTGGCGGCCGGAACGCTGCTGCTGGTGACCCGGATTCTCGACGCGGTTATCGACCCGATCGTGGGAATGATCGCCGACCGCACCAAGACGCGCTGGGGAAAGTTCCGCCCCTACTTGCTGTGGTTCTGCCTGCCCTATGCGATCATCGGCGTGCTAATGTTCACCACGCCGGATCTCGGCCCCACCGGCAAGCTGGTCTGGGCGTATGTGACCTATTGCGGAATGATGGCGGTCTATACCGCGATCAATATCCCGTACACTTCCCTGCTGGGGGTGATCTCGCCTAATCCTCTCGAGCGTACCAGCTTGTCCTCGTTCAAGTTCCTCTTCGCATTCTCCGCCGGATTGGTGGTCAAGTTCAGCCTCCCGCAGATGACAAAGTTTTTCGGGGCGAGCAATCCTGCCCGGGGATGGGAGATTGCGTTCATCATTATCGGCGGGGTGGCGGTGATCTTCTTCCTGATCACTTTCTTCGGCACCAGGGAGCGGGTGCTCCCGTTGCACGCCCAGAAGACCTCCGTCGGCCGCGACTTGAAGGATCTGTTCACGAACCGCCCGTGGCTGGTCCTCTTGGCCGCAACCGTCACGTTCATCCTGTTCGTCGCCACCCGCTCCACGATCACGGCCCACTATCTCAAATACTACGTGGGCGCCCAGCAGGTGACACTGCCATGGAACAGCGGCCCCAGGACCTACGTCTACGAAGACATTATTTCGGTCTTTGGTCCGGTGGGCGACGCCGGCTCAATTCTGGGAGTGTTGTTTGTGGGGTGGTTTGCAGGCAAGGTGGGGAAGAAACCGGCCTTCCTGATCCTCTTCAGCCTGTCGCTTGCGCTCACCCTGGCATTCTACTGGGTGAAACCCAACCAGTTGTCCTGGCTCTTCGTGCTCCAGTTCCTGGGTTCGGGCACGGGGGGCCCCCTCAGTGTTCTGCTCTGGGCGATGTACGCGGACACCGCGGACTACGGGGAATGGAAGAAAGGCCGCCGGGCCACCGGACTCGTCTTCTCGGCATCGACGATGTCCCAGAAAGCCGGCTGGGCGATCGGCGGAGTGGTGGTCGGATACATGCTGGATGCCACCGGCTTCATTCCCAATGTGGCCCAGTCTGCCAGGGTATTGGACGGACTGGTCTGGCTCATGAGCGTGATCCCCACCGGGATCGGGGTGGTGGCGCTGGTGCTTTTCGCCCTCTATCCGCTCAATGAGGTCAAAATGGGACAGATTGCCGCCGATTTGAAGGCGCGGCGCGCGGCCGCTGGCGAAGGTGGTACGGTGGCGGCAGGCGCCGGCTGAGCGGAGCGCAGGCTGGAAGGGTAGCCAAGGCCGTGAGGCCTTGGATCTTCCCCTCGCCTTTTCCTCCAAACGCTCACGCGTTTGGCTACGAGCAGGCGAAGGCCGAGCCGGCGACTCTGCGTTCGTAACCGAAGCCGTGAGCCTTGGATCCTCCCGTCGGATTTTTGTCCAAACTCTCACGCAGCCTGTCGGACTTCGGTTTTTTAAATCGCGTAAGATCCTGATAATGCAATTGTATCAGTTTTCGTGATACCGCCATTCAGCAAAACAGATTTATTGCAATGACAACTGCTTACGCGATTTTTGATGTCTAAGTCCGACAGGCTGCTCACGAGTTTGGCTACGGGCCGGTACGCCGGCCACGCCGTGCAGATCTTCCCGACTTCTTGGGCAGGCTCAGCCCCTGAATCTGGGAGCCACGGCAGCCCGGGGTCATTGGCCGCCGATGACCACACCGGGACCGGCCAAGACCATTCAGGTTCAAACTCATCCGCCCGCACCGGAATGCCTGTGCTGCTCCCGGGTGCCGGGAAATTGCGGCAAGAAAATCTTTATGCCTCCGGTAGCTCTGCGGAATGCAGGAGTAGCCAGTTCCGGGATACTTTTCTATTGGTTTCAACCGCCGTGCCCATGAGTCCGCAGGAAAGTGTTTTAAGACCGAATGCTATACCGGGTTCTCGAAGTTGCATCGCCGACAAAACCCCTTGCCTTCGTTATTGGGCGCCCATGTGTTCGCTAGTCGTGGTTTCCCTCGCAACCCCACGAAACTCAACCGACACATGGAGCAACAGCCGGTAGCCCCCGCGGTGAGTCCCCTGGCGTCACGCGAGGCTCGGGTCCTGTTCGTTATGATCGCGGCGCTTCTGCTCGCGGGCATCGTTGCCTACTCCAATTCGCTCTCCGTCCCGTTTCTTTTCGACGACGATATCTCGATCACTGACAATCCGACGATCCGGAGTCTTTGGCCGCCGTTAAGCGCTTTGTCACCGCCCGCAACGGGCGCGGCCGTGACCAATCGGCCGGTCATCAATTACACGTTCGCGATAAACTACGCGCTGAACGGACTCGAAGTCCGCGGTTATCACCTGACCAATCTGGCAATCCATCTTGCCGCTGCACTCGCCCTGTTCGGAATCGTGCGACGCACATTGCATCAGCCAGTGCTTCGTCCGCATTTCGGAGGCAGCGCCAGTTTGCTCGCGTTCGTCGTCGCGCTTTTCTGGATGCTGCACCCCCTGCAGACTGAGTCGGTGACCTGCGTGGTGCAGCGAACCGAATCGCTGATGGGCCTTTTCTATCTTTTGACCCTGTACACCGGCATCCGCGCGATGCAGTCGCCACGACCTCTCCGTTGGCAGATTTTGATGTTCGCCACCTGCCTGGCGGGGATGGCCAGCAAAGAGGTCATGATTTCGGCGCCTTTGATTGTTTTGCTCTACGACCGGACGTTCGAGTCCGGCTTCTTCCGTGCCGCCTGGGATCGCCGGGGCTGGAGTTACGTCTCGCTCGCAGCAACCTGGGCTGTTCTGGCCTGGCTCGTCTTGGTGACGGGCGGGAAAAACCGCGGCGGAACCTCCGGCTTCGACGCGGGAATCACATCATGGGCGTATTTTTGCACCCAATGCGTGGGTATCGTTCGATACTTGAAACTCTCTTTTTGGCCTCACCCGCTCGTCTTGGATTATGGTACGTACATTGTCCGCGATCCAATGGCTATCGTACCGTGTTTTTTGTTCCTTGCCACCCTCGCCGTCGCGACGGCGATCGCCCTCTGGCGGCGGCCGATCTGGGGATTCATCGGGATTTGGTTCTTCGCCATTCTCGCCCCCAGTTCAAGCGTCGTGCCGCTTGCGACGCAAACACTCGCCGAACATCGAATGTACCTGCCCCTCGCAGCGGTAATTACACTCACAGTCGTGGTACTACAGGGCCTGACCGGCCGGTACTTTCTTTTTGTTGCGACTGGGATCGCTTGCGGGCTGGGCATGCTGACGATCCGTCGAAACACCGATTTTCGCAGTGCAGTGGTTATTTGGAACGATACAGCGATTAAATGTCCCGGCAATGCGCGCGCCCACTATGGCTTGGGAGCGGCCTTGTTGCACGCCGGCCGGGCTGCCGAAGCAATCCCCTCCTATGAGCGGGCGCTGCAGATCACCCCCAACCTACCCGATGTGTGGTGCGATCTGGGCTTCGCTTTTGACGAAGTCGGGCGAGCGTCGGACGCAATTGCGCATTACGAGCAGGCACTTCGGCTCAAACCCGATCATGCGGGTGCGCACAATAATCTCGGCGCATTGCTGTATACCGCCGGCCGGATCCAAGAGGCCATCCGGCACTACCAACTCGCCCTGCAGAGCAGGCCCGACTATCCTGACGCCGAATACAATCTTGGGCTGGCCCTCGCCAAAACCGGGCGGCTAGACGAGGCTGAGGCTGCGTTTCGTGCGGTCGTGCGGCGTAACCCTGGGCTCGTGGCCGCGTGGTGCGGATTGGGCCAAGTATTGGAGCGATCCGGCCGAACAGCCGAGGCAATCATCAATTTCGAAGAGGCCCTTCGCCACGACCCCGCTTCAACAGAAGCGCGCGCGGGCTTGGCCCGCCTTCGCGCCTTGTCGCCGTAAACCGTGGATGTTGGCCCTTCTGGGGGGTCGGAGGCTCGACGCTGCTTGGGTATCCTGCCTGCACGCGTTGCCGAGTGACCCGGGTGCGGTGGGGCGGAGGGGAAGCAGGGGTGCTGGGGTTGGGGGTGGCCGGAGACCGGGGTCACCTACTGCGCAGCCTCTTGGTAGCCCGTTGAACCGGCTTTGGCACGCCCTGCAAGTGGAGGGAAACATTGTCCAAACACTGTCCATTTCGACCCCCTACCCGCCCGTAGGAGACCGTACCAATTCGTATACTCAGAGTGAAGTTAACTCGTTGCTGAGCCATAATTAGGCTCAGACCTTGCCGCGGCGCGCCTCGAGGGCCGTGCGGATCTCGTGCATCTTTTCCTGCGTGAGCGGGAAGCGGAGCAGGGCGATCATGGCGAGCACGAGCCCGACAATCGGAATCGCCGCCAGCAGGAAGCGGATCATGAAAATCGTGTGGGCAGTTTGGTGATCGGTGCTGGAATCAAACCCCACCCACTGGAGGATGAAGAACGACACGCTGGCACCGACTGCCATCCCCATCTTGTTGATCCAGGAGCCACACGCGACGAATGAACCCTCCCGGCGGCGGCCGTTTTCGAGCTCGTCGTAATCCATCACATCGGCGCCAACCGACCCGATGATCGTCCAGAAACCGGCGCCGACGAACGCGATGCTTCCGGAAGCGAACACCTGCAGCCACACAACCGTCGGGGAATACAGCCACCAGGTGCCGATGAACACCGCGATGGCCGTACCCAGCACGCACATCAGCGCACTGAGCTTGCCGAGCCGCCGGGCGATGAACGCGTAGACCGGGATGCCGAGCAAGCCCATCACCATTCCCATCACCCCCATCCAGAAGTTCCAATAGTTGCCCACCCCTTTGTCGCCGTTGCACACGTAATAAAACGTCACCGCGAGTCCGAGGGTGCCCACCATGCTCAGGCCGATGTTGTAGGCCAGCTGCATCCCGAGCTGGATCCGGAAGGGCCGGCAGATCAGCGTCTGCCAGAGGGTTTCCTTGATGGAGATCCGGGTCTGGCTGTTGGCGATGAGCTTGTCGTAGTAGCGCTCGCGCACCAGGAAGGTGGAGAGAAAGCCGACCGCGATCATGATCAGGCCGCACACCGCCAGGTACACTTGCGCGCCGATCAGGGTGTTCGCCGCGTTATTGGGCGCCGTGTGCCAGGCGGCGGTTGTGGTTAGCAGTTGCTTGATGCGCGCGAATACGTTGCTGCAGTCGGCACCGGCCCAGGCCGTCAGCGAGAAGAAATTGCCAAAATAGAACAGTCCGAGCTCAGGGATCTTCTGGACGGCGTTCTTGTAGGAAAAGACGCTGGTCCGCTCGTGGTAATCGGGCGTCAGCTCGTTCCCGAGGCTCTGGTACGGCATGTTGAAGCAGCTCACGATCGGCAGGTAAATCGCCGAGGAAGCGAGCATGAACCAGAAACAGGTGGTCGGCGACCAGCTCGGACTGACGGCCAGCAGGAAGGGCAGTCCGAGGCCGGCGAGCAGAGCCCCGACGAGCATGAAGGGCCGGCGGCGTCCCCAGCGGGAGCGGGCATTATCCGAAAGCCATCCGAACAACGGATCGGAGACTGCGTCGAACACGCGATTGACCAGCACCGCCACCCCGATCTGCCACTGCGGGACATGCAGAGCGAGGCCGAAGATCTGGAAGGCGATCGTCGGGTAGAGCCAGTGGCCCCACATGTCCATGAAGGTGCCAAGACCGTAACCAAGTTTCTGGAGGATCGGCACGCGGTCTTCCGACGCGGTGAAACGGGTGGAACCAGGGGAAGCAGCAGGAGTATCCATGGGGTTGGGGGCGAAACGACGGAGGTTGGAGCGGTTTGACCGCAAGGCAATGCTAGAACTGGAAGGAGCGCTCGAAACGGACAGTGATGAAGCTGTGTTCTGGAGACGCGCCGCCCCCGTCGCGTATTCGAGAGTTGGACGCGACGAGGGCGTCGCGTCTCCAAAAAACATCCGGGCCAGCAGCAGGCATTGGCGGGCGTGGGTTCAATAGGTGTCCACGAGGGAGCGGAAGGTGAGCACCCGCTTGATTCGCGCGGCCGACAGTGGGCGGACGAACTCCACCTCAACGGTTTTCTTCTCGCCGGGATAGAGTTCGAAGTAGTTGTCGCTGCACTGGTGCGCGAGTCCCGGCAGGGCGAAGGCGAAGCGGTGCTGGAAGGCCGGCGACGCAAACGTGAGCGTCGCGCGCTTCGGTGAGCGCAGCTTGATCGTGACGGCGGTCTTCGCCCTGGGCAGCGCGAGGAAACGCGGCGGCGTGAGAAACACGGTGTCCTCGCTTACCCGCACCCCGGCGGTTTCAAGCGAGATTCGCAAATAGAGGTTGTCGCGGCCGTGGCGAGCCATCGGCTTCGCCAGGTCAAGGGTCTTCTGACGCACGCTCTCCCCGGGGCGCAACACCACCGGTTTGCGGCCGCGGGCGAACACCCGACCGTCGAAATGGCAGAGTTGCCAGCGCAGCACGCCACGCGCGGCCGGCGGCGCATCGTAAACCGTGTACACATGTGCCTCGCGCACGCTCGTCTGCCGGTAGTTGTTCGTGATCGTCTGCTCCTCGCCCGGCACGTGCGCGCTGACGACCGCGGGCGCGAAGAAGCGGCGGGCCAGGTGGTGCAGCGCCTTCCATTGGCCGGTGAACTCGAGGGAGCTCCACGAGGCGACCGGCCAGCAGTCGTTGAGCTGCCAGTAAAGCGCCCCCATGCACCGCGGCATGCTCCGGCGGTAGTGCTCGACGCCCACCCGCATGCATTCGGCCTGATTGAGCTGCGACAGAAAGATCAGCGCATCCTGATCCTTCGGAAACCGGTACTGCCGCGAGACGTAATCGAGGATGATCTGGTTGCCGAACCGGTTCTTCTGATGATTCGTCATCGTCGGGCCGAAGACATTCGCGTCCGCGGGCGGGCAGAAACCCGCCTGGGTCTCGGGCGAGGCGAAACTCTGCATCCCAAACTCCGAGACGAAGCGGAATGCATAATTCTCGTATTCCTTGGCCGGTTTGCGCGCGTGCCAGACGTCCCAGTAATGCGTGTCGCCGCGCAGCTCGCCGGCCGGAAACCCGTCGTCGACGTCGCCGCGCCACGGCGAGCTCGGCCAATACGGGGTGACTCCGTCGACCGCCGCCACCACCGCGGGCAGCGCCCGGTGGAAGAGTTTACCGTAATCGGCCAGCAGTTTCCGGTCTGCGGCCAGGGTTTCGGCATTGCAGCCGAACACCTCGTTGTTGCCACACCAGAGGGCGAGGCAGGCGCGGTGGCGCAGCCGCCGGACCTGATACTCCGCCTCGGCCCGCGAGCTGGCCACGAAGGCGTCGTCGGCCGGGTAAAGCGTGCAGGCGAACATGAAATCCTGCCACACGAGCAGCCCCAGCTCGTCGCACAGATTGTAGAAATCCTCGCTTTCGTAGATGCCGCCGCCCCAGACCCGCACCATGTTCATGTGCGCCTGGACCGCACTGCGCAGGTCGCGCTCGTAATCGGCGCGGGTCAGCCCGGCGACGAAACTGTCCGCGGGAATCCAGTTGGCCCCCTTGGCGAAGACCGGCCGGCCGTTGACGACGAACTGGAATGACTCGCCCCACGCATCGGCGTGGCGGTCGAGCGCGATGGACCGCAGCCCGATCCGGCGGGTCCAGCGGCCGATGAGGGCGCCGGCGGCCCGGGCGACCTCGACATCGATCCGGTAGAGCGGCTGCGCGCCCTGGCCATGGGGCCACCAAAGCTGCGGATTTACGATGGTCGATTTACGATTTTCGATTGTGGCGACAACTTCGCCCAGGAGGGAAACGGTTCCGCGGACCGTCGCGCCGGCGTCCGGGCGGGCCAGTTCCGGCGCGAAGTGCAGGACCACGCTGCCATCGGAGCGGTGGTCCTGTGTCACCCGCACGCTGTCGAGCCGGTTTCCGGTCCAACCCTCCAAACGCAGGTCGCGCCAGATTCCCGCGGTAACGAAGCGCGGGCCCCAGTCCCAGCCGAACTGACACTGCTGTTTGCGGATGACCGTGCATCGCCCGACCGGATCGTTGATGTCGCGCGGGTTGTGCCCGGCGCGGTGCGTCCGGAGATACTCCATGGCGCTGCCAAACCAGATCCGCAGCTCGTTCTTCCCGGGGCGCAGGAGCGTTGTCACCTCCCAGCGACCGCCGAGGAACATGTTCTCCGTGCGGCCGGCCTCGCGGCCGTTGAGCCGCAGAGTTGCAACCGTGTCGAGTCCGTCGGCGACGAGCTCCACGACCTCCTCGGCCAGCAGTGATTTTGGAGCGATGAACGACGTGCGGTATTCCCAGTCTCGTTCCTCGATCCACTGCAGGCCGGCTTCGTTCGTGCCCCAGAAAGGATCGGGGATCAGTCCGTGCCGGCGGAGGTCCTGGTGCACGCAGCCCGGGACCACGGCCGCGCGCCACGGCGAACCGCGGGTGGCGTCGCGGAAGCGCCACGCAGTCGGAGCAAGGGGAAGCACACGCATGACGGTCAGCGACGATCCGCAGCCGTCATTTCTTCAGCGGATTATCCAGCACGAATTGCACGATCTCGTTGGCATCGCAGAAGCACAGCGCCGTGAACGTGTCCGCGGCGCCGTAATAGATCGCGGTGCGTCCGGTCGCCGAGTCGCACAGGCAGCCCACCGGAAAGCAAACGCCGGGGACAAATCCGGAAAGCTCGTAGGGCGCCTCCGGACAAAGCAGCTGCTGATTGCAGCAGGCGAGCACCTTCCACGGCTGTTCGAGATCGAGCAGCGCGGCGCTCATCGCGTAGACGAAGCCGTTGCAGGTTTGCGTCACGCCGTGATAGAAGAGCAGCCAGCCTTCGCTCGTCTCGATCGGCGACGGTCCGGCGCCGATCTTGGTGCCCTGCCACCACGGCCAGCCGCGACCCATGACGTGGCGGTGCTTGCCCCAATAGACCATGTCAGGGCTCTCGCTGAGAAAGATATCGCCAAACGGCGTGTGCCCGGTGTCGCTCGGGCGGCTGAGCATGAGAAACTTCCCGTGGAACTTCCGCGGGAACAACACGCCGTTGCGGTTGTAAGGCAGGAAGGCGTTCTCGAGCTGCTCGAAGTGCACGAAATCCTTGGTGCGGGCGACGCCGATCGTCGGCCCGTGATAGCCGTTGCACCATGTCACGTAGAATTCACCGTCGACCGGCGTCACCCGGGGATCGTAGGCGTATTCCTGCCTCCGCACCTCGGGATCGTCGCATTTGAATTCGATCGGCTTCGGCTCGAATGTGAACTTGAAGCCGTCGGAACTGCGCCCGACATGCAGATGCGGCACCCGATCCATACCCTCGGTGCGAAACACGCCGATGAACTTTCCCTGGAACGGAACCACCGCACTGTTGAAAATGCCGGTGACGCGGGGCAGCGGCCGGCGGCCGATGACCGGATTCGCATCGTAGCGCCAGACGACGTCGGACATGCCCGCAGGCTTGGGCTGCCAGGGAATGTTGGGAATTGCCGGACCGGTGATCGAGAGCTTCATGGAGGTTGACTGCGGCGGGGGTTGGGATTGCGGTGGGGTTGAATCGAAAACGCATCAAGCACAATACCAACTTCCAAATCGTCCTTCGCTATCTCGACCGGGGGTGGGGATGGAGCTATTGCGCGGGGCGCCTCGCCATTTTAGTCGTTCGCACCGAGAATTGAAATGAGACTGGTTGCGCGTGTATTGAGATCGATTCCGACGAAAGACGGCGGGGCCGAAGCGGCCCAGGCCCCGCGGCAACGTCGCTAGATCATGAGCGGAGCACCGAGTTTCCCTCATTTTCGCCCGCGGAGAACACGGTTTCAAGTACGGCGGCGGCCAGGTGGGCCGGTGCCGATTCCAATGAAGACGGTTTGCCTGACGCAATGGGTGCTTGGGGCGATTCTGATTTGCGTTGGGGCTGATACCTCGAAGCTCGTTCCGGCCGGGTCGGGATGTGGCACGGGTCTCCCGACCCGTGCCACGAAATTGACGATGAATAATCGCCGGAGTCTGAACAACATCCGGCGATTCCAGGCTGTCACGTATTCCGCCACTGAAATCTTTTGTCTTAAGGTGCTTATTACAAATAGCCTGCGGTCTTGCAACGACACCTTGCAGTCAGACAGGCGTCATATATCGTGTTATGAAGAAAGCGAAGTTGCGATTTGAAACCTTTCCCCGCCTTTCGGGGTCTCAATCTCAATCCTAACCACATATTTGAAGCCATGAAAACAAACCCAGTGTTCCATGCAGTAGTTCTCGCGACCGTTCTCCTTGCCACTGGTGCTTCCGCCCAGACGGCCAGTCCGGCGCCGCCAGCGGACGCCACACCGATGATCAGCCCGATGCCGGCTCCAAACCAGATCATCTATATTCCTCAGCTTCCCAATCCGGCTGAGCTGGCCAATGCAGCGGCGGCCCAGGGGGTTACCGTCGAGCAGATCAACCAGACGAGCACCCAGATCACCGTCGTCTACAAATACGCCAACGGACAGACCAACACGATCTGCTATCAGCTTCTTTCCAATGCCGGAGCCGCTCCCGCGGTGGGCGCCCCCACGGGCGCTCCTGTGACGACTGTGGTTCCGACCACGACCAATGTGGTTTATGCCACGCCGTCGCCGGCCTATTACTACTACCCGTATGGCTACTCCTATCCTTACGGCTATTACTACCCCTGGTATGCCCCCGTTTCCATCGGTCTTGGATTTAACTTTGGCTACGGCTATGGCCACGGTGGTTATTATGGCGGCGGTTACCATGGCGGATACCATGGCGGTGGTGGTTACCATGGCCACGGACGGTAAGCCGCGCGAAGGTGTCCATCCCAATCCAATCCATTTAAAGCTATGCGCCGACCAACCACGATCATTCTGGCTCTGGCATTGTCCACTCTTGGCACCGGTTGCGTGGGCACGGGGCCCAACACGCAGCAGGGAGCCGTGAACGGCGCCGCCCTTGGGGCCATTCTCGGCGGCATTATTGGCAACAATCACGGCCACCAGACCTGGGAGGGCGCCGCGATCGGGGCCGCGGCGGGGGCCATTGCCGGTGGCACCCTCGGCAATGCCGTCGACAATCAGAACGGGACCATTTACCGCTCGCCGCAAGAGGCCACCACCAATGTGGTGGTGCAGCAGGTGCCGGCCACCCCGCCACCAGCGGCTCCGACCGAAGTCGTCGTCACCGCGCCGCCTTCGCCCGCGGCCATCTGGATTCCCGGCTATTGGGCCTATAACGGCTCCAGCTATGTCTGGGCGGCCGGGCGCTGGGAGATCCCGCCGCCAAATTGCCACGTTTACGTCGCCCCGTATTGGGCCCGCCACCCTCAAGGCTACGTCTATATCCGGGGCTACTGGCGCTGAGCGCCGGTCTCAACGTTGTCGAGTCGCCCGATCCCGGGCTAGAGCACTTTCTATTTAGATAGTCTCAGGTCGTTTTTTGTGGTACCATGGTTTCCCATGGAGGCGAAACCATGAGGCCATTGAGTGAGGATTTACGGCGTCGGATCATTGAGGCCAGG
>Ga0182011_10002018_pt1 | contig 17432 bp, 17 predicted proteins | sample 711E1DmetaG_FD_120481 | JGI IMG/M metagenome (GOLD analysis project Ga0182011, IMG submission 120481) | Permafrost microbial communities from Stordalen Mire, Sweden - 711E1D metaG | ecosystem: Environmental > Terrestrial > Soil > Wetlands > Permafrost | place: Sweden: Stordalen | collected... | reverse complement strand
GGCCGCTGGCCCGGATCCTTCAGGCGTGAAACTGACAAATCCGAGCCCGGTTTTCTGCTCCACCAAGCCACAGTGCACACTAAGAAGATCAAACAGTTACAGTCGAGTTTCAGGCTAGAGAGCGCAGAGGACACAGAGGTCAGAAAGGAAGAAGGGGTTCGGACCGGACAGCCCACCTTTTCTTCCTTCCGATCCGGCTCTGTGACCTCTGTGCTCTCTGTGGTCAAACAGCTAGCTTCACATGTTCGCGATGATGCGCGTGCCGAATTCGGAGCACGAGACCTCTCTCGCTCCCTCAGTCAGGCGCGCGAAGTCGTAGGTCACGGTCTTCTGAGCGATGGTCTTTTCCATGGCGCGCACGATGCGCTCGCCGGCCGAGGTCCAGCCCATGTGTTCCAGCATCATGATGCCAGAAAGAATCACGGAGCCTGGGTTCACCTTGTCGAGGTTGGCGTATTTCGGCGCGGTGCCGTGGGTGGCCTCGAAAATCGCGTGACCGGTCAGATAATTGATGTTGCCGCCGGGGGCGATGCCGATGCCGCCGACCTGCGCGGCCAGCGCATCTGAGAGATAGTCGCCGTTGAGGTTCAGGGTCGCAATGACATCGAATTCGTCGGGGCGGGTGAGCACCTGTTGCAGCGTGATGTCCGCAATGGAGTCTTTGAGCAGAATCTGACCCGCGGGCGGCTTGCCTCCACAGTCATCCCAACCAATGACTCGACCGGCGTACTCGCGTTTGGCCAAGGCATAGCCCCAGTCGCGGAATGCGCCCTCGGTGAACTTCATGATGTTGCCCTTGTGGACCATGTTCACGCTCCTGCGCTGGTGGCGGATGGCGTAGTCAAAGGCCGCACGTAGCAGGCGTTCGGAGCCTTCGCGCGACACCGGCTTGATGCCGATGCCGGAGGTGGCTGGAAAACGAATCTTCTTCACGCCCATTTCAGACTGCAGGAAGGCAATCAGCTTCTTGGCCTCGGGCGATTCCGCCGACCATTCGATGCCGGCGTAGATGTCTTCCGTGTTCTCGCGGAAGATCACCATGTTCACCTTTTCCGGGTGCTTGACCGGCGAGGGCACGCCGGCAAAGTAGCGCACCGGTCGCAGACACACGTAGAGATCCAGGATTTGCCGGATGGCCACATTGAGCGAGCGGATGCCGCCGCCTATCGGTGTGGTGAGAGGGCCCTTGATGCCCACCAGGTAGGTCTTGAACGCCTCGATGGTTTCGTCGGGCAGCCATGTTCCGAAAAGATTCTTGGCTTTCTCGCCCGCGTAGACCTCGGCCCAGGCGATCCTTTTCTTGCCGCCGAATTCCTTTTCCACCGCAGCGTCGAGCACGCGCACCGAGGCGCGCCAGATGTCAGGACCCGTCCCGTCGCCCTCGATGAACGGGATGATGGGACGATCCGGTACGGTGAGCGTGCCGCTCGACGACACGCTGATGGCTTCGCCGCCTGCAGGAATGACTGGTTTCGCTGATGCCATGCCCGTGGCCTATCACGGCCATGGTCGATAGTCGAACAACGTTGGGCCGGATGCGAGCGGGCCTTCAGATGCCGACGCTGGACTGCGTTTGTCGCCAGGCCCCAATCTCGTCCTGCAGGGACTTCAGCTCAGTACAGCGATCGCGCAGGCTGTGCCACTGACCCTGCAGGGCGCGCATGGCCTTCTTGCGTCCCGCGCCAGGACCGTCCGTCCCCAGATATTTCAGGAGAGGCTCAGCCCAGCGCTCTTTCGGATCGCAGTGCCGGCGGATCTCGGACAGGGGCGCGTCCAGGCTGTCCGCGTGGAGGGCCAGCATCCACACCTCGATTTCCTGGATAGCGAGGCAACAGATCAGCTTGGTCGCATGTTCCTTTTGGATAGCCGCAGCCCTGGCTTCCGCATGGTTGCGATCGCAGTCGCGGTCGACCAGCAGAAGGAACAAGTCTTCCATGGGATTGTCGCGCACGATGCCGCGGATCACCTCAGGGTCGAGCGCTTCACTATCTCCGTGCAAGCGAGGATCGGGCAAGACACTGACCCGTGCCCGAAACTCAAGATCTGCGAACAACGCCTCGATCACAGGTTTGAGGATGTACTGGTCGTGCGTCTGGTCTTCGGGAACGAGCAGGACCTTCACAGGGCGCGCTCCACCCAACCGGTCGAAATCAGTCGTTCCACGTGATCGGAACGTCGCAGATCATCGAAGTGCGGCAGGTCTTTCAGCTTGGAGCAGACAGTGAGTCCGGTTTCTGGCTGACGCCCGAACGCGACGACGTTGCCGAGGGCCTCGTCTGAAAGGTGGGCAAGAAGAGTTGGCGAGTGTGTCGTGGCCAATACCTGAATCCCGCGGTCTTTGGCGATCCTCTCGATCAGTTCTGCCAGTAGATGGATGCGCGACGGATGCAACCCAGCATCTGGCTCCTCCAGGACGAGGATCGTCCCCGGCGAGCACGTCAGCAGCGCGACGAGATGTCCGAGAAAACGCAACGTACCGTCGGAGATGCTGCGTGCCGAGATCTTCCGGCCGCCTCTCTCCACGAGGAACATCATGACGTCTCGAAGCTGAGTTCGCTCGAATCCTATGTCTTCGATTTCGGGAGCGCATAACTCGGACAACCAGTCCACCACGTCCGGCAGGCGCCCCACCTGTTGGCTGAGCGCGAGCAGCGCCGGGGAAATGTTCTCGCCCGACACGCCTAGGTGTCCGCCGTTCTCAGGTTTGTATTCGCGCATACTCGCGAGCTGGATGTCGAGGAAGAAAACCTCACGGAGACTGGAGCGAACCAGTTGACTGAAGTGTTGGGCAGGGGTTGCAGCTCGTCCCTCGACACCCAGTTGGGCCAGCAGAGAACGGGACGAAGACAGGGTGTCAAGTTGGAAGTTGCCCTTCCCGAGAGCCGGGACCGCAACCCGCAATCCCCCATCCCCGGTCCGCCCCGTCGATGTCCCCAGGAACGGGGCGTGAGTGTGGAAGAAGACGTCTCCGTCGGCAGAAAAGAGGCCCTCCTCTTCCACAGCCACATCGCCCTGTGTGTCGACCTTCAGGACGTGCTTCTGGAATGCGTTGGGCTCTCGCGTGTACGGGAAGGCAACCCATTCCGAGGTCAGCGCAAAGCCGGCTGTGCCTGACCGCGCTGCCTCGACGACCCCGCCGCGAATACCCGGCCAGATCTTTCGCTGACCTTCGATGCGGCCGAGTAGGACCTCGCCGAGAGAGTAGTCGAGGGCGGCTCCCTGGAGAAAGCGAAGGGCGTCGAGCACGTTGCTCTTGCCAGATGCGTTCGGTCCGATGAGCACGGTCACGGGAGCGAGGCGCACCACGTTCGAAGCGTCCGGCCCCGAGCCGAAGCTTTTCCAGTCATCCAGCTTGAGCGAGCTTAGTTGCATCATGGTCGCGACCACACCTGGCGATCATACCGCTGCAAACACGGCCAGCCCAATTCCCTACTTCACCTTCGCCCCTGGCGGCACCTCGCGATCAAAGCTGCACAGGGCAAGCACCTTTTCCCCCCCAGCGGCCAGGATCATGCCCTGGGATATCACGCCGCGGATCTTGGCTGGTCTCAGGTTGGCGAAGTAGAGCACGGTGCGGCCGACGAGATCCGCCGGCGCATAGGCGCCCGCGATGCCCGTCACCACCGTGCGCGACTCGCCACCCAGATCGAGGGTCAGCTTGAGCAGCTTCTCCGTCTTGGGCACGGATTCGGCCTGCAAGACCTTGGCGGCACGCAAATCCAGTTTCTGGAAATCCTCGATGGTGATTTCGGCGGCGGGTTGGGTGGCCGCACTGGCGGCGGCAGCCACCCTGACCGGCGGGGTCTGGTCCAACCAGTTCGCGATCAGCTCTTTCTGTCGGTCCGGCTCGACCCGGGGAAAGATGGGCTTGGGCTCGCACAGTTTGCCGCCTGGCCAGCCGCCCCAGTCCTCGACCGGCCACAGGCCCAAATCCGCTTCGCGTCCGATCTGGTGCAGGATCTCGCGGGCCGAGGCCGGCATGACCGGCGCGATCATCATGGCCGCGCGCCGGATCACTTCGCAGGTGTTGGCCAGGATGTCGCGCAGCTCGGCGGTCTTGCCCGCCTTCTTCAGTTTCCAGGGCGCGGTGCGATCCAGGTAAACGTTGCCGGCGCGGATCATGGCCCACGTCGCTTCCAGGGCGCGCGAGGGCTGGAAATCGTCCCACGCCTTGCTCGCGGCCCGGGTGGCCTCAGCCGCGGCTGTGCGCAACAGCAATTCCTCCTCGGACAACGGATCGCCGGCCGAATACCCCGATCGGTGGGGCGCTTCGAACCCGTCGGAAAGCGTACGCGCCATGGACACCGTGCGATTGACCAGGTTTCCCAAGTCGTTGCCCAGGTCGGATTCGTGGCGCTGAAACAGCGCCTCGTAGGTGAAGTCGCCGTCGCCCCCCAGGGAGTACTCGCGCAGCACGAAGTAGCGCAGGGTATCGGCCCCCAGTGCGCCGGCAACCAGGTTGGGGTCCACGCGCGTGGCCGGGATGGACTTCGAGATCTTCTGCCCCTTGACCGTAATGTAGCCGTGGCAAAAGACGCCCTTGGGCGGTGGCAGCCCGGCCGAGAGCAAGAAGGCCGGCCAGTACACGGCGTGGAAACGCAGGATGTCTTTCGCGATGAGATGGGTGCACGCGCCCCACAGCGCCTGACTGCGCGGGTCGGTGAGCACCCGATCAGGCCCGCCCAGCGCCGACACGTAGTTGGTCAGGGCGTCGAGCCACACGTACACGACGTGCTTCGGGTCGTTGGGCACGGGGATGCCCCACTTGACCGAGGTGCGCGAGATCGACAGGTCGCGCAGCCCGCTCCTTACGAATTCGGTGACTTCGTTCTTGCGCGACTCGGGCCGGATGAAACCGGGCCGCTCGTACAGCGCGAGCAGCTTGTCTGCGTACTTTGACAGGCGAAAGAAGTAGTTCTGCTCGCGCACGCGCTCCACCGGCCGACGGTGCAGAGGGCACAGTTTGTTGCCGTCCTCCACCACCACGTCTTCCTCGGTCTTCCAGCCCTCGCACCCCACGCAATACATGGCGTCGTAGTCGGCCAGGTAGATGTCGCCGTTGGCAGAAATGCGCTGCCACATGGCTTCCACGGCAGCGCGGTGGTCGGCGTCGGTGGTGCGGATGAAGCGGTCGTAGCTGACCCCCATGTCCTCCCAGGTCTTCTTGAACTTGGCCACGATTCCGTCGCAGTACGCCTGGGCACTGGAACCCAGCTCCTGCGCCATGCGCTCGATCTTTTGGCCGTGCTCGTCGGTGCCGGTGAGAAAGTAGGTCTCATGTCCGCGCGCCCGGTGGTAGCGCGCCAACGCATCGGCCACGATGGTGGTGTAGAAGGTGCCCAGGTGGGGCACCGCATTCACGTAGTAGATGGGCGTGGTGACGTAGAAGTGGTCGGCCATGCCGCTAGGCTACCACAGGCAGATCCAAGCGGAGCGAGTCAGCGGCGCGCCACACTCGCCGCATGCACCGTCCCGACTAGAAATGAAGACCTTGATTTCCGGAGCACGGACCATGAGGTCGGCATAGCATGTGAGAAGGTTTCCCGCGACCCAGGGCGCCTGGCAGCCCCTCGATACTACGCGATTTCACTGCGACGCCCCCGTCTGCAACGGCTTGTTCGGCAGCTCTTAGATGTGCCGCAACCACCGTTCGAAATCCATTGCTCCGTGCAGAACCGCGAGGATGCGGACCTCTTTCGAGTAGACTTGACACATGACCCGGAGTCGGTACACGAAGATCTCACGAACCGACCGGCTCTCGATCTCCGGGACGATGCGACCGCGCTCGGAGAAGACGGAAAGGGATTCCGCAGCGGCGAGCACGACCTCCAGAACCTTGGCGGCTGCAGCCGGGGAATCAGCCGCAATGAACTGCAGGACCTCGTCCAGACAGTCCCGTGCGGACGGTGTCCAAACTACGACTCGCTTCCCGCTGCCCACTTGCGACGAAGCTCCGCGGCAACAACGTCATGGGGAATGAGCTTGCCGGCTTCGGCGTCAGCGAGACCAGCCTCCACCTTCTGAATGACGTACAGGTGATACACGACGTCCTCAAGGCTGCAGTCGTCGGGCAGCCGTTCCAGGAGTTCCTTCACCCTCTGCTTGGTCGCTAGCATGCGTCGATCCTAGCACATGTCTCACCAGCGTCCGAAGCCGGCAAGAATCTCTCAGCAATGCGTCCGGAAGTCCGCCGAACGCCTTGCCGATAACCTGCAAGCCCGCCGCCGAGTCGGCGCCTCGATTCTACACGAAGTCCCGGCGGCGGGATTGCCTGCTGCAACGGCTCGACGGCTCTCACGCCTTTCCCGATCCTGTCTGCGAGATCATTTCGCGCACTTGATCCGGGGTCAGGGGCGGATCATGTCGATGAACAACCGCGTGGCAATTCGGACAAACCGGAATCAGATCCTGGTCCGGTCGAACCTCGTACTCTCCTGTGATTTGTGACAGCGGCCGAAGATGGTGGACGTGAACAAGACCGTCGGCGATTGGCCCGTAGACGGTGGACAAATCCACCCTGCATATCTGGCAAGAAGGCCCAAAGTGGTTGAGACAAGCCGCGCGCGCCGAGGCGTCGCGCTCGTACCGGTTGACAGTAATCTGTACGCCCTGACCTTCCCGGTAGGAACCTTCGGAGATTTCTTCCGGAAGCGTTTCCCGGGATGATGGTGGCGTCGCATCCCCCTGGAAGATCGCGTCAAGCGCCAGGAGCACACTTCCTGACCGGATTCTGTTCAAACCAAGGCTGAAGTTCGCCTGTTCCGCAAGAAGGTCACGGAACCACGGCTGATCAGTCACGTCAATGGGACCCGGCGGGAATGTACCCGACCCCGAAATCTCTCGGGCATCGTCCAACTCGACAATGCTATTCGGTTTGAACTTCCCGTGTAGGTGGTAACGAGTCTTGCCCTTTGCTTGCTCCCCAGAGAATATCCAAACGACGCTGCCCAAGGCTCGCCGGACGACACTTTCTGGCTTGTTCGTAAAGAACGCCACCCGACCATTTGGATCCGGCGTGTATGGATACCCCATCACTGCTGAACTGTGGTACACGACGTAGTCTGTCCGGGTGGTTGGTGTTTCACTGGCGGCCGGTTTCACGTCACCCAACGTTCTTCGGGCGAACTCCACAAGCCCCTCGTTGTGGCTGCGTCGGAAGGGGGTCCCTTCACGCGCCTCACCAGATCGCGTCGATGCCGCAATTCTCACGAAACCCTCGTGGGCATCACGAATGGCGGCTTCGACGTCGACGTAATCGTGGATAGTGCCCACAAACGCGCATTGTGGTTTCGGCATCGAGTGGTACGTCGCCGCCACAAACAGAGGCTCAACGAAGGGTGGCACGCCAAGTTCCGCAGAGAGGTTGACTCGCAAGGTACCTTCACGGAGAACGAGAACCTCAACTTGGCCTACGTTCAAACGAAACCCATCGGTGAATAGCGTCACTCCCCAGGCCGCCGGCGCGATCGCGTCCGCGATCGCCGCGGAGCTAGCAAGTCGTCTCAGCACAAGAGCTCGCTCCTGCTGATCGGGAATGGCGTCCACGATCACGGCCTCCGCCTCGGCAACTTGCGCATCAAGATCGTTCTCCACGTCGCCGGCACCAACAAGTCCATCCCGCACGCAATGCTGGCAGCGTTTAACCTTGATCCCATTCTCGATCGCCCACTCAACCAGCTCCCTCTCAGATCCACAGAGCTTTCGCTTCGACGTCAGCGAACCAAAACCGTCATCCGACGAGAAATAGGGTGGGCCGCTGCCAAAATGCGTGCATCGAACGCCATGGAGCCTTCCACGAGATCCGGCTTCCAGCATCAGGACGACCCCGTCCTGATGCTGGGTACGCCACGCCTGGAAGTGGTCGTGGTCTGATACTGTTTCGGTGTCGAGGAATTCTGTGATCATCCAATGTCCGCCTTGGCACAAGTCCGTCGAACGGTGTGCCGATAAGCTGCGAGCCGGCCGCCGAGTTGCGCTTTCGATCCTACACCAATGTCCCTGTGGCCGGATCGACCGCTTCATCGGGTCAGGCGCCGCATTGCCGAACAACGCTTCGCCCATCGAGCGATCCGCGATACTATTGTTCGGGATGGAACATCGCCTGCTCGCTTTGGGTCCTGGTCAGAGTATCTCCTTTCTCGACGTCCTGACGGCAGCAGAATTCGGGATGTACGACGAAGCGATTCGGGAGGTCCAGAGGTTTCACGCCGACGACCAGATGTTCGACATCTTCGAGGCAAATGTCGAAGGAGTTTTCGAATTCTGCCGACAAACGGTCGCTGCCTTCGCGGCCGACAAGGCTATGACAGCAGAGAGGATGTACCGGATTGCGACGGAGGCTAACCGCCACCTTCTCAACGTGCTGACCTCACTTCGGACCTTTCTCGACCATGCTGAGACGCGCCTCAAGCGGACGTATGGCAAGGGTTCCGCCGAGGTCGCCGAGTTCAAACGAGCCACCAGCCAGGAGTATGATCGGCGATTCGCCTATCGTTTTCTCTACCGCCTAAGGAACTACGCCCAACATTGCGGTCTTCCCGTCGGTCGGTTCAGCCTTGGGTCGGAAGTGCTGGAGTCGGCTGGAGAGGAGCCCGATCCTCCCACTCGCGAGACGCTCGCTATCTATTTTGCCAGAGAGCAGCTCTTGACCGATTTCGATGATTGGGGGAACCAGGTGGAGCAAGAACTCAGGGCTGGGCCGCGCAGTATCGAGATTACCCGCCTGCTGCGCATTCTCGATGGGTCAGTCAAGAGTATACACACTCTCCTCCGCAAGATGTCGGCGAGGAGAGCTCGACCACATGCCCGCAAACTTCGTTCTCTCGTCCGGCGAGTAGAGCGGGGACGGCCCGGCGTGCAGGCTGCACTCGGCCACATCATTGGGGAAGCAACTCCGTCCCGGTTGCGGTTCAGAATCAGGCGCCTGCCGTTCGAAAGCATTGGTGAGCTACTGGACAGCAACCACCTGCGCAAACGGGCACGCTGCTAGGCGCCTATTCTTCTACGCCGAAAGATATTCAATATTCCAACGATAGTCGCACGCCTTGGCGGCCAGGATCAATCGAACGGCCCATGTGATTTCGCGGTGTTGATCGCCAATGCTTCCGGAAATGCCACCGCCATCCCTGTCGGATAAATATTCCTCACTTGCCGGATATCACGATAAGAACTCGCGTCGGTTCTGCTTGCCCTCGCGGTAGAGGGGACTTCGAACGCCATCGGCGCCGCGGTTCAAGACGCGGGTGTAGATCACCGCGGCTATTTCGGTTCGGGCTCGGTGTCGTCCCCGCTACCCTCTGCGTTCTCAGCGGCGGGTTGAGGAGTAGACGACATCACGTTCTTGGCCGCATCTGCAAGGTCCTCGAGATCCTCTTCTGGCAGTGAGTGCTCGTGCAGCGACGGCACGGCGACCGGCGCTGGCGTGGGCGTGGCGTTCGCATCGAGGGCACGGACGTCGTTTGCGTCGAAAGTCGCAGACGGCCGGTCCGGGAACGAGACTCGCACCTTGCGGCCAAGGATGTCGAGGTCGTCCACCCGCCCCACGCCGTCGGGCGTCTGTACTTGTTTGCCCACCTTGGGCAGGCCCTTGCCTGCTTCCACGTACTGCGCATCCTCGTACATCAGGCAACACTTGAGCCGACCGCACTGGCCCGCGACCTTGGTGGGGTTGAGCACCAGACGCTGATTCTTGGCCATCTTGATCGACACTGGCGCGAAGTGGGGCAGGAAGGTGGAGCAGCACAACTCGCGCCCACAAGATCCGATGCCGCCGACCAGCTTGGCCTCGTCACGCACGCCCACTTGCCGCATTTCGATGCGGGCACGCAGGCGGGCAGACAGATCGCGGACCAGATCGCGGAAGTCGACCCGCTTCTCCGACGAGAAACAGAAGGTGGCACGGTCGCCGCCATGGTCGAAGTCGACGCGAAACACTTTGATGGGCAGGCGCAACGCGTGGGCGCGCGAGCGGGCAAAAGCCAGCGCGTCGTCTTGGCGCCGCTTTTCCTCCTCGGCGCGTGCCAGGTCACGCGGCTCGGCCCGGCGCAGGATGCGGCCCAGCGTGCCGGCACCTTTGCGCGCGGTGGTTGGCACACTCACCGTGGCCACGGTTCCGCCGCGCCGGTCGTCCACCACCACAGCTTCGCCTTGCCGGAGCACCAGGGTGCCCGAGTCGCAGTCGATGGTTGGGCCGGTGGGCGCGTACTTCACGCCCACGACTTTGCGTTGATATGGGAACCCTGGGAGGGTTCCCATGCCCTCCCGCGATGGTCCGCCGCCAGCAAAGCCGGCGGGCTCCCCACGCGACTCTTCCGGCCGCGTGACCGACTGGTCGCGCTCGACAGGTCGGGGCGAGGGAGGAGCGGGCAAGTCGTTCATGACGCTTCCACGGCCAAGGAGCGGATGTCCATCATCATCTTCTCGAGTGCCGTGACCGCATTCACGTTGGCAGCCAGGCCCGAGCAGGCATCGAGCACCACGGTCACCGCCCGGCGCAACGGCATGAGGCTATGTCGCCGTTGGCACAGGTCGGCGGGCCCGGCCATTTCGGCGCTGTGACTGCGCAAGAAAACCAAATCGTCCGCACCGGCCGCCAGGGCCAATGAATCGCGGTAGAAGCGGGCTAGCAGCGCCAGCGCCTCGGGCAGGTCTTGCCGCTCTTCCTTGTCGGAGAAGGCCGCGGCTGCGTCGAAGATCGGTCCCATTTCGCTGGCTGCAGCCGCCTGGCGGAAGCGGCTGGCCACGGTCCATAGATTGGACTCCACCTCCGACTCGCACAATTCGAAGAGGCGCGCCGCTGATCCGCCAGCCATGGCCGCGGCGGTCTCGGCCCGGGCGCGGTCAATTCCTCGGCGGGTGGCAAGTTCGATCAGGATGGCGGGTCGGATGCCCACGAAACGCACGCGCTGGCAGCGCGAGCGAATCGTGGGCAGCAGGCGAGCCGGCGCAGCCGTGACCAGTACGATGAAGTTGCCCGGCAGGGGTTCTTCCAAGGTCTTGAGCAAGCAGTTGGCCGCGCTGGGATTGAGACAGTCGGCCTGGTCGATGACCAGCACGCGTGCGGGTGCTTCGTGGGGTTTGCTGCAGGCCAGCGCCACGACGTCCTTGGCCTGTTCGAGCAAGAATTGGTTGGTCTCGGGCGCCAGCACGCGCACGTCGGGATGCTGGCCGGCCAGGATGCGGCGGCAAACATCGCAGGCGCCGCAGCCCAGGTTCGGCTCCTCGGGGCAGCAAAGGGCCAGCGCCAGCCCCAAGGCCGCGCTTCGCTTGCCCACGCCGTCGGGCCCGTCGAAGAGCATGGCGTGAGCGAGACGGCCTGACGCGACTGCGCGCAAGAGCAGCGCGGTCGCCTGATCCTGGCCCGCGATGTCGCGTAGACGCATCGACGGTAACGCTAGCAGAAAGTCGCAGCCGAATCGACACGCGCGCGCGGCGCCGGTAAACTCGGCCGTATGGGAATCTTGGGACGACTTTCTGCCCTGGTGAAATCCAACGTCAGCGACCTCATCGACTCCATGCAGGACCCGGCCAAGGAGATCGATCAACTCATTCGGGACATGGAGGACTCGGTGCGCGAGGCGCGCGGCGAGGTCGCTCGGTGTTTGGCCGATGAGAAACGGATGGGCAAGCGAGTGGACGACCTGGCCGAGGAGGTCAAGTCCTGGGAGGGACACGCGGTGCGGGCGGTGCAGGCGGGCGACGACGCCTTGGCCAAGGAGGCGCTGCGCCGCAAGGCCGAAAAGCAGGCCGATCGCATCGAGGCGGAAAAGGCACTATCCGATCAGCAGGCGTATTCGGTGCAACTGGGCGCTGGATTGAAGGCGCTGGAGGCGCGGGTCCAGGATGTGAAGCTGCGCCAGGGTACCCTGCGCGAGAAGGCGCGCGCCGCCAAGCGAGGCGAGAGCCCGGTTTCCGGTAAGACTATGGCCTTCGAAGATTTCGATCGAATGTCAGGAAAGATCGACGCCCTGGAGGCAGAGGTGGGCCTCACCGACGAGCTGAAGGGCCAGACAGCAGCGTCGGTCGACGCCGAGCGCAAGCTGCGCGAGATGAGCGAGCAGAAATCGGTCGACGACGCGTTGGCTGATCTAAAGAAGAAGCTCGGGGGATAATTGGCTGCTTCACCATGAAGCAAAAAGGACGCGGAGACGGATTCTGATGCCTTCCAAGTCGTTGCAGCTGTGGGCAAAGGCTCGCGCGACGACGCTCGACGAGATCGAGGCCGCACATCAAGCCGTCGGTGGTAGCAGAAGAGGCCGGCGGTATGCGACTCAGCAGCTCAATCAGGCGTACACAGTGATGCTGATGTCGCAGTTCCAGGGCTTCTGCCGAGATCTCCATTCCGAAGCCGTGGATCACCTCGTGGCTGCCGTCTTGCCGACAAGTGTTAGTAGCGTCTTGCGTCCTGTCTTGACGGAGAATCGCGCCCTTGACCGCGGAAACGCGAATTCGAGTAGCCTCGGTTCTGACTTTGGCCGTCTGGGCCTCTCGTTCTGGCAGGAGGTCAAGGCGACGGATGCTCGCGCGGAGAAATGGCAGCAACGCCTCGACCAACTGAACGACTGGCGAAATGCGATCGCACATCAGAGCTTCGGAAAGCTTCTTCGTGCAGGATCGCGTCCCGTTGTCTCCCTACAGCAAGTCCGAGAGTGGCGTAACGCGTGTAAGGGACTTGCCCGTTCCTTCGATCGCGTCATCGGCGTTCACCTTGGCTCCATGGTGGGCAACCCACCGTGGTGATAAGCTTGTCATCATGCGAGCGGCCATTGCCCACCACGAAACGGCTCAGGATTGGGTGACCTTCAAGCTCGGCAGCCGTGATGTGCTCGGTCGAGTACTTGAGGACCGCGGGCGGATCGGCTTCCAAGGTCGAAGGCTGCTGAGGATACTCGCCGTGACTGCTGGACCCGGTCTGCCAGGCGTGGTGGAACTTCCCGAGGATGAGCTACGACCAGCCTCCCTGATCACGCTGCCACAGGCGAAGGAATATGCCGACCGCTACATCGTCCCCAAGCCGTTCGCGAAGATTCGGAGCGGCAAGTACTGCGTCGGGACCTATTCGTGGCCAGGTGGAGACGGCGAGTTGTGCGAGTGCGCCGACTCGTTCGAAGAGGCGATCGACCAATTTCGGCGGCGGCATCCGCAGATGGTCGTAGAGCCTGAGTGATCTCCTCGAAGACGTGATTCCTTTCCGGGCGCTTTCGGCTGACTTGCCCGCACTTGCCGCGGGTGTGGTTTCCGCGCCATCTGTGCTCTCTTGAGGTGTCCATAAACCGTAGCGAAATGCGATTTTCATCGCGCAAGTGATCGAAATCGTTGGAACCAAGAATCCAAGAGAGCCGATTTCTGGACACCTCTTCTGTGGTTAGCCAGCTAGCTTCTTTCCCGCTCCCGACGTTCGAGAGCGGAGAGCCGTCGGGCGGTGATGAGCAGCAACGCGGCCAGGGTGGCAATGACCGCTAGGCCGCCCAAGAGTATGCCCACAAGGAGTTTGCGGCTGGCGGGATCAACTTGCAGAAACCCGACGCTGGCCAAGGCAGGCGCGCGCTGCGACGGCACCTCCGCTGCCGGCGTGACCACCACGGCCACCGCTTCGGGCGCAAGCCCCGCCACGCTGCCCGCCACCAGCTTCTGCACGTCGGCCTCACGCAGCCCAGGCGGCGTCGGCCGCACCTTGAGCAACACGGCCGCCTGCGCGGCCACCCGCGGCCTGCCGTCCATCGCCAGTGGATCAGGCTCGGCAAACACCAGGTGGACCCGGGCGGTGACCACCCCATCCACCGTTTCCAGGGTGCGCTCGATCTCTCCGGCCAGCGCTTCCAGGTAGCGGGCGCGCTCCTCGGTGGGCGTGGGCACCAGACTGGCCTGTTTGTAGACCTCGCCGAAACCGGCGCGCCGGCCGCGCGGCAGGCCCAGCGACTGCAGGATCTGCAGCGCGCGAACCGCCTGAACCTTGGGCACGCTGATGATGAATGCCTCGCCGTTAGACTCGTCGCGGGTCTTGCAGGCCTCGATTCCGCCTCGCTCCAGTGCGGTCAACACCTCATTGGCCGCAGTTTCGTCGAGACCGTGCTGGATAGGAGTCGAGCATCCGATGGTGACTGCCACTACTACTATCCACAGAGCGCGCATAGCGGGTCACATTACCAGAAAGGGGCTGCAACTAGGAGCGCAAGTCCATCTAGCCAACCTCGGCTTCTGGGTTGGTTTCTTCTTCTGCCTCCAGTACTTTGCGCAGTCGATCCACGGCACGGGCGTGCAGGCGAGATACCCAGGACTTGGACAGCCCCATTTTGGCGCCGGCGACTTCCAGGTTCATGTCCTCGAAGTAATGGAGCTGCAACAGGCGCCGTTCCTTTTCCGGCAGCTTCTCCAGGGCTCGCCGCGCTCGGGCCTGCATGTGCAGACGTTCCAGTTGCTGGTCAGGGGGTGGCAAACGCTCGTCCGTCACACCGGCTGCTGCCTCCAACGAGGTGATGTGAATGGTGGCCACACCGCTTAGGACTTCCGCAATCTCCGCCAGGGTCTCGGCCGGGTCGTGAGCCTGGCTGGCGGGCGCAGCCGCGGCGCCTTCGCGCTCGGCAAGATTGCGCAGATACTCGGTGGCGCGCTCTTCAGCGCGATAGCGGGCGTAGTCGCCGCGCGAGTACCATCCCATGGTGCGCAGACCATCCAGCATGGCGCCGCGGATGCGGTAGTAGGCAAAGGTGGAAAAGGCCACGCCCTGCTGGGAATCGAAGCGGCTGGCTGCCTCGACCAGGCCCCTTGACCCATAGGCCACCAGCTCATCGAGGTCCAAGTGGCGGCCCAGGCTACGCCGGAGCTTGCCGGCAATCGACCGCACCAGATCGAGGTTCTCCTCGACAAGCCGATCGCGGTCGTGCCCCATAGCGCAGCGAATAGAGCAAGGGTTCCCGCCCTACGTCAAGCGGATACAATCGCAGCCTTGAACGGCCCGCCCGATTCCTTCACTATCCGTGCATCATGCTTGACCTCGTCTGCTCCCTGCTGCTCATCGCGTTCGTCTCGAGCGTCGCGATCACCACCTTGATTCTCTACCTGGTCGGCAGACGAGCGCGCAGCGCCCGGTTGGAGGGTCATGGCGGCGTCATGCTGGGCCGCGGGTTGATGGAGTCCACCTACTTGCTGTTTCGCCCGCTGGTGTGGCTGCTGCTTGCCCTGCGTGTGACGCCCAACGTGATCACCGCCTTTTCACTGGTTCCGGCTCTACTTTCCGGCGTGGCCCTGGCGTACGGGCATTTCGGGGTCGGCGCCATGCTGGCCACCATGTCCGCATTTTCCGACATGCTCGACGGCATTCTGGCGCGCCGTCTGAAACTTACCTCTGACGTCGGCGAGCTGTTCGATGCCACTGTGGATCGCTACGTGGAGTTCTTCCTGCTGGCCGGGCTGGTCTTCTACTTCCGCGACACGCCGGTCATCGCAATCCTGACCCTGGGTGCGATCCTGGGGTCGTTCATGGTCAGCTACGCCACGGCCAAGGCCGAGGCCCTGGGCGTGGCGCCGCCCAAGGGGGCGATGCGTCGGGCCGAGCGCGCGGTGTACTTGATCCACGGTTGTGCCTTTGTTTCCCCGTTGGCACTTCTGTGGCCTTCCGTAATAGGGCCCTCGCCCTGGCACCTAAGTCGAGAAATACCCATCGAGTTGGCCATTTTGGTGGTAGCAACAGTGACCAACGTGTCCGCTGTCCGGCGACTCAATCGCATCGCCGATTCCCTTCGGGCACGCACCGCATGAACCAGTCGCAACCAAAGAACCAAAAGCCCAACATCGTCACCAAAGTTCCTGGCCCGCGCAGCCAGGCGCTGCGCGAGCGCGAAGATGTTCACATCGCGCCTGGCCTGCAGGGCTATGCGCTCATGGCTGGGATCGCCGTTGCCGAGGCGCGCGGCAGTGCCATCACCGACGTCGATGGCAACACCTACCTCGACTTCATCGGCGGCATCGCGGTCAATGCCCTGGGGCACTCGCACCCCGCCTACGTCAAGGCATTGCAGGAGCAGGTGGCACGCGTGTCAGTGGGCGCGCTCACCAGCCTAGCGCGGGTCGAGCTGTGCGAGCGCCTGGCCACGTTCTCACCCTCGCCCAAGCTGCACAGGTTGCAGCTCTATTCCAGCGGCGCCGAAGCGGTGGAGAGCGCCTTGCGCCTGGCCAAGTGCTACACCGGCAAGCATGAGTTCGTCAGCTTCTGGGGTGGCTTTCACGGCAAGACCATGGGTGTGCTGTCGCTCATGGGCTCGCGTTTCAAAGAGAAGCTGGGGCCCATGCTTCCGGGCTCGCACACCGTCCCCTATGCGGACTGCTACCGCTGTCCGCTCAAGCTGGCCTATCCCGGCTGCTCGCTCGACTGTGTGGAGCTTGCCCGCAAGCAGATTCGCATGAGCAGCGCGGGATCCATCGCAGCCGTGATTGTCGAGCCCATGCAGGGCACCTCTGGCAACGTCATCCCGCCCAAGGAGTTTCTGCCGGCAGTGTGCGAGATGGCCCACGACCTGGGTGGCTTGCTCATCGCCGATGAGATGATCACTGGGCTGGGCCGCACCGGTCGCAACTTCGGGGTGGACCATAGCGGCGTGGTGCCTGACATCATGGCCGTGGGCAAGGCCTTTGGCGGCGGTTTCCCGCTTTCGGGCATCGTAACCACCGACGAGATCTCCGCAGCCAAGCCATGGAGCAATCCCTCGGGCTCGTCGTCGAGCTACGGCGGAAATCCGCTCGGTGGCATGGCCGGGGCTACTGCGCTGAAGATCATCGCGGAGGAGCGCCTGGTGGAGAACTCGGCTCAGGTCGGTGCGGTCATATTGCACGAGCTGGAGAGCTTCGTGGAGCGCTATCCCTTCGTGGGCTGCGTGCAGGGCGCGGGCATGTTCATGCGCGTGGAACTGGTCAAGGACAAGGCCAGCAAAGAGCCGCTGCCCCGGCCGGTGACCGAGCGAATCTTCCGCGAGTGCGTACGGCGGGGCCTTCTGACCATGGCCTACGCCGCGAATTTCCGCATCCAGCCGGCGCTGACCATGGACGAGGCCACGGCGAAGAACGGCCTGGCCTTGCTGTGCGAGGTGTTCGATTTGGTGGACCGCGAACGCTGGTTCTCCGCCTAGGACGCGGGGTGGGTGACGGTGGCGGTGGGCTCAGGGTTGTCGTCCGGTAGGGGCGACCTGCGGTCGCCCATGCGGGCCCATGGGGGCGACCGCAGGTCGCCCCTACACCAGAGGTGCCGGTCAATGTCACCTGGCTCGACCGAGGTTTTCGACCGCGTGGACCGCGAGCGCTGGTTCGCCTAGCAGCTGAATCGGCATAGGGGCCTCGAATGATCTTCGAGGACCCCTGCCACACCACCCGGCGTGCGGGTCCGCACCGGGCGGTTCGAGAAGTTGAGGTTACGCGGCCAGCCGGGGGACACCCAGTTGGTC